>OGQV01001260.1_pt1 | contig 19313 bp, 16 predicted proteins | sample 1553311 | NCBI WGS metagenome assembly OGQV01 (sample SAMEA2579976, study PRJEB22360) | human gut metagenome
GGTCAATGAAACGCGGCATGCCCTAGGGGGTGCGGGGCGTACCCCGGGGGCTGCGCAGTGTGCCCGCCCGCCGACCACCCCTGGAGCCTGATGCACCACCCCGCGCAAGGACCACCGCATGCTATGCTTCTCTACAAATTGGGCAATCAAGAGGATTAACCCACACCAACGTCAACAGGAGGAGAGTTATGTTCAAGATTTCCAATTTCACCGACAACGATGACGTAACCGTACTCAAGGAGTTCGGCGCCTTCAAAACCATCGAATGGAAACGCGACCTTTCCGTCAACGAAGCTTCCGCCATGAATGCTTACTTCGCTAGCGAAATGAACGTGCGTCGCCGCCAGGTTATCTGCGACCTGAGCCAGGCACCCGTTACCGTTCAGGCCGGCGCCATGCAGTGGATGGTAGGCAACGTAACCTGCACCACCGGCGTTAAAGGCGTGGGAGACCTGTTTGGCAAGGCCCTGCGCGGTGCGGTTACCAGCGAATCGGCAATCAAGCCCGAATACCAGGGCACGGGCCTTCTGGTGCTCGAGCCCACCTATCGCTACATCATCACGCTCGACGTAGCCGATTGGGGCAATTCCATCGTGCTCGACGACGGCCTGTTCCTGGCGTGCTATTCCAGCCTCCAGCACAAAACGGTTATGCGCAGCAACGTTTCTTCCGCCGTTGCTGGCAACGAAGGCCTGTTCAACCTGGGCATCCAGGGCTACGGCGCGCTATGTCTGGAATCCCCCTGCCCCGAAGAAGAGCTGATCGATGTCACCCTGGACAACGACGAACTCAAGATCGACGGCAACATGGCGTTGGCCTGGAGCGGATCCCTCAACTTCACGGTTGAGCGCTCGGGCAAATCGCTCGTGGGCTCTGCCGCTTCCGGAGAAGGCTTGGTGAACGTCTACCGCGGCACTGGCAAGGTGCTTCTTGCTCCAACACTCTATTAATATCAATCGCGCTCGAGAAACTATAAATGCAGGTCAGCATTGCGTGGCCTGCATTTATGCTGATCATAGCCCGCACTTGCCCACACCACTAAAGCAGTTGTGGCGCATGCCTTAAGGCAGCTCATTGCAATGCAACATCTCTGGAAGTAGAGTGATGAACATGTTCATCTAACCAAGGAGGTTATCGTGAGTCTGGATCACCGAATCGTTATGCCCCCCGCTGAAGAATTCCAGGGCCTTTCGCCCGAGGAACTGCCGAGGGGCCTTGAAGGGCTCGTAGTGGTTGAGCTGGGAGATTACGTCGCGATGCCTGCCTGCACCCGCGCGCTCGGCGAAATGGGCGCCACGGTGTACAAGATCGAAACCATCGAGGGCAACCTGCACCGCGGCGACGGCGTTGGCTTCGGCATGCCGGAGCTGGGCCCCGACAACCCGGCGTTCGACATGAGCAACGCCAACAAGAAGTTCCTTTCCATCGACATGAAGTCCGATGGAGGACGCGAACTGGTAGAAAAGCTGCTGGAACAGGCCGACGTGTTCGTTACAAGCCTGCGCAATCCTTCCTTGAAGCGCTTGGGCTACGACTACGAAACATTGCATGCCCGCTACCCGCGCCTGGTATACGGCCAGATGCGCGGCTATGGAGAGCGCGGCGAAATGAAAGACGCCAAGGGCTTTGACGCCACCTGCTATTCCGCCCGTGGCGGCCTGCTTATGTCCATTCCGCAGGCTGGCGAGCACTTCCAGCCAGGCAACATGCCCGCCGCATTCGGCGATTTCAATTCCTGCATTGCCCTTGGCTTGGGCATCATGAGCGCCGTTTGGCGTGCTCAGCGCACCGGCGTGGGCGATCACGTTACCGTGAACCTGCACCACATGGCGCTGTGGGGCATGCAGGTGCCTGTTGTTTCCGCCCCGTTCGGCGTGCCCTTCCCGAAGAGCCGCAAGGCCGTGCCCTGCCCCACCAACAATTCGTACATGACCGCCGATGGCGTATGGTTCCTTATCTGCTACGGCACGTACGATTCCTGGTATCCGTTCGTTGCGCGCCTGATTGGCCTGGAAGAATACGCCGACGACGCGCGCTTCACGAATTGCGCAACCATCAACGCCAACGGCGACAACGCAACCGTGGTAAACATGATGGCCGAAGCCTTCGCCAAGCACGACTGGGCATACTGGAAGGAAGTTTTCGACACCAACGACGTTCCCTACGCAGTATGCAACACCATGGAAGATGTCCTGGAAGACGACGAAGCTTACGTAAACGATATGCTCCGCCCGATTCACTACGACAGCATCGGCGACCATTCCATTACCACGATTCCCATCCGCATGAAGAGCCAGGGCGACCCAGTTATCAGTCGCGCGAAACCCGTCGGCTACGACACACGCGCGGTTATGGAAGACCTGGGCTACAGCGAAGCCGAAGTGGATGCCCTAGTGGAAGCAGGCAACGTGCGCTGCTACAACGGGGAGGCACCGGCGAAACTCGACGACCTTTCCTTCGGCCCTACGCAAGACTAGCGGTTCAGCTCGCCTGCAGAGCCAACGCAACGCCGCCTGGGATCGCGTCACCGTAGCTGTGGCCAATCTTGAAGCCGCGACCCAGCGAGTCGTCTGAGGAGCTTCAAAAAAATAAAAGCATCCCGAAAAGGCGTTCGTCCTGATCATGAGACAGGCCGCCAAAAACACCCCACAGGCAAAAAAGAAAGTGAGCACCCAAACAGAAGCGAAGCACTACCATTGCTTACAAGGAATGCCTTAGCAGCATAAAAAATGCGCGCCGGCTACCAGAATAACGGGGGATCGTCGGCGCGCCATGAAGGAGAGAAGTTGCAATTTGGTACATTGCAAATCTTGGGAGCTAGGCGCTTTCCTCGAGCGAGTCGCTGTTGTCGGCGCAGATGACAGCGCCTCGCTCAATCATTGCGTCAATTTCTTTCGTGGAAGCACCTACCCACGAAAGAACGCTTCGAGTCGACTCTCCGAGCAGCGCCGGTTCACGTGCCTCGGAAAGATCTGAGCGCATATCTCCTATGACATGCGGCGTGTTGGTCTGCAAAGCGGTTCCAAATCGAGGGAAATCAACGTAGTTGATTGTTTGAGGGTTCGTTTCAACAGCAAGATCGATAGCCTCGCTCTTATTAAGGCACGGAGCAATAGCGTATGTCTTATCCTCCAGCCAGGCGATCCACTCATCGTATGTCATCGATGCAGCAAAATCGACAACTGCTTGGTAGGCAATGGGGTTTTGCTCTGGCGTGTCCTTGAGGGTGTCATACAGATCTGGACGGCCGATATCATCACAGAACTCATTCCAGAACTTATTCTCATAGAGTCCGAAAGAGATCATTCTTCCGTCTTTTGTTCGGTAGATGTTGTAACCGACCGATGGATATTCCCTCATTCCCGAAGTAAGCGTTTTACCGTAGAAGAACCAGCGGCTATCGAGCATCGCATTCCACCAGATAAGCGAATCGTACATCGAAACGTCAACATGGGTTCCCTTTGCCTTGTCGCGTGCGATAAGCCCCGTTAATGCGCCCTGGATCCCTGCCATGGCAGCAGCAAGATCCGATGGTTGCAGCAAAGCAACGGCACCATTCGTTAGGTCGTAATACCCCGTTTGCGCAACGATATTAATGTCATGAAGGGCATCGAGGCTGCGCGGGTCGTTTTGGCCATACGCCGAAAACGATACATATACAAGATTGGGGTTGATCTTATGCAAAGTCTCAAAATCAATCTTCAAACGCTTGGCAACACCGGGGCGGTAGTTCTCGACAAGAACATCCGCACGTGCAACCAGTTGATAAAAACGCTTAAGAACCTCTTCGTCTTTGAGGTTGAGAGATATGCTTTCCTTGTTTCTGTCAAGCGCATAATGGTAGTAACTTTCACCATCGACCATAGGTTTTTCTCCACGCATTAAATCGCCAGTCTTGGTGTCTTCTACTTTGATAACTTGAGCCCCTAAGTCTGCAAAGTAAAGGCTCGTATACGCCCCTAATAAATAACGTGATAGGTCCAAGACGATCAGATCTTCGAATGGTTTTCGCATGAGGATCTCCTTTAAATGTCTGAATATGGCAATAAGAAACTAAGCACCCCTGTTTTGGCGCTTCGGGCATCCCTGACTAGCAGGGCTTATTGGCAATGAATTACGGGCTTACGGCTACTGCTTTCGCTGCCTTTTAGCTAGACGTCGCATAAAGAAAACGAGAGCATAGCCAATAACGCCAATGACGATGAGAGTTGCAGTGTCGTATCCGGTTAGTAGCCCTCCGGCGAGAATTACAAAAATACCGGGGCTAAGGATGTTGCACAGAAGATTGAAATCGATCATTTTGCTCATTGCCCTTCCGGGATCCGCTGCGCCCCTTCACCCAGCGAGGCACAGCGGATCTTTTCGTACGATACGGATATGACGGGGGATTGCTTCCCAGAAAACTGGTGGGCTTAATTACTATGCAGTAATTCCTTCTTTTCGAGCTTCAGCGGCAAGCTCGGCATCGCTCTTGAACCAGGTGCGGCGGCGTGCCTTGTCGCCTGCAATCCAGGTGTATCCGAGCAATCCGAAGGTGATGGTCAGAACCGCGATACCACCAACGAAGAAGCCGTCCCAACCGAAGTTTTCGGACACAAGAGCCCAACCAGTTGCACCCAGTGCTCCGATACCGTTAAAGACCATGATCATCCAAGAGTAGATCTTGTCGAAGTCGCGGCCACCAAATACTTCGCGAACAATGAACGGAAGCATTGCCGTCGAGCATGCATAGGCAAGGCCGTAGAAAAGACCACCGCAGAACATGGGCCAGATGCCAGCTTCGCCAAACAGCTTGGGCAGCCACCACATCATGCACAGGCCGATTACGCCACCAGCATAGCCAATGATCTGAGCAACCAATACCGATCGAGACTCGATGAAGCCGATCAGTACCTTGCCGCCGCCCTGGCCTGCGCTTGCGAATGCCTCGAGAGTACCAGAAAGAAGGAGCAGAGCAACGAGAGCCTGTCCCTCCCATCCTTCATGACCGAGGAACTGGACGTATGTTGCGAAGAGCTGAGACATCGTCGTGATTGTGTTCAGAAGGCCAGCGCCCAAAAGGAGGGTCCAGAAGAACGGCATTTTCAGAACTTCCTTGGCTGCAAAGCCAGGCTCTACGATCGCCTTTTTATCTGCCTCTTCTGCAAGCTCAGCTTCCATAGCAGCTGCATCAAGCGGCATGCCGTATGGAAGGGTTCCGCATTCCTGCGGAGTTCGCTTAACGAAAATGGCAATAAACGGAATAGTGCCAATAGCGATCGCGAGACCGAACACCATGTAAAGGGTTCTCCAGCCCTGCAGGTCGGGACCGAGTACGAACTGACCAATGATGTTCCAAACAACGCCACCAACGCCAGTCATTGCAAACACGATGCCGGTAACGGTGCCGTAATTGGTGTGGAACCAACGGCTCAGGATGCCTGCAGTCATGGTGAACTCAATACATACGAGGCCGAGGCCAATAATGAAGCCAGCCACCCAGTAGCACCAGATTGCGGGGTATACGCAGAATCCCATATAAGGGATTACTACCATAAGGGCCGCAACCACGCATACCGTTTTAGCATTGAACTTGTCAAAGAGCTTTGCCATAGGCGCAGCGCCAATGCACTGGCCCAGATAAACAAAAGTGATGTAAAGCGAAACCTGCGACGTCTGTACGCCAAAATGCTGCGATACGGGTCGATAGCACAAACCTGCAGCGGTAAATACAATGCCTACAGCGGTCAGCAGCGTTAGCGCCATCGTTATCACAACGCCAACATGACGGACCGTAAGGCCTTGTCGGGCAATTTTTTCGGTTGCCATTTCTTCCTCCTCCTTGTGTTGTTGTTATGCCTATGACCGAGCGAGTGCGAAAGCCTTGCGACTCATCCCCCATCGCAATCGCCCGGCCATTAAGACCAAGTGAATTAGACCCTCTTCGATCTAGGACCAAAGCTCGGCTCGAATACCGAATCGGGCAGATCAGGACCGTGATAACAAGTGACAGCTTCCCCATCGAGCTTTCGAATATCTTCTTCGGAGTAACCGTAGTCACTCATCACAGCAGCCGTGTCGTAACCAACCGGCCTGCTTTTGCGTAGAATCGGGTCTCCCATGCTGTCGAGCCTTATCGGCGAGGTAGGTATAACCTTTTCCCCAAAAGCGTCATAGTTGATTTTTCTCAAGATGTCGCTTGCGTATACTTCCTCGTCGTTCAAAATGTCCTGCGGCAAGTACAGCTTTTCGTAGGGAATTTCATTCGCTTTGAAAATCTCTTCCCACTCAGCCCATGTCTTGGTGAGGAATTGATTCTCGAGGATGCGAACCACTTCCGAGTTCTTGCCCGATCCGTTATTGATCTCAGCTGCCTTGTTGTATCGTTCGTCGCCAACAAGGTCGTCAAGGCCAATGGTTCTCATGGTGTGGCCGTAGAAGATATCGTAGCTGCCATAGCAGATAATGAACCAAACCCCATCTTTGCTTTGATAGGTGTTGTTGGTAGGGCAGGTAACGTTGTAGCGCGACTTAGGCCACTTATCACCAAATTGGGTGGAGCCCAGCATCATCTGCATAGGCCAAAGGGCACAGTGGTGCAGGGTTACTGTGACCTTGTCTCCTTCTCCCGTGCGGTCCTTGCGCGCTAACGCAGCAAGCAGTCCAGCGGTTAAAGCAAGGGAAGCATTCCAATCCCCCATTGCCGCCGGCCAGTTGATAGGCTGATACCCCTCCCCCGCCTGAGGAAGGCAGGCGAACCAGCCGCCACGAGCAGCATAAGCCGTTGCATCGAAGCCCTTCGTGTTCTTATCGGGCCCATATTCGCCATAGCCACGCATTTGACCCCAAACCAAATGCGGATGATCTCTGTGGATGCTCTCCCAATCCAGGCCCAACTTTGAAAGGGCCTTATCCCTGAAGCTCGTAACCATAATGTCAGCATCATCGAGCATTTTATGTATGAGCTTCGAACCCTCTTCACTTTTGAGATTGATGCTTACAAAGGTTTTGTTCATTGATGCGTAATCGAACGCAGGATCATCAACATCTGTTTTTTGCATGCCAAATCCTGGTCCGTTTGTTCGATATTCATCCCCAGAAGCTGGCTCTATCTTGTAGATAGTTGCGCCCATTTCTCCAAGAATCCTCGGACATGCCGGTGCCGCAACATAACTAGTGAGTTCAACAACCTTTATTCCCTCTAGTCCCCTCATCGATTCCTCCTTAACCCAGAGCCTATTTCGGCTGAACGTCATCAGACTTTGTTCCCGTGTTAAGCAAACCGATCTCATACCGAATGAGCGCACAAATGTTTCCTTGAAGCGCTATCCTTCTAAGGGTGGCTTTGGTTCAGTTTCTCTGCCACGCGATCGGGGGGATCATGAATCTTGATCATTTGAATTACTTCAAAACACTTGTTGAGCTTCGGAGTAGAAGCGCAACTGCTGAGAAGCTCTCAATAACTCCTTCGACCCTATCTCTGGCGCTAGGCAAGCTCGAGCAAGAAGTAGGCGTTACCCTGATTAAGAAAAAGAGAGGTGAGGTTGAGCTTACTAGCGAGGGCGAATCGTTCTACGAATACGTGGACACTTCACTTCGTTTTCTGAACAACGGATTAGAGATGCTGCACGAAAAGCAGGGTAGTTCTCAACACGAGATAGTTATCGGCACCGTCTTTTCGGTGCAAAGTAAAGATTGGTCTCGCATTATCAACTTATTTCGCGCCCGCACCCACGGCAATGTTCTGGTCAAGGTGGATCAATCCACAACCCCTTCCCTCATCGAAAAGATAAAACGAGGAACGGTAGACGTTGCCTTTGCCGGAACCATGGGTGATGATCCCGATGTTAGGTTTAATCCATGCTGGGCCCAAGAAGCCGTTCTTGTAGTGAACCGCTTGCATCCGTTTGCTTCTCGCAAGGAAATATCGCTTGAAGAACTAGCTGATCATTACCTTATCTCCTACAGCCTAACGGGCCCGATTGGCGCCGAACTAACCAACTTGATCAAATCTCACGACCTGACAATAGACTGCCTCTATTCTGATGAAATCACTTTGGCATCTATGGTTGTTGGCAACCCCGATATCATGGCGATTGCCTGCCACTCTTGGATCTTGGACTCGTACGATCAAGATCTCACACTGATTAAAATCTCAGAAGCCCCCCCCCGAAACTTTCATCAGATGTATCTTTGTTCGAACGCCAGAATCGAGCAATCGAAAACGGTTAAGACATTCATTGAAACCGCATTGGAGTATTGCTCGAGTTTGCCGTAATCCTGGCTTGCGCATCATTCGGTATGGAGATCTCAATGTGCTATGCGCTTCGGTTCTCTGTGAAGTGCATAGCTAATTATTAGAACGTGTTATTTAAAAACAAAAGCGATGCTTTTTGTAGATCTAACCTCAAGTTGAGTTTTCTCAAATTAACAAGCATAAGGGCGCTAATATTCGGACAGATTATTAGTTTTAGCGGAATCTATTGCGATACCTAATCGCTTTCATCCGTAGAGCCATCTACTCATTACAGTTCGAGGTAAGCCGCCGATAGACTTCGGTAGCGAGCATTCGGCGCATTGCCTACGATACGGGCAAGCTCCGAAGGGCCGCCGACGATGCCATAGCGGCCCTGCTCGAGCGCGATGAAACCTACCAATGCCTGCGCGAGCATGCCCCGAGGAGCCGACCAAATCGGAGAATCTGGTTGACTAAACTATAGGAACCCCCCCTACCCCCATCCTGCAACCTCCACGTGCCAGCAGGAAACCTTCTCGGGATCCTTTGCGTGCTTATGAAGAAGGTTGCCGAAGCCGTCTGCAACGAAACTTCCGCCACGGCACTGCATGGGATGCTGTGCGGATTGGGCTACAAAGTCAGCAAGGCCACGCTGCTAGACTACCTTGCCATGGCCCGCGAGGCCTACTTGCTGTTTGAAGTGAAGAACGCCGTTGCAAAGTCTGTCGAGCGTGAGGGGAATCCAAAGCGCTACTTCAGCGACAACGGACTGCTCAACCTTTTCCCGATCGGAAGGGATCCGGCCTTGCTCGAAAATGAGGTGGCAGTAGCAATGCGTGATGCATTTGGCGAGGGGCTTCATTACCTGAAATCATCAAAACACGGCATTGACGTAGATTTCTACGTACCCGAACAAGGCATTGCGGTGCAGGTAGCCTATTCACTTTCCGAAAGCGCCAAACCCCGCGAGATAGGCAACCTACTGAAACTGGCACGTATCGATGAGTCTATTCGTCGGCTGCTTATCGTGACAAAAGAGGAAGAAGAGGAAATCGTAGAGGGCGATACACGCATCAAGGTTAAGCCCGCATGGAAGTTCCTGCTGCAGGACCTTGTGTAGGCTCTGGTCCTGGGCTTTGCAGCAGCTCGCATTCGAATTCCCTTTCAGAAGAGGTCGCAAGCTCCACTTGAAGCCGCAGCAATTAATTGCTGCGGCTCTTGCGTACAAAGATTATTTTGCCGCAACAGTCACCAGAGGCCTGCAGCCTCACACCACCTGCAGCCCCACCAAGAGCTGCCTTTCTGTTAGTCGACGATGCGCCACTCCGCAGCTGACGTACTACCAGCGTTCGTGATGCGTCCCGCCTTACGCAGCGACTGCAGCAGGTAGCTCACATGATCGCCCTTCTGTTTGGGCGTGAGGTCGGCAGGCAGCGCGTGATCCAGCTCCGCGATGATCTCGGCGCGCGAGCACGGGCGCACGCGCAGCAATTCCAGTATCAGCTCCTTGAACACACTGTTGTCCAACCCCTTGGCCCGCACGTACTCCCCGTGAGCGCCAGTGGCAGCCGCCACCTCGGCAGAGATCGTGAGCTTAGGGTAGCGCCCCCTCACCAACTTGCGCTCATGCAGCAGGCGCGACTGCTCCTTGGTCACAGGCAGGCCCTTCTGTACCAGGTCGAGCAGCAACACCGTCACCAGATCGAGGTTGCGGTTGCCCGCCAGCAGTCGCGAGTAGTCCTCGTTGAGCACGGTGCCGTAGAGCGTCACCGACACGCGGGCAGGCTTTCTCAGGTCGTAAGTGGGCATGGGCAGCAGGCGGTTCCGCTGGATGTCGAATACGTTGCGGATGCCGATGGCGTTGCGGTCCATCATGCCCGTCCTGTTCATGGCACTCGAAAGCAGAGGGTTGCGATAGTAGGGAGGCTTGTAGCCGCTCTCAAGGGCGGCCTCAATGGTCTCGGGTATGAACGTGCCCTCGTTCTTGAACACCAAACGGTCCTCGTATTCCAGCACGTTGATCTTGCCCGACATGCGGAAGTCCTGGTGCGCTATAGCATTATGCAGAAGCTCGCGGATAACCTCGGGGCTATACCGGTGCGCCTCGGTCGGGAACAGCGTGTCCTCACGGTCAAAGAAGCGGTACTTCTCGTTTCGGATCTTCCCCAGAACTCGGTCGACTTGCAGTATAAAGGGCGGTTCGAAGTGCTCGTAGGCGATGGTGGTGCCATCGCTGGCTTAGAGTGTCCACGTGATACGCGGCTCGATGCCGCCCAATAACACGCTCGACTCGGGCCGTCCCAACAGCACGAGTGCGGCGTTAGTCACATGGCCATGGATGATAAGGCCCATCTTGCGCAGAATCGACTCCTCGTCCAGATCGCGCACCGCAGGCTGGCTCTCCTGAAACTTCTCGATATACTTGGAGCAGGCGAACGAGACCGCCTCGGGCTCGAGGTCGTCAAGGTTTGCCTCGAAGGCCAGCTGCCGCGACCAGTCTGGGCGGCTCTGGCCGTAAATCGCCTCGAGCTTGAACTTGGGCATCTCCACCAGCGACTCGTTCTCGCGTGACCAAGGAATGCCGTGCCAGGTGGTCGGCGTGGCGAATGTGCCTGCAGGGACTTGGAAGGCCACGATGCGCTTTCCCTCAACCTCGAACTCGTAGACCTCCTCGAAGGTCATGCCGTCGTTAGTGAACTTGGCGACCTCGCGCTTGAGCCGGCGCAGTCCTACGCTTGGCGTCTGGGTCTCCTTGCGGTAGGCCGTCCCCCGAATCTTCCGATCGTTCGTGATGCCGAAGAGCAGCCACCCGCATTCAGCCCCACGCAGGTTCGCCTCGTTGCTGAGTGCTGAGAAGTACTTACCGATGTCCTCGAAGTCGTAGTTCTGCTTGGCGGCCTTGTATTCAACCACCTCGGTCTCCACGTCTCCGATGAGACGCAGGACCAACGAGGGCATTTCACTCAGCTTTCGTATCATGGCGCTCCAAACTAATGTGATCTCGTTCTCGAACTAATGTAATTCTACGTCCGGTTACATTAGTTGGCTACATTCCATCTGCTCGGCACATGGAATCCGCCGGTAGAGCTAATGGAACCCAAAAACTCTTCTCCATTAATTGTACAGCGCGCCGAACTGCGGTTTCTTGTTCTTGATGGATAGAACTAATGTAATCGGGCATGTAAAGCTCCTGAACCGTCGCAGTTTTACATTAGTTTGCAGAGGCGCTTTTGCGGTTCCGGCCCCACCCCCTTCCAGCCCACTCGTGCATGCCTTGGCCATCTTCTCGTCTTCTTCGTACCACTTGGCGCGGTATTCCCAGGCGGCAACGATAACGCCGACCTCTGCCAGGTCCTCGGTGCTCAGGACCTTGCGGAACACAGTGCAGTCCAATTTAGGGTTATAGGCAAGTAGACCTCGACCTACGAAAGTTCATACACTGCCTCGGTCAAGGCGTTGCGCATTTCCTGAAAGACCATCCGGGCATGAACGCAGACAGCGGTTCGGACAGCTATCTCTACGCACCAATCCAAGACTTCAAGAATGGCATCGAACTCTAGCAAATAGCTATTTAGCTGCGTGAGGTCAATCTTCGAGACATCGATTTCGCCGGACATCAGTTTGGGAAGAAGCAAATTGCGAAATTTGGCGAGCTTCAAAGCCTCTATTTTGTTTGCGAGGATACCGTCAAATACAGCCTCAGTATTGCGGATAGCTCCTGGAATGTAGATTCATCGTACGGTATCGACAAACGCAGCGTTTCGACCGGGCTTAAGCTTGCAGTGTTCCTTCATTTTGATGGGCAGCTCGTCAAGCCTGCTTGATGACGAGCAATCAACGTTGCCATCTTGGACGTTCTTTATAGTCGGCACCTTATATCGTCCACTTTCGGTGTATGCCCCACTTTTGAAAGCAAAGCCATTACCCAATTCGAGTATATCGCTCAACAAGCAATTGCTAATGCAGCTATCGAGATATTTGCAAGTTAAAGCTTGACCCAACTCTTCTAAATAGCCATTTAGTCGAGCGACGACATTCTCCCTTGCAGCTTCAGGATTGCAGATAGCGGCAGGCCGATAGCCGCAGCGTGTCCGCACCAAAAGCAGAGCAAACCGCGCCTTTTCGATGACACTGGACCTCGTGCCTATCGTGCCGACAACGACGGCTGCGCTGGATCCCGTAACAGACTCACCTGTGCGCAAACTACGGCAACATCTTCGTAGTGGCGAATTCGGCGCTGCCACGCTAGAAGTCAAAAAGGCGCAGTTAGATGCCGCCCCGCCAGCATGCCACTACTTCATCATCCAGGGATAATCCGGAAACTCCTCGGGAAGCACGATCTTGTCCTGTTTGGCGCCATCGCCTGAAAGACACTTTGCAAGGTAGGTCCAAAGCCTCGATTCGAAGATGTTTTCCGTCATCTTGTTCAAATGGTTAAGGGTAATCTTGCTTGGATCATTCACCCAAAGCCGAAGCATGCCCACTTTCGCCGAAGCGATGTACTCCGAAATAACATCAAGCTGGAAAGAAGAAAGCTCAAAGCCCCTATCCAACAATGCGGCGAACAGCTGTTTCATCGGCTCACGCTGCTTATCAAGGTAAATAGACCCATATTCCCCGTTCGCCAAAATGGAAACTTCCCTGAAGCGTTTTTGATAAAAGTCGGCCATCGCATCGGTAGCCTGCTCAAGCGTAATATCGTCTAAGCACGAAATAATGGCTTGGCAGGTTGATGTGCAAGTATTTTCTTCTTCGACAGACTCAAGAACATTGCTGATGCTGTAATAGTTGCGGTAAAACGTCGCCCGTGAATAGCCCGCCTTTTCCGTAAGAGCCATAACGCTGATTTGATCGAGCGGCTTTTGGGCATAGAGCTCAAGAAATGCCTCTTCAAAGCACTTTCGCGTTGGCGATTTCGGCAGCTGTTGAATAGGGATCATCGTTACCTCGTCCTTTGTTCCCGAAATGGCGTTCTGCGAAGTACGCTCAGCTGGGTTAATACGGCTAATACAATCCCAGGCAAAATGTCTCGTTCTTCATGAACACGTTCATGCTGCAATTAGAATACTACTTGTCAGAGTACGAAGTTGTATCGTCACTTGATACGTCCTGACAAATGGGGAAATCAGGAGCTTCGTTCTGCTGCCTTGAGGGGAAAGGCGGGCAAAATGCACGAACTTGGAGTAACCAGAAGCATCGTTGACGTTGTATTGCGCAACGCGTGCTCCCAGCAGGCCAAACAGGTCCTTTCGGTGAACCTGGTTATAGGCGAAATGCGCAACTTGGAAGAAGAATGGGTGCAGCGCTATTTCGACCGCTGCGCAAAAGGCACCCTTGCCGAAGGCGCAAAAATCAAGATCCAGAAGGTACCTATGGCTTTTTACTGCAACGACTGCGGGTCAACCTTCCAACTTGCCATGGGCAGCGACAGGCATATGTGCTGCCCCGATTGCGGAAGCGAAAACTACGACATGGTCACCGGCGGAGAACTCCTTATCAAGGAAATCGAAATCAGATAGGCCTACTTCACGTATTACGAACAAGAGGAAATAAATCGTTCGAAAAGGAAGGAGCGGGAAATGCATAAAGGGGAAGAAATGCTCAACCAAGCTCAAGAGAACGCTACGGAAGCGCAAGCAGCTTCCGTTCGGGTAAAGCCAGGTATCGATTACGAGAAACTGAAGAGCATCGGGGTTCCTGATGAGGTAATTGCCTCGCTCGACCCGCGCGACGGCGGCAACATCACCCCGCAGGGGGAAGTACTTTTCTTGGACGAAGGCCGCCTGCACCGCAGGGAGCTGCCAGACAAGCCCCTGCACGAAAACCACCCGCGCGGGCTGGGAATCAAAGACTTCATCATGACAAAGATACTGGCCACAACGCCAAAAACGTGGGACCGCACCCTTAAGGTGTTCATGATGATCGTATCAGGAGCAAAGCTTACGGGAAAAGAGGGTATCATTCCAGAGCTCTATAAAAGGGCTACCCAGTTCTCGCCCGATGAGAAAATGTACACGCACGGCACTGTGCTGCCCCTTAATGTGGACATGGTCGAGGAAGGCAAAACCGCGGTTTTGCCCATAGATCTGATCATGGACGCCATCGATGGCGCTGAATACATCGCTCAAATGAATCGGTGCATTTGCCGTTCCGCCCACGACTGCTCCGAATACGAAAAAACGCTGGGCTGCCTGTTCTTCAACATGGCGGGAGTAACGGCGGTGAAAAACGGGCTGGCAAAGCCGGTAACGAAGGAAGAGGCTAAGCAGCATGTCTACGATGCCCGCGATGCGGGTTTGATCGGACAGGCATTATATGTTGAGCTCGAACAGATGGTTTGGGGCTTCGAAAATCAGAAGATGGATGAGTTCATGGAAATCTGCTTCTGCTGCCCTTGCTGCTGCGTGGCACTCGATGTTTGCAAGAACGCGAACCGCACCATAAAGAACCGATTCAGCGGCGCTGGTTTCACGGCGGTAATCGACCACGAGAAATGCACGGGTTGCGGCAACTGCGCCAAGAAGTGCCCACAGGAAATCATCACGGTGAACTCCGATGGCAAGGTGACAATCGACCAAGACCATTGCATCGGCTGCGGGTACTGCAAGAGCGTTTGCCCGAACGACGCCATCACCCTTCAACAAACCATGCCCCTACGTGAAAGCATCCATGAATACTTCCTAGAAGAAGGAAGGATCGACATGGTCATGGACAAATGCACGATGGAGATCCCTCCGGCAGATTACGAGTGGAAGGATGCCCAAATGGATCCGATGGCAATTATGCAGGCAGCAGGCCAAAAGACCGTAGCCCTTGCCGACGAGGCGGCGCGAAATCTTGGATGCACAAGCGCGAAAGCCTTCTTCAAGTACAACAAAAAATATGTGGCAGGCGCCATTGGCGTAGGAGCGTTGGCGTGGCTGCTTCTTAAACACAAGAAATAGTTAATTAGAAAGAAGGGGCGTGACACTCATGGCAAAAGCAGCAAATGGGACTTTGCCTTCAATGCCCGAAAAACAGCCTCGCTTCATGGATCGTTTCTCTAAAGCCACCAAAGTAGGTTTTGTGCTGTTGGGGTATTTCCTGGGCATCATAGGTGTTTTAATCGATTGGGCTATCGGCCACAAGAAAAAGATGATGGAATGCAGCGCCGAGGCAATTTGGTACGGCCTTATCGGCTGGGGCGCAAGCATGATCACCCGATTCGCCCTCTTGGCTTTGGGGATCAACAAAACCGATTACCTTCTCCAACTGTTCGGCCCTGGCGTCACGGTATGGAATATTCTTTGGTGCATCTGCGGCGCGTGCTTCATTGTGCTTTCGATGTTGTGGATCTACGGTTTGCGCACAAAGATGACCGATGCCGAGCGCGCCTACAATCTCAAGGGCGACGACCACTTCCACAACGGGGAGAAAACGCTTCGCTACGACGGAGGCATTACGGTCAACGCTCTACCCGAAGAGATATGGCCCTACATGCAACAGGCAGGCCAATCAAAGGGTGGCTGGTATAGCTTTGAGCGCCTGGAACGCCTGTTCACCTTCGATATCCGCAATCATTACGACTGGAAGAAATACCCTCAGTGGCAGAACCTCCATGTTGGTGAGTTTCAGTGGTTTCACCAGGCACCACTTTCTATCGGCGAATGGGTAACCGATTGTTCCAACGGAGAAAACGGCCTCTATTATTGGGCAGCCCACTCCGATACGGCTACCGATTCAACGTGGAAAAACCGCGGCCCAAATCAGGAAGGCGCGCTTCGCCTGTGGTTCCACCGCTTTGCGTGGACGTGGAACTGGGAAGTGTACCAGATCAATGAAACCCAATCGCGCTTCATCTATCGTTGCGATTGCCATTTCGATCCTTTCCTGCGCACTCCCATCCACAAGTACTTCGTTGTTTTCATCCTGGGAACCGCATCCCTTGTCATGGGGCGTTGCTGCATGGAAACAATCACCGGCTTAGCGGAGGGTCGCAGAGATTTCCGCAAGCGTTACTTCGACTAAGGGAAAGAAGGCGCCATGAAAACGCATTACGAAACCATCGTGGTTGGAGCTGGTGCAGCTGGCATGAACTGCTGCTTGGAACTCCAGAAAAACGATCGCGAATACCTGCTGATCAGCCCCAATATTGGCGGGCGAATCTGCAACGACGAAGAACGCCACATGAACTACGGCGCGGTGTTCTATTTCGGAACCTACAAATATATGCTCCGCTCAGAGCTGCTGATTGAAGGGCCTGATGTCCTGCCCGCTTTGAGCGCCGGCTGTTGCCATCACGACAACGGGAAACAGTACGAACCGGTTTCCCCTACAACAATTGCCGACGCGCCTTCGCTTCTGAAGTACATGAAGTGGATGCGCGAGGAATTCATCCCCCGCTACACCAAGTTCAAGGACAACTGCACGGTGATGGAGGTCACGGCAGCCCTTGAGAAAGACCCCCTGATCAAGCAGCTGTACCAAGAATCAGCAATGGATATGATCGAGCGAATGGGTTTTGACCCCATCGCCCACGATCTGATCAGCATGTTCGCTCACGCGTGTACGGGAACGAAGATCAAGGACCTTACCGCCCTTGATTATCTGAACACCGTGCAGCCTCTTACCATGAAGATCCCTCCCCTACGGCTGCTTTTCGATCTGAAGCGTTTCGACTTCGATTCCGAAGGGACCAAGCAGCGCTTGGCACAGGGTTCGGGCGAAGTTCTTATCGATGCGATAACCCAAGTTGAAAAGTGCGACGAGGGCTGGGCTGTCGAATGCGGCGCAGGACGCTTTACGGCGAGCAATCTGGTTATGGCATCTCCCGCCGTAGACACGCAGCGCCTCCTGGAGCCTGTCGAAGGAATTCCCGCACTGGACATTCGCAAGGCTTCCGAACTTACGGGCTATTTGGTGCGAGGGAAAGTCAAGCGGAAGTTCCGTGGGCACCTTGTTCACCTGTTCGATGACACTATTCCGATTATCTATATCGCCAAGCGCTTCGACGGCGATTACGAGGTGTTCACCGAGGTCGATTTCGAGGAAACCCGCAAATTCGACGAGTACTTCGACGAATTTGCGGTTATAGGAAAGAAGTACTGGAGCCATGCTCTGTACACCGCCGCCCATGAGGCCTTGCCACAAAACCTGGCACCAGGACTCATCATGGCAGGTGACGTGAACGGCTTGGGCCTGGAGCCCGCATGTATCAGCGGTATTTACGCCGCAAACAAGATCATGGGCAAAACGGTTGATTAGCATTTGCTTTAGCGGCTCCCCCGACTTTGGGGGGAGCCGCCTTCCCATTGAAGAGGGGGTACCGATGGAAGAATCACGCATCATAGAGATAAAAGAAGACATCCTTGCCGACAACACCAATGCCGCAAACGTTTTTCGGAAGACGCTTGAAAACCAGGGCACCTTCTTCGTGGATGTTATGGCATCTCCCGGCGCAGGAAAAACCACCTTGCTATTGGCGCTCATTGAAGAGCTTCGGAAATCGGCGAGCATCGGCATCATCGAGGCAGACTTGGAGTCGTTCGTGGATTCACGAAAGATCAAGGATGCGGGCATACAAGCAGTGCAACTTGAAACGCGGGGAATATGCCATGTTGAGATGAGCATGGTCGAACGCGCTTTCCAGGCGTTTGGCGGGCAGCATTTCGATTACCTGTTTCTAGAAAACATCGGCAATCTGGTTTGCCCAGCAGAGTTCGACACCGGTGCACACGAACGCGTCATGCTGCTTTCGGTTCCCGAAGGGTATGACAAGGTGTACAAGTATCCGCCCATGTTCGCGGTAGTGGATGCACTCATCGTAACCAAAACCGACTATCTTCCGCTTAACCCCGATTTCGACATGGCAGCGCTGCGCAAACAAGCGCGCGTGCTCAACCCCCACCTTGAGATATTCGAAACGTGCGCACGCACCGGGGAGGGAATCCGAGAACTTGCCGAATGGCTTGCTGGATGCCGCAAAGAGCTTTTGGGGTAGGGCAGCTAAGCACGCCGTTTGTTCAATATACTGAACGGGTTTACCCTGATCCTGTTCAATATACTGAACAGACGGCGGAGCAATGCGAGACCTTCACAGATTCAGAAGCCCTACGCATCTCCAAAACACGCAACAGCCGCCACACTTCTAGCAATGGCAGCGTGAAAACTTAGGACTTACTGGGGCCTGGGACCGCTTCGGGACCACCCAGGGTCTGAGAAAAACAAAAACAGGCCAGAGGAATTAACCTCTGACCTGCGAAAATGCTTGGTCGCGGGGGCTGGATTTGAACCAACGACCTCCGGGTTATGAGAGAGAAGCTACCCCTTATAGGATATAACCAAACAAGCTTTTTGCCTGATCATTAGCGTTTTCTTCTGTCAATCAGCTTTAAAAAAATCTGCTCGAATTCTGCTCAATCATGGTAATTCTGCTCAAATTCTGCTCAAAAGCGATATGGGTTACTACCCCAGAAGCAGGTTAGCCAAAATGATGTTATTCCAGACGAAAGTCACCAAGAACGCAACGCCGATTGAGAGAACAGCACCACAGGTTACGACGGCTGTTACGAGCTGCCATTTGTTCGCAACAACTTGAATCTTTCCGACATTCCTCGCCTTGTTGCGCCGCCAGCAGGCATCGAAAACAAACCCGGTAAACACCAGGGAGATTGGCAACGCGATTAAATAACATAATCCGAAAGCAACCGCAGTTGTTCCGTACCTGAACAAAACAGAGGCGAACATTGCGCCAGCCAAGGTGCGAAAAGGCGGCCGAGCCACCCGCAGATCCTCAGCCCGCAAAACGGCTCAAGAGATGCTTAGGAAGCAATGCAGGTGTTTTATCCTGCACCCACAAACAAGTCAAAAAAGGCACCGCATACTGCGGTGCCTTTCCATTAGCTAAAACGATTAAGCGCTTAGACTATCTGCCGAAGCTCCTTCTCCTGCTCACGATTAGCAATGCCATGCCAACAGCGGCGCAGGCAACAGCAATTGCAGGCCATAAAATGACGGTTGCCGTATCGCCTGTCTGGGGAGTGCTGGAGCCAGCGTCAGAAACGGCGCTTTCCTCCTCCTGAGAGGGGCTACTCAACTCTTCCCCGTTGGAATCTCCGGG
>OGQV01001261.1_pt1 | contig 19290 bp, 8 predicted proteins | sample 1553311 | NCBI WGS metagenome assembly OGQV01 (sample SAMEA2579976, study PRJEB22360) | human gut metagenome
AACCTCTGGTATGCCGGTTGTCGCGCCAGCGGCACGGCCGGTTGGCTACGTTCGGAAGGGATAACCGCTGAAAGCATCTAAGCGGGAAGCCTGCTCCAAGATAAGCATTCCGTGGAACCTTCGAGTTCCTGTAGTCCCCATGCAGAACACGTGGTCGATAGGCCGGACGTGGAAGCCCCGCGAGGGGTGGAGCCGACCGGTACTAACGGACGAAAGGCAACACTAACATTCCCCGATTCCTTCGGGGACCGCATCTTCCTCCTGCAAACGGCACCAGACGGCAATGAGCATTGTCTGGCCACAAGACGAAACATCGACATATCCGCGTCCGCTGTCCGGTTCCCAGGCCGCCACAGGCCGGCAGACCCCAGCGTCTGACCGTACAAGAGAAGATTTGCGGCGGCCATGGCCCAGGTGAGACGCCCGGTCCCATTCCGAACCCGGAAGCTAAGGCCTGGCACGGCGATGGTACTGCACCCGACAGGGTGTGGGAGAGTAGCACGCCGCCGCACCACACGTACAGGAAGCCCCTCGGAGCACACGCCCCAAGGGGCTTTCCCCATATCAGGACACCCGCGCGTCGGGGTGTTTCTCGCGTCCTTGGGCCTTAGCGTCTCGGGCCTCCCCCGGTCCGCCGCGCGGACGGCTCCCCCTCAAAGAGGGGAGCCAGAAACCTCTTGGGCCCCGACGGGATACTCCTGCCGGGGCCCAGTACGTTTTGGGCGGCAACCCGCTGAATACCCGGTAAGATGGCTGAGGTATCAACAAACAGGTCAGGAGGTGACGCGCATGGTGGCGCCAAGCCGTGATGACCGTAGCGTAGATGCATTGGTGAAATCCAAGGCAGTACTTGATGTATTGGCGGAACTGGGACCAAGCACCGCAAAAACCATAAGCGAACGTACTGGTGAACCCGTAAGCTCAACGTATCGTTTGCTGGATAATCTCGCCGCAGTCGGTTGGGTGGAACGGGGCATCAATCGTGGCGAGTATCGGCTTGGCATCGATTGCGTACGTATCGGCGGCCAAATCGAAAGCAGACTGGACATTCAGCAGATCGCTCGCCGTATCTTCCGCGCCCATCGCGGCCAGTTCGGTATCTGGGGTCTGTTCGTTCGGAGGCGATTGCGCACGGTGTGCATCGAGACACGCACCCGTGAGACATTGCAAAGCTATGCACAGCTGGTGGGCAATAGCTTGCCTCTGAGCATGAGCGCTCCCTCTCATGTACTGACGGCCTGGCTTCCCCCGGCTCGCTACGAGCAGCTGTTGGAACACTATGCCTATACCAACGAGCTCGGCGGCACATTCTCCACGATGCGTGCCACAGCAATGGGACAGGCTCGTCATATACGCGAATGCGGCTTCACCTATGACGTCGGCCAGACCATGGCCGGCTCCGTGACTATCAGCGTACCGGTATTCAATCACGCCGGAGAGATTCAAGCGGCAATCGCCCTGAGTGGCCTTTCCCGCTCCTTGGAACCTGAGCTGGCCTGTCTGGTAGATGGGCAACCGGCAACGGCATCGGCTCAAGACATGGTGCAATTGGTGCAGACTGCCGGCCGCGAGGTGTCGCGAGGCCTTGGATACAGTGGTGATCATCTTGGCCTGAACAGTTGAATACGATGAGTCAGGGATAAGTCAGGGGAAGGAACGTCGACGATGGCGGAAGACAAACGTGAACCGACCCGCGCTTTAGACAAGGCGAGTCGTGTGATGGACGCATTGGCGGCGGAGAATGGCCTGTCGCCGGCAGATATCGCCGACGCCTGTGATATCCCGCGATCCTCCGTATACCGCGTGCTGGATGGACTGGTCGATGTGGGGTGGGCCGTAACAGATACGGATGGCAACTACTCATTATCGCTGGACTGGCTGCGATTGGCTGATGCCGCTCGCACGTCTCGTACCGAATGGCAGCCTGCGATTGCGGTCATGCATGCCATCACCGCGCAAACCGGCATGACCTCATTCCTCAGTGTGGTCTCCGGCACTGAATTGGTATGCGTGGAATGCGCGCAAGGTCATGCCATCGATTCGCTGATCCTGCGCCCGGGCCGCGTGCTGCCTCTGCATGCTGGCGCGGCCGGCCGCGTGGCCTTGGCGTATTTCGAGGATGCCGATGCCGAACGCTATCTTGCAGGAGCGCCGTTCCCGGCATATAACGAGAACACGCTGGTCAGTGTGGAACAGTTGCGCGAGGATATTCGCTTGACTCGCGAACGTGGATATGCACTGTCGGATGAGGATGTGACGTTGGGTGTCGGTGCCGTTGGTGTACCGATTGTGGACAACGAGTCCGGTCGCGTGATCGCCAGCCTGTCCGCCGGTGGATTCGTGGACGAAGTGTTAGCCACTCAAGAATCCTTGGCCGCGTTACTGCACGATGGCGTACACGAGATTCAGGCAGCCTGATTCGGCCCGCTAGGCTGTCGGGCTGGACGGTTATGCCCGGTCAGCTATGGCCTTTGCCGGCTACGGTTCTGCTGGTTATGCTTCTGCCCGACTACGTTGCGGTCCGCTACGCTTCGGCCACACGACCCAGCGCGATGGCGGTGATCAGCACGTACGCCTCGCGCGGGTCGGTGGCATCCCAGCCGGTGGATTCGGCGGCGCGCTTCAAACGGTAGCGGATCGTATTGGGATGTACGTTGAGCTCCTTGGCCGTGGTCTCGAGCGAACCGCCGAACTTCAGGAATGTGGAGACGGTGAGCAGCGTCGGATCATCCGGGCCTGCTGCTGTCAGGCTTCCGTAGACCACGCGGACCAGTTCGTCACGGGCGTCCGCGTCGCCGATCAACGCACGTTCGGGCAGGGCGTCGTCGGTGCGTAACGGGCGCGGCGATGGCTGCACGGTGGCGGCCAGAGCCGGCGCGGCCTGAAGACAGTAAAGCGTGGCCTGAATCGAACGCATCGCGCCATCGGCACCGGTACGCTGCGGACCCAAGGCGATTGGCCGATCGGCGGCGAACGACGGGTCGATGGTATTGCAGATGATTTCCGGCGTGGCCGCACCGACCGGACGAATCAACGCCACTACGGCGGTGCTGTTGCCGATCGGGCGCTTGGCGGTCAGACACACACCGCCGAAATCGGCTACGATTTTCTCGATTTCCTTGGCCGTACGTGCGGCGGACCGGGCAGGGTATCCGGCGATGGCGTAACAATCGAAGTCATGCTCGAAGCCGAGGATGGTGAACAGGGACTCCACTCGTTCGTCGGCCAGATGATTGAACAGGCACTCGAACAGCACGGTGCGTACGCGGTTGGTCGCGGCGATGCCGGGTGCGGACGAATCGGCAACGTCGGCAGCAAGAAGTTCGAGAAAATCTGACATAGTCACTAGTGTAGCGTCGCTGATTGGCGTTGCCTTTCAGCCAAAGACTCTCGCCAATACGTCAGCACCACGAATCCGAATACAAACGCAACCGGCAACATGTGCCGCTCGAAATTATTGGCCGGCGCGGTGATCATCACGCCCATCAGCAGTAGCAGCGGAATATGGGTCATGAGGGTGAGCCAACGTCGGCGAATCACCTCGGCCGCGCCGATCAGCAATGTCATCACCACGTAGAAATTGCCGTGCGTAGGCCAGCCGAGTACGGGAATACCGCCCCATACGCGAGTGAAGCCGGCGATGTGCTCACGCCAGTCATGGTTGTAATCCTTGATCCATGTGGAGTTTTTCTGCACGTAATCGCTGGTCACGTAATAATCCATCGATACGTACGGCTGATCGTTCACATTGAAGTATCCGAAGCATTTGGCCAGCAACGCATCCAGCGCGATGATTGGATTGTCCTTGACGATTTCGAACCATGCCTTGTTGAAATTGGTCATATCCTCGGGCGTCACCGTGCGCCACTTGTAGCTGACCTTCTTGGCCTGAATGCCGGAGGATTTCACCGGGTCGGCGTCCTGCTGTGAGTAAGCGTCGGCCATCTGATCGAGATTGAAGACGGGCGCGAGGTTCTTTTTGGCTTCGTCTGAAATGCCGTCCGGATTGCGCTGGGCCACGCGGGCGATCATTTGCAGCTGTACGCCGCGGCTTTCGATTGGGTCGCCGCCGATGATCGCGCCAGAGGAGATGGCGAAGGAGATGCCGCCGTGAATCAGTACGGTGGGGATGAGCAGCGCCACGACGTAAGTCGCCCAGCGCTTGCGGTCGGCGATCAGAGCCAGCACGATTTGTAGGGCGATGATGTACCACGCATATTTCGCGGAAATCAGCATTACCGACGTGGCCAGGATAAAGGCGATGAAACTGTGACGCGGCAAGTGGACGGGCGTGGCGATGGCAGGGGTCTGAGGATGTTTGCGGGTGCCGGCGGGGTGCCAGGTCTGGACGAGTTCATACCAGACGCTGAACCACCAGACGAACGAGAACGCGAACAGCGGCGATTTGGTGATGGAGATAGTGGAAAACACGGCCAGCGGGCAGACCATAAAGAACAGCAGAATCAGGAATCGAGCCAATCCTCCGGCCTGTGGGGGAGCGGCGGAATCCGTTGCCGTTTTTCCTATCCAAGGCCGGTTCAGGAATCGATTGGCGGCGGCAGCGCAGCAGAACACGGCGAACAGCGTCTGCAGGGCAGCCAACGTCACGATACCGGCATCGTTTGAGCCGGTCAGATGCCTCGCAAACGTGACCATCGCGCCATAGAACACAGTGAGTACCACATTGTGCTGGTCGGTCAGATACGTGGGATCGGACGGCCACATGTAGTGCGCAGTGGGGTAGATGTCCATCGGTACGAAGGAGAAGAAGCCGATATAGGGCTGTTTCAGGCCGGTCCACTGGTTCCAGGCCCAGCTGAATTCACGGATCTGTGAGCGGAGGTCCGCACCGAATGCGGCCAGCAGAGTGGTCGGCACCCAGAGCCAGCCGACAAAAAACACCAGCATAAGCTTCCAGAACCGGTTCGTGCCGCGTGTGATCCAGCGGTCCAGAACAGTGACGGTGGACGTGACGATAGCGCGAACGGTACGACGGGTCTTGGCTGGTTGGCTGGCCTGCTGATCGGCGGCGGGCCGTGATGTTTCGCTATTCCGCTGATGTTGACGTAGTCGCTCGCCGATAGCCCTCGGCAGTATGCGCTGGCCTGCTGCGAATCGCACCATCAGCGTGATGATTCCGAGATATATCAGGAATGACACGACGAATATTGCGGTATTGGCCCAGTTCCAATGGGCGAGGGTGCCGTTCTCCTCGTCCCAGTACAGCGGGCCGACCGCCGTGCACAGTGCAAGCCACAGGCCGGCCAGCACGGCCAGTGTCCAGCGCGCGGCAGCGCCCGCGCGCGCAAGATGCGGGTGGGACTGGCGGCTGGATACGGCGGCAAGCTTCGCGGTGGCTGGTGACGTCATGACAATATATGGTAGCCGCACAGGTCAACGGTTGATATTCGATGTCTGCCGGGCATCGCCATTGTTCGCAAGCCAATATGACGGCCGGGTGCATGCGTGGGGTCGGCGAATGCGGAATTTCCGAAGTTGTGAACGTTAACATGGGCTATGTGGGTGAAAATAGTTGATTTTGCGCGCTTTTCCATGGAATAACGCGGGCATATCGCGCCAAAATCGAGGTAACGTAGTGCCCATGATGATTGCGTTGAAAGCTGCAACGCCGCAGCTACCCAGAACTACAGCCGTCGCAGATCATGTGGTCGCCGTGGACGAAACCGATTCGACCAACGCGCTGGCCGTACAGATGATTGGCGACGGGTCGTTGACGTTGCCCGACCACCAGGATGGCGAACTGGCGGTGGCCGTGGTGGCCGCCGACCGGCAGACCGCCGGCCGTGGGCGCAATGGTCACAAGTGGGTCAGTCAGCCCGGCCGTTGCTCGACGATGTCCTATGCCGTGCGCATTCCGCGCGCGATCGCCACCGACGAATCCGTCAATGGCTGGCTGCAGATGATCGCCGGACTGGTCACGCTGGACGCCCTGAACGGCATGATCGAGGAATACGGTGCCGCGCCGAACCAGCCGGACTGCTCGCTGGAACTCAAATGGCCGAACGACGTGTTCTGCCACGGGCTCAAGCTGGGCGGGCTGCTCTCGGAACTGGTGATTCCGCCGTCGTCCGGTACCGGTACTGATGCTGATGCCGATGACGACGTCGTCATCGTGTTCGGCGTCGGCCTGAACCTGGCCTTGGGCGCCTGTCGGCTGCCCACGCCGCAATCGACCTCGCTGCAGCTGCATGTCTCCGGGCTGCCGTCGTTCGGCGAGATGCGCGATGCGGTGGCCGAACGTCAGGTCGAGGGCTTCCGCGAGCGGTTGGTGAAGTTCATCGCCGACCCGAAGGGCCAGGCCGAGTCGTTGCGCGAGGAGGTGAAGGCGGTGTGCTGGGCGCGCGGCCGTCAGGTCGAGGCGCACTTCACGGACGGCACCACGCTGACCGGCGAAGCCATCGGCCTCAACGAAGACGCCTCACTGATCCTGAGAACACAAGACGGCACGGACCATACGGTCCGCACCGCCGATGTGGGAGTGCTGTAATAGCCGGCCAGTAGCTAGCTAGTAGCTCAGGTCAGCGACCGAGCTTGGACAGGCCGGCGGCGGCCAGAGAGGCCACCACGGCCTTGATGGCGTCGCCAACCACGAAGCCCATGGAGGCCAGGGCCACGGCGGCGAGCGGCGCACCGGTCAGCGCGGACTGGATGACGAAGCCGAAGGCGTACACCACCACGACGCCGCCGACCAGCGCGGCCAGCAGGTAGCGGCCCGCGGTGCGCGCGGCGGCCGCGAAGGACGAAGTGTCGGACTTGCCGCGCAGCAGGGCGATGGCCACCACACCCGGCAGGAAGCCGAAGAGGAAGCCGGCGCTCGGGCCGACCAGGGCCAGCGTGGAGGTGCCGCCGGCGAACACCGGCAGGCCGACCGCACCGGCCGCCAGATAGGTGGCGACGGCGGCGCCGGCCTGACGCCACGGCAGCATAAGACCGGCGAGCATCACCACGAACGTTTGCAGCGTGATCGGCACCGGCGTGCCCGGAATCGGAATCTCGCCGGCGGCCGCGGACAGCCACATCAGCACGGCGAACAGCACCGGCTTCCAGGATGCGGCGACGATACGACGGGCGAGCGATGTGGTGGCCGCAGCGGATGCGGTGGTGTGTGAAGTCTGCATATCAATGACCCCTATGTTGCGTGATATCGCCGTGAACGGCGGGCGGTATGCGATGGATGAGGGGAGGTTCCGGCGGGTCGTGCGGTATCCCCGACAGTCCGAACCGTCCATATGGTGGACGGTCCCAAATGAATCCGACCCTGTGCGGGCGAATCGTGCGGCGATGGACCGATGCCGGTCCGGTCACCTTCCGTTCGCCCGCAGATGAGCCTTCCCCCGAACTTACGGTTGCCATCGTAGAGGTGTTCGATTTCGTGCGGTTTCGTACCAATTTACAAAATTGTCGATTTCGATTTGTCATAAGTTGACGAACACAACCGTAACGTCAATTTCTTGAGTCGGCGCGCAAGGATGTGCAATCGGCGGATTTGCAACGTTTTTGATAGCAGGCGCCAACGGTTACGTTGCCGGAACCTACGCGCGCGTTTGTTCGTAGCCTACAAAAGGGCGTGAAAGCTTTTGTGTGAACGCAGCTTGCCCTCTCCTCTATATAGAGAGCACAATTTGACACTATGGCTTCTATCGTCAAAAAACTGCTGATTGCGAACCGAGGCGAGATTGCGCTTCGCGTGGTGCGCACGGCCAAGGAGATGGGTATCTCCACCGTGGCCGTCTACTCCGAACAGGACCGCAATAGCCGCTATGTGGACATGGCCGACGAGGCATACCTGCTCTCCGGCGACACCTACAAGGACACGTACCTCAACGAAGATCTGCTGATTGACATCCTGCACAAGACCGGTGCGAATGCCGTGCACCCCGGCTACGGATTCCTTTCCGAAGTGCCGAGCTTCGCGCAGAAGGTCGAGGATGCCGGTGCCATCTGGGTGGGCCCGCACCACACCGCGCTGGTGGATTTGGGCGACAAGATTACCGCCCGCCGCGTGGCCCTACGCGCCAAAGTGCCGCCAGTGCCCGGCCTGTCCGAACCGGTGACCGACGTGCGCACGCTGCTCGACTTCGCACACACCCACGGCTACCCGATCATGATGAAGCGCACTGATGGCGGTGGCGGCCACGGCATCACCGTGGTGCATGACGACGAGGAGCTGCGCCGCTTCTACATGAACCACGACGCGCTGCAAGGCGGCGATCTGAAGGAATACTTCATCGAGAAGTTCGTGGACAAGGCACGCCACGTCGAGACCCAGTCCGGGCGCGACTCGCACGGCAACTTCACCGTGTACTCCACCCGTGACTGCTCGCTGCAGCGCCGCAACCAGAAACTCGTGGAAGAGGCACCCGCGCCCTTCCTGTCCGAGGAAATCATCAGCACGCTCGAGGAATACTCCCGCCGCCTGTTCACCACGGTCGGCTACGTGGGCCTGGGCACCTGCGAATTCATGGTGACCCCGAACGGCAAGGTGTACTTCCTGGAAGTCAACCCGCGCTTGCAGGTGGAGCACACCGTCTCCGAAGAGGTCAGCGGCCTCGACCTGGTGCGCGAACAGCTCAATATCGCCGCCGGTGGCGAGCTCACCCGCGCCCCCGAACTGCGCGGCCACAGCTTCGAACTGCGCATCACCAGCGAAGACCCGGCCACCAACCTGACCCCCGGCTCCGGCACCTTGGAGAAGATCCAGTGGCCGGCCGGCCCCGGCGTGCGCATCGATACCGGTGTGGAACAGGGCGACACCATCTCCCCGAAGTTCGATTCGATGATGGGCAAGGTCATCGTCACCGCCCAGAACCGTCTCGACGCCGTGGCCCGTGTGCGCCGCGTGCTCGATGAGCTTGTGATCGAAGGCGTGCCCACGCCGATTCCGCTGTTCAAGGAAATCTTCCGCAACGACGACTTCACCGCCGAGCATGGCCACCCGTTCGCTGTGTCCACCAAGTGGCTGGAGCGCACGTACCTGAACCGCACACCGGCTTCCGCCGCCTCCGGCCAGCCGGCCTCCTTGGCCGCCGCCCCGGGTGCCGCTGCCCCGGCCGCGCCCGACAAGTCCAAGTCGGAGACGTTCGTCATCGAGATGAACAACCGCCGCGTCAAGCTCACCGTGCCACTCGACATCGTGGAGAACATCACCGGCTCGGCCCGCGCCCGCGGTGCCAAGCGCCCCCCCCAGCCGTTGCGCGGTGCGGGACTGCACAACGTGGCCTCCAGTGCCGCTGCGGCCAACGACGGCGCCAAATCCGGCGTCATCGCCTCCCCGATGCAGGCCGTGGTCACGCGCATCAACGTGTCCGAAGGCCAGCAAGTGGCCAAGGGCGACCTTCTGGTGGTGCTCGAATCCATGAAGATGGAGAACTACGTGTACGCGCCGGCCGCCGGCGAAGTGAAGAAGATTTTCGTTGGCCCGGCCGACGGCGTGGAGGCCGGCGACACGCTGGTCACGCTGGACGTGAACGCCGGCAAGGCCAAGGCTGCTGCGGCTGCGCCGGGATCTCTCCCTCAGGCGGCTGCGTCGACAGCTCCCTCGTCAGAAGGAGCCGATAAGGCCACCGACGCCAAGAAGGAGGGTGGCAATGACTGACATCATGGATTCGCAGGCCGTGAAGGCCGCGGCTGCGGCCTCGGCCGCCAACGCCGCACAGCCTTCGGCCCACCAGCCGCTGCGCACCGCTGTGGTCAAGGCCGCCGAACTGGCCCGCGCCGCCGAAGAGCGCGCCCGCGACAAGCAGCACGCCAAAGGCAAGAAAACCGCGCGCGAACGCCTCGACCTGCTCTTCGACACCGGCACGTTCGAGGAGATCGGCCGCTTCCAGGGCGGCAATATCGCCGGCGGCAACGCCGGTGCGGCCGTCATCACCGGCTTCGGCCAGGTCTACGGCCGCAAAGTGGCCGTCTACGCCCAGGACTTCTCCGTCAAGGGCGGCACCCTCGGCACCGCCGAAGGCGAGAAGATCTGCCGACTGATGGACATGGCCATCGACCTCAAAGTGCCGATCGTGGCCATCGTGGACTCCGGCGGCGCCCGCATCCAGGAGGGCGTGGCCGCCCTGACCCAGTACGGTCGCATCTTCCGCAAGACTTGCGAGGCCAGCGGCTTCGTGCCCCAGCTGAGCCTGATTCTCGGCCCCTGCGCCGGCGGTGCCGTCTACTGCCCGGCCCTGACGGACCTCATCATCATGACCCGTGAGAACTCGAACATGTTCGTCACCGGACCGGACGTGGTCAAGGCCTCGACCGGCGAGACCATCTCCATGGCCGACCTCGGCGGCGGCGAAGTGCACAACCGGGTGTCCGGCGTGGCCCACTACCTCGGCGAGGACGAATCCGACGCCATCGACTATGCGCGCACCGTGCTCGCCTACCTGCCGTCCAACAGCGAAAGCAAGCCGCCGGTCTACGCATACGCCGTCACCCGCGCCGAACGCGAGACCGCCAAGCGACTTGCCACCATCGTGCCCACCAACGAACGTCAGCCTTACGACATGCTCGAAGTGATTCGTTGCATCGTCGATTACGGCGAATTCGTGCAGGTGCAGGAACTGTTCGGCGCCTCCGCGCTCGTCGGCTTCGCCTGCATCGACGGCAAGCCGGTTGGCATCGTGGCGAACCAGCCGAACGTGCTCGCCGGCATCCTGGACGTCGACTCGTCCGAGAAAGTCGCCCGATTCGTACGCCTGTGCGACGCGTTCAACCTGCCCGTGGTCACCCTCGTGGATGTGCCCGGCTACAAGCCCGGCTCCGACCAGGAACACGCCGGCATCATCCGCCGCGGCGCCAAGGTGATCTACGCCTACGCCAACGCACAGGTACCGATGGTGACCGTGGTGTTGCGCAAGGCGTTCGGCGGCGCGTACATCGTGATGGGATCCAAGGCCATCGGCGCGGACCTGAACTTCGCGTGGCCCTCCTCCCAGATCGCGGTGCTCGGCGCGGCCGGCGCGGTGAACATCATCCACCGCCACGACCTGGCCAAGGCCAAGGCCTCCGGACAGGACGTCGATGCGCTGCGGGCCAAGTACATCAAGGAGTACGAGACCAGCACCGTCAACGCGAACCTGTCACTGGAAATCGGGCAGATCGACGGCATGATCGACCCCGAACAGACCCGTGAGGTGATTGTCGAATCGCTGGCCACGCTCGCCACCAAGCGGCGCGTCAAGCGCACCACCAAACACCACGGCAACCAGCCCCTCTGATTTTTGAAGACGTCAACCAAACACAAGTAAGGAAAGCAATGACCACCTTCTTCCTCAATCGCCTAGCCACCGAGCCCCATGCGCTCGCCTTCGCCGGCCAGTCCACCCCGTGGCCGGTAGCCCTGGCAGACCAGACCACCGATCCCAGCCTTGACGAGGCCCTGCGCGGCCACGTCGCCGCAGCCGGCCGACTGCTCACCCCGGTCGCCGCCGACCTGCTGGCCACCACCGGCCGTCCGGCCGACCTGTTCGGCTTCGCCCCGAACCCGGCACGCCTCGGCGCCGCAGCCGACGCCACCGCGTCCGTGGAAGGCGTGGCACTGACCCAGCTCGGCGCCCTGCTCGACCTCGAACACCTCGGCTACAGCGTGGCCCAGGCCAAGCCGCTCGCCGTGCTCGGCCACTCCCAGGGCGTGCTCGCCGTGCACATGACCCGCGCCATCGAGGCCGCCGGCTCCATCGAGGCCGCCGGCACCACGCTTGACGAGATTCTGGCCGTGGCCGCCCTGATCGGCGCCGCCGGAACCCGCCGCGTGCGCGAACTGGGCCTGAACCCCAAGTACGGCGAAGCCAGCCCGATGCTCTCCGTCAAGGGCGCCACCCGCGAACAGGTTGAGGCTCTGGTGGCCCGCGTCAACAACGCTCGCGGCCCGATCTCCATCGCCGTCACCAACTCCGACAACCACCACGTGCTTTCCGGCTACCCGGAAGACCTGGCAGCACTCGCCCTCGAAGCCGAGCGCGAACACCAGCATCAGGCCAAGCTGCGCGAGCAGAAGCTCCACGGCGGCACCGTGTTCAACCCGACCCTCGAATACCTTGAGGTCACCCTGCCCTTCCACTCGCCGCTCATGGCCGACGCCGTCGAGCAGACCGTGGCCTGGGCCGGCGCCTGCGGCTTCGACCAGGATCGCACCCGCGCACTCGCTGCGGAAGTGCTGCTCAACCATGTGGACTGGAATGCCCGCGTCAAGGCGCTGTTCGACGACGCCGACCCGTCCAAGCTGTGGATCGTGGACCTCGGCCCCGGCAACACGCTCGGCAAGCTGATCGGCAACGTGGTGCAGGGCACCGGCATCGGCGTGGTCGAAGCCACCACGCTGGCCGAGCGCTCCACGCTCTCCACGCTGGAAAGCGAGCCTGAGCGCACCCAGAACTGGAAGGCGTTCGCCCCGCGCGTCATCAACACCCCGGCCGGCGCCAAGCTGGTCACCAAGTTCTCCAAGCTCACCGGCAAGCCGCCGGTGCTGCTGCCCGGCATGACCCCCACCACCGTGGAACCGGAAATCGTGGCCGCAGCGGCCAACGCCGGCTACTGGGCCGAGCTCGCAGGCGGCGGCCAGGTGACCGCCGAAGTATTCGACCGCCACATCGCTGCCCTCGAAGACGAGCTGGAGGAAGGCCGCACGGTCGAATTCAACGCGATGTTCATGGACCGTTACCTGTGGAACCTGCAGTTCGGCTCCTCCCGCATCGTGCCCAAGAAGCGCGCATCCGGCGCGCCGATCGACGGCGTGGTCGTCTCCGCCGGCATCCCTGAGCTGGACGAAGCCGTGGAGCTCATCAAGAACCTGCAGGCTGACGGCCTACCGTACGTGAGCTTCAAGCCCGGCACCGTTGACCAGATTCGCCAGGTTGTGCGTATCGCCAAGGCCGTGGCCCCCACCACCATCATGATTCAGGTTGAGGGCGGTGAAGCCGGCGGCCACCACAGCTGGGAAGCGCTGGATGACCTGCTTGCCGCCACCTACGCCGAAGTGCGCGCCTGCGACAACCTCGTGCTGGTCGCCGGCGGCGGCATCGGCACCCCTGAACGCGCTGCCGACTACATTTCCGGCCAGTGGGCCCACGCCTATGGCCTGCCCGACATGCCGGTCGACGGTGTGCTTATCGGCACCGCCGCGATGACCGCCAAGGAGGCTCACACCAGCCCCGAAGTCAAGCAGCTGCTCGTCAAGACGCCCGGCATTCCGGCCGACGCCAAGTCCGACGACGTGTTCGCCCCGCAGGCCGCCCACTGGGTGCCGTCCGGCAAGTCCGTCGGCGGCATGTCCTCCGGCCTGAGCCACCTGCACGCCGACATTTACGAGCTCGAGAACGACTCCGCCGAATGCGGCCGTCTGCTCGTGCGCGTCATGAAGCACCCCGAAGAGCTCTACTCCCGCCGCAAGGAAATCATCGAAGCCCTGAACAAAACCGCCAAGCCTTACTTCGGAGACCTGGCCTCCATGACCTACCTTGAGTGGGCGCAGCGCTTCGCCGAACTCGCCTTCCCGTGGGTCGACCCGACTTACGCCGACCGCTTCCAGCACCTGCTGCAGCGCATCGAAGCCCGTGTGAACGACACGGACTCCGGCGAATTCACCTCCAAGCTGTTCGTCGCTGATGGCGTTTCTGTTGAAGAGGCAGCTGCCGCTGGCCTGCTGAACCACGACGACATTCTCGCCGATCCGGCCCCCGCACTCGAAAAGCTCGCACTGGCCTACCCGCAGACCGCCGAACTTAAGGTGGTTCCGGCCGACGTGGCTTGGTTCCCGGTGCTCGTGCGCGAATACCCCAAGCCCATGCCGTTCGTGCCCGTCATCGACAACGACCTGCTGCGTTGGTGGGGTCAGGACCAGCTCTGGCAGTCCGAAGACCAGCGCTACTCCGCCGATTCCGTGCGTGCCATCCCCGGCCCGATCTCCGTGGCCGGCATCACCACCATCGACGAGCCGATCGCCGACATCCTCGGCCGCTTCGAAACCGCCGCCATCAAGCGCGTGCAGGACGAACAGCAGGCCGCCGATGCCGCTGAGAACGACGATTTCGCCGCACTCGGCGAGGCCACCAGCGCCGAGGACTTCATCCGCAAGTCCCCGAACATCTCCTGGGTCGGCCACATCACCGACAACCCCGCCTACGGCACCGCCCTGGGCGACCAGTACTACGAGATCCGCGCGTTTGACGCCGCGGCCGGCAAGTACGATCTGGACATCCACCTCGACACCTACTGGGACAACGACCCGGACGGCGGCACCTCCAAGCACGCCGTGCGCGATATCGTCATCCCGCTCATCGTGGAAGGCACCGAGCCCGGCCGTGTGCCGGTCGTGGACCGCGAACGCCTGATTCCGGACGTCTACGCGATGCTCGCCGCCACCGCAGGCATCGGCAACACCGCCATCACCGGCGACAAGCTCACCGAGATGCCGCAGCTTGACGGCAAGACCTCTGACGAGCGTCCGTTTGCTACCGCCACCGCCGCCTACACCCTCTCCGCCAACCTCGGCTTCGACCACGAAGCGGCCACCGGCGCCGCTCTGCCGACGACCCTGCAGCCCAGCCGCATCGCTCCCGATGCGCTGGTCGGCCCGGCCTGGCCGGCGATTTACACGGCGCTCGGCTCCGTGTACGTCAAGGGCTACCCGGTGATTGAAGGCCTGCTCAACGCCGTCCACCTCGACCACCTTATCGAACTTGAGGTGAACGAGGAGGACCTGCTTAAGCACACCGGTGAAACCATCACCCTGAAGTCTTGGGCTGAGGATTACTTCGAGTCCGCCTCCGGCCGCGTGGTCACCATCCACGTGACCCACACCGCTGCCGACGGCACGCTGCTTGCCCGCGAAACCGAGCGTTTCGCGATCCGCGGCCGCGTCTACTCCGATGCTTTGCCGGCAGACGCCCCCGAGTTCGGCGACGCCGAGCACGAGGAGATCGCGCCCACGCCGCGCCGTCTGCTGCGCCGCGTGAAGGTCGTCGCCCCACACGACATGACCGCCTTCGCCCGCACTTCCGGCGACTTCAACCCGATCCACACCTCCACTCGTGGCGCTCGCATCTCCGGTTTGGCCGCTCCGCTTGTGCACGGCATGTGGCTGTCCGCCACCGCCCAGCACGCCGTGCAGGCGCTGGACGAGAAGGATGCCCACTACGAGATTGCCGGCTGGACCTACAACATGTACGGCATGGTTCAGCTTGACGACACCGTCGAAATCTCCGTCGAGCGCGTCGGCAAGGTGCGCCACGGCGGCATGACCCTCGAAGTCACCTGCCGTATCGACGGCCAGCTCGTCTCCCGCGGCACCGCACTGGTCCGCGCACCGCGCGCCGCCTTCGTCTACCCCGGCCAGGGCATCCAGAAGCAGGGCATGGTTCTGGACGAGCGTGCCAAGTCCGCCGCCGCCCGCGACGTGTGGGAGCGCGCCGACAAGCTCACCCGCTCCAAGCTCGGCTTCTCGATCCTGGGCCTCGTGCGCGATAACCCGAAGGAGCTCACCGCCAACGGCGTGACCTACCGTCACCCCGAAGGCCTGCTCAACCTGACGCAGTTCACGCAGGTGGCGCTCGCGACGGTTGCTTTTGCCCAGACCGCCCGTCTGCGCGAAGCCGGCGCCGATATCTGGCCTGCATACTTCGCTGGCCACTCGCTCGGCGAATACAACGCGTTGTCCGCGTTCGCCGACGTGATTCCGCTGGAAACCGTGCTGGAGCTCGTGTTCCACCGTGGTTCCACCATGCACCACCTCATCGAGCGTGACGCACAGGGTCGCTCCAACTACCGCATGGGTGCCCTGCGCCCGAACCAGTTCGGTGTGGACGACGCGCACGTCAAGGAATACGTGGAATCCGTGGCCAAGGCGTCCGGCGAATTCCTGGAGATCGTGAACTACAACCTCGCCGGCCAGCAGTACGCCATCGCCGGTACGATCGCCGGACTCAAGGCTCTGAAGGCCGATTCCGCCCGCCGCGTGGCCGCATTCGGTGGCAAGCCCGCGTTCATGCTGGTGCCCGGCATCGATGTGCCGTTCCACTCCACACTGCTGCGCAAGGGCGTGCCGGAATTCCGCGACAAGCTCGACGCGCTGCTTCCCGCTTACATCGACTACCGTGGCCGTCTGGTGGACCGCTACATCCCGAACCTGGTAGCCACCCCGTTCGAGATGACCAAGGAATTCGCCGCCAAGATCCTCGAAGTCGTGCCGTCCGAGCGTATCAAGGCCGCGCTCGACGACCCGGCCGTGTGGGATTCCTACGCCGATGACGACCAGAAGCTCGGCCGTCTGCTCTTGACCGAACTGCTCTCCTGGCAGTTCGCCTCCCCGGTGCGTTGGATTGAAACCCAGGCGCTGCTCTTCGGTCAGCGCGAACAGGGCGGCCTCGGCGTGGAAGAATACGTCGAAGTCGGCCTCGGCAACGCCCCGACCCTGGCCAACCTCGGTGCCAAGACCCTGCATCTGCCCGAGTTCGCCGGCAACGATACGGTCGTCTACAACGTCGGCCGCGATGAAGGCCGCGTCTACATGACCGACACCGATTCGCTGGTTCCCGACGATGAGCCGGAAGAGGCTGCGGCCTCGGCCCCGGTCGAAACCGCTCCTGCCGGTGGTTCCGCCGTTGCCGAGCTCGGTTCCGGTGCCGCTCCGGCAAATGCCGTGACTGAGGCTGCTCAGACAACGGATGGCTCCGTCGCCGGACAGTCCACTGGACTGTCCGACTCCTCGCGCGGCCTGCAATCAGGGCAGGCCGCGGCCGGCGCGCCGTCCGGTGCCGCCGTCGCCGACCTGCCCTTCAAGGCTTCCGATGCCATCGGCGTGCTCATGGCCTACTCCGCCAAGGTGCGCATCGACCAGATCGGCAGCAACGACACCACCGACACCCTGACTAACGGTGTCTCTTCTCGCCGCAACCAGCTGCTCATGGACATCAGTTCCGAGCTGGGAGTCGCCAGCGTGGACGGTGCTGCTGAAGCGACGCTCGACAAGCTCGCCCAAATCGTCAACAAGGCCGCCCCGAACTACAAGCCGTTCGGTGCCGTGCTATCCGAGGCGCTGCGCGACCGCCTGCGCTCGCTGTTCGGTGCCGCCGGCGTCAAGCAGCAGTACATCCGCGACCGCGTGACCAACGTATGGCAGCTCGGTGAAGGTTGGGTGGCCAGCGTGCTCGCCACACTGCTGCTCGACACTCGCGAGGGTGCCAGCTCCCGTGGCGGCGACCTGGCCAAGCTGCCCACCGCCGCCGTGCAGAACAAGCCGGAAGCCGACAAGCTGATTGATGCGGCCGTTGAGGTCGTCGCCCAGCTCAAGGGTGTTGCCGTGGCCCTGCCGTCCGCCGGTGGTGCCGCTGGTGGCGCTGTGGTCGATTCCGCCGCGCTCGACGCCTTCGCCGAGAAGGTCACCGGTTCCAACGGCGTGCTCGCCGCCACCGCCCGCTTCGTGCTGAACGAGCTCGGCGTGGCCGCTCCGGCTCCGGAAGAATCCGAGGACGAGAACGCCGCCGTCGTGGCCGCGGTTGAAGCCGAACTTGGCTCCGACTGGCCCAAGCAGGTCGCTCCGCGCTTCGACGCCAACAAGGCCATCCTCTTCGATGATCGGTGGGCCTCCGCCCGTGAAGACCTCGCCCGCGCCTACTACGACAACGATCCCGCCGCCTTGAACGGCAGCTTCATCGGCCTTGGCAAGACCATCGCCGCCGAAGCCCAGTGGTTCGCCAACGAGTCGGAGAGCGAAGAACTCAAGGCCGCCTTCCAGAAGGCCGGCTCCGAGGCCCTCGAACAGGTTGCGTCCAACAAGAACGCCTCCCGTTACGCGAATGATATCGCCATCGTCACCGGCGTGAGCCCGAACTCGATTGCCGCTCAGGTGGTCGAAGGCCTGCTCGCAGGCGGTGCCACTGTGGTGGCCACCTCGCACAGCTTCAAGCCGTCCATTAAGGCTTGGGCTAAGCAGGCCTACCGCGAGCACGCTACCGGCAACGCCAAGCTGTGGCTGGTTCCGGCCAACCTCTCCAGCTACCGCGACGTCGACGCACTGGTCGACTGGGTGGGCCACGAGCAGAAGAAGACCTCCGGTGCTACCACCACGATTCTGAAGCCCGCGTGGGAGCCGACTCTGTTCTTCCCGTTCGCCGCTCCGCCGGTCCATGGCACGCTCGCCGACTCCGGCGACCTGTTCGAATCGCAGGCCCGACTGATGCTGTGGGGCGTGGAACGCGCCATCGCCGGCTTCAGCCACATCGGTGCCGACACCAACGTGCAGCACAAGCTCCACGTGGTGCTGCCCGGTTCCCCGAACCGCGGCGTATTCGGCGGCGACGGTGCCTACGGCGAAGTCAAGAGCGCCTTTGACGCCATCGTCAACCGTGCCCGCGCTGAAAAGGTGTGGTCGAGCCGCGTCACCTTCGCTCACCCGAAGATCGGCTGGGTGCGTGGCACCGGCCTGATGGTCGGTAACGACCCGCTGGTCGCCGTCGTTGAGCGTCACGGCATCCGCACCTACTCCACCGCACAGATTGCGGCCAAGCTGCTCGACCTGTGCACTGCCGAATCGCGCGAGCAGGCCCTCAAGGCCCCGCTCGATGTGGACCTGACCGGTGGCCTCGGCTCCGAGCCCATCGACATCAAGGCCCTGCGTGCGGAGGCCATGGCCGACGCCGAGAAGGAAGCTGCTGCGGCCTCGTCTCAGGAAACGGATGGCTCCGTCGCCGGAAAGTCCACTGGACTGTCCGACTCCTCGCGTGGGCAGCAAATCAAGGCGCTGCCCACACCGATCGTCACCAAGCAGGCTCCGGTCGACTTGAACGATTGGACCAACGTCACTGCCAAGCCGGAAGACGAAATCGTCATCGTTTCCGTCGGTGAGCTGGGCCCGTGGGGCTCCGGTCGTACGCGCGCCCAGGCCGAGCTCGGCATCCACTCGGACGGCACCGTCGACCTCAGCGCCGGCGCAGTGCTCGAACTCGCGTGGAACATGGGCCTGCTGACTTGGGCCGACAGCCCGAAGCCCGGCTGGTACGACACCGACGGCAACCTCGTGCCCGAAGAGGACATCGCCGAGCGCTACCACGACGAGGTCGTGGCCCGCTCCGGCATCCGCCCGTTCGAGGAAGGCATGGGCAACGACTACAAGGACGGTGCTGACGAAGAGGAAGCCGAGGTCTTCCTCGACCACGACGTCACCTTCTCTGTGCCCACCCGCGAAGTCGCCGCCGAATACGTCAAGTTGGACGAGGCTCACACCACCATCGCCCCGGATGAGGAATCCGGCGAATGGAACGTGACCCGCCACGCCGGCTCGAT
>OGQV01001269.1_pt1 | contig 19207 bp, 14 predicted proteins | sample 1553311 | NCBI WGS metagenome assembly OGQV01 (sample SAMEA2579976, study PRJEB22360) | human gut metagenome
AGAAATGAAAGGGTTTTTGCGCCGGCCGCGGGGGCGGCCAGCCGCGTCGCTGCCGGTCGACAGTCCGGTGTCCGCGCAGATGAGCGCGCTTCTGGCCCTGGCCGGGGAGGACGGCGGCGGGCTGGGCCGCGATCTGGACGCGTCGGCGCTCATGACGACGATCCTCTGCGGTCTGATCCACGGCGCGGCGCAGCAGCGCCCGCAGCCAGTGCCCGCAGTTTTGCAGAAAGTGCGGCAGTATCTGCACGAGCAGTACGCGCAGAAAATCACGCTCGATACGCTCTCGGCGCGCTATAACATCAGCAAATACCACCTGCAGCGGAGCTTCCAGCGGTATTTCGGCCAGTCGCCCGGCGAGTATCTGACCCGCCTGCGCCTGACCCGCGCCAAGGAACTGCTGCGCGCGACCGACCTGCCGGTATCCGAAGTCGCCTACCGCGTCGGCATGGAGAACACCAGCTATTTTATCAGTGTCTTCCGTTCCCGCGAAGGCGCTACGCCTCAGCAGTACCGCCGCTGCTGGTCGCCAGTGGCATAAGCGCGGCAAGCTCTTCCTCCGTCAACGGGCGGTATTCACCCGGGCGGAGCGCTTCGTCCAGCCGGACGGGGCCGATGGCAAGGCGCTTTAAGTAAAACACATGGCCGCCTACGGCTTTGATCATCAGCTTGACCTGATGCTTGCGGCCCTCTGTGATCCAGAGCTTGCCGGCCGTGACGGGCCGGGCCGGGTTTTTCAGGTATTTCTCGCGGAAGCGCTCGGGCAGATACGGCGCGCTTTCCCCGATGCTCGTGTGCGCAAGCAGCTGCGCGCGGGCAGGCAGCGAGGGCGGCTGCCCTTCCAAAAGCAAAACGCCCTCCTCCAGCTGCCGCATGGCCGTCTCGTCAAGTAACCCGAATGCGCGGTACTCGTATTCCTTTTCCACGTGCTGCTCGGGCCGGAGCAGGCGCACGTCGAGCATCCCGTCGTCTGTAAACAGCAGCAGCCCCTCCGTATCCCTGTCCAGCCGCCCGACCGGATGCAGCGTCTCGCGCAGCGCCTCCGGAAAGCAGGACATGACCGTCTCCCGCCGCGCGTCGCGCTTCGCGGTGAGCAGTCCGCGCGGCTTGTAAAGCATATAATACTGCGCCATCCGCCTGTCCCTCCCGTCTGTTTTATCCATCATACCGGACGGAAGCAGAAAATGCAAGAACGGTTCGCACAAAATGACGGGATAATCGTGCATACTTGCAAAACGTCCTGCATATCAGGTAGTTTTCTGCTGGATTTGCAGGATTTATGAATTTTTTCAGAAGCACTTTTCAAAAACGCATTTCTGTGATAAAGTATATCCCAAGAAAAAGACCCTGTACAGAAGGGAGAACATACTATGAAACTGACCGATCACGGCGTATTCCTCTGCGGCGGCGTGCCGAAGCAGACGGCGCCCTTCACCCCGGACGAGGGCCGCAGACGCACCATGGCCTACCGCATTTTGCAGGCGCACAACCAGTCCGGCGATGAGCGGCAGCTCCGCATCCGGTTCGACGCCATGCTTTCACACGATATCACCTATGTCGGCATCATCCAGCAGGCGCGGGCCTCCGGCATGAAGGAGTTCCCACTCCCCTACGCGCTGACGAACTGCCACAACAGCCTCTGCGCCGTCGGCGGCACGATCAACGAGGACGACCATGTCTTCGGCCTGTCCGCGGCAAAGAAATACGGCGGCATTTACGTTCCCGCCAACCAGAGCGTCATTCATTCCTACGCGCGCGAGCAGATGGCTGCCTGCGGGTCAATGATTTTAGGCTCTGACTCGCACACGCGCTACGGCGCGCTCGGCACGATGGCCGTCGGCGAGGGCGGGCCGGAGCTTGCCAAGCAGCTTTTGAGGCACACGTGGGACGCGCCGCTTCCCGAGGTCGTGCTGGTCTACGTGACGGGAACGCCCCGCCGGGGCGTCGGCCCGCACGACGCGGCAATCGCACTGGTCAAGGCGACATTCGCAAGCAGCTTCGTCAAGAACCGCGTGCTGGAATTCGCAGGCCCCGGCATTGCGAAGCTGCCCATTGATTTCCGCAACGGCATCGACGTCATGACGACCGAGACGACCTGCCTGTCCTCCATCTGGGAGACGGACGAGGAGACGAAACGGTTTTTTGAAGTTCACGGCCGCCCCGAAGCGTATAAAAAGCTGTCGCCGGAGGATGGCGCGTATTATGACCGCATGATCGAGCTGGATCTCAGCCAGCTTGAGCCGATGATCGCGCTGCCGTTCCACCCGTCGAACGCGTACACCATCCGTGACTTCCTTGCGAACGCGCAGGAACTGCTGGCCGGTGTGGAGGCCGAGGCAAAAAGGCGCTGGCCGAAGGCCAACGTGCATCTGCTGGACAAGCTTCACGACGGCGGTGTCTGGGCCGATCAGGGGATTATTGCGGGCTGCGCGGGCGGTATGTTTGATAATATTGACGAGGCTGCGCAGATCCTGCGCGGCGGCTCGGTCGGAAGCGGGTATTTCTCCATGAGCGTCTATCCCACATCCGTCCCGGTCAGCCTCGCCCTGACACGCTTGGGCGTGACGGAGTCGCTGCTGGAAACCGGTGCGATCATCAAGCCCAGCTTCTGCGGCCCGTGCTTCGGTGCGGGAGATGTGCCGGCCAACAACGGCCTGTCTCTGCGCCATACGACGCGCAATTTCCCGAACCGCGAGGGCTCAAAGCCCGGCGAGGGGCAGTTTGCGGGCGTGTGCCTCATGGACGCGCGTTCCATTGCGGCAACAGCCAGAAACGGCGGCCGCATCACCCCGGCGGACGAGCTGGATTATACCCCGGAGCGCCATCCGTACCAGTTTGACGAGACGGTCTATGCCCGCCGTGTTTACAACGGCTTTGGCCATCCGCAGCCGGAAACAGCGCTCATCATGGGCCCGAACATCACGGACTGGCCGAAAACGTATGAGCTGGGTGAAAATCTTCTGCTTGAGCTTGCCGCCGTCATTCATGACCCCGTGACCACGACGGATGAACTGATTCCGTCCGGCGAAACGTCGTCCTATCGCTCGAACCCCCTGCGGCTGGCGGAGTTTACGCTTTCGCGCCGCGTGCCGGATTATGTGCCGCGCGCAAAGGAAATTGCCGCAAAAGAAGCCGAACGGCGGGAGGGTTCGAATCCCTCGGACATTCTCGCCGCGCTCTCGCGCGTCGGCGAAGCGGAGGCGCTTCTGAACACGACGCAGTTCGGCTCCTGCGTGTTCGCCAACAAGCCCGGCGACGGCTCCGCGCGGGAGCAGGCCGCGTCCTGCCAGAAGGTTCTGGGCGGACTTGCGAATATCTGCTATGAATTCGCCACCAAGCGCTACCGCAGCAACTGCATCAACTGGGGTATGCTGCCGTTCACGCTGGACGCAGGCACGCCATTCGACTATGCGCCGGGCGATCTGGTCTTCGTGCCGGACGTGCGGAAGCGGCTGGAGAAAGGCTGTGAGGATTTCCCCGCGGAGGTTCTGCGGCAGACCGGCGAAAAAGCAGAGCTTCTGCTGCACGTAAAGGGCCTGACGCCGGACGAGCGGGACATTCTGCTCGACGGCTGCCTGATGAATTACTACGCCAAGCGCGGATAAGAGAGAAGGGACCGATATGGAAAAAATTCAGATGAAAACGCCGCTCGTCGAGATGGACGGCGACGAAATGACGCGGGTGCTCTGGCGGATGATCAAGGACGAGCTGATCTGCCCGTTTGTCGACCTCAAGACCGAGTATTACGATCTCGGCCTGCTGCACCGCAACGAGACGCGCGATCAGGTCACGGTCGACGCGGCGCTGGCGACCAGAAAATACGGCGTGGCCGTCAAATGCGCGACGATCACGCCGAACGCGCAGCGGATGGTCGAATATCCGCAGCTGACCGAGATGTGGAAAAGCCCGAACGGGACCATCCGTTCGATTCTGGACGGCACGGTCTTCCGCGCGCCCATTCTGCTGGACACGATCAAGCCGGTCGTGCGCACATGGAAAAAGCCGATCACGATCGCCCGCCACGCCTACGGCGACGTGTATAAGTCCGTAAGCCTTGAGACGGACGAGCCCGGCGAATGCACCATGACCTTCAAGGGTGCATCCGGCAAAGAGCAGACCGTTCTCGTCCAGAAAACCGACGGCCCCGCCGTCTTCCAGGGCGAACACAATAAGGAAAGCAGCATCCGCTCGTTTGCGCAGGCCTGCTTCCAGTATGCCGTCGACACAAAGCAGGATCTCTGGTTCTCCACCAAGGATACCATTGCCAAGGTCTATGACGGCGCGTTCAAGCGCATTTTTGAAGAAGAATACGAGAAAAGCTATAGGACGCAGTTCGAGGCGCTTGGCCTGCGGTATTTCTACACGCTGATCGACGACGCGGTCGCCCGCGTCATCCGCAGCGAGGGCGGCTTCATCTGGGCCTGCAAGAATTATGACGGCGACGTGATGAGCGATATGGTGTCCACGGCGTTCGGCTCGCTCGCCATGATGACCTCCGTGCTCGTCGCGCCGGACGGCACGACAGAATTTGAGGCCGCGCACGGCACGGTCACGAAGCACTATTACCGCTACCTCAGGGGCGAACAGACCTCGACCAACCCGATGGCGACGATCTTCGCGTGGACAGGCGCGCTGAAAAAGCGCGGCCAGCTGGATAAGCTTCCGGCGCTCGAAGCCTTCGCGGACAGGCTCGAACAGGCCAGCCTCGACACAATCCGCTCCGGCATCATGACCGGCGACCTCGCCGGCCTCGTCGAGGGCGAACGCCCCGCGCCGGTCACGAGCGAGGCATTTTTGAAGGCCATCCGCACACGGATGGAAGCGTGAGACTGACCAACGAACAAAACTTTCCCAAAGGCTCCCATTGTCGTACAGCGTGCGGCAACGGGAGCCTTTCTGCGTACACTTTACTGCATAAAAGTTTTGCATGCTGACTAAAAATTTGTTAGGCCTGCTATATTTTTTTGTATTTTTTGCAGAAAGCGTATTTACAATCTCTTCACAAAATGATAGAATATCTTTAGTTTTTAACTGAGATTCCCTGTTTTTTCAATTCCGTTCAACGTTGGAAGAACAGGCTTTCCGCGAACTCGCCAAAACCGCCGCCGGAAAGCGGCGTTTCGCAAAACAGCGGAGCGAATTCCAAGACAGAAAGGATGACTTGCTTGGCAAACGCAATCGAACTGAGAAACATCACCAAGCGCTTCGGACAGGTCGTGGCGAACAAATCGATCAGTCTGGAGCTGCATAAGGGTGAGATCCTGTCCCTGCTGGGCGAAAACGGCAGTGGCAAGACCACGCTTATGAACATGCTCTCCGGCATCTACTATCCGGACGAGGGCCAGATCTTCGTCGATGGGAAGGAAGTGGAGATCCGCTCCCCGAAGGACGCGTTTGATCTGCACATCGGCATGATCCACCAGCATTTCAAGCTCGTCGACGTCTTTACGGCTGCCGAGAATATCATTCTTGGCCTGCCCGGCGACAAGGGCAAGATGGACAAAACCGCTGTTGCCAAGGCCGTCCGCGAGATCGCCGACCGCTATGGCTTCGACATTGACCCGAACCAGAAGATCTATGAGATGTCCGTCTCGCAGAAGCAGACCGTCGAGATCGTCAAGGTGCTCTACCGCGGCGCGGATATCCTGATCCTCGACGAGCCGACCGCCGTTCTGACCCCGCAGGAGACGGAAAAGCTCTTCACCGTCATGCGCAACATGAAAAAGGACGGCAAGGCGATCATCATCATCACGCACAAGCTGCATGAGGTGCTTGCCGTCTCCGACCGCGTGGCCGTTCTGCGCAAGGGCGAGTATATCGGCGATACTGACACTGCCACCGCTTCCCAGCAGTCGCTGACCGACATGATGGTCGGCCGGGCCGTTTCCCTGAACATTGACCGTCCGCTGAACGAGAACCAGACCGAGCGCCTGAAGGTCGAGCACCTGACCGTCAAGAACAAGGAAGGCGTCAAGATGCTCGACGACGTGACCTTCACCGCCATGGGCGGCGAGATCCTCGGCATCGCGGGCATCGCAGGCTCCGGCCAGAAGGAGCTGCTTGAGTCCATTTCCGGCCTGCAGAAGCTGGAGGCCGGCAGCAAAATTACATACATCGAGCCGGACGGAACCGAATGTCTGCTCAACGGCATGGACCCGCTCGATATCATCCGCAAGGGCCTCCTGCTGTCCTTCGTCCCGGAGGACCGGTTCGGCATGGGCCTCGTCGGCGGCATGAACATCATTCAGAACATCATGCTCCGCACCTACCGGCGCGGCAAGGGCCCGCTGACCGACCGCAAGTTCCCGCGCGACCTGTCGCAGAAGATCGTGGACGATCTTGAGGTTGTCACCCCGGATATCAATCGCACGCCCATCCGCCGTCTTTCCGGCGGCAACGTGCAGAAGGTGCTCGTCGGCCGCGAGATCGCGCAGAACCCGGCTGTTCTCATGACGGCCTACGCCGTGCGCGGTCTGGACATCAACACGTCCTACGTCATCTACAATCTGCTGACCGAGCAGAAGATGAAGGGCGTCAGTGTCATCTATGTCGGCGAGGATCTGGACGTTCTGCTGGAGCTGTGCGACCGCATTCTCGTTCTGTGCGGCGGCAAGGTTTCCGGCATCGTCGACGGCCGCAAGACCACGAAGGACGCCGTCGGCCTGATGATGACGAAGATCGGAGGTTAATAGAGTATGCATATCTCCAAACGAGACACAATTTCCCTCAGCAAGGCCTGGTCGATCCGCGCCATCGCCATTCTGCTGGCTCTGATCGTCGACGGCATCATTATCTATGCCATCGTCAAGATGAACCCCCTGAAGGTTTACGTTTCCCTCGCCTCCGGCGCGTTCGGCACGAGCAAGCGTATGTGGTTCACCATCCGTGACTGCATGATCCTGACCTGTATCGCCATCGGTCTGGCGCCCGCGTTCAAGATGCGCTTCTGGAACGTCGGCGCGGAGGGCCAGATGCTCGTCGGCGGCATTGCCACCGCGTTCTGGATGATCAACTTCGCAGGCAAGATGAACATCGTGATGCTTTTCCTGTGCATGGCCATCAGCGCCATCGTCGCGGGCGGCATCTGGGGCCTCATCCCCGGCTTCTTCAAGGCCAAGTGGAACACGAACGAAACGCTGTTCACGCTGATGATGAACTACATCGCCATTCAGCTCACGTCGTTCGCCGTCTCCAAGTGGGAGAACCCTCCAGGATCGAACTCCATCGGCACCATCAACTCCAAGGGCGACGTCAAGTACGTCGGCTGGATCGGCAATATGTTCTCCGACGGCTATAACAAGGACTTCATGTGGACGGTCATCATCGTGCTCGTCCTCGCGGCGCTCGTGTACCTCTATCTGAAATACACCAAGCACGGCTATGAGATCGCCGTCGTCGGCGACTCGGAGAATACCGCACGCTACGCCGGTATCCGCGTCCCGCGCATCTATGTGCGCACGATGGCCCTGTCCGGCGCGCTGTGCGGCTTCGCAGGCTTCCTCGCCGTCTCCGCCGTCAGCCATACCCTCTCCACCTCGACCGCCGGCGGCCGCGGCTTCACCGCGATCATCGTCGCGTGGCTCGCGAAAATGAACCCGTTCGTCATGATCCTGATCTCGGCGCTGCTGTCGTTCCTCGACAAGGGCGCGGTGCAGATCGCTTCCGACTTCGGCCTGAACGAATACGTCTCGAAGATCATCTCCGGCGTCATTCTGTTCTTCATCCTCGGCAGCGAGTTCTTCATCAACTATCAGGTCAAGACCGGCGCGAAGCACAAGTAAGGAGGAGCTGAATATGTTAGATTTTTTGCTGAAATTCCCTGACCTTCTGCACTCTGCCATCGTGTTCGGCACGGTTATCATGTTCGGCGCGCTCGGCGAAATCATCACGGAGAAATCCGGCAACCTCAACCTCGGCGTTCCCGGTATCATGTATTTCGGCGGCATCGCCGGTCTGACGTCCACGTTCATGTATGAAAACGTCTACTGCGTCAACGCAGGGATCGAGCCGAGCGCGGCGCTGTGCGTCATTATGTGTCTCGTCGCGTCGTTCCTCGCCTCCGCGCTTGGCGGCCTCATCTACAGCTTCCTGACCATCACGCTGCGCACGAACCAGAACGTCACCGGCCTGACCCTGACGATCCTCGGCTCCGGCGTCGGCAACTTCTTCGGCGGGAGCCTCAACAAGCTCGCCGGCGGCGTCGGCCAGGTCTCCGTAGCCGTGACCTCGCAGGCATTCCGCAACTACTCGCTTTCCCTCGTCAATTTCTTTGACGGCTTCACCGGCAAGCTCCGTCTGGGCACGCTCCTGTTCTCCTACGGCTTTTTGACCTATGTGGCGATCATCCTCGCCGTTGCGATCTGGTTCTTCCTGTCGAAGACCCGCACGGGCCTGAGCCTGCGCGCCATCGGCGAAAATACCGCCACGGCTGACGCTGCCGGTATCAACGTCACAAAGTACAAGTACCTTGCCACCTGCATCGGCGCCGGTATCTCCGGCCTCGGCGGCACATACTACGTCATGAACTACATCAAGGGCACCTGGGAGAACCAGGGTACGATCGAAGCCCTCGGCTGGCTGGCCGTCGCGCTGGTCATCTTCGCAACGTGGAAATCTCTGCGCGCGATCTGGGGTTCGTATCTGTTCGGCGTTCTCTACTGGGCGTATAACTACATCCCCGGCCTGTCCAGAAGCACGCTGGAGCTGTTCAAGATGCTCCCCTACGTGGTCACGATCCTTGTCCTGCTCATGGTCTCCATGCGCAAAAAGAAGGAGGATCAGCCGCCTCAGTCCCTCGGCATCCCGTACTTCCGCGAAGAACGGTAACCGCACCGCACAACACGCCCTGCGAGGCTTCTCGCAGGGCGTGTTCAGCATATCAGATTGCTTCCCTTAGAAGAGGAGCCTTGGATGCTGCTTTCGGCTTTCGAAAAGTCAAGGAATGTTCACAAATCGTTCCTTGACTTTTCATATTTTTCGTGTATGATTTAATTCAATATTGAACAGTTCGATATTGGAGGTCTTAACTCATGCCGGAACCCCTTCTGACCGCGTCTGCCATGTTTGCCAATGCTGCACGCTTTTCTGACGCCTATCACGCCGCGCTTTCGCCGCTGTGCGCGGAAACCGGTCTGCCGCCTGCGGCGGCGGATATTCTGCTGTTTCTGGCGAATAATCCCGGCTGCGAGACGGCGGGCGCGATCTGCCGGATGCGCGGACTGAAGCCCGCGATCGTGTCGTTTCATATTGACCGGCTTGTGGGCGAGGGCTTTCTGCAGCGGCAGCCTGTCCCCGGCGACCGGCGCAAGACGGCGCTCGTGCTGACCGAAAAGGCAGCGCCCGTCATCGAGCAGGGCCGCAGGCTGCAAAAGTCGTTCGCCGACCGGCTCACCGAGGGCCTGCGTGCGGAGGACTTAGCGCACTTCCGCCGCTGCGTGGCCGCCTTTGAACGCAATATCGAACGGATCCGCACGGAAAATCCCAAAGGAACGGAGATGTAACCCCCCTTGATCAAACTTCTCAAGCGTATGCGAAAGCGCGAGGCGCTGATGGCGCTTTTGTGCGCAGTTCTCGTCGTGGCGCAGGTCTATTTCGACCTGAAGCTGCCGGATTACATGACCCGGCTCACCACGCTCATCAAAACCCCCGGCAGCGTCACAGCGGATATTTTATCCGTCGGCGGCGAGATGCTCCTGTGTACGCTGGCCAGCGCCGTTCTGGCTGTCGGCTGCGGGTATCTGGCGGCAAAGACGGCCTCTGGCTTCAGCTTTTCCGTCCGCGCCGACCTGTTCCACCATGTCATGGACGCGGGCAGCGAGGAAATGCAGTCCTTTTCCGTCCCCAGCCTCATCACCAGAACGACCAATGACATCACCCAGATCCAGATGATCGTCGCCATGGGTCTGCAGATGCTCATGAAGGCCCCGATCATGGCCGTCTGGGCCATCATCAAGATCCTCGGCAAAAGCTGGACGCTCTCGGCGGTAACGGGCGGCTTCGTTGTGGCAATCGTTGTGATGGTGCTGCTGATCATGTCCAGCTGCCTGCCCCGGTTCCGTCAGGTGCAGAAAAAGACCGACCAGATCAACCGCGTCGCGCGGGAAAATCTGACCGGCATCAACGTCGTCCATGCCTTCGGCGCGGAGGACTATCAGAACCGGAAATTCGACGGCCCCAGCCGCGAGATGATGAACCTGCAGCTGAAAAACCAGCGTCTTTTCGCCCTGCTGCAGCCCGCGATGGGCCTCGGCATGAACGGTCTCGCGCTCGCCATCTACTGGGTCGGCGCGGCGCTGGTTGAGTCGATCGCGCTGACAGATCCCGCCGCACGGCTGACGATGTTCACAAACGTGCTGGTGTTCAGCACCTACGCGACCTATGTTGTGATGTCCTTTATGATGCTCGTGATGATCTTCATGCTCGTGCCGCAGGCGCAGGTCTCGGCAGAGCGCATCAACGAGGTGCTGGACACAAAGCCGCACGTCGTCCCCGGCGCGAAGACAGAGGGCAGCGGGACCGGCACGGTCGAGTTCCGCGATGTCTCCTTCCGCTATCCGGGCGCGGCTGCGGATGAGCTGGAGCATATCAGCTTCAAGGTAGAAAAGGGCCAGACGCTGGCCATCATCGGCGCGACCGGCAGCGGCAAGACGACGCTGGCCTCCCTCATTCCGCGCTTTTACGACGCGACGGCTGGCACTGTCCTTGTAGACGGGCTGGACGTGCGCGAGTATACGTTCGACGCGCTTTACAACAAGCTCGGCTATGTGACGCAGAAGGCCGTTCTGTTCTCCGGCACGGTCGAGGACAACGTCTTCTTCGGCCAGAGCAAAGCCGAGAAGACGGACGCGTCGCTGCAAGCCGCGCTTTCCCTGTCGCAGGCTGCGGAATTCGTGGACAAATACCCTGAAAAGGCCGCACATCCCATCGCCCAGCTTGGCCGGAACGTCTCCGGCGGGCAGAAGCAGCGGCTTTCCATCGCGCGGGCGCTGGCAAGAACGCCGGAAATTCTGATTTTCGACGATTCGTTCTCCGCGCTGGACTATAAGACCGACGCGACGCTCCGCGAGGGACTTGCGAAGGAGCTTCCCGGCACGACAAAGATCATCGTCGCCCAGCGCATCAGCACCATCCGTAATGCCGATCAGATCCTCGTGCTCGACCGCGGCGAGATTGCCGGACTCGGCACGCATGACGCACTGATGGCGTCCTGCACGGTCTACCGCGAGATCGCCATGTCGCAGCTGAGCGAGGAAGAGCTCAAGAAAGGAGGCGCATCCAAATGAGGCCCAATATGCGTCCAACAGAAAAAACGGATCCCAAAGGCGCTCTGAACGACCTGAGCGCGTATATGCGCAAGAGCCTCGGCGTCGTCATTCTGGCGCTCGTGCTGGCGGCGCTCAGCGCCGTGCTGACCATCATCGGCCCGGATCAGGTCGGTAAGATCGCGACCATCATGTCCGACGGCCTGCTCGGCGGCATTGATCTTGCAGCCATTGCAAGAGTCGGCATACTGCTTGCCGTCATTTACGGCCTGAGCGCGCTCTTTGGCTTCATCCAGCACTATATCATGGCGAGCGTCACGCTCAAAATGTCCTACCGTATGCGCGCGGAGCTGTCCGAAAAGATCAACCGGGTGCCGCAGAAATACTTCAACTTTCATGCACAGGGCGATATTCTCAGCCGCATCACCAACGATGTCTCCACGCTCCAGCAGGGACTGACCAACAGCCTGCCGACGATCATCTCCGCCGCGACGCAGTTTGCCGGCTGCCTCATCATGATGTTCGTGACCGAGTGGCGGCTGGCGCTTGCCGCGCTGGGCATTACGCTGGTCGGGCTGCTGCTCGTCGTGCTCATCATGTCCCGTTCGCAGAAATACTTTACCGCCCGGCAGGAAAGCCTCGGCAAACTGAACGGCTATGTCGAGGAAATGTATTCCGGCCACGAGGTCGTGCGCATTTCCCGCGCGGCAGAGCCTGTCGGCAAGACCTTTGACACGCTGAACGACGCTGTTTACGACGCGAACTGGCGTTCGCAGTTCCTGTCCGGCGTCATGCAGCCGCTCATGAATGTCATCGGCAACCTGTCCTATGTCGCCGTGTGCGTGCTCGGCTCGATCCTCGCGATCCAGGGCATCATCGATATCGGCGTGATCGTCTCGTTCATCCTGTATGTTCGCCTGTTCACCTCTCCCCTCACCCAGATCGCGCAGGGCATGACGAACCTGCAGACAGCCTCCGCCTCCGCACACCGCATCTTTGACTTCCTCGGCAGCGAGGAACTGCCCGATGAATCGGAAAAACCGGAGCTGCCCCGCCCCGTGCGCGGCGAGGTCGACTTCGAGCACGTCCGCTTCAGCTACCCGGATTCACCGGATAAGATCATCATCAAGGACTTCTCCGCCCACGTCGCCCCCGGCCAGAAGGTCGCCATCGTCGGCCCGACCGGCGCTGGCAAGACGACCATGGTCAATCTGCTCATGCGGTTCTATGAGATCTCCGACGGCTGCATCAGAATTGACGGTGTGCCGTCATCTGAGCTCAGCCGCGAGGACGTACACAAGCTGTTCGGCATGGTCCTGCAGGACACATGGCTGTTTGAGGGCACAGTCCGGGAAAATCTTGTCTATAATCTGTCGGACGTGACCGATGAACAATTAAATCGCGTCTGCCGCGCCTGCGGGCTGGATAAATTCGTCCGTTCGCTGCCGGACGGCTTCGACACTGTCCTGTCCGAGAGCACCAGCATTTCCGCCGGGCAGAAGCAGCTGCTGACCATCGCCCGCGCCATGCTCCAGAACGCGCCCATGCTCATCCTCGACGAGGCGACCAGCTCTGTCGACACGCGCACGGAGCTGCTCATCCAGCGCGCCATGGATAAGCTGACGGAAAACCGCACCAGCTTCGTTATCGCCCACCGTCTGTCGACGATCAAAAACGCCGACCTCATCCTCGTCATGAAGGACGGCGACATCATCGAAAGCGGCACGCACGAAACACTCATGCAGCGAAACGGCTTCTACGCCGCCCTCTACAACAGCCAGTTCGAACAGGCATCATAACGCGCTCCATAAAAAACTCTGCCCGCAGCTTCAACGGTCTGCGGGCAGAGTTTTTAATGATAGAATTTTTCCTCGATTTTGACCACAACGCCGTTTTTCAAAGTAAGCGTATACGGCTGGACGAGCAGCCCTTCGTTTTCCTGCACAGCGGCGGCAAAGTCCCGCCATGTTTTGAACGTATACAGCCGGTCCTCGCCTGCGCCATATTCCTGCTCGATATCGTAGATCGTGACGGATGTGTTCAGGTCGACTTTATAGGTGTAAAGTTCGCCGGAATCGACCCGGTAATATCCATAATAATAATTCTGCGGTGGAATATTCAGTGCCTTGAGCGTTTGCAGATCCTCTTCGAGAGAGGCATTCAGCAGCGTAATATGCTCAGCCGTGATGGAATCCCCGGTCACGCTCTGCAAAACTGCGTTCCGGCGCATGCTGACCTCCGTGATCTGCGAGGTCTGGAGCGAATAGGAGAGCATCAATATGACGTCCGCCCGCGTCAGCGTGACGATCAATGATTGCCGGTCTTCCGATAAGTCCTTCGTCCAGATGGTATCTGCGTCCAGATACCGCAGGTCGGCGTTTGCAGCGCTGAAATAGTCAACAAACGCGGAATAATAGCGCGGCCACTGGGAAACATCGCCCGGCAGATCGCTCATTTTGCTGTCCTCGATCTGGAATTTCCGAACGATATCCTCATATTCCGCCGTCATGTCCTGCGCCCAGTGTGCATAGTCCAGCTTTTCGTGAACATATTCCCAAATCATATCATCAGAAAGAGAATCCGCCGCAGGCGCGTCACTTGACGGGGCAGTGGAGGCGATCACCTCCAGATACTGCTGGAACGGATTCTCGACTGCCGGGAACCAGTCTCCCGCTGCTTCCGGCAAGACCCACGCTCCGTCCGCGTTCTGCATGGCAAGCGGGCCGCATTCTCCGGAAATCCAGTCGCTTGGACTGCCGCCCGGGAAGATTTCAAAACCCGTGCAGACCTCTGCACCGTCCTGTGTTTCCAACTCTGCTCTCAGATATGTGTTCATCGCGCCTCCGTTCCACTCCCAGTCGGGGCCGGTGTAGTCATAGTAAAAATCGTAATGCAGGTCGCATATGACGACGGTTTTCCCGTTTTCCTCAAACGAACCATACTCGCGCAGGCTCGGCAGCACGATATCATTGTCGCTGCGCGGATACCGCTGCGCGACTGCCGCGTCAAAGAGCACCGCCTCCCGCCCGGTCAGGCCGAACATGGAAGAGGCCGGGATGGGGAGCGAGGTCGTGCAGGAAGACTTTTTCGAGAGAAGCGGTGCGCTGTCAAGCGGTTCTGACAGCTCGTTCAGTCCGTCTCCCGATACATCTGACCAGTTTGCCGTCCGCTCACCGTCGGAAAAAGAGATATCAGCGATGCTTCGCGTGCCCTCGGAGAATGTGAGAAACGGCTTTCCGGGCTCAATCGAACGCGTCAAGGGGATACTGCTATCCTGAAAGGTCACAGTTATCTCGTCAAACGAAACGTCGTGCCGATTCTCCTGATCCCACACGCCAAAGACAGTGTCCGTTGTAAATCCATAGATCACGGTTCTGTCGTTTGTGACAAGCGTATGTACCATGAAGCCGACGGATGAATCCCATTCAGATGTGTCGTTCCACGCTGCAAGTGTGTAATCTTCGCCGTCCTTCTGAACCACAAACGCCTGAAATGCGGTATACCCGGTATTCTCAGACGAGCCGGGGGCTTTGCTGCCGGTAAGTAAAATGAACCAGTCCACAAAGTCACAGCAGCCAAGCAGATCGTACTCAGTCGGAAGATTTGCTTCCCGCCATGCATCCGCCTGCGGCGTGATATTCGTCGTTGTTTCGACCTGAACTGTCTGTGTTTTCTTCGGCAGCGTGATTTCCCCCGATTTCTGCCGCGTCAGCTCCGTAATCGAGCACCCAGCGGCAGACACGATGAGCAACAGCGCCAGAATGACACACAGAACGCTTGTGCGCTGTTTTTTCGTCAGGAACAAAATGCGCTCCCTGACCGGAGGCCCGGCAAGGCTCAGGGCCGCGGCCTTACGCGGGGCCTGCGCCAGAATCGCCCGTGCATAGACAAGGCGCTGCGCGTCCGAAAGCCCGGCGGCGACAGCCTCGTCGCACGCCAGCTCCGCGTCGCGCTTGGATAGAATCGCGGCCAGCCAGATAAACGGGTTCCACCAATACAGGATCACCGCCGCCGTCCGGCAGAGCGACCACAGGAAATCCAGATGCCGCAGATGCGTCAGTTCATGGCGTAAAATCAATTCCGTCGAATTCGTTTGCAGCACATCCTCCGTCAGATACACCGCCGGAACCAGCCCGGCCAGACACGGCGATTTGACCGTGCTGGAAATGTAAATACGCGTCCTGCCGTGTCTGCCAAGAAAGCGTCGGCTCTTGTGAAGCCGAACCGTAAATGCCAGCCATGTACCAAATAACCAGAACCCAAGCAGCGCACTCCCGCCCGCCCAGACGATCTGAAAGATCTGCATCGCTGTCAGCGGCTTTGCGGGCGCTTCCGCGGCCTCCTGCGCCGGGGAGACTGGCTGCTGCACAGGTGTCTGCGGCTGCGCCACAGCCTGCGCAGGCTGCTGCGCCGGGAGAGGCTGCGCGGGCAGCTCCACGCGCTGCACCGGCGCGGCCGCTTCCTCTGCCGGAAGCACCGGCAGCGAAACCAGCGTCCCCGGCAGACACAGCTTCACCAGCACCACCAGCCAGAGCGCATAGACCATCCGTTTTGGCACGCGGTTTTTGAAAATTGCCCGCACCAGAAGAACGGCCAGAATCAGCGCTGAAACGGTCAATACTTCTCTCAGCATAAGAAATCCTCCTGTCTTTCCATCTAAGCTACGGAAGCAGCAGCTCTGCGACCGGCAGCAGTTCTTCTGTGCCATCTTCGCGCAGGATGCGCAGGACATCGTCTTCTGACGCCGCGTGCGTCTCATCACTGTCACCAAAGGAAAGCTTCACAAAGCGCTCGCTGCAAAGCTTTCCGTCCCAATCCACGAGCCAATACCCCTCCGGCATCGGCTGGCCGTCCTCGTCATAGCACGGATATGCCGCACGTTCACCGTAACATACCGCGATGCCGACATAGCCATCGTCAAATACGCTGTAATCGATCCAATGGAAGCGCGCACAAAGCGTGCTCCCGTTCTCGTCCGTTAGCCGGCACCGGCCCATGACCGGCCCCTGCGATACGCCGCCTTCATAGAGCAGGAAGCGATCCGGGAATGGGATCTCCACACGCTCATAGACCGGTGCGATCACCTCTGCTCCGTCTGCGGTCACAATGCCATAGCACGGTTCACGGCTGTCCCAGCGGGTAACGCGCAGACGATAGCCGAAATGGTCTTCCTCCAAAGTTTTCGGCTCGTCCACTTCGCTGAGGTAAAAGCTTCCGTCTCCGGCGCTGACGGTATAGCGGTAGCCGGTGCCGTTTCGGATGCAGTAGACCTCACCCTCCGGCGTGCCCATATAGTCGATACAGGCGTCAAACGGCTCGTCAGAAAGAAGCGTGCCGTCCTTCAGCCGAATCCAGACCTTTGTGTCTGGAACTTCACCGATGTGCCGCGTACCATCGGCCTCCCGCACCAGCCCCATGCAGCTGCCGTCCGTCCGATAGAGCGTTTCATACGGTGCCCAGCTCCATGTTTTTGCATCGTCATATTGGTCAACGCCCGAAGCGTCCTTTGCTTCTTCCTGCGCGGCAGTCTTCCACCAATCCGCATCGTCTTCCTCACCGTAGATTTTCCGAAATTCCTGTGAACGAGGCTCTTGCGTCGAGCCATTATAGGAGGACTGCGAATCCTGCGATTCAGCTTCCCACGGCGCTTCCTCCGCCTGCAACGCGGGCGGAGCCTCTGGCGCTTTCTGACAGCCTGATAAAAGAAGGCTGATGCAGAGCGTCAGGAAGAGAATTTGTTTTTTCATTGCGCGTGCTCCTTCTCCGCTGCGTCCAAAATGGCTTTTAACTCCTGAATTTCCTGCTCGGACAGCGCACCGCGGTCAACTAAGTTTGATACCATCATCCCGACGCTGCCGCCGTAGACCTTGGATAGAAACGACTCCGTTTCCTCCGGCTCCACGTCGGCATAGGCGACGGACGCGCTGTATGTCTGAAATTTTCCGCTGTCGTCCATCGTGACCGCACCCTTGGCGATCAGCCGCTTGAGCATCATAAAAATCGTCGCCCGGCTCCATCCGGTATCCGCGTCCAATGCCGAGACCAGCTCCGCCAGCGTCTGCCCCGGCCTCTGCCAGAGCGTTTTCATCAGCTTCCATTCCCCATCAGACAGTCTGAGATGTTCCATTTCACAGTGCTCCCTTCAAAATGCTAACGTATGTTATGTTTTGAGGATACCACAGATATTAACACTTGTCAACTGCAACCGGTACATTTTATGCACGAAGGCCTGAAGGGATTCGAACGCCGTAAATATCGGAGCGCTCTGGTATCTGCTGCAAATCCCCTCTGTTTGCTTTTGCAGATTTTTAGACGTTACAATATACTAGTACATTGTAACACATAAAACTTTACGTGTATGGACTATGTCAGGGCGTTGGCAAAGGATCCGATTGCCAGAAAGGTCAAGCTGGCAGACCTCCGGCACAATCTTGACGCCCGAAGGCTGAACGGCGTGCGATCCGGGAAATATGACCTGTATTTGCAGGCAGTTCGCTATCTAGGGTGTATCTGAAAACTCATGATGTGACCGGCAGCGAGGGATTTTTGCGTTGCGCAAGACATTTTTTCGCAGGAATACTGACGTATTTCAAGGAAAAATGACGCGGCGCACCGCAAAAAGGCCCGCTGTCCGGGTGCGTTGGGAGTTTTCAGATACACCCTAGAAAAATCAGGTAGAGAACACTTTTATGCGGAACTGTCCGCATGGTATCAGCGCACCGGCCGCAGCAGGTGCAAAGAGCGCTTGTGAGACTGTCTGCCTTTGCGTGCCGGCGGTCGTCCGGGAGCTGCCGCCGGCCTCGTTCTGCTTTTGCGGACCGGTCATTCACGTTTCGATATCGTTCAGGAGTCGGAGGCTTCCCCGGCGAAGCTCTAAGCGGCCTTCCCGCTGCATCGTGCCGAGCAGGCGCGAAAGAGCGCTGCGGTTCATGCCAAGGTACCGGGCCATCCGCTCGCGCGTCATTCCGGCGCAGACGATCTCGCCGGTTTTTCCCGCCTCCTGCCGCAGATACACTTCCAGCCTCGTCCGCCCGTCCGGGATAGACAGGAGGCGGATATGGCGCTGTAATGCCCAGTATTTCTCCGAGATCTCCTCCAGCAGATTGGACAGCAGCCGTGTGCAGTCGCTTCCGCCATCCTCCGCGCAGCAGCGGAGCAGTGCGTCCAGCGATAGAAACAGGATCTTGGACGGCCTTGCCGTGCGAAGCTCGACCGGGCTGCCAACCGTCCGGGCCGACATCAAAACATCCCCAAACAGTCCGCCTGCCTCGTGTACCGCGGAAAGGCTTTCCTGTCCATCCTGCGTGTACCGCCATGCCTCCACGCGCCCGGACAGCACGATCCCCGCATGGTCGATCCGCTCGCCCATGCCCCAGATCACGCTGTTTTTTCCAAAGCAGGCCGTGCGGGAGGAAAGCTTTTGCAGCAGCCCGTCCAGCCGCTCCGCAGGAAGCTCTGCGAAAAGCCTGTTTTGCAGCAGAATGCAATTCTCTTCATCTGTCAGCATTTTGCTCTCCTTTTTGTTGCAGCTGCAACGTATTTTTTTGAATGACATTGCTATAATAGCAGCAAAATACAAGCTTGGGGAGATTTTTTATGAAAAAAACAGTCTGGATCGCGCGGACGGCGGTCTGCCTTGCGCTTCTGATCGCCATTCAGTTCCTTACCAAAAGCCTCGGCCAGCTGGTGACTGGCTCGTGCGTCAATCTGGTGCTGGCCATCGCGGCGCTGATCGGCGGCGTCTGGTCCGGCGTGACGGTCGCGGTCATTTCGCCGTTCTGCGCGTATCTGCTCGGTATCGGCCCGGCGTTTTTGCCGTTGGTGCCGTGCGTTTCGCTGGGCAACGCCGTCTACGCCGTCCTGTTTGCCCTGCTTGTCGGCAGATTCCTGCAAAAAAAGAAGCTGCCCGCCGCATATGGCAGCATGGTGCTGGCTGCCGCAGCAAAGTT
>OGQV01001290.1_pt1 | contig 18947 bp, 14 predicted proteins | sample 1553311 | NCBI WGS metagenome assembly OGQV01 (sample SAMEA2579976, study PRJEB22360) | human gut metagenome
GTGGATACTTTGATAAGATACTTTACAAATAGACCATTTCTATATCTTTTCAAAATTTATCCACTTCATTTTTAATTTTTATTATTCAACTACTACATAATTAGCAATAACATATGTATATTGCGTCTTATACCAGTTAAAAGAAACTAGAGTAACCACAATTGTTTTTCCATTTAAAGCCTCTAACTCTTGATAGTTTTCGGCATAATATTTTGCATTAGTATAATTATATAAATCAATTTCTACCGAACCTAAAGATAAATATGCTCTTTCACCTGAGGCACTAACATGAACAGTTGCCTCAACATCCATATAAACAATTCCACCAAGTAAAGCATTTTCACCTGCTTTACTATCAACTGCTACCTCTTCTAACGTTTTGTCTTTTAAGAAAGAAGATGTTGGTACTGCATTGCCTTGAGATAATATCGTAATTGTTGAGCCATCAGCAAACTGAGGTAATCCATAATATAAATCCATATTACCTTTAATCAAAACTTTATCGCCAACTTCAACTGCTGCTTGGGTTTTACAATAAATTGTACCCGTTTCATCAGTTATATAGAAGTTCCATTTTGTAGCACCACTTGATTTAACAATTGAGGATACGATTCCTTCTACAATAACAGTTTCTCCATTTTTTGTAGCTTTTTCTCTAAATTGTTCAATTGTTAATCTTTCAGCTTTAACAATTTTAAAGAAAATATCAATCGTTGTCTCAGTACTGCCATACGTTAAGACTAGACTGATTGAAACATCTTCTGTTTGAGTTGGAGTTGCAATATGAATCTGAAATAAATTTCCTTCTTGTACTGCAGTTACCGCATCACTAGAAGAATGGGAAAGAACAATATTACTGCCTTCTAATACTTCATATTCAATTACTGCACTATCAGCATATTCATTATCAAATAATCCCTCAATTTTTGTTTTTTCAAAATATCCTACTAAAGCCTCAGGGGTATCCACTTCACCTAAAACTTGTAAAACTCCAGCTTTCCAAATAAATTTACCACTAGAAACAGCACCAATACGAAGAGTGACATACGCTTCAACACATTTTCCAGCATATGGTTTTAACCATTCATATTCAGCAGGACCATTTTTACCAGAATTTTGTGAATATACAATTGTACTTAATGATGGATCATGAATATCATGAATGTAATAATTTACATAACTTCCCGAACTTCTTTCAACATAGATTTGTGTTTTAAAAACCATATTAGTAATATTGTTATCAGATGGATTATTTACCAAATCTTTAAAAACCACTTCTTCTATTGCGTGAGTTGGAAGTTCATGTTCTTGCCAATCATGATATAGTACTTCTGCATTATTTAATCTAATAGAACCAGTATGATTATGATCTTCTCGTGGTTGATATAAATCACCATATCCTTCAACATAAACAAACTCACCAATACTTAATTTAGTAATATCAGTGTTCGTGTCAACAGCAGTTGATACAAATACTGCAATTGAACTAGTGTCATCAATTAATTCAAAACCTGCCGGTTTAGAAGTACCTGCTAAATATAAGAAGCCAACAATATATCCTTCAATTGTTACCTTTTCTCCTTTAGCTGCCTTTCTTGCCTCTTCTATTGTAATTGTCTCAATGGTCGGTTTTACCATTGCTGCTTCAAATTCAACAACTCTTGTTAAAGTTTTTCCATTATATGTAAGCGAAATAGTAACTGCCATAGTCACTTTTTCTTCACCAAATTCAAGATGAATAGTATAGCCATCGTTAGTAAAAGTTACACCTTCAAAATTAGAGGAATAACAAACTGATGAACCTGCTAATTTTTCATCAGTATTTACCAAATCAAAACTACAAGGACTATCATAATGATCAATAAATTGGTTAGCTAGACGATCTAGACTATATTCCATATATTCTTCATCTGTTACTTCAACTTCATCTAAAATTTGAATTGGAACAATTCGCCAAAAATTACCGCTTGCGGAAAGCTTACAATTATGAATTGCAATATAACATTCTCTAATACTACCATCATACTCTTCAAGCCATGCTAAATCTTTTCCGTTTGCTGTCGTATAGGCATAATAACTATTCACACCATTTAAATCATCAAAATAATAATTAACAAAACCATTGCCAACTGATTTACGAACCTTTGCCACCACTTTATAAACATTTGATGTAATATTTTCTGATACAGGAATACTACATAAATTAGCAATGGAATGATCCTCTATAAATGAGGTAGGAACTTCATAAATTTCACCATCCGTTTTTACACTCGTTGGGACAATTTGTTTTGCTCCTGTATATCCCGCCATTTCAGCAGATGTAAGAGAATTTTGATCAATATATTTTGTATATTCGCCACTTACTTCTACTTTATTGCCAACTTTTAGGGTTTCAGCATATTCTGAACTATGAACATAAATTGCATCTGTCTCATCAAATAAATAGAAACCAACGGGAACATTCTTTTCCGTTCCATAAACAATAAATGCCACAATTCCTGTTGTAATTACAAATCCTTCGGTTGGAAGTTTTTTTATTTGACTTATTGTTTGAAGTTCTTGCTTTAATACTGTAACGTCATATACTTTTGCTTTTTTATATGAACCAACGCTAAAAGTAACTGTAATTTGAAGGGTTACATCAACTTGTTGCCTTCTAACAATTCCCTCATTAGAAACAACATCTTTATTAGAAGACTCATAACTTAAAGTTACTTCACCAATTGTAGTTTCAAAAACTAGATTTGATTCAACATGATTCAAATCAACATTTTTAAAACATTGACTAATAGCATTTTCAACAGATGCTTTAGGATCCGTATTTTCATCAATACAACCTGTGATAAAAAATGATACTAAAGCTAAAGTTAAAAAGACAAATAATTTTTTCATTTTTTTTCCTTTTCCTTTTCTTCAAATTTATGGGGGGAGAACAAATCTCGTAAATATTATACATATTAATTTATTTTTTGTCAAAATATACATTATGAAAACATTTTATTTTTGAAATTATTCATTTGATTTACAAATAAAAAAATAACTACTCATTATTTGAGTAATTATTTTTAAATTTATCTATATATCCAATCTAATTAACAATCTTTCTAATTCATTTTTTTCTCAATATTATTTCTGCTTTACATCCATAGATTTGATCATCTCTAATGGTATCGCCTATTGTATCGGCGATAATGCATCCTGATAAAGGATTTTTGATACTTTCAATATGACCAATAATGGAAGCATTCACTTCACTATTTTCAAATGATAAATCCGTTTTGATCATCTTACAATCTTTTAAAACTAGATTCTTACAATAACATAGAGGTTGAGTTCCTTCAATTGTGCAATTGATAAAAGTAACATTTTTAGCATACCATGCAAGATATTCCCCTTTCACATAGGAGTCTTTGATTACTACATTTTCACTATGCCAAAAAGCATCTTTTGTATCTAAATAACTATTTTCAATTGTTAAATTTTTACAATATTGAAACGAATATTTTCCCACAAATTTTAAATTTTTAATAACCAGATTTTTACTATCAAAAAAAGCATATTCTCCTTCTAGTGTTGAATCAACCATTTTTAAATCATCATTTTTCCAACCAAACTCTTTAGAAATGATATCGCATTGACTAATCTCAATGTTTTGACATTCTCTTAACGCTTTAATACCATACAATTTCGATTGTTCAATTTTTACATTATGACAATACCACAAAGCAGCTCGACAAAACTCTGTCATTGTTGATCTTGTCATTGTCACTGGATAAGTATGCCATATAGGGTATCTTAAATTAAAATAACATTCTACAATATGAATATTGCGACATTCTTTTATTGCCGATTCCCCATCTTTTGGTCCATCAAATCTACAATTTACAATATTGCTATCTGTAATATGATACAAAGCTCTTTCTTCATCTAAAATTAAATTATTTATATTATTCATATTATCACCTTTTTTAATATATCATATTTTATACATTTGTTAATTCATTTTGCTTCCAAAATCATAAAACTTCACAATTCTATCTTTTATCTCTATAATTTTATCAGATAATATTACAATAAAATCATCTAATGATTGAATATTGTCTAAAGAAATTTTCTTAATTTTTTCTACTTCCTTTGACATCATCATATTTTTCAGATGTATCTATACTATATTCTAAAACAGTCTTTTTTACAAAAAATACACATCACTGATTTTTGATTTTGCGAGTTTTTTCATACGAGAGTGCGGCCCCGCTCTATAGTCAAAAATCTGTAGAGATTAGATGCCCCCTAGGGGTAGTGGAGGATAAAGAGTTTTTACTAAAATCATATGTATTTGCATGATTTTATGATTATTTTATTAATTTTAAGATGATTTTTAAGAAAAGTTATTAAATTTACTTTTGAACACATTTTGATTATAAGAGTCAAAAATGGTCAAATACTACTCGAGATTTGACCATCAAATTTATCTATTATTATTTAGTTTTTAGTTTTTCTACTAATAATAGTATATCATAGGTCTTATACATAAGTAAAGGTATTTGATTAATCATCTTTAAGTAGTGTAGTTACTTTATTAATAGCTTCATTAAGTCCAGCACTATCAATCATATCAGCAAACTTTTCTAAGAATATTTTTAAATCATATGAATTTAACTTTGTTATTCTTTCAACTATATCTTTATCAGTAAATAGATCTAGAAATGAAAAGTTATACATTGCAGCTGGTTTTACTGAAAGAAGTCTAATATAAGGACTCCAGTTAATATATCTTGCACCTTTTGCTGCTGAAAGTCTTGGAACATTCATGATGTGTCTTCCATCTTCATAATATATCTCTAAAGCATCAGATAGGAATTTTACTTGTATTTTTTTATATGCATATGATGGTGATAAGTAATAATACAGTCTTCCTTCAGTTGTAAGTCTTCCATAATTATCTAGTTTTTTTGTTGATATTGATGATGGTTCAAAAGCTGTTAGAGGAAGTGGATTAAGTTCAGTTATGTCTTCATAATGTAAATCAATGATTGCTTGTTTTAATACATAGTGTTCTTTTTTAAGTAAATCTTTTGATTTATCAAGTAGTTCTTTATTAAATGCATCTAAGTCATCAAATGAAGGAAGTGGAACAAGTAGGTTTCTTCTCATGAATCTTACACCTTGCTCTACAGTTCCTTTTTCATATCCTCTACCTGTATTTAAGAATACTTCTTGGAAATCATAATGTAATTTAAATCTTTGAAAAGTATCACATATAGTTCTTTTCTTGACATGGTATTCTTCTATTTCTATTTTAACTAAAGCTGTATCATTATCAAACCATATTGTATGCGGTACTCCATTTAAGTATTCAAAGATGTGTCTTAAAGCTAATGTTATGCTTTCAGCATTCTTATTTCTCATTATTTGCATGTATGATGCATTAGAATGAGTAAATGATAATACACAGTATTTACCATATATTTTAATACCTTTTTCTATAAAACTACAATCTCCAAAATCAACTTGTGCAACTCCAAAGTTTATGTTCTAAAGGTAAGAAACCATTATGTTCATAGTAGAATTTTTTTTAAGTCTTGTAAAGTATTTAATTGTTGATATTTTAGCATAATCAAAATCTGGATAATTTTCTTTTAAATATTCATAAACTCGACTACCAGTATATCGTTGTTTATGATGATGAAGGCTATTCTTTTTTATTATATCTAACATTATTTCTTTATAATCGTCTAGATAATGTTTTCTTTAACATAAGCATTAAAGTCAACAAACTTTAGATACTTATAACAAGTATTACGTGAAACATTCATCATTCTTGTTATTTCTACTACTGTATAATGATTCTCATAAAACAATTTTCTTAATTTCTCTATCTCTCTTTGATTAAGCATGTAAGGTTGTTCCTTTCGTTAACATAAATTTTATTAATGAACGAGGCCACAACTTTTTCTTTCAGCTAGTGGTGACGAATGGTGACACATGTTTTCCATACTTTTATATATACTATACTTCTTTATACTATTTATATATTTATCTGTCACCTTAGTATATATATGGTTATATATAATAATCTTAAATAATTTAAATTGGAAAATTTCCTTTTTAGTTTCTTTTTAATATTTAAAAAAGGCAGTCACTTAGACCACCTCTCACTTTATTTCTTTGATTGATATTCAATATAATATTCAGAAAGATTTTTTCCATTATAACTAAAATATGATGGTCCATTTGGTGATGGTATTTTTGTTATTTGTTTTACTAATGTAGTCATATACATTATTTCACCATTATAATTAATCTTTCTTTCATCATAAACTGTACATTTTATAGAAGGATCATAAATGTATTCTAGTTCTGCTCCAGCTGGTATTCCACATTTCACAAAAGAAAATACTTCCCCTCTTTCAAATGTATTTGACTATTGTAAATCAAAATCAGTTATATGATTTATATTGTCCTTAATTTTATTCATCATTTCTACATTATTATCAATTGAATAATAACTGATTAAAATACATGCTACAACTTCGTCTATTTGTTTCTCACTGACTAAAGCAATTCTCCAGTTGTGTGTCCATCTATATGAATCTCCAACTTTAAAACCTACAGGATATCCTACTTCGTTTGAACGTAACATCACTTTAATTTGTGAACGTTGAATCCATATTTCAGCAAAGTTATCATTCTTGTTTGTTCTAAACGCAATGTATGGATTTGTAGCAACTTCATAAAAATCACTAATTTTGTCTTTTACTTTTCCATAAATCTCTTTATAGATTTTACTCATTTTTTCTGGTTTAGTTAATAAATGTTCATCAACACTCATTGTACCGCTTTGTTTTTTAACAGGAAAATGTAATAACAATATGTCCTTTATACTATTAAAACATTCAATATACCATTCGAAACATTCATCCCAGTTATTTGATTTAGAATAATCAATATCCTTAAATAATGAAATTCTTTTAGCAAGTGAATTAGCCTTGCTTAAATCCCAAACAAATTCACATCCTAAAGCTTCTTCTAGCTCATTTTTAATTGAAGCCATTTTTGAGTAAACTGTTGGAGTATAGCAATATAAACAGAATTCAATTCCATTACGATTTACTTTAAATACATAGTTAAAATCTTCTTGATATCTCAAGTCAAAATAGTTTCTTTCAGAAGGATCATCATATGTTGTCATAAATCCGTATCCTAAACCTTCACAATATTCTTCAAAGGCAGTCCAGTATTTTACTCTATCAACATTGTATCCTTTTTGTGAAGTGATTTCAAAGACATCATCATCATACTTTTCTAATGGTGGTAATGCTTGTCTAATTTCATCATGAATAAAATCAATATGCAATAAACTAATTATATCTTCATCTGTTAAAGGACAATTATATCTTTTAGATAAGAATTTAAGTAAATGTATTCCTCTTCTCTCTATCTTTTCTGGTGTCCAGTCAAATTCAGTTTCATCAATATTTCTAAAATAATATTTATTAAATGATGGATAATCTTCTTCTAACCATTTATGGTGTTTTGATACTTCAATAGCTGAATATGAATTCATTTCATATCCAACAGCACCTTTTCTTCCATTAACCTTAGCTTCAAATGAATCATTTTGCAAACTTGAATTAATAGAACTTGAAAGAGGTAATAAGTTACCTATTGTTCCTGCTAGTTTCCAAACTTCATTATCTTTATCATATGATCTATAAAGGTTAGCCCAATAATATTTTGAAGGTGTTTGTGGAAAAATATGTTCAATTGATACTTTATCTTTTTCACTTTTCTTAAAGTAATTATCTCCTGATATCTTTGTTCCTGTTGATGCATTTAAAAGTGATTCTTCATATTCAAATAAAAAGTATTTTAATCCGGTCCATGCATAGAATCCATAATGATTATTTTCACTAAACCATCCATTTGATTGTGTTATAAACGATTGAATGATTTGTGGCATATCATCATCAACTGTTTTATTAATATCTTCAATTACTGCATCAATAGATAAGTTACCTTCTGGTTGTAACATTTGGCCTGCATATCTATAATATACTCCACTTTTATATGATGATTGAAAACCTGCTGTTCTAAAACATAAGAAAATAAATCTTTCAATTGCTTTAAATAGTTCAATACGTTTTTCAGCAAAACTTGCATCTTTATCTTTACTTACCAAATATGATGCAACAACTAAATTTCGTAATGCACTATATCCAATACCTATTCTATTAAGTTTACGAATATAGTTTTGTTCTTCTTCTGATAGTTTAGGATTAGGAACAAAAGTATCATAATAATATTTTGATGTTTCTCTTAAACTTTTTACATATGATGATATTTCTTCAATCGTTAGTGCATCATCACTCCAATCTATATCATCTTCATCAAGTTCACTATCATTATATTCCCTTATAAAATCATTAACAGCTGCAGGAATAAAATATTTATTTAACAATTCATTAACATATGTATCTGAATCAGTCTTACTAAACTTAAAATATAATGCCCAATGAGCTTTTAAGAACATATCATCGTCTAGTTCATTATTTAAATCTTTACCTAAATTATAATATATTTCTTTCCAAGCATCATTTATTTCTTTTTGTAGATTTAATTTCTTTGCTTTCATTTTTTTTGAATCTGGATATAAAGTTGAAAGATATATTAATCTATTCTTTAATATCTCTAAGTTGGACAATTTCTTACCACGATTATTCATTGTTTCAAAAGCAACGTGAACATCAAAATTATGTTTAATATAATGAATATTAAATTGTAACTTTTCTGTTAACTTATAGAATAAATCTTCAACGGCCTTTACACCTTTATCTTTTATTAGCTTCTTTAAGTTCTCTTCAAAGATATGACTTGCAACTGATAAGTTTCTTGTATATCTTGATTCCTTAATTAGTGTAGGATCTGATTCGCCAAATATATTTTTAAGATAAACAAAACTAGGATTATCTACTTCATAGCCAAACACATAACATTTGTTATTACAAATATATTTACCTTTAATGCTACTTATAAATTCATTATTAAAAATACTTGGTTCATATTTACTATAATCAATTTTAATAATTTGATTAATTAATAGCATTGAAGTTGTTAATCTTTGTTGTCCATCAACAATATGAAAAATTTTATGAGTATCTCTTAAATCAATACAATCATAATAATTAACATCATCTAATTTAGGTCTAATTTCTTGTAATGATAACATACCTGTATAATGTTCTTTATCTTTATGAAGCAGCATTAAATCATTCCAAAAATCTTCTACTTGTTGTTTTTCCCAAGCATAACCTCTTTGATAGTCTGGTATTCTAAATAACTTCTTATTAAATAATTCTGATAATGACAACATATCTTTCATATTAATCAACTCCAATCACATATTTATTATACACTTTTTTTGTTATTTTTTCAAATAAGTAAATACAGTAGTTGAAGAATAATTATATTTTATCTTAATGACCTATTCATCTGATTAATACATTTTTTCTTTTGTTCAAGATTTGGGTGGACATATAAATTTAATGTTGTGCTTATATTTGAATGACCTAAAATAACGCTAACAGTTTTATAATCACATTTTCCTTCAATACACCTAGTTGCAAAACTATGTCTTAATCCATGAAACTTTAAATCCGGAATATCAAATTTTTTCATAAACCTTTTATAATAATTCCTATATGTTCTAGGTTCTGTTGGTTTAATATCATTAGTCAAAACATAATATTCATTATTTACAATTTTCTTAATAGGTTTAATTATCTTAATTAAATCTGATGTCATAGGAATATCTCTGATCGAATTTTTAGTCTTTGGTGTATCTATAATTAATTCAGTTCTTTTTTTAACATCATCAATAACATATATTCTTTGAATAGTTTTCCTAACTAAAATAACACCATTATCTGCATCTATATCATCCCATGTTAACGCACATAATTCTCCTATTCTTAATCCTGTACTCAAACAAATATAAATGCCTAAGTTTTTAAAAGTAAAATTTTTTTCAATATAATCCATTATTTTTCTTTGATTTGAACGGCTTAATACCTCAAGTCCCTCATTTTCTCTTTGTGTGGGGAATTTAATTTCAATTTCACGACAAGACAAATACCTATGTTTTACTCCAAACTTAAGTATCATCTTTAATACAATCAAAATGTCCATAATAGTTTTTTGACTAAGTCCTTGTTCCAATTTTTCAAATACAAACTTTTGAACATCTGACTCCTCAACTTCGTATTTATCACCAAAATATGGTAATAAATGATTTTTAACTAAAAGCACATATGCAGAATATGTTGATTTTTTAACATATTGCTTTTTGTCTTTCTTCCATAAGTCAATTATCTGACTTAATTTAATTTGAGTCATATTAATTACCTCCTATACATAAGTCAATTTAATAAATTTTTAAATATTATAAGGAATAAAATCCCCAATGTTCCCAATTTAAGATTTTCTACATTTACAGAAGAGTGGCAACAATATCCTTTAGAAAAGATAGCTTATTTTTATAAAGGTACTGGAATATCAAAAGACCAACTAAGCGAAGATGGTAATGAATGTATTTTATACGGAGAACTTTATACAAAATATAAGACAGAAACAATCACTGAGATAAAAAGTAGAACAAACATTTCAACTAAGGGATTATTCTTTGGTAAAACTAATGATGTTATTATTCCAGCATCTGGAGAAACTCCAGTTGATATAGCTACTGCTTGTTGTGTAACAAAAGATGATATTTTATTTGGTGGTGATTTAAATATTATTAGACTCCATTCAGACAATGGTTCTTTTATTAGTTATCAATTAAATGGAAAAAGAAAATATGATATTGCAAGAATAGCTCAAGGAGCCTCTATTGTACATTTGCATAATGATGATTTAAAAAAACTAATTATATATAAGCCTAATTCGTTGATTGAACAAGAAATTGTTGTTGAAGTATTTACAAAATTAGATAAACGAATAGAGTTACAAAGCAAAATCATTAAGGAATATAAAACATTAAAAAATGCAATTATAAACCATTTATTTTTTTGTAATAGTAATTTAGATGAAAAAATAAAATTATCTAAATTCGCAACATTAAGAAATGGATATGCCTTTAAGAGCAGCGATTATACAGATAATGGAAACTATAATATATTAACTATTGCTAATGTAAAAGGCGATAGATATATATATGCTTCAGAGTGTAATAAAATTGGAGAAATCCCAAAAGACATACAAAACCATCAAATATTAAAAATCAATGATATACTAATTTCATTAACTGGAAATGTAGGTCGTGTTTCATTAGTAAATATAGATAATTGTTTATTAAATCAAAGAGTTGGAGTTTTATCCATACTTGATGAAAATTATAGAGAATATATTTTTCAAGTAATTTCATCAAAACATTTTGAAAACAAAATGATATTAAAAGGTCAAGGAGCTGCTCAAAAGAATATCGGAAACGATGATATTGAATCATTTGATATACCATTTTCTAAAAATCATCTATATATGAATAAATTGGTTAATTTATTGGTTTCTTTTGATAAAAAAATAGCCACTGAAGAACAAATCCTCAATGACTATCAATCTCAAAAGAAATATTTATTAAATAATATGTTTATATAAACATATTTTGAAGAAGATATGCTTTTTGCTTCTTGTAAAGTGAAAGTATATCTTTTTCTTTTTGTATTTTTTTATCAAAGCAAGATAATTTATTAACAAACTTGTTTTGAATTTCTAAAGATGGGATATATAGTTTTATTTTTTTTAAAGCATCAATTTGTAAACACATTCTTACACTACCTTCTAGTTTTTTATTCATTTCTAGTTTGAATGATTTGGATAAAAAATAATATTCTAAGTAATATGGAGAAAGAGTTTTTAACGTGCTGAAACACAAATACATTGGACTTACAATACCTATATCAAGATAATGCATGCAGGCTATTGACCCTACATTTATTCTTGTAGGATTATAGGCAAAAGTGTTTTTTCTAACAACCTTATAATTCGATTTGTTTTCACTCGCAATAATTCTATCTTCAAATTGTTCATTTTGTTTTATAAAGCCATACTTATTACTTACAGATAATACTTCATATTCATTTTTATATCCATTTCTTTCAGTTATTTCTATGATATGTTCTCCTAGCGAAGAATTTGTAAGTTCATTAAAAAAGTTATCAATAATTGATTTTTTTAATGAACTATAATCCTCAATGATTTTGCTTTGAGTTTGAATTCTTTTATCAATATTTTTAATAAATTTTGATATCTTATTCTGTGTTTTTAATGACGGATGGTAAAAACTAAATGTTTTATATTCTTGTGCATTTATACCTGGTTGTCCAGAACGAGCAGACATTATTTTAATCCAATTTGCATATCTAGATGTTTTTGTCATTGTAAATACAAAATATGGATCAAATATTGGCTTAACATTAGCACGAATTAAGAAACCTGCAAAATATAATTTTCCATCATTTCGATTATATAAATATGTTTTGCCTGTACTAGCACCAGTTCTCGCAAATAGAATATCATTTTCTATACATACACAATTTTCATCTAAAAAAGATGGTGAAACAGAATTTCTAGAAGTATATGATGAACTATCATCATCAATATCGGTTATTCTTATATATTGATTAATTCCATCAAATTCCTTAGCTTCTGCAGCTATCCCATAATCAAACCCGTCACATGAAAAACCCAAGGAAGTTAACATCCAACATTCATTATTAAATCTTAAATTGGGAACATTAGGGACTTTATTGATTGTTTTTTCACTCATTAGTCATGACCTCTTTATAATCCTAATTCCTTAAGATAACCCTCTATTTCTTTATCAAGTTCTGTTCTTTGTTTTTCTAATTCTTTAATTTCTGCCATTACTGCATGAATGTCAATTTGTTCTTCTTCTTCAAATGTGTCTACATAACGAGGAATATTTAAATTATAATCATTTTCCTTAATTTCATCTATTTTTGCTATGTGACAATATTTTTCAACTTCTTGTCTTGCTTTATATGTTGATACAATCTTATCAATATCTTCAGGTCTTAATTTGTTTTGATTTTTACCTTGTTCAAAGTCCTTTGATGCATCAATAAAAACAACATCTTTATTTGCTCTATTTTTCTTAAATACAAGAATACAAGCAGGAATACTTGTTCCGTAGAAAAGGTTAGCAGGCAATCCAATTACAGCATCTAATAAGTTAAGATCAATAAGTTTCTTTCTAATTTCGCCTTCACTTGCTCCTCTGAATAAAACACCGTGAGGCATAATTATTGCCATTCTACCATTATTACCATCAAGACAATGCAACATATGAAGTATGAAAGCATAGTCACCTTTACTTTTTGGTGGAACACCCCAATCAAAACGTTTATATGGGTCTAGTTCTTTTGACATTTTGAAATCTTTGTCATTACTATCTGCTGCATAACCATTTGCCCATTTATCTAATGAGAATGGTGGATTTGCAACTATACATTGAAATTGCATTAACTTTCCATCTTCAATATTTTGAGGGTTTGAAATAGTATCACCTTGATAAATAATAGCATCATCGATGTTATGAATAAACATATTCATTCTACATAAACCCCAAGTTTGGAAGTTTCTCTCTTGTCCATAAATTTGTGCTTTTCTATTAGACACTTGATTGAATGCTTTAATTAATAAAGAACCAGAACCACAAGCACCATCATAAATACGATCATTTTCTTTAGGTTCTACGACTCTCGCAAGGATTTCTGATACTTGTTCAGGTGTATAAAATTCGCCACCTTTTTTACCTGCATCACTAGCAAAAACTGCAAGCATATACATATAAGCATTACCAATTTCATCAACACCTTCTAATTGGCTTGGTCTTAAATCAATAGAACTGAAATCTTCAAGGAAGTTACTTAATAATGCAACCTTCTCTCTTCCATCTCCAAGTTCTTGAGAATTAAAATCAATTTGGCCAAAGATATTTCTTAATTTACCGCCATTTGCATTTTCAATTGCCTTTAAAGCAATATTAATTTTACTTCCAATATCTGTTGCCTTTTTATTATCATATAAGTAATCAAATGTTGCTTCATCAGGAACAAAGAATCTTCCTCTCTGTAAAGCTCTTTGAATTCTTTCTTCATCACCATTATATTTTTTAATAAGTTCTTCTTTCGTTTCTTTAATCGCATCACTTAAATATTTTACGAAAAGCATTGATAAAATATAATCTTTATACTTACCACTATCAATTTTTCCTCTAAAACTTCCTGCAGCGTTCCATAAGACTTTTTGAATATCTTCTTTAGTTGTCATTTTAAATACCTCCTAAATTATTTATAAAAATATTGTTTAAAATTTGTTCTCTTTGTTTCCAATCTGGAATCATTGCTGTTAAGAATGTATAAAAATCTTTATTATGATTTCTATATTTTAAATGTGTCAATTCATGACATATTACATACTCAGTTAAAAATGGGTCTACTTTAATTAACTGAATATTTAATGTTATTAAAGCTTTTTCAATATTGCAAGTTCCCCATCTAGTTTTCATATTTTTATAAATAACTTCTGGTTTTACAATACCATATTTTTCAAACTTTTTATATGCTTTATTTACCATATCATTAAATTGGGAAGTAACAAAATTTAAATACCATTTATTGAATTTCATCTTTATACCTCTTTGATTTGGTCTATAAATGTATAAATAGTTATTATCATAGTCAATTTTAAACTGATTTGATTCAATATTTTTAATTCTTAATACTTTTCCTAATATTAAGAAAGCTTCTCCATCAACCAAACTAAGATTTGAATCAACGAATTCAATTAAATTTGTTTTATATTTATCAATAGTATCCAATAACCAGTTTGCTCGTTTAATCATTTCTAACTCAATAGTTTTATTATCAATTGATTCATTACAAGAAACAACAACTTCTCCACTTGGTTTAACTCTTATATTGATATTTTTTACTTTCTTATAAATTATTTCATAAGCTATTGTTTTTCCGTTATAAGAAAATTCATACTTCATTTTTAAAACCTCTTTAATGCAACTGTTGTAACATTTTCTGTTACTTTATCAATCTTATCAAAAGATAACTTTATGACCCCTTGTTTTTCATATTCATAAAACATATCATCAATATCTTGAGCAATATTATTATGTATATCAACGTTATTACTCCAATCAACTTTTGTATGTTCTTGAATTATTTCAGCAATTTTAATTGCTATTTCTCCAATTAAATTAATATCATATTCTTCGTTTTCATTAATTATAGGAAGAATTACACCATAAAACGCTTGAGCATGAACACTTTGTTGAATTGATTTTGGATAAGATATTCCACTCTTATTTGTTCTAAAATCATCCAATATTTTACTCATAGCTTGTAAATATTCTGCATCACTTATTACTTTTTCTTTGTATTGTTCCAGTACATCTTTAATTCTTTTTGAAAAACTATCATAATAAGCAGGATTAGTGTCATAATTAACTGAAATATTTTTACTTAAGTTATATCTTATAGCATCTGCTTTTGACGCTTTACTTCCTAAATCCTCAATTTCTTTTTCTAATTCTCCTTTATTCATAATATCTAATGGTTTTGTAAGAATTTTTAAACCGACAACTGATAAATGTTTATCTAATAAATTTCTCATTTGATTTTCATAGTCTTTATTATCTATTGTTTCGGCACATCTTTTCTTAATCATTACTCTTAATTTTGAATAAAAGATAAATTTATCTTTATATAGTTTTATCTCTTTAGGATCACTATCTACAATAGCTGTATAGGCATTTTCACTCCCTAACACCAATGATAATTTTTTTCCGAATTCACATAAATCATTATAAAATTTATTTCTAATATCTTCATGTTGTTCTAGATATACTTCATATTCTTCTTCATCATTTTTATTTTCAATAGAAATAAAATTATTTTCGAGATTTGTATACGCTTGTCTTAATCCAGCGACCGAAGTTAATACATCTGTAATAAGCCCTTCTAAATCTTTTTTATCAAACCTATCTAAACCATTGTCCCCAGAATAAACATTCATTGCGTCATTTAACTGTGGAAGCAACCCTCTATAATCAACAATCAATCCATAATCTTTTCCTTCGTATAGTCGATTAGTTCTTGCAATCGCCTGTAATAAACCATGCTCTTTCAATTGCTTATCAATATATAAAACTTGACATATTGGTGCATCAAATCCTGTAAGTAATTTTGAACATACAATTAATATATCTAGGTCTCCATCTACAAACTTATTTCTGATACTTTCTTCATAATCATCGGCATCATTATATATTTCCATCATTTCTTTCCAAAATTTTTGTACTTCAGGAAGATTGCTTTCATCTAAATCTTCATATCCTTCTCTCATATCTGGTGATGAAATACAAACTGCTACTTCTAATTCACTAAAATGTTTAAATGTATTATAATATCTAACTGCATCTAATTTTGAATTTGTTGCTAAAATAGCTTTAAATCCAGTTTCCTTAATATTATTTGTAAAATGCTCATCTATATCAAGGGCTATTCTTTCAATTCTAGCATAAGTACTATTAAGTTTTTGGATTGAACTCCATTTTCTGCTTAGTTCATCTTTTTGTTTATCGTTAAGTTTGCTACATGTTTTCTTAAACCATAAATCTATATTTGTAGAATCAACTGTTTGTTCCACAAATCTTCCTTCATAAACTAATGGAACAATAGCTTTATCATCAACACCATTTTTAATTGTATATTTGTGTATATAGTGTCCACCAAATTTCATAGCAGTTTTATCGTTTTTCATTAGTGGTGTACCTGTAAATCCTAAATAACAAGCATTAGGAAATACTCTTCTCATTTTAACAGCTAACTCACCATAATTACTACGATGTGATTCATCTACTAAAATAAAAATATCTTTTTCATCAACTCTCGTATTGAACTTTTCTGCTGTATTAAATTTATTAATTATAGATGTTATAATGTCTGCTTTTCCTTCTGAAATTAATTCAACCAAATTTCTACCGCTAATAGCTCTTGCAGGTTTAATTTTAGTATTACTAAACGTTCTTGCAATTTGTTTATCTAAATCTTTTCTATCTGTAACAATTACAACTTTACTTTTACCTGGATTAATATTAGTTAATATATAATTTGCTATCATAACCATAGTTAGTGACTTACCACTACCCTGTGTATGCCAAATTATACCACTTTGTCTATTATTATTTGAATCATATTTTTGTATTGTAGAAATGATATTTTTTACAGCATAATATTGTTGATATCTACACACCTTTTTAACGTTTGCATCGAATAAAACAAAATATCTTGCTATTTCAATCAATCTTTCAGGAGTCATCATAGCTGTGAATATTTTATCTTGATATGTCGCCAATCTTCCTAATTTTAAGTTATTAATCTTTTCTTCAATTTCAACTGGTTCATCATTTTCAAATTTCCAAACTGAATAAAATTTCTTTTTTGTTCCAGTTGTTCCATATTTGACTTCATTTTTATTACATGCTACTACAAGTGAAACATATTTAAATAATTGAGGTATATAAGAATCTGTTTGATTTCTAATATTTTGTTCCACTGCTTGATCTACTGATTCTACACCAGATTTACACTCGATAGCTGCAAAAGGGATCCCATTCACAAATAAAACAATATCAACTCTTGCATTATGTTCGCCTGTGTGACTATCTACAGCAAATTCTTGAGTTACATGAAATACATTATTTTCAAAATTGTGCCAATCAATATAGTTTAAATCAAATGATACTTTTCTATCATCTACTTGTTCTACATAACTTCTTCCCATAGTAAGAAGATTATATACCTTTTCACTAGCAACAATTAAACCTTCTTGAATTGGTACATCTAAATCTGAAACTGCTTTTTCAATATTAAAATTTGAAAACTTACAAACTTTCCCATTATATTCATAACTATTTAATTTTTTTAATTGTTCTTTAAGAATATCTTGAAGAATACACCCATATGTGCCTTTTCTTTGTACAATACAATCTTCTGGAGAAATATATTTATAACCTAATTTTTGAAATAATTCTAGTGCTGGATATTGGGATATATTTTTTTCTAACATTTTACTACTATTCATTATTAATCCTCCATATTTTCTATTTTTACTAAAATAGCTTTTTGTAATTTATCTTCCTTTTCTTGTATTTTATTTAATATAATAATTTTTTGTGTTTGTGCTTTAAACAAATTTCCAATTATATGCTGTTTCTTTAAAGGGATATTCGGGATTTCCATTTCTCCAATTGCAGACATATTTATATTCTTCATTATAGATCCTTGCAGATTACTTAATAATGATTTTCTTGCAGAATCACTATTTATATAATAAGATAAAAAATCAGGGTAGTAATTTTCTGAACATCTTATTACACAGAAGTTTGAGCTGATTACAATATTTTCCATATCTTTACTAATATATATAGCAGTGAAAGGATCAGTTAATCTAACAATTATATCTCCTTCATGTGTAAGATAATAATCATCTATAATTTCTTTTACATTTAATATTTCTAATTCCTGTTCTTCTATATATCCATTTTTATTGATTGCTCTAAGATTTAATTGTTTGTATGATTTGATGATATCTTTTGTGTGAATTGCCTTTTTTCTTGAAACTACAAGACCACTTCCAACAATCGCTATATCTTTTACTACCATAGCAATACCTCCTATGTATTTGTCACGAGTAAATTATAACACATAAAAAACACAATTGCAAGCTTTTTGAGAAAAAAATTGTCACGAAGTAAAAATAACATAGTTTTTTTTGTCATATTTTAGAAAATTTTATATTACTTAAATTATATAAACTTTGGACTTTCTATTTTCATATAAACAAAACATATG
>OGQV01001323.1_pt1 | contig 18621 bp, 15 predicted proteins | sample 1553311 | NCBI WGS metagenome assembly OGQV01 (sample SAMEA2579976, study PRJEB22360) | human gut metagenome
CCGGAAGGATATCATTTCCACCAATATAAAAAACCTCTCCCGGACGATTGAACATAAATTTCCGGATTACCTGAAACGGATAGGATCTTGCAGCTGCTCTGTTCATAACATAAGCCCCCTTCTCAATTTAATAGTCTGGAATTCAAAAGTATCCCGTACTCTTCTCCCAAAGCTGAGGGCTCGGATGTTATGGCAAGCACTGGTTTTCCCACATGTACCACCCTTCCGGGAGTTTGGATCAAAAATTCGTCAAGAACCACTGCCAGCAGCAATCCTTTTTTTCCATCTGCGGTACGACAACTCAGAAAATGTGGCTGCAGACTGACAAGCTCCGTATTTTCCAGTCCCTCTGGCTTATCTCTGATATCCATCAGTTTTTTTACCAGTTCTTCCGATACCAGGCTTCCCAGAAGTTCCTGTTTTATAACAGATACCGGCTGTTTTTTCACGGGATCCATAAGGAAGTTTCCCGTATCAAAAAATCCATATGTCTGCTGTATCTTCCCCTGATATTTAAGCGTGACCGGATAAATATTCCTTCTGCCAAATCGGAAGGTCTCGGCTGCACACCCCAGTGTATAAAATGCACCGTAAATCCCTGCCACAAAAAGCAGAAATGTTTTCACCGTCATGGTCCTTTCCGTTTCCAGTGCCTGATAGATCCCGCCTACCACAAAAGCTGTGAAATACAAAGCCAGAATGGTTTTCGCAAGAAGGCCTCCTTTTTTCAGGCGAAAAGCAAAGGATGCCATAAAAAAAGCGCAGCCGCCATGGATCAGTACAGCAGCAGGAAAAATAATCTTAAAAGGTACACAAAGAAGCAGGCAGGATACAAAAGATCCAAAGGCAGCGGATAACACGCATCTTAAGCGTTTCCCGTCAAGATGCAGAAATTTTCCCACAAGTCTTAAAAGCATGTAATCCATAAGGAAATTCGTCATAAAAACGATATCTATGTATATATTCTGATACATAAGACTCCCCCACTGCTGTTTTATCTGCCATTGATTCTCAACTTTGGTAAGTGCATTTATTATAGGGCAGGCTCTGTGCATATTTTGTCAAAGTTGGATGTCGATTCTTCAAACTTATCGGGGCATTTCTGTCTGCATCGACATTTATAGATTTTTTCTATGAATCGGCGACAAAAATGTATAAATTTCCGTACAATATTTGTATTTGTTGATTTTCGCACTTTATAGTGCTAAAATATTTTTATTATATTTCGTAAAGAAATTCTATTATATGAGATACAGGAGGGAATCGAACAATGATCAATATTACCGGACATACCGGGCTTACCGGCCTTCTGGGAAGCCCAGTGGCACACAGCGTATCACCTTTAATGCACAATGAAGCATTTCGTTACCTCGGGCTTGATTATGTGTATCTCTGTTTTGATGTAACAGAGGAGACCCTTCCCCAGGCTGTGGAAGGACTGAAAGCCTGTGGGATCAAGGGCTTTAACCTGACCATGCCAAACAAGAATAAGATCGTGGAGCTCCTGGACGAACTTTCTCCTACCGCACAGCTGATCGGAGCGGTAAATACCGTCCGCAATGATAATGGAAAATTAAAGGGATTTAATACCGATGGTTATGGATTTACCCAGTCTGCCAGAGATGCAGGCTGTGATGTGAAGGGACGCACCATCACCGTTATGGGTGTGGGCGGTGCCGGAATGGCAATCTGCGGACAGTCCGCCCTGGAAGGTGCAAAAAAGATCCATGTTTTTGCACGTCCTACCAGCCGTTACTGGGAACGTGCCGCTGCCATGGCAGAAAAAATGTCTCATATGACAGAATGTCAGATGATCCTTCATGAGATGGATGATCACGCCGCTCTGAAAGACGCACTGGAAGAAAGCACTCTTCTGATCAACGCTACCTCTGTGGGAATGGTTCCGGATGTGACCGGCACAGTCATCCCGGACAAAACTCTGTTCCATCCGGAACTTACGGTAGCCGATGTTGTGTATGAACCAAGAGAAACAAGACTTCTTAGAGAAGCCCGGGAAGCCGGATGTCCAACCTTTAACGGAATGTACATGCTGCTTCACCAGGGCGTAAAAGCATTCCACATCTGGACCGGACTGGATATGCCGGTTGAGATTGTAAGAGAGAAATATTTTAAATAATCCATCCCTGTTAATACACGATCCGCATATTAATTCCCTGTGGGAAATCTCCGTATTTTTCTCCGAAGAGATTGATTCCACCCTGATTTATGGCATCCGGGCGCACTCCGATCCTCAGAGAAATATACGGTTTTCCTGACAGGCGCACGGTTTCCAGTATATTCTCATCGTTCACCTTAATCTCATTGATGTAACATCCATCTTTTCGCAGAGAAACTCCTGTCATAAATCCATACTGCGTCAGACCTATGGGCCATACATTTGGTGTCAGTCTTCCTCTTCTTGCTCCCAGATCTCCCGGACATGTATAAGTCCCAATCTCTGTTCCATTAACTGAAAAAGTAATATCCGACGGCCACTGGGCATTATATCCAGGTGCTTCCGAACAGAGTTCCATGGAAAAATTCATCTCCCGGATGTTCCAGAGGGGATTTATTTTATTTGGAAAACGATATTCTATATATCCCCGGCTGAACCAGATCAGCTGCGCCTGCTGCCTGTCCGTCGAATAAAAAGACCTTGGATCATCAAAAGTATCAATTACCCCGTTCATTCCCGCCAGGCCACAGGAAGGTTCCACCTGAAAATCTGTATAATTTCCAAGGGGCATCTGGTATACCAGCGTATTTTCCGCCGCGCTGATATCCGTATCATACGCTTCCAGATGAAACGAAATAAAATCGCACATGCAGACTCTCATGGAGCCATGAATTCCCGGCTGGCTTTCTGTAGATACCAGATGAGCATCCTCCAGACAGCGGATATGCAGCGCTGTTGAAGATAACGGGATTCCCAGTCTTCTGGAAATTTCCTGCAGCGACAGCGGATGCACCTTTATCAGATTCAAAATATCAATCCGCACCGCTGAAGACAGCGCCTTTCCGATTGCTGTGATCCATGGTTTGTGACTCTCTGTTGACAGGTTCAGTTCCAGTTCCTTTTCTGTTGTAATTCCCTGACTGATTCTTTCTTCCGCCATTCTTTTTCCTCCGTTTCAAGATTCATGTAATGAATATCTGCTTCTTTTCTTATTTATTTCATTATTTATGTAATAAATATCATTTTTTCAAAAATATATACAAATTGCATTATATATTCTTGTTACAATCGCAGATTTGCGTCATTTTGCATTAAAACCATTGATTTTTTCGAATTTTATGGCTACAATTATGAGTATAAAAAAGAGAAAAAACTTTTTGAATCTTCGTTTTTTTCTCTACTTCCAGTAATTATGTAATAAATTTATTAACCCTATTATATGGCAGCCAGCGTAACCTGACAACATTCTTTTTATATCCCGGGCAATACCCATTACGGATATTTCAATATTGATTTTACTCAAAGAAAGGATTTAACTCTATGAGAAATGAATATCCGCGCCCTGATTTCATCCGGGAGAAATGGATGCCTTTAAATGGTACCTGGAATTTTCAGGACGGAACCGACAAAACTCCCGTAAAAATCCAGGTTCCCTTCCCGCCCCAGAGCAGACTCAGCGGGTTTCAGAAAGAACTTACTTCTGACAGAATCACCTATCAGCGAAATTTTTTTATCCCGGCAGAGTGGATCGGTCAGAGAATTCTTCTTCACTTCGGAGCTGTTGACTACAAATGCAGCGTATTTATCAACGATCATTGTGTCGGCTTTCATGAAGGCGGTCAGTCCTCCTTCACCTTTGATATCACAGATTTTCTTTCCGGAAGTGAAGAAACACTCACCGTGGCAGTTACCGATTACCTGCATGATGAAACAGTTCCCAGAGGCAAACAGTTCTGGAAATCATCCGGCGAGTTTATCTGGTACACGCAGTCCAGCGGCATCTGGCAGTCCGTATGGCTGGAGCCGGTAAATGAAGCTCACCTGGAAAAACTGTGCGGTCTTTCCTCAGACTGTGACTTTGTCGCAATCCGTCCGGAAGCCGTCCTGATTTCTCCGGAAACGCTGAATGATGCCGTTCATTTCCAGGGAAAGATCACCGGTGTGATGCTGCGTGGAACTACCATTTCCTATACCATAGACTGTGATGGTATTGAATTGCGGGCAGATACCCTGTTTGAAACCAACCGGCAGCGCAATATGGGCGAAATGCTTCAGCTCCAGATTTTGAAAGAAGATATTCTTCATCTTCATTAATAACTCCTGACTTTACGGAGGTATTCCCTGCAAAAAAACTCCCACCAACAGGCAGCTATAAACAGCTGTCTCTGTCAGCGGGAGTTTGGTTATGTTATTTTATATCTTCTTATTTCTTTTCTTCCTGAACTTCGATCTTACGGATAGTCTTGTTCTTGATCTCTTCTTTGATGAAGCTGATGAACTCGCCAAGATCTTTCATTCCTTCATCACCAAGGTAACGGCTTCTTACGGAAACCTTGCCCTCTTCTTCCTCTTTTGCACCGACAATGAGCATGTACGGTACTCTCTCAAGACGTGCCTCACGGATCTTGTATCCCATCTTCTCAGAACGTCCGTCTACGGAGCAGCGGATGCCTGCCTCTTTCATCTGGGCCTCTACCTTCTGCGCATAATCGTTGAACTTCTCGGAGATCGGGATCACACGAACCTGCTCCGGGCAGAGCCATGTCGGGAACATTCCTGCATACTTCTCAATGAGCCATGCAAGAGTTCTCTCATAGCATCCCATAGATGTACGGTGGATGATGTACGGACGCTGTTTGTCGCCGTTCTCATCAATATAGTACATATCAAACTGTTCTGCAAGAAGTGCATCCCACTGGATTGTGATCATGGTGTCTTCTTTTCCGTATACGTTCTTGGCATTGATATCAACCTTCGGTCCGTAGAAAGCAGCCTCTCCTACATCCTCTGTGAACGGAATGTTCAGCTCGTTCAGCATCTGGCGGATATGACCCTCTGTCTCCTCCCATACTTCCGGCTCACCGATATATTTCTCTTTGTTTGTCGGGTCCCATTTGGAAAGGTGATAGGTTACATCTTCCTCAACACCAAGTACCTGCAGGCAGTACTGTGCAAGTGCGATACAGTCTTTGAACTCTTTTACCATCTGGTCCGGTCTTACGATCAGATGTCCCTCGGAAATCGTAAACTGACGAACTCGTGTCAGGCCATGCATCTCTCCGGAATCCTCATTACGGAACAGTGTGGAGGTCTCGCCGAGACGGATCGGCAGATCACGGTAGCTGTGCTGCTCTGCTTTGTATACATAGTACTGGAACGGACATGTCATCGGACGAAGTGCGTAAACCTCTTTATCCTTCTCCTCATCACCAAGTACGAACATGCCGTCCTTGTAATGATCCCAGTGTCCGGAGATCTTGTAGAGATCACTCTTTGCCATCAGAGGAGTTTTTGTTCTTACATAGCCACGTTTTGTCTCCTCATCCTCGATCCAGCGCTGAAGCTCCTGCATCATGATCACACCGTTTGGCATGATAAGCGGAAGTCCCTGTCCGATTACGTCTACTGTTGTGAAGATCTTCATCTCACGGCCAAGTTTGTTATGATCGCGTCTCTTAGCCTCTTCCATCTGCTCCAGATGCTCTTTCAGCTCATCCTTTGTTGCATATGCAGTTCCGTAGATACGTGTGAGCATTGCGTTTTTCTCGCTTCCTCTCCAGTATGCGCTGGAAGAAGAAAGAAGCTTGAATGCTTTGACTCCTTTTACGCTCATCAGGTGTGGTCCTGCACAGAGGTCTGTCCAGTCTCCCTGGGAATAGAAGGAAATCTCCTCTCCCTCCGGAAGATCCTCGATCAGCTCTACCTTATATGGCTCATTTTTCTCTTTGAAGTATGCGATGGCATCCTCACGGGATTTTGTGAAACGCTCAATCTTTGCGCCTTTTTTGATGATCTTCTTCATCTCTTTTTCGATGGCATCAAGATCCTCACGGGAAAATGGCTCGTGGTCGAAATCATAGTAGAATCCTGTATCAATGGATGGTCCGATGGCAACCTTTGCCTCCGGATACAGATTCTGTACAGCCTGTGCCATTACATGAGATGCTGTATGACGGAGAACTGCAAGGCCCTTCTCATCTCTTGCTGTAAGGATGTTAAGCTCACAGTCATCCTCAAGGACTGTACGAAGATCTACAACCTCTCCGTTTACTTCTCCTGCACATGCAGCACGTGCAAGGCCTTCGCTGATGTCATATGCGATATCGATCACTGATCTTGCTTCTGAGTATTCTTTTTTTGAGCCGTCTTTTAATGTAATAATCATGATTGTTTCTCCTTTCGTTTTCAACGAGTTTCTATGATACACAGTGCATTTTCCTGTGCCGGAGATCTTTTCCCGGAAAATACTGTGGAGTAATTTTCTCCGGAATAAAAAAATCCCTTACAGTACATCACGCACTGTAAGGGACGAGTTTATTCATTCTCGCGGTTCCACCCTGCTTGCTCCATATAAACAGATACCTGTCAAATACAAAGCCTCTCAATTATGATGATAACGGAATCACCGGACCGGATTGGGGCCACTCGGAGGTAGTCTTCGGCTGTTTCCCGATAAGATGTTTCCAGCACTTCACATCTCTCTCTGTAACGTTTCACAGTTTACTCGTCTCGTCAACGTGTTTTTATTTCTTTTTCTGTGGTTCATTATAAGCGCAGTATTTTTATTTGTCAACGCATGTTTAAAAAAAATTTTCACAGATTTCCCATCATTTTATCCTTGATGATTGCCAGAATTTCTCTTGGAATGTAGACCAGAAGACGCCAGCTTCGATATCTGGAAGGTACCATAACAACTTCCCGGAAGCCGCATTTCCTTGCAATAGCTGCTCCTCTCCATACATGAAAATTGTTGGTCACCACGCCTATGGAACAATCTGTGGTTCCGATCTTCCTGCGGCTGAATTCCAGATTCTCCTTCGTGCTGGTGGACTCTTCTTCCAGGATCAGTCTGTTCCCCTCTATCCCATGTCCGATGAGATAACGGTACATGGCCTCTGCCTCGGAAATGTTTTCTCCGTCACCTTTTCCACCGGAGAGAACTGCCCTTGTGCCGGGATTCTCCTTAAGATAAAGAAGAGCCCTTCTGGCTCGTTCCAGAAGGGCAAGTGTCATCCGTGTTCCGTCCACGTGGGCACCTAACACGATAATGTAATCCAGATTCTTCTTTACGCTCATTATCTTCCGCAGCAGTATTTGTATTTCTTGCCGCTTCCGCATGGGCACGGATCGTTTCTTCCGACTTTGTGTGGTTTCACAACTGTGCCGGATTTCTTCTGCTCCATGTAGAGAGCTTTCTTCTTCTCTTCTGTGAAGATCTTGTCCCACTGAGGAAGGTTGTAAAGCCAGTCAGCCTTGGCGTCTACCATGTTCTTATAGAGAGCTTCTTTATCAAATGCAAGGTTAACCTTGGTGTTCTCATCCATAGTCTCGATCGGGTTCGGAACCTTCAGGCTGTCGTTGATTCCGTCAAGGAAACCAACCATAGTCATAACATCCTGACCGTATTTCTCAGCAAGCTCTTTAACAGTTCCGGAAACAACCTCATCCGGGTTCTCCAGAAGCTGCTCGTAAATGTTCTTCTCAATGTTAAAATAAGTTGCCCAGAAGCGCTGAAGCTTATTCTTATCTGCATTCTGATTATAAGCAACGGAACGCCACTGCTCAAGAATTGTCATATCGCTCATTGTCTGATCCTCTTTTCCAAAATTTTAGATGAATAAAGCGGACGTTTCATTCCGCTTCGCAATTTTTGTTTATTATATCATCTTTTGGCGAAGAAAGCAAATACATCTATCTCATATCCACAAAAATCCACATAAAAAAGATACTTTCTCCCCTGCAGCCGTCACTGTACTGTGCAGAATATTTTTTTGGAAAATCACGAAAAAGGACAGCAACTTTTCCCATTCACTGTCCTTTTCCTATGTGTCTTATATCATATCCTGTTTATTTTACTGAAGGTACTGATTGGACTTCCAGATCACACTTACCAGACGTGCAATGCATGCGCGCAGGTCCTCGATCTTAAGTGTTCCCTCTTTCAGTTCTTTTCTGAGATTGTCATGATCTCCGAAACATCCCGGCATTACCAGGTCATTTCCCGCTCTCATGCAGCCGGATGCTGTACAGCTGTCTCCCTGTTCTGTAGTCGTCCAGTCTGTCATGATCGCTCCTTTAAATCCCCATTCGTTTCTGGCGGACTCTGTACAGAGATCATAATTGTTTGCCGCATGAATACCGTTGATCAGATTGTAACTGGTCATGATGGACATTGGCTGTGCTTCTTTTACCGCAATTTCAAATCCTTTGAGATAAACTTCGCGAAGTGCACGCTCAGACACAACACTGTCTGATCCCATACGATTGTCTTCCTGATTGTTGCAGGCAAAATGTTTGATGGTCGTTCCACATCCATAATTGGACTGAACACCTTCTGTCATAGCTGCCGCAATGGTTCCGGATACATACGGGTCTTCGGAATAGTATTCGAAGTTTCTTCCGCAGAGAGGATTTCTGTGGATATTCATTCCCGGTGCCAACCAGAGTGTTACTCCGAAATGTTCCATCTCTGTTCCGATCATGGCTCCCACTTCACGGATCAGCTCCCGGTTCCAGGTCTGCGCAAGCAGTGTTCCTACCGGGATCGCAGTACAGTACTGATAATATCTTTCTCCCGGAAGTTCTCTGGAATCGTCATAGAACAATCCACCTTCCAGACTGAACTCAAATGGCATGGAAACAATGCTTCCGTCATTTACATGATAATACTTCATCAGGCGAAGTCCTGCCGGTCCGTCTGCCAGAACGATGCTTGCAAGACCTTTGTCTACTGCACAGCGATGGGTTTCACCTGCAGAACCTGGAACGGAAATTCCTGCTGCGCCAAGATTGCCACCCTGTGCTTTGCACGGATCTCCTGCTGCCAGATCGATCAGATCTTCTTCTGACAAGGTATTTACAAAATCCATTGCTTCTTTTTCATAGAGGTCTGCATTCTTCTTATATTCCACAGTCTCGGTAGCAATGTCTGCTCCACGAATGTTAAGAACAGTCAGTTCCTCCTCTTTCGCCTGCTGCGCTGCTGCCGCCGCACGTTTTGCTGTTTTGGATGCTTCCTGAGAAATTTCTTCCAGTTCCTGTTTCAGCGGGAAAAGATTTCTGACCTGTCTTCGGATCACTTCCTGATCCAGTTTTATGCCTCCGCAGAGTTTTGCTGATGCAAGACTGTTTCCGACCCATATGCCATAAAAACCACTCTCAAGGATCCATGCAGCTCTCTTCTCATCATAAGAAGTCAGCCCATCCATCTTTACTTCCATGGTAACTTCCTGTGCTTCTCCCGGTTTCAGCTCGTTTGTCTTTGCATAGGCTGCAAGACGGTGTGCTTCTTTTTCGAGGATGCCGCCCGGCAGGGATGCGTAAACCTGTACGACTTCTTTACCGGAAACATTTCCCGTATTTCTGACCGTTGCCGTAACACGGATCTTTTCTGCTGATACCGCTTTCAGAGCACATCCGGTGATCTCAAAGTCTGTATAGGAAAGACCGTAACCGAATCCATAGCGCACCGGAACTTCAAAAGTATCAAAATAGCGGTATCCCACATAAATTCCCTCATCATAAAGCTCTGTTTCCACATTTCCGTTATTATGTGAAAACTTCTCGGAGCTGGGATAATCCTCATATTTATAAGCCCAGGTATCTGCCAGTTTACCGGATGGGTTCACCTTACCGGACAGGATATCCGCAAAGGCATTTCCGCCTTCCATTCCAGGCTGTACGATCACCAGAAGGGCTCTGATATTGCGGAACTCATCCATAAAGGAAAGATCCACCTGTGCACCTGCATTGATCACAACAACCACATTCTTATAATAAGCACAGATATCTGCCAGCATCTGATGCTCTTCTTCACTGAGATCATAATCGCCTTTGTCAGCAGTACGGTCTGATCCTTCTCCTGCGATCCGGCTCAGAACATAGATCGCGTTTTCTGTATCTTCTCCTTCGGCTGGTTTCTGGATCGGATCTCCTGCCGGCATCTTAAAGGGAGTGGTGCTGTATACCGTAAAGAAATCCATGGTATCTGCACCTTCTCCTGTTTTTGAAAGGATACTTCTCTTCCACTCCTGACGTGCATTTTCATAGATCTGGTCGTAGCTTTCGATCCACGCTTCTGTTGTCACCTGGAATCCGGCATTTTTCATTCCCTGAAAAACAGATACGCGTTCACGCTCATTGACATCTCCGGAGCCGGTTCCTCCCTTGATGGTCCTGCCTGCACCGGCACCATAAAGTGCCACTTTACTTCCTGCTTTCAGCGGAAGGATATGATCTTCATTTTTTAGTAAAACGATTCCCTCTGCCGCTGCACGGCGGGCCACTTTACGATGTTCCAATTCCCATGGCTGCACTTTGGGATCTGTAGTGCCGGAAAATTTTCTCTCTTTCAAAATACGTGTCATGATTATTCCTCTCTGATAAAATCTGCAAATGTTTCTTTTATTTTCTGTTCGTCATCTGTACCTGCATTCAGGACTAGCGGCTTGGAAAGATCAAGGCTGAAGATTCCCATGATCGATTTTGCATCTACATAATATTTACCGCTCTGCAGATCCATGTCGCAGTCAAATTTGCTGCAAAGTTTATTGAATTTATCTGCATCCTGCATGGATACGATGTTTACTGTTAATTTTACCATAATCAGACTCTCCTTTTCCAGTTAAATTCAAGCGGATATTTTGGACAAGCGGATAAAAGCATCCGCATTCGCTACGTAGCTCTACACCAAATAACTGCTCCGCAGTTTATCAGAAGGAGCTACGCTCCTCCTGATACAAGCAAGTCCCCCTCGCAGGGGACTTACTTGATTTAGTTAAAGTACTTCCTGAGAAGATACGTCGGGGTGCAGCTCCATGCATGGCAGTAGCTGTTGACAATGCTGCTTCCATAAGGAGATTCCGCCGGATTTTCCGGATTGTAAAGTTCCCAGAATGTATCCGCACCGTGGCTTATCATTCCGCCCCAGTAATATTTCATATATTCCATTGCCTGGTCTCTTTTTCCGCACATCAGAAGTGCTTCCACAAAATGATGGTTCATGTACGGAGAAACCATTCCTTTTTCCGGTTTTAACTCCACCAGACGGTCCAGGATTTCTGCTCCCTCTGCGCTGTCTACCGCGCCTGCCAGGATCAGCCATACCTGGCTTGCATAATTGATCTGTTTTTCCTCTCCGCTTATGAAAAGGCCGCTCTCTTTATCAAAAAGATATTTTTTCGCAGCTGCTGTTTTCGCCGCAGCTTCTTTTTTCATCTCTTCGGCTTTTTCAGCGTCTCCGAGGATTTCTGCGATCTTCTGTACCTTCTTTGCACAGTATATATAAACACCCTGCATTGCGCTCTGCTTGTTCAGACCATCCGTCCAGTCGATAAAGCCCCAGAAACCATCTCCGTTTTTCATAAGTTCCTTTTCATCAAACTGCTCTTTCGCAATTTCCATCTGACGATATGCACAGGCACTTAAATCTTTTAAAGTTTCCCTGTCACCGGACGCTTCGTAGTAGTCACAGAGGGTTGCTCCAAAGAACATGGAATAATCCAGAAGGAAGGTATCATCCACGATAAATTTCGGTTCTGTGAAAAGGCAGGCGCTGACCTGGCCATTATCCTTTGTCTGTCCAGCGAACAGATACAGACATCTTTTTACCAGATCCATGTTGTGGAAGGTCTCATAGTTCGCAAGTGCCTGGAGCCTTAAGTCGCCAAGCCACAGACGACGGTCTCTCTTTGGTCCGTCCTCGAATACGGACTGCATACAGTTTTGCAGGGTACGGAGGCTGACACGGTCCAGTTTTCGGATCATTTCATCCTCACTTTCCACCGGCTTTACATCTTCCATACTGACAGCGGAAACACTGACACAGGATACATCTTCCACTACCATCTGCCATTTCAGTGATGTATCTATCACCTCGATCTCCATATAGCGGAATGCATATCTTCTTGGAAGCTTCAGCTCTGCCGGAAGGACATCGACATGGATAAACTCTTCCTGGATCCATCCACGGCTGATCCACCCATCATAATCTGCGGAGTCCTCTGTCATCTCCTTGGCGATCTCACCGAATTTCAGTCTGAAAAATGCCGGTGCATCCTGAGGGCTTCCTACGGAGTTCAGTTTCAGGGTCACATATCCCACCTGATGATCTCCTAAATCCAGACAGATCTTATCTCCTTTTGCCAGGTGATAGCTGGAAAGATTTCCGATCTCATCTTTTTTATGAACTTCCGGATAAACATCTTCTGTTTTTACGATATCTACGATAGAAACCGGACGAACTACCGTTTCCCGTAACTTTGGTGTGCATGCTTCTGCTTTTTTTACAAAATCCTCATTGGTCACACGGACCATCTCAAGGTCAATGCTTACCTCTGGCATTATGCGTTTGCTCTCCTTTCATCCAGTTCTTTGACGATCTGCGGATAGATCTTATCCAGATCATAGAACATCATTGTGATAATTGTTGCGATATTTGTGATGATCGGCACCCAGATGTACATTGCTGTGATATAAGTCTGAGCCGTTGCTGTCTGTGTTGCAAGGTTTGCGTCAAATCCACCAAACTGAAGAAGTGCCGCACCGATACTGCTGGCGATAGCCATTCCCACTTTTCCAATGAAACCATTTACTGCGGAAAGAGTTCCGGCTGTATTTACACCGGATTTCCACTCACCATAATCAACAGGGTCCGGCTGCATTGCAAAATGCATACTTCCCTTCAGTCCGTATCCTGCTGCCGCGATCACCGCACCAGCCAGAAGAACCGGAACATTTGTGCCGCCAAAGAAGATGATCAGAAGACCACCCATATGTACAAAACTTCCTCCAACCATCAGATTTCGTTTTGATGTGAGTTTTACAAGGAACGGTGCACAAAGATTTGCTACGATTGGTACCAGTGCCAGGGCAAAAGCGCTGACTACAGTGGAACCGATGGATGAAAAGAAAGTTCTACAGGATGCAAGGACGGTTCTCTCATGCGGGTCTTCGCTCAGTGCCGGGAGAATGGATGCCATCGGGATATTTACAACGGTGTATGCAGTGGAAAGCAGAATGTAAGTAATGTATGCGTAGATCAGCATACCTGTCTGTCCGATATCCGGTACAGAGAATGCAAGGACTGCAGCCACACCAAATGGAACCGCACCAAACAGGATCCATGGTCTTGATTTACCCCATTTTGTGTTTGTCTTGTCAATGAGGAATCCTACGATCAGATCGGAAATTCCGTCAATTACTTTTGTTACCAGGAACATTACACTGACTGCACCGGCATTCAGATGCATGACATTTGTGTAAAAATACAGCAGATACAGGGAGATCATCTGCCAGATCAGGTTGCAGGCAAAATCGGAAGATCCATAACCGATCCTCTGACGCCACAGGCCGATCTTTACTTTCTTTTCAACTTCGTTCATCTCTTTTACCTCCAAATTTCTTTCTGGCATTACTGTACACTTTTTCCCTTTTTCTTCCAATTGTGATTTTTTTGTAAAACACTGACGTTTTTTTCGATGATTATGATATACTTTCCTTATCTCTTATGAAAGATCCGCACGAAAAGGGGACTGTTATGAAACTTACCAGAGAAGAATTTCAGAAATACATTTATGCCTACAATGAAGATGAGATTTTTTACAAAACACTTTACCTTCAGGAGAAAGAACATCCGGAAACCTTTCATGAATATTGTCTTACACTGGACCGTGAACTGATCTATGAACACCGGCTTTTTGTCCCGGAACTTCAGGCAGAGGCCTGGTATCCCTATATGAAAGAAGCCGATCTTTTTCATGACATGAATGGCAATATCGTACTTTCCAAGCATTACCGTTATACGCCTGTTTTTTCCCATGAGCACGAGTTTTTTGAGATTCCCTGTGTTTATGACAGAACTGCCCACACTACCATTCAGGGGATCGAACACACTTTACATACCGGGGATATCTGTATCATCCCACCACATACTACCCACAGTGTGGGAATCTTTGATGACAGTGTTGCTTTTAATATTCTGGTACGTGGTTCCACCTTTCAGTCCACTTTCTTCCAGTCACTGACTGCGGACAGTACCCTGGCGCAGTTTTTTGCCCATGTGCTGTACCGCAAGACCGAAGGAAATTATCTGATCTTTCACAGCGGGAATGATCCACAGATCCATGACATGCTGGAAAATCTCTATATCGAATATCTGGGGCACGCAAAATACAGCTACACCTTCCTCAATTCCATGCTGATCATGTTCTGGGCCATGCTGCTTCGTTATCACGAAAATGATATCGAATCCATCCTCACAAAGGACAGCACCGGAAATTCCGTAACAGAAATCCTGGGCTATCTGAACCGTCACTATCAGAGTGTTTCCTTAAGCGAAGCTGCAGAACATTTTGGCTACAGCTCTTCCCATTTCAGCACCCTGATCAAAGAAAGTACCGACCGGACATTCTTACAGATCATCCGGGATATCAAGTTGAACCAGGCATGCCGTGCCCTCAGGGAAACTTCTCTCAGCAATCATGCCATCTGCGAACTTGTAGGTTACGAAAGTCCGGAACATTTTATGCGTACTTTTAAGAAAACTTATGGAATGACTCCCGGTGAATACCGGAAGAAGAACAAAGAATAACGTAATAATGTAGTCAAAAATACGGAACCTCCATCCGGGCAGATAAATATATCTGCCTTTCGTTAAAGAGAAGTTCCGCAATAAAAAATTTCAGGATAAATTTTTCATGATAAGCAATATCCTGCTGTCATAAAAAAACGGAGAATTTTATATATTATCTGTATAACCGATTCCGTTCCGGGAGATACTTATCATATCCTCCCCTTTAGACGCAGAGGGCTTCGCGATGGTGCAGGTTCTCTGCGTTTCTCTTTTTACAGCAACTCATACTGCATCATCACAAATTACTTCACACCAAGTTCCTCAAGCTCTTTTGCCGCCTGTTTCAGGTTTTCGAACTGAATGGTACGGATCCCTGCTTTTCTAGCCCCTTCACAGTTGATGGCCCGGTCGTCCATAAATACCGACTTCTCCGGTTTCAGATCATAGCGTTTCAGAAGTGTCTCATAAATATCCACTTCCGGCTTGATCTGCTGTACGTCGCAGGAAAATACCACTCCGTCCATATATTTCAGGAACGGCATATCTTTTTTGGTTCTCTCCAGCATATAAGTTCCGTAATTAGAAAGAACATAGAGATGATATCCCTGGTTTTTGAGATATTTCACCCAGGTTTCCGCATAGTCATAAAGATGCATGCATTCCGGATCCCGTCGTACCACTTCACGGATATCCTTCTCATATTCCGGTGCACTTTCTACAAATTTATCTACATACCAGGACTCCTCGTGGAGTGCTCTGTCCTGTTCTTCCCAGATTGGGTTTCGAAATGTTGCATCCGCAATTTTTTCATATTTTTCTTCCGGAAAATTGTAGCTCTTCAGATACTCTTCCCAGTCATATCCCATCAACACATTTCCCACATCAAAAATAACATTCTCGATCATACGGTTTTCATCCTCCTTTGGTTTCTCAGGTCCCCAGATCCGGTACGCCATCCAGAAAACATAAGCCACGATCGGTACCAGTACTGCTGCCGCAAAAGCGCCCCGGAACAAAGCCTGTGAGTTCTCACTGCTGCCCCATGCAAACACCATGGGAAGGCAGAACACGAGAAGCAAAATAACAACGCCTGCCAGTGCCGCAATTCTTTTAAAATTTTTCATTCGGAATCCTTTCACATGATATACCAGTTGTTATAGCCAATATTATCATCAGCCTCTTAACAAAAGGGCGCCGGAGAAATTTCCCCGGCGCTGCCTGTCGTAATCCTGTCACAGTAAATGATTATCTGTAAATGATGTCGTTTCTTCCTGGTCCGTTTGAGATCATGGTGATCGGGAATCCGATGTGTTTCTCTACGAACTCTACATATTTTCTGCAGTTCTCCGGAAGATCCTCGTATTTCTTGATTCCACGGATATCGCATTTCCATCCAGGAAGTTTCTCGATCACCGGTTTTGCTTTCTCAAGCATTACAGTTGTCGGGAATTCTGTTGTTACCTCTCCGTCGATCTCATAGCCTGTGCAAACCGGGATCTCATCCAGATATCCCAGAACATCCAGTACTGTAAAAGCAACGTCTGTAGCTCCCTGGAGACGGCATCCGTATTTGGATGCAACACAGTCGAACCATCCCATACGTCTCGGACGGCCTGTAGTAGCACCGAACTCACCACCGTCACCGCCACGTCTTCTCAGCTCATCAGCTTCATCTCCGAAGATCTCGGAAACAAATGCACCTGCTCCGACTGCGCTGGAGTAAGCCTTGCATACGGTAACAACCTTCTTGATCTCATATGGAGGAAGGCCTGCACCAATAGCGCCATAAGCAGCCAGTGTGGAAGAAGATGTAACCATAGGATAGATTCCGTGATCCGGGTCTTTTAAGGTTCCAAGCTGTCCCTCAAGAAGAACCTGTTTACCCTCTTTCAGTGCATTCCAGAGGTAGAGAGATACGTCACATACGTATGGCTCAACCATCTTCTTGTATTCCATCAGCTCATTCATGATGTCTTCCGGTTTCAGAAGTGGTTTATGATAAAGGTGCTCAAGTGTTACGTTCTTGGTCTCACAGATACGTGCAACCTTCTCTTTCAGTGCTTCCTCATCAAAAAGCTCACTTACCTGGAAACCGATCTTTGCATATTTGTCAGAATAGAACGGAGCGATTCCGGATTTTGTGGAACCGAAAGCCTTGCCACCAAGACGCTCCTCCTCATACTGATCAAACAGAATGTGGTAAGACATTACCATCTGTGCTCTGTTGGAGATCAGGATCTTCGGTGCCGGTACTCCACGGCCTACTACTTCGTTGTACTCCTTGAAGAATACCGGAATGTTCAGTGCAACACCGTTTCCGATGACACTGGTCGTATGTCCGTAAAACACACCTGACGGAAGTGTATGAAGTGCGAATTTACCGTAATCATTTACGATGGTGTGGCCGGCATTGGCTCCACCCTGAAATCTTACGATGATATCGGCTTTCTCAGCAAGCATATCTGTGATCTTGCCTTTACCTTCATCTCCCCAGTTTGCTCCTACTACTGCAGTTACCATAACACAGTTCCTCCTTGTGTCTTTCTCTATTATTCGGAACGGCATGTTCTCTGTCTGTAATGCCAGAAGACATGCTATTCCTGTCTGTGTTCATTTCTTAATGTTTATAACCTTCCGCAATTATACGTTGATCTCAACCTTAACCCCAAGCAGATCCTTATGTGCGTCCAGAACCGGCTGTACCACATTGGCAATAAACGCCTCTGTCTGCTCTTTTGCACGTCCTGTATATCTGGACGGATCCATGGATTTCTGAAGATCCTCAAGAGTCAGGTTAAATGCCGGATCCGCAGCGATCAGTTCAAGAAGGTTGTTATCCTTGCCTTCTACCTTCACGTTCTTGCCTGCTTCCATGGAAAGCTCACGGATACGCTCATGAAGCTCCTGACGGTCTCCACCTGCCTTAACTGCATCCATCATGATATTCTCAGTCGCCATGAACGGAAGCTCGGACATCAGTCTCTTCTCAATAACCTTCGGATAAACAACCAGTCCGTCTACAACATTGAGGCAGAGATCCAGGATTCCGTCAATTGCAAGGAATCCTTCCGGAACGCTGAGACGCTTGTTTGCAGAGTCATCCAGAGTTCTCTCAAACCACTGTGTCGCAGATGTGATAGCCGGATTCAGGGCATCGATCATCACATATCTGGACAGGGAAGCGATTCTCTCACTTCTCATCGGGTTTCTCTTATATGCCATGGCGGAAGATCCGATCTGGGATTTCTCAAATGGCTCCTCCACTTCTTTCAGATGCTGAAGAAGACGGATGTCGTTGGACATCTTATGTGCACTTGCAGCGATTCCCGCAAGGATATTCAGCACACGGGTATCAACCTTTCTGGAATAGGTCTGTCCGGAAACCGGATAGCAGGCTGCAAATCCCATCTTCTCAGCAATCTTTCCATCGATTTTCTTCACGGTCTCATGGTCGCCCTCAAACAGCTCTAAGAAACTTGCCTGTGTACCGGTTGTTCCCTTACAGCCAAGCAGCTTCTGCTGTCCGATCATATATTCAAGGTCTGCTAAATCCAGCAGTAACTCCTGCATCCAGAGTGTCGCACGCTTACCAACTGTCGTTGGCTGTGCAGGCTGGAAATGTGTAAATGCCAGAGTCGGAAGATCCTTATAGGTATCTGCAAACTTTGCAAGCTCATTGATGACATTGATCAGCTTTGTACGAACGAGCTTCATTGCCTCTGTCATAATGATGACATCTGTGTTATCGCCAACATAACAGCTTGTTGCACCCAGATGGATGATACCTGCTGCCTTCGGACACTGCTGTCCATATGCATACACATGACTCATAACGTCATGACGCACGAGCTTCTCACGCTCTCTTGCCACATCG
>OGQV01001334.1_pt1 | contig 18530 bp, 12 predicted proteins | sample 1553311 | NCBI WGS metagenome assembly OGQV01 (sample SAMEA2579976, study PRJEB22360) | human gut metagenome
GGCATCTATTGCGGCAGCTCAGGCGGCGGTTATCTGGATTCCTGTTCCGGTTGCTTGGCCAAGAGCCGTTCAATGCCCATTGTTAAAGCGAAGTTTCGTCTGCAGAAAAATTGTTGACAGGAAAGAGATTTCGGGAAAAAATAACCGCAGTTTCGCAAGCGAATACGATTCGCTGAAGAAACCACCAAACCGTTGAAGCGGAAGTCAAAGCGAGTAGGCGCGCACAGAGAGTCCGGGATGCTGGGATCCGGACCGAAAAGCCGTTCGCCAAATGGACCGCTGAGGGCGCATGCGAATGCAATTTGCTAGTAGGGTGCGACGTGAGGGCATACGTTAGTTGCCGGGGATATGTTGGTATCCTGCTAAGTGCACGATTCGTTTCGTGAAACAAGGTGGCACCGCGAGCTTTGTATTTTCTTAAAGCCCGTCCTTGATCGTAGAAGTATCAGGGATGGGCTTTTTTATTGCCCCTCCCGCGTAAGGAAAGGGCTAATCGATGGACACTACGCCATTGCAGCCGAGCTTGGAAGAAGTTCGTGCTTTGGCTGCGCAGCCTGGCATTCGCCGTGTTCCCGTGAAACGTGAGCTGTTTGCCGACCGCATAACCACTATCGAGGCAATGCGTGCGCTGCGCGCTGCCAGCAACCATTGCTTCTTGCTGGAAAGCGCTGAGGCTGATCAGCGTTGGGGCCGCTATTCCTTTTTGGGGTTCAATCCCACGCTTGAGGTAACCTGCCTGGATGGACAACTCAGTATTCGTCGCAATGTGGAAGGCGACGAACCGCTGCGTGAAACGCGTCAGGTCGATCACCCGGGCGCCGTTATTCGCCAGATTATCACAGAGAACAAGAGCGCCAAGGTTGAGGGATTCCCAACATTTACCGGCGGTTTGGTGGGCTATTTCTCGTATGACTACCTCAAGTACGCTGAACCCACGCTGCGTCGCCCCGGCCTAGACCGTGAGGATTTCCTCGATGTTGATCTGATGCTGTTTGATCAGGTTATCTGCTTTGATAATTACCGTCAGAAAATTATTCTCATCGCAGGTGTTCGCACCGACGATGTTGAGGGTTCCTATGCTCAGGCGCAAGCGAAGCTCGATGAGATTGAAGGCTTGTTGGCGGGGTCTGCTCGCTATGAATTCGCTCCGTTGCAGCTGAAGGAGCCGCTTGCACCGCAGTTTTCGACTGAAGAGTTCTGCAAGAAGGTCGAAATCGCCAAACGCCACATTTTCGAGGGCGACATATTCCAGGTGGTGCCTTCCAACCCCCGGACTGCAAAGGCAGAAGGAAGCCTGTTCGACACCTATCGCGTGTTGCGCAGCCAGAACCCTTCCCCGTATATGTTTTACTTCACCAGTGATGATGTGGAAATCGCCGGCGCATCTCCTGAAACGTTGGCTCGCTTGCAGGACGGCAGGCTGTTCACGTACCCCTTGGCTGGCACCCGCCCGCGTGGCGCCACTCCTGAAGAAGATCGAGCCATGGAGGCGGAACTTCTTGCCGATGAAAAGGAGCGCGCCGAGCATGACATGCTCGTTGACCTGGGACGCAACGACTTGGGGCGCGTATCGAAACTGGGTAGCGTAAAGGTGGAAGAGTACCGAAATGTGCTGCGCTTTTCTCGGATCATGCATATCGGATCAACCGTTACTGGGCGGCTTGCCGAGGGAAAGGACGCGGTGGATGTGATGGATTCCATCCTTCCGGCGGGCACGCTTTCCGGAGCACCCAAGCTGCGTGCCTGCCAGATCATTCAGGATCTGGAAGGCGTCAAGCGCGGCATCTACGGCGGCGCCATCGGCTATCTGGACTTCACCGGCAATCTTGATACTTGCATTGGGATCCGCCTTGTTTACAAGAAAAACGGCCGCGTATGCGTGCAGACGGGCGCCGGCATCGTGGCCGACAGCGTTCCCGAAAACGAAGATCGCGAATGCTACAACAAGGCGCGCGCGGTAATGGAAGCGCTGAAAACCGCCGAGGGGGGTTTGGCATGATCTATCTCATCGATAACTACGACAGCTTTTCCTACAACCTGTACCAGCTGATAGGGGAAGTGGATCCGAGCATCGTGGTTGTGCGAAACGATGCGCTTTCGGCTAAAGAGCTCGCGACGAAAAACCCTGAAGCGGTGATCCTTTCTCCCGGTCCTGGCCGACCTGCCGATGCGGGCATTTGCGAAGAAGTGGTGCTGAAGCTGTCCGGCAAAGTTCCCATCTTGGGCGTGTGCTTAGGGCATCAGGCCATATGCGAAGCGTTCGGCGGATCTGTGGGGTATGCCAAGGAGCTAATGCACGGAAAATCTTCTCTGGTGAAGATAGACACAGAATCACCCCTGTTCAACGGCTTGCCTGCTAAGGTTCGGGTTGCTCGTTACCATTCACTTGCAGCCGACGAAGAAAGCCTTCCCGAATGTTTGCGGGTAATTTCTCGTGCCAATGATGGGGAAGTGATGGCTGTGCAGCATGCCGAGTTCCCTACCTATGGCGTTCAGTTTCATCCCGAATCGATTCTCACCCCCGATGGCCGGGCGATGATCGAAAACTTCTTGGCCATAGCAACGAAGTAATACACGGCGTTTGCGCCGATTGCGCGAAAGGAAGCAACGATGATCAGGGAAGCAATTTTCAAGCTGGTAGACAAGCAGGACCTAACCTACGACGAAGCCTACGACGTGATCAACGAGATCATGTCGGGCGAAACCACCCAGGTGCAGACGGCAGCATTTCTTTCGGCTCTTTCCACAAAATCGACCAAGAGCGAAACGATTGCCGAAATTGCAGGGTGCGCTGCTGCCATGCGCAGCCACGCCACCAAGGTTGACTACGATAAGCCGCTGCTTGAGATTGTGGGCACGGGTGGCGACAAAGCTGGCAGTTTCAACATTTCCACCACCGCAGCGCTTGTTATTGCGGCGGGTGGGGCGAAGGTTGCCAAGCACGGAAACCGTGCGGCATCAAGCAAATCGGGTACGGCCGATTGCCAAGAGGCGCTGGGCGTGAACATCGAGCAGGGCCCCGAGCTGTGTAAGAAGCTTCTCGACGAAGTGGGCATGTGCTTCTTCTTCGCCCAGAAATACCATACAGCCATGCGCTACGTGGGCCCCATTCGCAAAGAGCTGGGTTTTCGCACCGTGTTCAATATTCTAGGTCCGCTCACCAACCCCGCCTCGCCCGACAAGATGATTCTCGGCGTATACGATGAATCTTTGGTACAGCCTTTGGCGCATGTGCTGGTGAGCCTGGGTGTGAAGGACGGCATGGTGGTATATGGGCAGGATTGCCTGGATGAGCTTTCCACGGCATGCCCCACCACGGTATGTGAATTCCACGGCGACGATTATTTGTCTTACGTTCTTACGCCTGGGGAATTGGGCATGAAGCGCTGCATGAAAGAAGATCTGCAAGGCGGTTCTCCGGAAGAAAATGCGCAGATCACACGTGACATTCTTTTCGGCAAGGAAGTGGGAGCAAAGCGCGACACCGTTTTGCTGAATGCTGCTGCGGGCCTCTACATTGCCGGGTTGGTGCCCTCGTTGAAAGATGGCGTCGCAAGGGCCCAGGAGCTTATCGACAGCGGCAAAGCGGCCGAAACGCTGGAGTCGTACATTCGAGCATCAAATCAGGAGGCTTAAGTGACCATCCTTGATGAAATAGCGGCCTACACACGTCAGCGCATGGCGGAAGAGGAAGGGCTGATGCCAACAGCCAGCCTTCGGCAGCAGGCTTGTGCCATGGCATTGGCTGAGCGTGAAGCCAACGGTGGTAATTTCCCCTTTCGATTCAACGCCGCATTGGCAGAGCCCGGCCTTTCCTTTATCTGCGAAGTTAAGAAAGCGTCTCCTTCGAAGGGGGTTATTGCCGAAGAGTTTCCGTACCTTAATATCGCAAAGAGCTACGGGGCGGCAGGGGCAGCGGCAATTTCCTGCTTAACTGAGCCGAAATGGTTCATGGGCGCCGATGCCTATTTGACCGAAATAGCGGCAGAAACGTCTGTGCCTGTGTTGAGAAAAGATTTTGTGGTTTGCGAGCGCATGATTTACCAGGCCAAAGTGCTCGGTGCCTCTGCCGTGCTTCTGATCTGTACGATTTTAAGCGACGATCAGCTTGTTGCTTATCGCGAGCTTGCTGAAAGCCTAGGTCTTTCGGTTTTGGTTGAAGCGCATGACGAAAAGGAAATTGCCCGCGCGGTTGCCTCGGGTGCAAAGATCGTTGGTGTGAACAACCGCAACCTGAAGGATTTCAGTGTCGACTTCGATACCGTCCGCCGTCTTCGCGCGCATATTCCTGAAGACGTGCTGTACGTGGCGGAATCGGGTGTGGCAAGCGCCGAAGATGTTGCGGCTATCGCCCAGCTGGGTGCTGATGCTGCCTTGATTGGCGAAGCGCTGATGTGCGCCGAAGATAAGCAGGCAACGTTGGCGGGGCTCCGTGCTGCGGCTGAGGGGGCGCGATGAGTTCGGCAAGCCGTCAGCATCAGGCAAGGGAATGGCTGCTATCGCCGCAGGGTTTGGGGCATCCGCGTGTGAAGCTGTGCGGGATGTCGCGCGAAGAGGATGTGCGCTCAGTTGCCCAGACTCGCCCCGATATGTGCGGCTTCATCGTGAACTTCCCCCAATCGCACCGAAGTGTTTCAGTGGAGCGCCTGACGGAATTATGCGAGCTGCTCGATGAAGAGGATGCCAAGGTGGCGGCCCGTATGGCAACCAGCGGCAATCAGGTGAGCCTTCATCCAATATGGCGCGTAGGAGTATTTGTCGATGAGCCGCTCGATTCCTTGATCCACATCGTTTCGAATGGTTCGGTTGATCTGGTGCAGCTCCATGGAAACGAAAGCAACGCCTACATTTCCGAGTTGAGGCATCGAACCCGAGTAGGAACCATCCAGGCTTTTCGTGTGAGTGGCAGCGAAGACGTTTCCCGCGCCGAAGGAAGCAGCGCCGATATGATCTTGCTCGACAGTGGGCAAGGTTCGGGCAGGGCATTTGATTGGGGCGACGTTTCCCGTGTTCATCGCCCGTTCATTTTGGCTGGCGGGCTTACTCCCGAAACCATCGGTAAGGCGCTAACGGAAGTGCGCCCCTGGGGCATTGACATGAGTTCCGGTATCGAAACCGACAAACTAAAGGACCCCGCAAAAATTGCAGCAGCTGTTGATGAGGTCCATCGATGGCGGCTGTAGCTCTTCTGCCGCTTCGATCAGCGTGGGCAGTTCTAACTCGCTGATAAATCGGCGGCTTATCCACTTAAGTAAAACCATCAGGCCAGCGCCTGATTTACGAAAGGAAATATCATGACGAAGGGAAGATTCGGCATCCATGGTGGGCAGTACATGCCCGAAACGCTGATGAATGCCGTTATCGAGCTCGAGGAAGCTTACGACCATTACAAGGATGCCCCAGAGTTCAAGGCGGAGCTGAACACGCTCCTGAATGAATACGCCAACCGTCCTTCGCTTCTGTACTACGCCGAGCGTCTTACCAAGGCGTTGGGAGGTGCGAAGATCTACCTGAAGCGCGAAGACTTGAACCATACCGGTGCACACAAGATCAACAACGTGCTCGGTCAGGTTCTGCTTGCCAAGAAGATGGGCAAGACGCGCGTTATCGCTGAAACAGGTGCGGGTCAGCACGGTGTTGCCACGGCTACGGCGGCGGCGCTGATGGATATGGAATGCGAAGTGTTCATGGGCAAGGAAGATACCGAGCGTCAGGCGCTGAACGTATACAAGATGCGTTTGCTGGGTGCTAAGGTGCATGCCGTGGAAACGGGAACGGCAACGCTGAAAGATGCCGTATCGGAAACTATGCGTGAATGGACCAACCGCATCGCCGATACCCATTACGTGCTTGGCTCCACTATGGGCCCTCATCCTTTCCCCACCATCGTGCGAGACTTCCAGGCGGTAATCTCGCAAGAGATTATCGATCAATGCATGGAGAAGGAGGGCCGTTTGCCCGACTGCGTGCTTGCTTGTGTAGGCGGTGGCTCGAACGCCATGGGTACCTTCTATCACTTTATTGGGCATCCCGAAGTTCAACTCATTGGGTGCGAAGCTGCGGGACGTGGTATCGACACCTTCGAAACGGCAGCCACCATCAACACGGGCAGCCTTGGCGTATTCCATGGCATGAAGTCGTATTTCTGTCAGGACAAGTATGGCCAAATCGCGCCTGTGTACTCCATTAGTGCTGGTCTCGATTACCCCGGGATTGGACCCGAACATGCATGGTTGCACGATACGGGCCGTGCTCAGTACGTGCCCGTTACCGACGATGAGGCAGTGGATGCCTTCGAGTACCTGAGCCGGTTGGAGGGCATTATCCCTGCTATTGAGAGCGCTCATGCAGTTGCCTATGCCTGCAAGATCGCGCCGAAAATGAGCAAAGATCAAATTATGGTAGTCACGCTTTCTGGTCGCGGCGATAAGGATTGCGCCGCCATCGCTCGTTATCGAGGAGAAGATATCAATGAGTAACCCCCGCATCAAAGCTGCCTTTCAGGGTGGAAAAGCCTTTATTCCCTTTGTTACCTGCGGCGACCCAAATCTGGAAACCACCAAGAAAATTGTTGCTGAGCTTGCGCGGGCGGGTGCTGCCGTTATCGAGCTGGGCATTCCGTTTTCTGACCCTACGGCAGAAGGGCCGGTAATCCAGTCTGCCAATATGCGCGCGCTTGAGGCGGGCACTACCACCGACAAGGTGTTTGATATGGTGGCCGACCTGCGTAAAACCATCGACACCCCCTTCGTGTTCATGACCTACGCCAATGTGGTGTTTCACTATGGCATCGAGGAGTTTTGCGCTCGTGCGGCAGAGGTTGGCATGGATGGGCTGATTCTCCCCGACGTCCCCTTTGAGGAAAAAGAGGAATTCGCTGGCCCGTGCCGTGCTCACGGTATGGATCTTATCAGCATGATCGCGCCTACGTCTGAGGAGCGCATCGACACGATTGCCCGTGATGCGGAAGGTTTCATTTACTGCGTAAGCTCTTTGGGCGTTACGGGAACGCGTTCGAGCATCACCACTGATCTCGATTCCATCGTGGCGCGTATTCGCGCAGTTACCGACACCCCTATTGCCATCGGGTTCGGTATTTCCAGCCCTGAGCAAGCGGCAATCATGGCGGCAAAGAGCGATGGCGCTATTGTCGGATCCGCTATCGTGAAGATTATTGCTGCCGAAGGCGAAAACGCTGTTCTGGCAGTTGGTGAATTTGCCCGCAAGATGGTGAAGGCTATTCGCGCATAGCCGTTGGCGCCTGGGGTCTTTCCTGTTCGCAACGTATTGAGTGGAAGCCGTTTGCGCATAACCGTTGGATATACAAGGTAATTGTTTTCTTTTGCCTAAGCGGACCAGGAGCTCGGTCTTCTGGTCCGCTTCTTTATTGGGGGCAACTGGCGCGGCGCCTTCCTTGGTCGGAGGCGTTGCAAGGAGCAAGCCCAATTGCGAAGGCTGGCTGTTTCGCTGCGGTGCCAAGGGCCATGAAACAGCAGGCATGGATTCGGCATGGTTATCAAGCGATGAAACGGTGACGGCTTGGTCAAGAATGAGTGAAAAGCGCGTGGAGGGGGTGGCGGTCTTCTGCCAGGCTGCTAGGTTGGAAAGTCAAGAGAAAGGAAACGCATCGATGGCGAATTCGGTTCAGCAAAATGGCGATGGTGCTAAAAAGGGCAAGCTGGCGGTACTGTTCGAGGATCTTTCGATTGCTCAGGTGATTGCTGGTGCCCTAGCGGCTGCAACGGTGTTTTTGCTGTCTTCCGTTATCGGTGTTGCCGGCTCTTTGATTGGTGCGGCGGTTGGTTCGATCGTATCGGCTGTTTCGTCTCAGGTATATAAGAAAATGCTATCTGCTTCTGCCGATAAGATTCGCGATGTTGCACCAGATGGGGTATCGGCAAATCAGGCAGATCCCGACGAAACGCGTTTGATGACCCCGGTTTCGTCGAGTGAAACCCGCGTTATCGATTCGGGGAAGGTTGCTGCAAGCGCAACGAAGGTTATGGGTGCTGATGACATCCGCTACCAAACTCATGCTTCGTCGGATAAGGCAGTAGATCCCGCACTGCAACGTGCACATGTGCGTCGCCGTCGGAAGGCTCGCGTTCAGCGGAGTGTGATTATCGTTTCTGTTGTTTCTGCTTTGATTGCCATTGTGATTTCGGCGGGGCTCATCCACGTATTTACCGATGGTCAGGGCATTGGTGAAAAGACAGAGCCCATATTCACAGCAAGCGAGGCATCCCAGGCAAAACAAAGCTCTTCGGCCAACAGCGGAGCTGCGAAGGAAGCAGCTTCAAACGAATCGACGTCCACCAAGTCGAATGAAGGCTCTTCCCAGTCGGGGGAATCCTCGAGCGCCGATTCGTCCAACTCGTCCAATTCATCTAATGGCAGCAGCTCCGGTTCGGGATCCTCTGGTTCTTCGAATGGCGGCTCGTCTTCTTCCGGTAGCGCTTCGGGGAATTCCGGCACTTCATCCGGTTCGGGTTCCGGCTCGTCTGGGAACGAAACCTCCGGGTCTTCTTCTACTGGCTCTTCATCCGGTTCGGGATCGTCTTCTGGTTCTTCCGGCAGCGGATCGGCTTCTGCCGATTCGAGCAACGGCTAAGCGCAAGTCCCCGACGGTTCTTTGTCGTGCCCCGTTCTTGGCTATGTCAAACGGGGCATTTTGCTGCTTTCAATTCCCTTACGGCGGCGGTTGTGACGTGCGGAAAAGGGTATGATGGTGATTCTAAGGAAAGGAATGCTCCATGGCCCTTATTGCCCGACTTCTTCAGTCGTTACCGCTTGTCATAGTACTGGTTCTTCTGGCTCTGATCATCTATTTTGTGGTGTCGTGGGCCCGTTCGCCTGAGCGCGCAAAGGAAGTGCTTATCAAGTTCTTCACCGTGCTCAATTCGATCCTTTCGATCTTCTTCCTTTTGGCCACTGCATATGCGTTTTCCGAGGGCAATCAACCGGTATTGGAGCTCACGGTTTCATTCTTGGTGGTTGCCGTGCTGGCTCTTGTCATCACCCGCATTTGCCGCTGGCGCTTCGTGAAGAACCATCCCCATTACATGGATAAAAGCCAGAGGGTTACCTTCTTATAAAAAGAACGTCCCCGCCCGAACTGGACCCCTAATGCGAACCCGAAATGATAGTTCATTCCGGGTTCTTTCGTATTGGGAGGCGCTTTTGCCTCAGGGAGCAATTTGAAGCAAGCGGGGGCACTCATCGAAGCTGCTGGTTTTCTTTTGCGCAAGGCAATGCGCTTGGCTTGAGCGGTGATGCCATTATTCGAATGGCGCTTGACGTTTTCAGCAATATGTTGGGTTTTTGAGCGTCTGAACAACAGGATGCTTTCATGCGGGTAACCGAACCGTCTGGCTTTGCGGAAGTATGTTGGGGGAGCGTCATACTGATGATTGTAAAGTGGGTGACCAAATCCGAGCGAGCGGGGGCTTGCTCGGCTATCGCCAAGGGGGAATAACCGTGAGCCCCGTCGATAAGAAGCTTATGGGGCAGATGCTCCGATTTGCTAAAACCGTTGTAATCACCAGCGCAAATGCAAAGGAAGGTACATCGGTTGCCGATTGCGAAAAGCCTGGCAAGCGTGATGCCGAATTTTTACGTGCCATTATGGAACGAGGGCTTCGCACCCTGCCTCTTGAGCAGCGCGTCCTTTCGGAGGCCGCTTTCGATAAACGTGCATTTGATCTGGGTAAAGTGTTTGTTATTCGCCAGTTGGGTATTTGGGAAATGATGAGCTACGAAACCCTGCGTCGTGACAGCGAATATGTGGCTTTCCCCGAATTGCTTGATGGCATGGAAAAAGAGGGTTTGGTAAAGCGCATCGTTGACACGGCTGATGGGAAAGACAACGATGTGGTGATGCTTACTGAAGCCGGCAAGCAGATGTTCTCCGAACAGGAAGAGGCTCTTGAAAAGCGCGCTGAAGAACTGTTTGGCAACCTTACCGAGGGTGAGAAAATGCAACTCTATTTGCTGCTGCGCAAGGTTCAGGGTTCCCCTGCATACGAATCGGAATCTTCTGCTGATGTGCGCAAGCGTGCAGGAATCGCGTAACTGGCAAAACAGGGCAATGCCTTGTCATTTCAGAAAGCCTGGCCAATGAACTCGGGGCTGGGAAATCGAAAGGCCTTAGGGAGGGGTTTCCCTAAGGCCTTTTGTGTGATTCGATACGTGTTTTAGTCGTTGTCGGTCTCTGCCTTCAGCTTACGGCAGGCTTCCGCCATTTCATCAACCATTTCATCGAAGAGCTTTAGCGCGTCTTCGACGGGTTTGGGGCTGAGCATGTCAACGCCGGCGCCACGCAGAAGGTCGATTGGCGGCTTGGAACTGCCACCCTTCAGGAAGCCCAGGTAGTCTTCGCGGCCCTCTTCTCCCAAGTCCAAAATGCGCTGAGAGAGCGCAATGGCGGCTGCGAAGCCCGTTGCGTATTGATATACATAGAAGCGGTAGTAGAAGTGGGGGATGCGCGCCCATTCGAGGGCGATGTTCTCGTCGAGCGCAATGCCGTCGCCGAAGTACTGCGCGTTCAGTTCCTTATAAATGCCGCAAAGCGCATCGGCGGTGATACCTGAGCCCTGCGCGGTGAGCTCGGCTACCTTAAGCTCGAACTCGGCGAACATCGTTTGGCGGTACAGCGTTGCGCGGAACTGCTCCAAGAAGTGGTTTAGGAAGTAGGCGCGCTCGCGTTCGCTCTTAGCGTGGTCAAGGAAGTAGCGCGTAAGCAGCGCTTCGTTGCAGGTAGATGCCACTTCTGCCACGAAGATGACGTAGTCGGAATAACATACAGGCTGATTGGCGCAAGAGAGATACGTGTGGATGGAGTGGCCCATTTCGTGGATCAGCGTGAACACATCATCGAGCTTGCCCTGGAAATTGAGCAGGATTACTGGGTGCATGCCGTAGCCGCCGGCGGAGTAGGCGCCGCTGCGTTTGCCTGGAGTTTCGTACACGTCGATCCATCGTTCCGAAAGGCCGCGGCGCACCAAGGAAAGGTAGTCTTCACCCATGGGGCGCAGCGCTTCCAGGATGATGTCGCAGGCTTCTTCGTAGGTGAAGGTGAGTTCCACATCATCGACGATAGGCACGTACAGATCGGAGAAGCGCAGCTCGTCTACGTCTAGCAGCTCTTTGCGCAAGGCGACGTACTTGTACATGGCATCCATGTTGTTATGCACGGTGTCGATGAGGTTCGTGTACACCTGGGTCGGCACCTCATTGCCTGAAAGCGCTGCTTCCAGGGCAGAGCTGTAACGACGCGCTTCCGCGAAGAACTTCAGCTGTTTGTTCTGGGCGCCTAGCGTTGCGGCAAAGGTGTTGCGGAATTGGCGGTAGCTGGAATACAGCGACTCGTAGGCGGATTCGCGCAGCGTTCGATCGGCCGACATCATAAGGGGGATGTAGCTGCCGTGAGTTACCGGATGTGCAACACCTTCGGCATCATGTGCGTCGGGGAATGTGAGATCGGCATCGTTGAGCAGGGAAAAGATACTGTCGGGTTGGTTGGACATGTCGCCCGCGGCGGCCAGGAGCTTTTCTTCGGCAGGAGAGAGCACGTGCTCGCGCCTGCCGAAGATGACATCCAGGCAGCGGCGATACAGCTCCAGCCCGGGTTCCTGCGAGTAAAACTGCTCCATTTCCTGCTCGCTTAAGCCAAGTAGCTCGGAGGTGAACCAGGAGGAAGCGCTGGAGATCGAAACCCAGAGTGTCATTACCTGGCTCGAGTAGTCCTGGTAGCGTGATTCGCGCGTGTCCTCGTCGCTTTTTCGTTCGGCGTAGTTAACCAGCTTGGTAAGAATCAGGCCCGCTTCGTCATCGAGCTTTAGATAGGCAAGCAGGTCGGCAGCCGAAGCGCTGATTTTTCCCTGGAACGATGCGAATTGGGGCGGCAGCTTCTTTGCTTCCTCGAGCGCAGCCAAGAAAGCCTCGTCGCTTTCGAAAATGCTGGAAAGATCCCAGCGATACTGCTCGTCGATCTCGTCGCGGGAAGAATACGTTGTCATTGCGTGCTCCTTGCATATGCTCGGCAGCATTTCCGTACATTGAACTGTTGGTGCTCGGCGGTGGGGCCGTGGCGTTCGACGGGAACGACTGCCAAGTGTTTACCTTTTCGCAAGCAATACTACGACATTGGCTGCAACTTGCGTTGCTGGTACAGCCCATTGTCATAGAAACCGAGTTTTCGGTAATACCCACGCGTGCCAACGGCACTGATAACGTTGATGCGTTGGTATCCTGCCTGGGAGGCGAGCTCGCAAGCGCGGTTTACCAGCTGGGTGCCTAAACCGCGATGTTGGGCATTGTTGATGCCAGCGTGCTGCAGTTTTTCCACGCGGCCATATACGTGCACTTCACGGATCATTGCTTCGCCCGCTAGGAGGGGGAAGGAAAGGCCGCAAGCACAATCGGCCGCTTTGGATATTGCCTCTCGGTACTCTTCTTCTAGCTGGGCCATTGCATTGGCGTGGGGCAGCGAAAGGCGCAGGAAGCCGGCAATCTTTCCTTGCGGCATTACCCATTGAAGGAAGCGTTCGCTGGTGGCGGTGGTTTCGTACTCGATCACCTCAAGCGAAAGGTCTTCAGCAGAAACGTTGGCAAGGCTCACTTCGCGATGGCGAATTTCCGCCGTGGCAAGACCTTCGGAATCGATTCGCTGTTCAACCAGTTGGCGCAGGTTCACCTTTTTATTGCCCGCCTTGATATCGGGTGCCGAAATGTCTCGGATCATGCGGGAAATGCGTGTAAAGGCAGGTGTTGCGCAGGTATCGGAGACCAACACGTCTACCAAACTGGGTTCAGGGTAGGGCTGCCAGGTGCGATCCTCATAGTGCTCGCAGAGCCCGGTTCCCTCCACGAGGACGCAGGGGTAGAGCTTCACTTCGTCGGGTTGGAAGGCGGCATCATTGCAAAGACGCAGGTAGTCGGCTTTATCTGATTCCGGTGTGGCGCCCAGTAAATTCACCATGGCATGAACGTGAGTTTTGAAGCCGAACAAACGCAGCAGCTCGAATGCGCGTTGGATTTGCTCCGTGGAGGTATGCCGGTCGTTGAGCGTACGCACCTTTTCGTCCAGGCTTTGAATGCCCATTTGAACTTTAGTGCAGCCCATGCGACGCAGTGCGGCCAAGTGAGTGGGCGTTATGCGCTCGGGCCGTGTTTCTATTACCAGGCCTACTGCGCGGTGATGCCCATCGACGTTGGCAAGATGCTCGGCTTCAAGTTCTTCCCATGTTGCCTTTTGCCATTGGGAAACCGAGGCCCATGCGTAATTTTCGCCATACAAACGGTCGAAGGCCTGGTTGTAGGTTGTTTCTCGGTTGTCGACACGATGCTGTTCTTCGGAAACGAAGCGCTTAAGGGATTCTGGATCGCAGGAGATTCCTGCCGATTCGTAGGCGCGTTTGCGTGCGGGAAGGTTCTCATTCGCCCGGGAGCCATCGTTCAGCGCTCGGAACAGCTCGCGGATGAACCAGATCTGATAGCTTTCCGGGTAATCGCTCCAGGTGCCGCCCAAAACGATGAGCTCGACTTTGTCGGTGACGTGCCCCATTTCGGTAAGGGCCTTGAGGCGCGCAGCTACCTGCAAGTAGGGATCGAAGAAGGTGCGCTCGGCGCGCTGACACGCAGGCTCGTCGGCCAGATAGCTTTTGGGCATGCGTAAATCGTTGGGGCAGTACAGGCAGTTGCTTGAGCACTTCCATGGCTTGGTGAGCACGGTGATGGTGGCAACGCCCGAAGCGGTGCGACGGGGTTTCATCTGCAAGGTGCGGACAAGGCGGCGCTGTTGTTCTTCGCTTAAGCCCCAATCGTTCCAACGCTGCGGCTGGTTTTTCTGCACGTCAAGGTAGAAAGCCATGAGTTGGCGCTTCGAGAGGGGGCGTGCTTTTGACGGTTTCGAAGGCTCAGGTGTGTGGTTTTGGACGCTGCCGTTTGTAATGCTTGGATCAGTGCAGCCGCCAGCGCGTTGTGCTTCAAGAATGCGCTTGTTGTGGCGGTTGATTACCTTTGTGAGTTCGCGCTCATCAAGGCGCTCCTTTGCCTTAAGCGCGTCGAGTATGTCAAAAAGAGCTTGTTCCATGCGCCTGATTATAGGCGAAGGCGAAATCTGTCATGTTGGCGATGTGGGTGCTTTGGGCGATATGCCTCCCGAAACCCTATGCGAATAGCATGAACAGGTGAGCAAGAAGGAAACCGATAATGCCGCAGGCAGGGAAGGTAAGCACCCATGCAAGAACCATGTTGCGGGCAATTCCCCAGTTAACGCGCTTGAATGATTTGCTGGCGCCAACGCCCATGATGGCCGAGGTGTTGCAGTGTCCGGTGGAAACGGGCATACCGGTAAGGCTGGCAAACAGTAGCGTGAAGGTGGTGGAGAAATTGGCGGCTACGCCTTGATATTTTTCAAGCTTGACCATGTCCATGCCCACCGATTTGATGATGCGCTTGCCGCCGACGATGGTGCCCAATGAAATGGCGAGTGAGCAGATGATCATGAGCCACATGGGGAATCCGCTGGAATCGGGGGTTGGGTTTCCGAAGGAAAGGGCAATGCCCAGCATGGCGATAGACATGAACTTCTGGCCGTCTTGAGCGCCATGCAAAAATGAAAGAGCTACGGCGCATACGTCTTGGATGCCGGTAAAAGCGTGGTTTGCTGCCTGGCGGTTTACGTGTTTGCAGGCTCTTTCGATGACCTTAACAAACAGCCAGCCAAGGAAAAAGCCGGCTACCAGCGAAAACACCATGCCGTAAATAACCTTGGCCCATTCTGCGGGAACTACACCCGCAAGTCCGTTCAGAGCAATGGCGCCGCCCGTTACGCCAGCGATAAGGCTGTGGGATTTCGAACAGGGAATGCCGAAGAACCAGCAGAAGATACCCCATAAAATGGCGCCGATCATTGCCGCCATCAGGGCGTAAAGCGCCGCATCGGTGTTGCCTGAGAAGTCGACCATCCCGAACATCGTTTTGGCTACGGCGGTTGATATGTAGGTCATACCCACAAGACCCACGAAATTGAATACCGCAGCCAGTCCGATGGCGACGCTGGGCTTTAAGCAGCGAGTGGAAACAACGGTGGCAATAGCGTTTGGCGCATCGGTAGCGCCCGATACGGCGGTAACGCCGATTACTAGAATCAAAATGACGAAGAGGCTTGGTTGAGCCATAGCCTGAGAGATGAAATCAAAGAAAGAAAGCGCCATTACGTTCCTTATATTTCCTTGTATAGTCGCAATTCAACATTGCATTTTTGTAACATTCATGGGTCGTATTTGACCAATTATTAACAATGCTACCCTACGTGCGCCCTCCTAGTGGTTGCAAACTGGATGCTTTCAATAATTTCCTGCTATTTCGCTTGTTTTGCCCATCGTTTCTCTTCGGATGTTGCATTTTTCAGTCGGATTAGTGTGGGATTTTGCCAGGGTGAGTTCAGTCGAACTAGCGTGCGATCTTTGCCGGGGGTGAGGGCGCGAGTGCTTTGCCTGGTTGATGTCGCGGGGCTCTGTGCTGCTTGGCCTGAACGGCTTCGAAGGCGCACGCGTCTTGCGCAAGATATGCTCCGTTGCGACGCGGGCGGCATACTGGCGTTTTGCCCACTTTGTCTCGGCTTTTTTCGCTTGCCGTATCTGCGAGCGCTCTTGCCCTCATTCCATCGCCGCACCAGCTGCACTGCGGTATCATGATAGGAACTGTTTCAAAAGAGCTTTGAAGTGCATTTTGCGTTCAAACAAGCAGGAAAAGGCACCCAGCATAATAAAGAAGGGTAGGATTCATGGTTTCTCGCATTTATGTTGAGAAAAAGCCCGGTTTCGATGTCGAGGCGGGGCAGCTCTTGCACGAGCTGCAGACGATTTTGGGCGTGAAGGCACTTACGGGTTTGCGCCTTGTTAACCGCTATGATGTCGAGGGCATTTCCGATGAGCTGTTCAAGCAGTGCATCCCCGTGGTATTCAGCGAGCCCCAGGTAGATACATCTTGCGAAAGCTGCCCCGAGGTTGAGGCTGCCCTGAAGGGCGAAAGCCCTGCGGGCCAGACGGTTTTCGCCATTGAGTTCCTTCCCGGTCAGTTCGATCAGCGCGCTGATTCTGCAAGCGAATGCATCCAGCTCATCAGCCAGGGCGAACGCCCCGCAGTCCGCAGTGCCAAAGTGTATGTGTTAGAGGGCGAGCTTTCCGAGGCGGATGTTGCTGCCATCAAGCATTACGTTATCAATCCAGTTGAAGCGCGCGAAGCTGCGCTCGAGGCGCGCGAAACGCTTGAAATGCAGGTGCCCGAGCCCGAACCGGTAGAGGTTATCGAGGGCTTCACCGAGCTCGACAACGCTGGTCTTGCCCAGTTCCGCGAAGAGCGCGGTCTTGCCATGGACCAAGCGGATATCGAATTCTTCCAGGCTCATTTCAAAGAAATCGGACGCAACCCCACCATCACCGAGGTTCGCGTTGTCGACACGTACTGGTCCGATCATTGTCGCCATACCACATTCGGCACCGAACTTACCGACGTCAAGATCGACGACGAAACGGTTCAGCTCGCATTCCAGAAGTATCTCGCTATGCGCTCTGAGCTGGGCCGCGAGCATAAGCCGGTATGCCTGATGGACATGGGCACCATTGGCGCCAAGTACCTGCGCGCACATGGCGGCCTTCAGGGGCTCGACGAGTCCGACGAAGTTAATGCCTGCACAGTAAAGTGCAAAGTCGACGTTGACGGCGAAGAGCAGGATTGGCTGTTCCTGTTCAAAAATGAAACCCATAACCATCCCACGGAAATCGAGCCTTTCGGTGGCGCAGCAACGTGCGTGGGCGGCGCTATCCGCGACCCTCTTTCGGGCCGCAGCTATGTATATCAGGCTATGCGCGTAACCGGCGCAGGTGACCCGACCGTCCCCGTTTCCGAAACGCTTGAAGGCAAGCTTCCCCAGCGCAAGCTGGTTACCACCGCTGCTGCTGGCTACTCTTCTTACGGCAACCAGATCGGTCTTGCCACTGGTCAGGTTCACGAGCTGTATCATCCGGGCTATGTTGCCAAGCGCATGGAAGTGGGCGCGGTAGTGGGCGCAACGCCCGCCAACCATGTCCGTCGCGAAGAGCCTGCTCCGGGCGATAAGATCGTTCTGCTGGGTGGTCGCACTGGTCGCGATGGCATCGGTGGCGCAACCGGCTCTTCCAAGACGCAGAACGTTGAAAGCGTGGAAAAGTCCGGTGCGGAAGTGCAGAAGGGCAATGCCCCGGTAGAGCGTAAGATCCAGCGTTTGTTCCGTCGCGGTGAGGCATGCCGTCTTATCAAGCGATGCAACGACTTCGGCGCTGGTGGTGTTTCCGTTTCCATCGGCGAGCTGTGCGACGGCCTGCTCATCGACCTGAATGCTGTCCCTAAGAAGTACGAGGGCTTGGACGGCACCGAGCTTGCAATTTCCGAAAGCCAGGAGCGCATGTCGTGCGCTCTTGCCGCAGAAGACGTCGAAGAATTCATCGGCTATGCGCACGAGGAAAACCTTGAGGCAACGGTTGTTGCCACGGTGACCGAGGAAAAGCGTTTGCGCATGGAATGGAACGGCGATGCAATCGTAGATATCAGCCGTGCTTTCCTTGATACCAATGGCGCCCCGAAGTATCAGGATGTTCACGTTCAGGCGGGCGAGTCGTATGCCCCCGCATGGGAAGGCTCCACGCTCGAAGAGCGCATGACATCGCTGGTCACCGACCAGAACGTCTGCTCGAACAAGGGCTTGGGCGAGCGTTTCGACTCCACTATCGGCGCAGCTACCGTGCTTATGCCCTTCGGCGGCAAGCGTCAGCTCACGCCTTCGCAGGCCATGGTTGCCAAGTTCCCCGTAGACGGCGAAACCACCACGGCAAGCGCTATGGCTTGGGGCTTCAATCCGTATCTTTCCGAGAAGAACCAGTTCAAGGGTGCCTATCTTGCTGTTGTGGAAAGCGTGGCGCGTCTGGTTGCCACAGGCTTTACCCGTGAATCGGCCTACCTTTCCCTGCAGGAGTACTTCGAGCGCTTGCGCGATATCCCCGAGCGTTGGGGCAAGCCCACCGCTTCCGTTCTGGGCGCTTTGATGGCTCAGGTGGATTTGGGTATCGGCGCCATTGGCGGTAAGGACTCCATGTCGGGCAGCTTCGAAGAAGGCGAAACCGAAATCCACGTTCCGCCTACGCTTATCAGCTTTGCGGTTTCCACCGGCTCTATCGACCGCGTGGTTTCTCCTGAGTTCAAGCGCGCTGGGTCGCGCATCGTCAGCATCGCACCCGCATTCTACGATATGGATTCTCTGGTCCCCGAAGCGGACGGCATGAATGCCGCATTTAGCCTGGTTGAAACGCTTATCGGCGAAGGCAAGGTTTCCGCTGCGGCAACGTTGGGTTACGGCTGCGCTGCCGAGGCTCTGTTCAAGATGGGCGTTGGCAATGGCGTGGGCGTAAAGCTTTCCGACGAAGTTGAGGCAGACGACCTGTTCAGCTTGGCTTACGGCAGCTTCATCGTTGAGCTTGCCGAGGGTGCTG
>OGQV01001344.1_pt1 | contig 18433 bp, 18 predicted proteins | sample 1553311 | NCBI WGS metagenome assembly OGQV01 (sample SAMEA2579976, study PRJEB22360) | human gut metagenome
TTTCGGTGACTGGGGGTCAAGAGGCCGTGAGTTCAAGTCTCGCCACTCGGACCAAGAAAAACCTCGAAACCGTTGCGGTTCCGAGGTTTTTTCATATTTAGACTATTCTGGCAAATTCTCGATTATGCCCAATATTTCTATCCTGTTACCCCCGCAGTTACCCTCGCATAAAAGGCCTCTACCCATTGCGGGCAGAGGCCTTTTTGGCTAATAGTGCATCATTTTTTGGGCTCGCTCATCCCTCTCGAAACATCCCTTGCATCGTCCGAACCTCGGCAGCTCTCTCGATCTGCTTCCTGTGCAGATAGTCATAGAGACACTTCATGCCCTCGGGCGGCTCGCCCTTCTCCTGCTTATACTTCTGGATGACGCCGGCGACCTCAGCGTGTAGCATCGTCATGTGATGCATCTCTTCACCGGAAAGCTCGTAAAAAGTTTTCGCAAGAGCAGGACATTCGTCCTTGTACTCGAGGGCGCATTTCGCGTACTTCATCGCGTCCTCGATTTCCTCGTCGACCATCGCCGACAGTTTTTCAATGAGTTTCATTTTCTTCCTCGCTTTCTGCAGCTTCGACATTATTTATGGCATTAGCAAATAGCAGCAAAATTATCCCGAGCAGCAGAGCATCTGAATCGTCGTTCACAGTTTTTCGACCGTGACCGCAAGGTTGTTGACGACCGATGCCACGCCGTCGAGCGCCAGCGACAGAAGAGAGCCGTCACAGCCGCAGGCGTTACGGATAATAGCCGTAATAGTGAGGTTTGCCACGCCGTTTGCTGCGACCGTCTGAGCTGCCGTAGCGCCGATGATGGCGACGCCGTCCTTCTGTGCGGTCAGGCTGACCGTACCGGCAGCCGTGGGTGCGACTGTCGCGCTGACATTGACAAGGTAATAGCCCTGCCCACACAGTGTAATCGCGTTGCCGTCCTGACGGATGTTGCAGCCATAGCGGCGCGTCGTCGAGCCGACCGGCACGATGCCGCCGACCGCAACGGTGGGATTGCTGACGTTGGTCGTGTAAATTGCAGACTTACTCATATTTTTACCCTCCTAAAAAATTAAAAAGCGGAGCAGCTGTTGCCGCCCCGCTTACCTCGCCGAAATAGGGCGTCAGATGTTGCCGTTGCCGCAGCCGCAGCCACAGAACGGGGAGTTGCCCGCGCTGTAGGTGTAGCCGCTGGGATAGCGCACGACACCGCACATCTGCTCGCGCAGATAGAGCTGGTTGTTGGCCTGCTCAAGCTGTGCGATGCGGCCTTCGAGCTGGCTCTTTTCGAGCGCTGCGAATTTAGCGTCGATGTTGGCGTTGATGGCGTCAAGGCCGCGCTGCGTGGTGCAGCAGCAGTCTGCCATCTGGCGCTGGATGTCGTTGCCGGTCTGCATGATGGTCATGTTCGTGCCGTTCTGCGCGAGTGCGACCTCCTTGCCCAGCTGACCGATGCCGCCCTGCATCTCGTAGCCGAGATTGCAGATGCCGTTGCCGATGTTGGTCAGGCGGTCGTTCAGCTGGCCGAACTGCTGGCCGAAAAGGATTTCCTGCTGCGACGCAGCCGTGGCGTACTGGCCAAACTCGCCCTGGCGGTTCCATCCGTTGCCGCCAAAGCCAAACATGAAGAGGAAGAGCACGACAATGAGGAACCAACCGGAGCCCCAGCCGTTCTCATCGTTCGCACCGCGGGTGACCGCGGCGATATCGCTGAGAGACATACCACTATCCATGTGTCAAAACTCCTTCCTGAAAGAATTTTATAAATAAACCGTTGCGCACCGGCTTATTTCAGAAATTGCATAAACTCCTTCGCCTGTTCTTGAAGCTGCTGAAACTGCGCTTGAGACATCTGCCCAGACTGTAAAAGGCGTTCAATCTCCTGCTGCGCTTTCTGAGGCGTCATGCCTGCAGCGAATTTGCGGAATTCGCCGATCATCGCAAGGGGATTATTCGGTCTTGCCGCCCTTTGGCTTCCCATCAGGCTTTCCAGCAACGGATTGTTCATTGACGATTCCCTCCAATCTGGTCAGGCGTTCTTCGATACTCGTGAGGCTTGCTGTGCTCTGCGTGGGCTTTGGCTCGTAAGGTGTCATCAGATATGGCGTTTTTGACTTGTACCCCGCGTCGTCCGTTTTGACGTACCAGCCGATCAGCACATCCGACCGCGAGATATCCATCGCGATCAGTTCACTGCGTGGTGCCATCCTGAGCGCGTCCACGCCGTTTTCTCCGTTCACGCGGGTAATTTGACCCGCAAAGCCTTGCATCGCTCCTGCGCCATTCTGTGGGCTTGCAGGGGCATATCCTGAATAGGGGTTATACCCCATCTGATAAGGGTTGCCGAAATATCCCATGCGCGCACCTCCTTTTGTTGCCTTAATGATAACGAAAAAGAGGCCCCGCAAAGAGCCTGAAAAAGGTCTTTGTAGGGTCTCTTCTTTATGCGTTTTTGATACCGTCCGCGATTTTGCTGTATGCCCGGCGTCGCCGCGTCTTCACGTACTCCGGTGAGACGTGCAGCGTCTCCGCGACTTCGACGCGGCTCTTCCCGCGCACATCGCATTCAATAAGGCAGTACGCCTCATCGGGCGGCAGCTCAAACGATAAGATATACGCCACGGCCCGCTTGGGGGCCATAGAGGATAACTGTGCGCGAATCGCTCGGTGCTGCTTGTCCATGCTGTGCACCGGGGCTTGCAGAGCGCTCACGCGAGGGGAGACATTGCAGGCCTCCCGCCCGTTTTCCTTTCCGTGCCCGATTCGGGCACAATTATTTCATCGTCGCGAGCTTGCGAATCAGGTCACTGCCGTACTTGTACGCCGCGAGGTAGTCGAGCGTCGGATCGAGCAGCCCCGCGCGCTTCTTGAGCACTTCGCGGTAGTCCGGCTCCACAAGCCTGCTCTTGAACTCCTTTTCCCACTTGCCCGCGTTCTCCCTGCCGGACCAGTACGCGGGACACAGCTTACCCGTCACGTCAAAGTGGCGGATGACGTTGCTCGCGGGGATGTTGTACTTTTTCATCAGAGCTTTCGTCAGCTCAAGTGCCTGCGCGACGGTCTTCGCGCCCGGCGCGTATACGCCGTTCTTCTTCTCATCGCACAGCTCAATGCTGATGCTGTTTGCGTTCAGGCAGCGGCCGTGCAGCGTCCCGCCGCCCGTCTGCGGGCAAGACGGGTACTTCTTCCCACCGACCGCCCACGCAACGCGCAGGTCATCCACGCTTTGTACGATCTCCTTCTCGTCGATGAAGTAGTGCGCGCTGGTCTTCACGACGTTGCCCGCGTAGTACTTCGCGTTATTCGCCGCCGTGTCGCCGTCGTTGCCGGTGTAGTGGATCACGATGTAGCGGATGCCGCTCGCCGTGCGCGTGCCGCCGACGTTCCCCGCGTTGGCCGGGTATTTGCGGATGTTCATGTCGCTCACTCTCCCTTCGCATTGCCTGCGGCGTTCTGTGTGCCGAAATAGAACGCAATGACCATGAGGTACACGGTGTTGAATTCCTGCGTCACCTTCGACTGTACTGTCAGCGCGCAGAAGGTCGCCGTCAGCGCAATCGTCACAAGGCTCTTCACGCTGAGAAGGTTTGCGATTCTCTTGTTCAGTAATTCGTTCATGTTATTCATCCTTTCCCTTGATTTTGATTCCCGCCAGCAGGCCGAGTTCCGCCGTCCACGCCGCAAACCATGCGACCGTCAGGCTGTCCGGCACTACCTTGTCATGCGCGGTCAATACGAGCACCGCAATGCAGTACCAGCAGAGGTTGAGAACTGCCGCGATGATGTACTTATCCCGCTTTCTCAGTTGCTTCATAGGGCTACACCCGACAGCAGCCACGCGATAAACGCGCCCGCCAGCGCCGCGAGAGCCTTGTCGACCAGACTGTCCCAGCGTTTTCCCGCCTTGCCCGTGATGGCTTTCACGTCCTCTTTGATCTCTTTGACGTCGCCCTCGACGGTCTCCTGCTTGGTTGCCAGCACCTCGACCGACGTTGCCAGCCTGTCAAGCGCCGTTTGGTGCTCCTGCAGCTCGTTGATGCGGTGCGTATTGCTCTTGCATCGGCTTTCGATCAGCGCGATCTCTGCATCATCGTAGTGCTTTGCATTGTCCATTTTTCACGCCCCCTTATTTTTATGGTGTTCTTCATTGAGCCTATCATGCCGCCTCCGCAAATTCACCACGGGGAAAAAGAACCTGTCGGATTCCCGACAGGCTCTTTTTCTTTACACCGCTTTCTTCCGTGCGATTGCAAGCTGCTCGTCTACCCGCGCGCGGTTCCAATGGCGAATTTTCTTCGGCACGTCCAGATATTCGTACATCGCCGTGCGCTGCTGCTCGTTAAGCCCAGAGCGGAACAGCATTTCCATGATCTGCAAGCCCTTGCTATAGTCGATGCTGTCGCCGTCCTTGTCTTTCAGCGTTTCGCACTCGCTCGCCGCCGCCTTGCAGGCCGCGAACACGCCGGGGGCGATGCGATACTGCTTCTGCGCTTCCTGCGCATTCTGGATCCATTTGGTCGTGATCTCGTACTGCCCGCCGGAGTTTTCTTTCAGCGCCAATGCTTCGGCGTAGCTCTCGACGTAGCCAAGCGCCTTGTCTTTGCCCTCGTCAGAGAGGCGGGAGAAGGCCCCGCTGCTCGTTGCCTTATCAGCCTGCGTGCGGTAGGCCTCGCCCTTCTGCGTCTCGTACTTGCTGTACGAGCTCGCGTTTAGGTCCGCCGCGCTGAATTTCTCCTCGTCCTCGCCGCTGTCGTAGGCGTACTTCCCGCGAATGCCCAGCAGGTCAAGCGACTTCTGCGGGAACGAGTAGTTGGCCTCGCTCTCGGTCTTCTTGTTGTAGCGGGTTTTGAGACTGCTTTGGATGCTCTCGCCGTCAAGCCCCATCTGCTCCATCAGGTCGCGGCGGACATGATCGTAGGTCGCATAGTCTCCCTGCTCGAGCGCATCATAGAGGATACCGATAAACCGGCTCCTGTTGTCGCTGTTGGCAAGATTGTAGCTGAACTTCTCCACCTCATACTGGAAGCCGAGGCTGCCGCTCGCCTGTGCGATGGTGCGCAGCGTCGCCATAAGGTCACGCTTGATGTTGGCGACCGGCAGACCAAACATCTTGCTCGCCGCAGCCAACAGCGTAAGCGTGGCCTCCTTGCGTGTCTTCTTACCGTCACCGCCTGCGCTGTCAACGAAGGCTCTCGCCGCGTTGATCAGATCGGAGAAAACCTCCATGTCGGGGCGGGAAACGTCGTAGCCCTGCGCGAGCGAGAGAACATCCTTTGCGAATGGGATTTGCGCCACGGGGTTCATGTTGCTGCCGACGTTTCCGTTCAACACGACGTTGCCGATCAACTCGAGTGCGTTCTTCTCGTCCCACTCAACGCCCGTAAAAGCTGAAAGGAATTTCTCCCCGTAGTCCTTGTCGCGGTCATCGTCGCGCAGGCCGTCGACGATACTCTGTGCCAGCGCATTCACCACGTTCGTAACGACCAGCGCCGTCGCCGCGCGGCCCAGCGTCTTGAGGGCCTTGCTGCGCTTCGCCGGGTTCTCCTCATATCGGAAGTTGTCGTAGCTGCGAAGCAGCACGTTCAGGCTCATGATGGGCTCGCCCATAAAGGCTGTCGCCTGCTGCGAGAGGGTGCTCTTGCCGCGCATGATGTTGCTGCGCTGCAAGATTCCGTCGACGACCTGCGTCTGATCGATCATATCGGAGAACACATCGTTGACCGCGCTGTAAAATTCGTTGCTGCCCGCGCGGACGTCGGGCTTTTCACTCTTCACCTGCCACTCGCAGGCGTTCCACAGCTTCCCCCACGTCGCGGCATCCGCCTTGCCAGCCGCAGCCCCCGCGAGGTCATTCAGCTTGTTCGCCACGCCCTCTTTGCCGTAGAAGCGGTCTTTCAGCGTGTACGGTGACGAGATATCAAAACTGCCGACGTCCTTTCGCATTGCGATTGGGGAATGCTCAAGCGCTTTCTCCCAGCCGCTTCCCTTCGTCACGCCGCCGGTCACGCCCTTTGCCATGTCCTTCGGATCGAGAACCGCCGCCGCGCGGAAGAAAGCCGTCGGCTGCTGGATGACGACACGGATGTTCGCGCCGACAGACGCGCCCTTGAATTTCCCGACAAATTTGCCCATTGCGCCCGTAATCGGCTCAAAGTCTTTCGTGCCGATGCCGTTCTGAATGTCGCTCATCAGTTTTTGCCAGTACTGCTGCGCGCCCTTGCCGCCCTTTTCGTTGAGCAGGCCCTTGACGCTCACGCCGGTCTTATTGCCCGCGTCATTGCGGTACTGGAAGTTGAAGAAACGGTTTGCATCCTCCATCGGTGCGAGCCATGCTGCGTAGTCGATCATGTCGGATGCATGGTCGGCGAACGTATCAAACACGCTGCGCAGCTCCACGGCGTTGTTCGCGTTCGGCGTCACCTGCTGCGCCATGCCGATATTCTTGATGGAGCGCACATTGCCGCTGTCCTTCTCGAGGTTGCTGTGCAGTGCTTCCTTTGCTGACTTGATGGGCCAGTAATTCCGCTCGGTGAATTTGCGGTAGCCGTAGGCCTGCATGCTCGCATCGTTGCCGTACTTGGCAAGCGTAGTCGCCGTCAATTCCTGCAAGCCGTCCGCCACGCGCTTCTGCTCGTCCGTCAGCTTGCCCGTGATGCGCTCGATATCGCCATCAGTCAAAAAGACCTGCTGCGTGCCGCGTGGCACTTTCGTCCTGCCGGTCTCCGCGCTCTTGATCTCCGGCTGGATGACGCCGCCGCCGAGCAGATGCCCAAGCGCCTGCTTGCGCTTGCTCAGAAGGTACAGTTCCATGATCTGCGGCGTCGTCAGTGTCAGCTTGCCGCCGTTGGCGACGGTGATGTCGTGCGTCTCCGCCTCCCACTTGCCGATGGCACTGCCGCGCGCGTCGCGTAGCGCGCCTTTCAGGTCGCCGTGGATAGCCTTTCCAGCAATATCCTTGAAGCCCGCCTCGCCCAGCTCGTCGCCAAGCACCTTCCTTGTCTTCTCGGCAATGTCACGCGCCATGATCTCCTGAGAATCCTGTGCATTGCGCAACATCCGGTAGATGCTCTTGCCCGTCTCGCCGTAGTGCGCGAAGAACGTGTACGGCGTTTCTAAGCTGATTGTCGTATTGTTGCCGAGCTTCTTCCGCCGCGTGCTCACGTCGGCCTTGAAGGCGTCCGCCATCTGCTTTGTGGTCTCGAATTTGCTCTTGGAGAGCACCTTGCCCGCCGTCGAGACGGATTTCTCCACCGCGCGGATGGTCTTCCACATCGTCCCGAGCTCTTCCCTCGTCAGCTCGGAGAGCCGCTTGTCCTTCATGCCGATAACCTGTCCAAGCAGGCCGTCCTTGCCGTCCGTGCCCAGCAGCGACGGGTCAATGACCAGGTCGTCGCCGTCTTTCTCTCGACCTGAAAGAATATCTTGATACTGATCTCGGAGTGCTTCGAATGCCTGCGTGCGCTGCGTCGGCGTGCCGCTGCCGTCATAGACATGCTTGCCGCTTTCGTCCACGGTGTAGGCGCTTTCCTGATTGATGCTGTTCAGCACTGTCGCCACCGCCGAGCGCATATTCTCGGGGATGTGCTTCGTGTCCGTCGGGCGCAGCAGCTTCTTCGACAGGTCTTTTGCGTGCCGCGTGATCTTCGCGCGCAACTCGCGGCGCTTCTGCCCCTCGCGGCGCGTTGCGTCCTTCTCACGGTAACGACCTTTCAGCGCATCCAGCTTTTCCGCCTGCTGTGTGCGAGCTTTCTGCAAGGCTTCCTGCGTGTGGCGCAACTTTACGGCGTCCGTGCGTCCCTGGGCCATCTGGCCTGCGAGTTTCGCGTCCGCCGCGGCCTTGCGCCCTGCCGCTTTCGCCGCGTCCAGCTTTTCTGCCTGCACGTCGGCAAAGGTTTTCTTTGCCTGCGGCAGGTCAAAGAATCGATCTATAATGTCATTCGAAATGGCGCTGACCGCCTGACCCATATAGCCCTCAAACGGGTTATACTCGCTGACGCTGTACAGCTCGTTCGCCACCTCGGCGATGCGGCTAATCTGGTCGCTCACGTTGTTCTCGCGCGTCTCGCTGAAAAACTCGGGATAGCTTTCCGCTAGCTCGGAATAGACCTGATCGACGTTCGTATGCTCGCCCTTGCCGAGGTTCACCTTGCCGAAGAGGCTGCGTCGGAAGTCGGCGTAGTCCGTGATGCCAGCCGCATCCTCGGTGGAGAGCGTGATCTTCGTATCTTTCAGGTACTTGCGCAGTTCGCTATACTCGCGGTAACCCTCGTCATCCTTTGCGATGGCGCTCTCTGCGATGCGCTGGGCGATGGAATCCGCGCGGCTTCTCGCCTCGGTGTAGGTCAGCTCGCCCGTCTCGTCGCCGCCGCGCGCGATGTAGTCATACAGGCTCGCAAGGTCGCCGGCGATCTCGCCACTGTCGATATCCGCACCGTAGCGGCGCGTCAGCTCCTTCGCCGCCTTTTCCACGCTCTTGCTGTCGGTGCGCACGCCGTCGCTGCGGCGCGTCTGCCTCTTCCAGTAGTCCACGCGCTCGCGCAAGGTCTCGTTCTCGCGCTTGAGCGCCGCGATCTCCTGCGCGTTCTCAGTGCCCTTGAGGGATAGGAACTGTGCAAGGCTCGATACCTGCGGCGTCGTGCCGTCCTCAAAATAGGCCTTGATGTCCGCAAGTACCTTGTTCGCGTGTGTGCCGCGCGGGTATTCCGTGCTCGATACCGTCTGCCCGTCAGGCGTATCAAGGTCAAGAATGACCTCACCGCGATTATGGCTGATAAAATCAGAAAGAGAATCGAGCTGATTCTTTGTCGGCATAACAGAGAGGTTAATTCCGCCACTTTCCGGCGAAATACGGATATTGCCCTCGCTCATAAACTGAACCATGCTGCCGCTGTAATCGCTGCCGCCGTAGTCATCGCCCAGCGCGTCGCGGATGTCACGGTGGTCGACCGTGCGATATCCGCCGGGGCCTCCTTCGTGCCTGCCGGAGAAGTCAAGTTTCTTGCCGTTCGTCAGGATGTATCCGGTCTCCGACCACTTGTAGGTATGCCCGAAATACTCGTCCGCGTCCTTGCGGTGCTGCTTCTTCTCTTCATCGGTGTACTCTTTCAGTGAATAACGCTTCTTGACATTCTCTCCGTTTTGGGGTACACTGCTTTCAGAAGCATTGGTGGACACCCCAACAGGGCGATTATTCGCTTTAGCTGTACCATTTCGGTACTGAAGGGGCGGTGCCGATGCTTTATTTTTATTTTCATTAAGCTGGATGGAGTAGACAAATTCTCCGTCCGGCTTTTTTCTTACATTTGCCAGCAGGTCATACACCTGTCCATCGATCTGCACGGTCTTGACGAAATACTCCCAGCCGGTCAGATTTTGATGTGCTTGCGTTTTCTTCCCCTGCTCGGCTTTACCTCCGTTGTAGGTCGCGTTTTCTACAAGCTCAAAGATGCTGCCATCCGCTCCGGTATTGATTTTCGCCTTCCATCCCTTTTGAGAGGATTTTTTATCGCCGTACACATTCTTGCGAAGGGCTGTTTCATCAAACTTCGCGTAGTAGGTGCTGTTGCCGTCGCTGAACTTGGCCGTGCGCCCCGCGTATTCGTTGCGCATGATATCCATAAAGGCTTCCATGCGCTCTTTGTAGGACATTTTCTTGACATCCTCGCCGGTTTCGTAGACCTCGACGCCGTCCTTGTTCTTACCCTTTAAGTCAAAGCGCACGCCGCCCTCTGTGGCGGCATTTTTGCTGTTCTGCGCCGCCGCCTCAAATGCCTGTTGCAAAAGCCCCTCCGCTGTCTGTGCCTGCTGTTTCGCCTTGCCGGTCAGCCTGCCCACGATCTCGCGGATGGCGTCACGCAGCTTTTCAAGCAGCGTGCGGTCTTCGCTGTGCCTGCGGATAAACTCGTTCAGCACGTCCGTGTTGGCGATCATCTCGCCCGCGTAGTTCGCTGCAGCCTCGTCCAGCGCTTCATCCACGCTGATCTCAACGCCCATGCGGTTATACTGCTCATGCAGAATGTTCGCCGCCTCGGCAACGTCGGGGTCTTCCATAATGGCATCGCGGAACGCCGTGTACTGCTCGGGCGCAAGCTCCTGCACACGGTGTGTCCACTCATGGCCGACGACCTGCATCACGGGGTCCTGCGCATCCTTTGCAATGCGGATTTCGTTGCCCTCGATGACGCCGTTAGCCGTGCCGCCACGCACCACGTCAGCCATGCGTACGCGCACGCCGAGCGCCTTTGCAACGGTGTTGATCTCATCTGCCGTCGCACTGTCCATTTCACGTGAAACGTAATCATCATAGACAAGGCCGCTGCCTCCGTCGCTCTCCTGCGCAAAGGCCTTCTTGCGCGTCTCGGCCTTCGCGTCGTTCTGCCCCGCGACATAGCCTGCATAGGCCGTCTCATTTGTCGGGTTCGGGTTCGCCTTGCCCTCCACGCCCGCATTGTAGGCAGGGATAAAGTCCTTCACGTGCTCCGATGTGTCCTTGCCCTCCTGATACGAGCCGCGGATCGCCTTGCGCCCGCTCTCACCGAGGGAATTATCGAAGCGCGCGAAGCGGTTTGCCGCCACTTCCACGCCGCCGCCAAGCCCGCCGAGGATACCGCCGACAAGCCCATCGTAAAGCATGTCGGAGATTTCGAGCTCGCTGTAATTTTCCCCGACGCTCTGCCCGTTGTAGATGCTTTGCAGAACCGGCTGCACTGCATCCTCGAACATTTCTTCAAAGCCTTCCGAGGCGAACGACATTGCAATTTTACCGGCGGCATTGTTCCCCATCTTTGCAACAGCTCTGTTGATCGCCTTATCCAGAACGCCGCTGCCGAACGCCTTTTTGAACGGGGCGGCTACGTTCGAAAGCTTCTCTGACAGGACGCTTACCCCCGCGCTGCCCGCGCCGTACAGCAACGCACGGTTCTGCATATCAAGGCGCTCTGCGTCCGTCATATCCGGCTGAATGCCTTCCTCCATGGCCTCTTGCGAGCTTCCGCCGAATACGCGCGTCGCCATTGGAACCGTCGCCCTGCCAAGGCCCGCGGCGATATCCGCGCCCATTTGCATGCCCGCGACCGCAACATTGTTCAGCAGCTGACCGACGGCGTTTTGCCCCTCGTTCGCTTTCTGCATGTTTTCTGCGGCGCTGGAACGGAGATTCTGATAGGTGCGCTGCAAGGTCTCCTGCGCGCCCTTTGTCAGGTTGCGGTAATTCTCGGTCTGCTTGCCCGCGTATTCGCTGTTGATTTCAATGAGGCGCTTGTTGCGGTCAATGAGCGTCTGCCACTGCTGGCGCTCCTCCTCGGTCTTCGCCGCCTTGAGCTTTTCGGTATAGGCGGCGATGTTCTTTTTCGAGGCTTCGATCTCTCTGCGCTCCTGGCTCGCCGCGTAGTTCAGTCCGCTCGGCGCGCGCAGCAGTGTGTCGGCAGCGCCGACCATATCTGCCGCATAGCCAGCCGCCGCGCTCTTGACAAGCGAGCCGACGTCAGTCTTTGTGCGGTCTCCGGTGATCTCGCGCACTTCCTGCGCGTGCGAGCGGCTGGAGCTCCTGCGCCCCCGCTCCCGGTTCTTCCGATCCGCCGCCGTGCGTTTCATCATCACCTCGTCCAGTGCCTTTTGATATGACGTCCGTGTGTCCGGATTCTGCTGCCGGAACATCGGGCTTGCGCCGCCCTGCGTGGGCGTCTTCGGCATCACGACATTCTGCCGCGTGCGGAACATAGGGCTGCTCGCCTTTGCGGGAATCGTTGCCGCCTTGCTCGGTTGCACTGTCGGCTTCTTCTGCACCACATTGCCCGTAGGGGATGTGCGCTGCACATCCCCCGTTCTCACAAGCCTGCCGTGCGTGCCGGTTCCAACAACCGTCGTCTGGCCCTTGCTCGCTTCCACTTCCGGATTCGCTTTTACTAATCGTCCCATTTAGCCCTCCTCGTAGGAATAGCCGTACTGCGTCAGCAGCTTCTGCATTTCTGCCTTCTGATCACTCGTCATCAGCGGCCATGCCTTGTCGAGCGTCGAAAGGATACGCTCGCCTTCACCGTTTTTCAGCGACGTGTTGAATCCACTCAGTAGAGCAATAAACTGACCCTGCGGCAGTGTCTTGCCGCTGCTGCCGCTTCCGCTGCCGCCGCCCTGCCCCTCGAGCCAGCTCTCATAATCGTCATACAAACTGCTTGAAGAGGAAAAGCCGTACTTCTTATAGTTGTTGGAGATAAAGCTCTTGGGATAGCCGCTTGCCTGTGCCGCAGCAAACAGACCTTCGTAGTCCATCGCTCCGCCGGTAGCTCCGCTACGTGTCCTGCCACCGGAAGTCCGGCGAGAGCCACCGCCGCTTGCCTTCCCCGCCGCTTCCTGCGCGGCCTGCTGCAATTTATACTGCCATTCCGCATTATAGCGTGCGTCCTCGATGGCGTCGCGTTCCTTCTGGTAGTTATAGTTGATCTTGTCCTGCTGCTTCTGATATGCCAGCGCATCCGCCGTCTGCTGGTCGCCCACCTGATCGCGCGCAAGCTGGTAGAGGTAGTTGCGGTCAGCCAGCCAGCGGTTGTAGCTGTTGTCCTCAAGGCCGATGAGCGTATTCAAGTCGGCGCGGTCAGCATTCAAGCCGTCCTGATACATGCTATAGGCAAGCTGCTGCAGCTCGGGGATCTTGTCCGTCATCTGGCTCATTTGGTAGTCGCTCGCCTGCTGGCTCGCTGCCACCGCCGCCGTGGACGGCATCCCGCCCGTCATCACTGCCGTCTTGCCGAGCACATCCTCCGCGCTGCGGTCTGCCTCGCGCGTGTACTGCTTGCGATACTGCTGATAGAGCGGGTCGCTCGCCGCGTCGTAGGAAAACGGCGTGCGGTTCAGCAGCGCGTCGAGCTTTGCGCTGATCTGTCCGCTCTGATCGTAGTTGTAGTTGCTGTCGCCCAGCTTATCGAGCCAGCTCGTGTCAGCCTTTGCAGGGCTCGCGCCCGTGCCGAGTTTGATGTACTCGCTGCCGTCCACGCCGCCGGAATAGTCGTACTTCGCGCGGATTTTCTCCGCTGCGTCGTGCGCCGCCTGCTGGCCCGCCTTGTCTCCCTCGGCATAGGCCTTGTTGTAGGCCTCTGTATACTGCCGGATGAGATCAAGGTCGCCAGAATCGTTGATGAGCGTCAGGTCTGTATTCTTGTGTTTGAAATTATCTGCCATTGTCCCCTCACTTTCTGCCGCCCGTCACGTATTCGTACTCGAGCGCATAGAGCCGGTATTCTCCTGTGGCTTTGATTTTTAATCTAAAGTGGTCGCAGCGGCGGATCGGGCAGTTGAGCGTGAAAACGTCTTTCTCCTGTGCCCCGCAGCGGTCGACCTCTTCCCACGCGCCGTCGTCGAACTTGACAAGGAACACGACCGTTGCACCCTTCTCGCATTCCAGCCGCGCCCGCACACGCTGCACGTGCTTCGCGTCAAACGATCCGCCGTCGTAGTCGGCAAACTCCGCCTCGCTGCTGACGGCTCCCTCGCGTGTTGCGCCGGTCGGGATATCTGCCGGATTCCCCAGCAGCACGCACCCACCGTCTACTAAGGCCATGATACCGCCCGAATAGGCCATTTGCACCACGGCAAGCGTATCTTCCTTATGCCACACGCCGTTTTCGCTGCTGTAGCAGTACAGCGCCGCCTTGCCATCCTCTTTCAGGCTCACGTAGTAGTTGAGGCCGTCGCTTCCTCCCACCGCGTCAGAGAGGCGCGCATCGTCGCCCAGCGTGCGGGAGATACAGCGCGGCATGCCGCCGCTGTACGCCATGATGCCGACCTTTGAGAGGTAATAGAGCGTTTCCCCCGCCACGGCGAGGCTCTTGTGGTTTCCCTTCATCACACCGAGCACAGCACTTGACATGAGTTGGAAGTTTGTCGGAATCGTGCCGTACATCTTGAAAATTTTGTCTTCTTTGAAAAAGCACGGGTAACCAAGGTAGCTCACGCACGCCGTGAATGCTCCCGCCGTGCCGCTCTCCACGCTGAACGCATCCGTGGATAGTCCGTCAAACACGTTCCAGTTGTACGGGTCGCCGAGCTTTGAAGCAAAGATGCTGTCGCCCTTGCAGCCCCACACACGGTTCTCGTTCGTGCAGACAAAATCCATGTCGGGAACGCTGCGCTTGAGCGTGACTGTTCCGGGCTCCGTGATGCTTTCCTGCCCATCGGGCAGGCGGAAAGTGTTTTCATAAAAGCGCAGCGTCTTTTTGTCTTCGCTGATCTCCCGGATGATGGGTGTGCGGTTGTTGTAGGTCTCCTTTGTGCAGCCCGAGATCGTCACGGCGTCGCCCACGTTGAACGGGAACGCCGCGCCGGTCGTCGTGATGCTGTTTGCTGCCGCCTTTTCGTCAGCATACGTGCCATTCCCGAATTTCAGCCCCGCCGCGGCGTAGCTCGCCTCCATCGGCTTGATCGTGCCGTCCTTTTCGCACACGATCTTGTCGGGGAAGATGAGCACGCGCTCGCCAAGTGCACAGAAAGTCTTTTCGCTATCTGCGACTATCGTCTTCTCTTCGCCGTTGATGTAGAGCTTCGTTCCGTATACCTCGTAGAGTTTGCCTGCGCTGAAAATGCCGTTTGCCTTGCCCATACCCTTGCGGACGGTATAGCGCCGCGCACGGGGAGCAAGAAGCGGGAAGTATCGCGCCGACAGGTTCTTCATGTCGTAGAGCTCGCCGCCCGCCGCGCCGAATGTGTGGTTGATGCCGCCGAATTTCTCCTGCTGCACGCGCCGGTTCGTATATGCCGTGATCTCAGGCAGTCTCATCTTTCACCGCTCCCCTTGCTTCGCCCTGCGTATCGCCTTCCTCGCCCACCGGGGCTTCTGTCGCATCGCAGATCGTCACGATATTGCGAAGCGACTGGCGCACCGCTGCCACCACGTCGACGGCATCACCGTTGACGTTCAAAATGCCGATCAGGCGCATCGCGTGCGCCGCTTCCTGCTTGATCTTTTCATTCATGCTCTTTACCTCCAATTGGGTTGCGAATAGCTCCCGTAATTGTTGACCGGTCGAACCGATAGCCAATTTGTGTTGTAATACGTCCCAATGTTGACGATCGCACGGTATCTCTTCCAGTTTGGGTTATAATACGTCCCGACGTTGATGACCGCCTTCGCGCTGCCTCCGCTTCCGCCGCCGCTGTACGTCGTTGCCGTGCCGGAATCGCTGTAATCTGAGACGATCCACGATCCGCCCCAGTAGTACATGTTGCATATCCATTCGTATGTCGTCCCCGGCGATAGCCCTGTTATCGTGCCGACAAAGGTGCTCGTCCCACCGCCGACCTCGCTCGAATCGAACGAGAACGTCCCGATGCCCGTGATGCGGATGTCGATTGAGCGCTTATACGTGTAATCCGACGCGCCGCCAGTAAACCGTGCGTAGACGCTGAGCTGTGTCCCGTCTCCGTCGACCGGTGACAGCGTACAATAAAAGCTCGCCATCTCTCACTCCTCAAGGAAAAACACCGTACCATACGGCGCGGCACTTGGCGGCGAAGCGCCGAACATGTAGTTGCCGCTCAGTACCAGATAGCCGCCGCCGAGCGAGACGACAGGGTAGTCGCTGGCATCGTCTTTTCCGATCAATGCAAACGGCCCCAGCTCGGATTCAAGAAAGATATTTCCCGCTGCGTGCATCTTCATGCCACCATAGGTCGCCGTCAGACCGACGCCGACCTGCCCCGTGCCCGTGTAGGCAAGATCCATGCTGCCGACAGGGGTATCTCCGGCCAGCAGGCTCACGCTCCCGCCGCGCAGCGCGCCCGCTGTCAGCGTGCCATAGATGTTCACCGCATCCACGCACAGATCAATGCTGCCCGTGCTCGCTACCTGCACGCCGTTGTAATTGAGCTTGAAGGTCGTGCCGTTCTCGCCACTCGTCGCGCCCAGTGTGAAGCCGGTCGCGCTCTGGTTAAAGATGCTCTGCGCCTGCGTCGCATCGATCTTCCCGCTCACCGTTGCGCGCAGGCCGTTGACGTCCGCCGTCAGGTTCGTCACGCTGCCGTCAAGGCTCGAAATGCTCGCCTGCAATCCCTTTGCCGTCGCTTGCAGCTGCGTGATGTTGCCCTCGGCGTCGCCGATGCGCGCGCTCAGTCCCTTTGCCGTGATAGACAGCTCGTTCACATTCTTGTCCGTGTCCTCGATCTTGGCGTAGATCGGCTCGGAAATATTTTTGATAAACTCGCTCAGTGCATTTTGATTGATGTTGCTCCCGTCCAGATTGAAGAGCGTATACCGAAGCTGTTCCAGAAGCACGAAAAGGTAGTCATAGACCCCGTTGATCTGTTCCTGCGTGTCTTTCCCTTCTCCGTTCGGGAAAGTCGTCTCCACCAGCTGAAATGTCGTCGGCACTTGTCATCACACCTTCCAGTTGCCCTTGCTCTCTTTTCGGTTCTCGCGCCGCCACCATGCCATAGCATCGGCCACCGCCTCGTTGGCAATGGCGTGGTCGTTGGCATAGAGCGCGCTGTCCTGATTGTAGGCGTCGAGCTGCGCTGCCAAATACAGGTGGTAACACTCGTTGTGCCCGTCCGGCAGCAGCAATTCCATATCCTCGACGCTCGCGGTGTCATCCTCCACGCTCACCTTGAGGGTGGGGGCTTCCGCCCCCATCATCTCGGCAATTCGGTGCTCAAGCACCATGAGGATTTCCGCCTTGCGCGGCGTGCTCAATTTGTTAGGCCGCAGCGCGTCCGCGTCACGGATAGCTTTCAGCATTTTCATACATTAGGCCTCCGTGAAATACTGTCCCACGAGCTCGTGCGGCAGATACTGGAGAGTGATTTTGTTACCGGACTGCTCACCGATACGCTCGCAGAGGTACGTCTTGCCGTCCTCGCTATCGAGGTAGTACTTGCCATACTCGTACTCCATGCCGCGGCTTGCGGGGATGGGATCATCCTGCGTGCCCGCGTGCGCAACGTCGATCACGACCCAGAGCGCGGGCGTTGTGCTCGGCTTCCAGCCCTCCTGCGAGGTGTGCGCCTGCTGGCACTTGTAGAGCTTGCCGCCGTCGCTTACGCGGTTGCCCTCAATGTAGCTGACGGGGTATACCCACTTCGGGAACAGCTCGACCGCCGTTGCTGCGTCGCTGTCCGGCAGGCTCGTCGCCGCCGCTTCGATCATCGGGCGCAGCCTTGCCGCGCGCTGCGGCGTGATGCTCTGGCCGACCAGCGCCGTGACGGTTGCCTCCGAAAGCTCGGATTCCGTGGGCTTTCCCATCTTGATACTCACCGTGCCGTCGCGGTGGTCGGTGATGTCGCCAGCAAGGCTGTACTCGCTGTTGTCGTACTCGTTGACGACCTCTTTGGGTTTGCCTGTGGGCTTGCCCTGCTCGTCCAGCACATCCACCATGTCGCGCTGGACGATGCTCCATGGGGTATTGTCAGGCAGCAGCGCCGCTACGGCGTCGTAGGACATGGTCAGATAGATGGTTTTGGTATCACGGCCGTTCCAGTTGCGGTCAACAAGGTTGCCGTTGACCGTAGCGGGATATTCCGTGTTGTTGACTTTTACGTAGATACTCATGTGCTGCTCCTTTCTTATTGCGGCGTGGCGTTGGCTTGCAGCCACGTCAAGAGATCACCGGTGGGTAATTCATCAAAAGTGATGGTGCGGTATACCTCCCCCTGCCAGCCGTTTCGGTAGGCGAGTTCCCTGGTCTCGGTAATCTTTCTATAGTAGATTAAAGTTCTTACACCGTAAGTGTCGTCGTAGCCTCGGATAAGATGGTCGTAGGTAAAGCCATAATAGCCAGACACAAAGCTGACAGCAATCCCGCTACTATACCCCCAGAAGTTGTCTGGCTGCGACGTTATATCAATGGTTTCGTTGAAGTACCACGTCAAGCTCACATCCGGCTCAAAGTTGATGTCATCCCCCGTCCCGCCGATGAGCGTCCTGCCCTTGAGGATGTTGTACACTGTGCCGCCCACCATACATTTCCCGCCCTGCACGGTGTAGACCGTGCCGTTGACGAGCGTTTTGTTCGTAGCGGGCGGTGGCGGAGTGACATTGCCAGAGCTGTCGACTTCCATGTCCTGCGGGAGAATCAAAGCGGGGCGGATGCCGGACGAGCTGGATGCTTTGCTGGCCTCGCAGACGCCGTTGTAGTTGACGAGCCACACCAAGCTGGTGTTGTGGGTGATCGGGGAGCGGAGATACCAGTAGTCGGCCGATCCGTTCAGTTTCGCAATACGCTTGTTGTTGGCGGACGTGTCGGTTCCAGATTCAAAGTAGGACAGCTTCGCACCATCTTGCGGGAAGTAGGGGTTATCGCTGGTCGTGAAGCCAATCTCGTAGCCGGACAGCAGGAAAATCTTCGCGGACAGGCCATTTGCACCGCTTTGATCCGAGCCACCGGAGCCGCCGTTCTTACGGTACGGGATCTTCACCTGCTTGATTGCGTCCCTGATGTTGCTCTCAAACGCGTTCAAGAACG
>OGQV01001347.1_pt1 | contig 18418 bp, 14 predicted proteins | sample 1553311 | NCBI WGS metagenome assembly OGQV01 (sample SAMEA2579976, study PRJEB22360) | human gut metagenome
CCGAAACCTTGGCGGAAGGGGCGGTTGGGGCTGTTAGGGAAGCCGCAGCGGCTCCGGCGGAGGTTTCGGCCGTGCGGCCGACGGCGAGTCGGGTCCCGCGCGTCGTTTCGCGCGGGCTGCGGAGTCCCGGCGTCCGGCGGCGGCTCCCGATCCGGCGCTGGTGCAGACGCCCCGGCCTTCGACCGACGGCATGCGCCGTGTCGGCGTGCGGCAGGCGATGGACGGCGGCCTTTCCTCCGGAAGTGCGGCGGCGGTGAGCGGCGAATACGTCGTGGGACAGCGCGTCGAGCACCCGAAATTCGGCGTGGGCATCGTGCAGCGCATCGAGACGCTGTCCACGGACCACAAACTCGTGGTGGCTTTCGACAATGCGGGCGAAAAGACCCTGCTGGCCAAATTTGCGAAACTGACCAAACTCTGATCGCGATGGAGACGCCGCTCGTATCGGTCTGCATGACCACTTACAACCACGAACCCTATATCGCCGAGGCCATCGAAAGCGTGCTGGCGCAGCAGACCTCGTTCGGAGTCGAACTGGTCGTGGGGGAGGATTGCAGCACGGACCGCACGGCGGCGATCTGCCGCGAATATGCGGCGAAATACCCGGACCGCATCCGGCTGGTGACCTCGCCGGAGAATGTCGGCTGGCGGGCCAACTACCGGCGGACGTTCGAGGCGTGCCGCGGGAAATACGTGGCCTACCTCGACGGCGACGACTGGTGGTGCGATCCCCGGAAATTGCAGATGCAGGCCGACCTGATGGAGTCGGACCCCGGGTGCGGCATGTGCTATACGCGCGCCTCGAACTACTGGCAGGCCTCGGACCGCACGGAACCCGACCATCCGGACCATTACACCGATTTCGGGCGTCTGCTGTGCAGCCTGACCATCGCCAACTGCGCGACGCTGGCCCGCCGGGAGTTGATCGCACGGTATTACGACGAGGTTCGTCCCGCGGAGCATCCCGAGTGGAAGACCGACGACGCCCCGATGTGGCTCTGGTTCTCGGTGCGCAGCCGCATCAGCTATCTGCCCGACATCACGGCCGTCCACCGGCGCCTGCCCGACAGCGTGAGCCACAGCACGGCCTACCGGAAACGGATCGCCTTCTGCGATTCGCTGATGGACATAAGCCTCTGGTTCGACGCCCGCTACGGTGCGGGCCGCAACCGCTTCCGCATTCTCCGGCGGCGCAGTTCGGTGGCTTTGTGGGTCCTTTCGTGGGAAGGTCCGGTCGGGGAATACGTGACGCGCTGGCGGCGCGACGTTGCGGCCTGCCCGCGCCTCGCGCTCTGTCCCGAAGGGCCGGGACTGCTGGTGAAAAAGATTCTTTTCCGACGTAAAAAACAGCATTTATGACGACCAAACAACGTTATGACGGCGTAATCGCCTGGTTTTCGGAGCATATGCCCGTGGCCGAAAGCGAACTGCACTATTCGGACCCTTATCAGCTGCTGGTGGCGGTGATCCTCTCGGCGCAGTGCACCGACAAACGGGTCAACATGACCACCCCGGCGCTGTTCGAAGCCTTTCCCACGCCGCACCACATGGCCCGCGCCACGGCCGAGGAGATTTATCCCTACATCCGGAGCATCTCCTACCCGAACAACAAGGCCAGAAACCTCGCGGGAATGGCCCGAATGCTCTGCGAGGAGTTCGGCGGCGAAGTCCCGAGCGACCTGGAGCAGATGCAGCGCCTGCCCGGCGTGGGCCGCAAGACGGCCAACGTGCTGGGGGCCGTGCTGTGGCAGAAGGAGGTAATGCCGGTCGACACGCACGTTTTCCGCGTCTCGGAGCGTATCGGGCTGACAACCCGTTCGAAAACCCCGTTGCAGACGGAGCTGACCCTCGAAAAGAACATCCCCGGCCATCTGCTGCCTCTGGCCCACCACTGGCTGATCCTCCACGGGCGTTACGTCTGCGTGGCCCGTGCCCCCAAATGCGACGAATGCGGCATTGCGACCTGGTGCCGCAAATACGCCGCCGATCACCGCCAACCTAAAACCTTGAAGATATGATGAAACTCGTTTTCCGCCTTTTGCTGATTCTGCTGCCTCTGGGCGGCATGGCCCAAACGCCGCAGGATTCCCTGCGGGTGCTGTGGGTCGGCAACAGTTTCTCCTATTGCAACGATTTGCCCGGCATGGTGCAGAAGATCGCCTCGACCCAGAAGGTAAAACTCTCCTGCACGCGCTTTCTCAAGGGCGGCGAACGCTTCTCGGGGCACCTGAAAAACAAGAAGCTGTTGCAGGCCATTGCCGACGGCGGCTGGGATTACGTCGTTCTGCAGGAGCAGAGCACGGCTCCCGCGATGCCGACCGGACAGGTGGCCCGCGAGGTCTATCCCGCGGCCCGGACGCTCGACAGTCTGGTGCATGCCGCGTCGCCCGACGCCCGGGTGATCTTCTACATGACCTGGGGGCACAAGTACGGCAACCGCAAGCCCGTGGCCGAATACCCGCTTTCGAACGGATACGAGGGGATGCAGGAGCGGCTGAAGACCAGCTACCTCGAAATGGCCTACGACAACGGCGCATGGTGCGCTCCGGTGGGCATGGCGTGGCGCGCGGTGCGCAGCGAGCGTCCCGACTGCATCCTCTACCGGCCCGACTGCTACCACCCCGCGGTTCCGGGCAGCTATCTGGCTGCCAACGTCATTTTCACGACGATCCTCCAGCGTCCCTACCAGACGGCCTTCACCGCGGAGCTTCCGGCCGAGCAGGCCGAATATCTCCAGCGTACGGCCCAGCGAACCGTGCTCGACAACCTCGTGCTGCTGAATATCCGGTAGGCCGGTTGGTTTATCGCCTGTTTTTTTCTATCTTTGTCGGGTCCACCAATGCGGACCAACCCGAATGAAGTTATCGAAAGAACATATCGAACGTCTGCGGGAGATGCTCGCCCGACCCGGGCAGCGCATCGTCGTCGTCTCCCACACCAACCCCGACGGCGACGCCGTCGGATCGTCGCTCGCATGGGCCGAGGTCCTGCGTACGATGGGACATGCGGTGACCTGCGTCGTGCCCAATAAATATCCCTATTTCCTCGACTGGATGCCCGGGATCGACGAGGTGGTGATCTTCAAGACCGACACCGAAGGGCGCGCACGGCGCGCCATCGCGGAGGCCGACATGATTTTCTGCCTCGATTTCAACGCCGTTTCGCGGCTCGAAATCCTCAGCGACACCATCGCGGCCAACACCACGGCCCGCCGCGTGCTGATCGACCATCACCTCTCGCCCGACGAGGGCTTCGACCTGATGTTCTCGCATCCCGATTCGTCGAGCACGTGTTTTCTGGTGTACAGCATCGTCGAGGCGATGTGCGGCGCCGGGGCTATCACATGCCGCATGGCCGAGTCGCTCTACGTGGGCATGATGACCGACACGGGCAATTTCGCCTTCTCGTTCCTCACCCCGGAGCTGTTCCGCGCCGTGGCCGTGCTGGTCGAGAAGGGCATCTCGATCCCCGACATTCACAACAGCGTCTACAACGCCTATACCGAGGGCCGCGCGCGGCTGTTCGGCTATGCCATCAACCGCAAGATGGAGGTGATCCAGGACGGGACGGTGGCCTACATGTCCTTGCTGGAGAACGAGATGCGCCGCTTTCAGTTCCAGCAGGGCGACAGCGAGGGATTCGTCAACTACGCCCTCACGATCAAAAAGGTCAAGATGTCGGCCATGTTTCTCGCCCACCGCAAATTCATCCGCGTGTCGCTGCGCTCGCGGGGCGACGTCGACGTCAACCTCTTCGCCCGGAAGTATTTCAGCGGCGGCGGCCACAAGAACGCCGCGGGGGGCAAGTCGTTCGTCTCGATGCAGGAGACCATCGACCACTACGTCCGTTCGGTCAGGGAGTTCGCCGACGAAGGCCATCTGGGCTGACGCCTTATGGACGATTTCCGCCTCAAGGTCTTTATCGCCGCGGCCCGGACGTTGAGTTTCACCCGGGCCGCCGAACAACTCTACATTTCGCAGCCCGCCGTCAGCAAGCATGTCGGCGAGCTGGAATCCCGTTATAAGGTGCAGCTTTTCACCCGCCGCGGCAGCCATCTGGAGCTGACCGATGCGGGGCGTACGATGCTGGAGGCGGCCGGGCGGCTTCTCGACGACTACCGCCGCCTCGAATACGAGATGAGCCTCTGCGCCGACCAGACCGGGGGCGAACTCCGCCTCGGGGCCAGCACGACCATCGCGCAGTACCTCCTTCCGCCGATTCTGGCGCACTTCACGGCGCGCTTTCCCGGGGTGCGGGTCTCGATGTCGTCGGGCAACAGCGCCGAGGTTGAGCAGGCGTTGGGCGAACATGCCGTGGATCTGGGGCTGGTCGAGAGCCTCAGCCGCCGGCAGGGGCTGCACTACACGCTTTTCAGGCCCGACGAATTGGTGCTGGTGGCCCGTCCGGGCGGGAAATACGCCCGCCGGGAGACGGTGACGCCCGAGGAGTTGCCGCGCATCCCGCTGGTGTTGCGCGAAAGCGGCTCGGGGACGCTCGAAGTGATCGCCGCGGCCCTTGCGGCCAGAGGCATCCGTCTCTCGCAGCTCGATGTGACGATGCGCCTCGGGTCGACCGAGGGGATCAAGGCCTTCGTCCGCAACAGCGACGCCATGGCCATCGTATCGGTGATTTCGGTGGTGGATGAACTGCGCAGCGGCGCGCTGCGGATCGTCGACATCGAGGGGCTGACGCTCTCCCGCGATTTCGTTTTCGTGCATGCCGAAGCCGAACCTGCGCGTCTGGCGTGGCGGTTCATCGACTTCGCCCGGGCGGATTTCTGATTGCCGGCCCCCGGTTTCCTTATCCCTGCGTCATAACTTCAGGTTATCCCGGATAACCAAATCTTGTTTCGTATCCCGATAAAAGATGCGACCTTTGCCGTCGCAATGAAGCAAAAGTTATCGGTCGTCATTAAAATTGCAAGGATATGTTGGAAAAAGGTAACAGGGCGAACACCCTGCACGGAATTCTCCTGATCGCGCTGTTTTCGTTTGCGGCATTTTACATCGCCGAAATCCCCGTTGTCAGACGGCTCTCGTTCAGCCCCCTGATCGTCGGCATCGTGCTGGGCATGCTCTACGCCAACAGCCTGCGCAACCGGCTGCCCGAAACCTGGGTCCCGGGCATCCGGTTCTGCACGAAGCAGGTGCTGCGTTGGGGCATCGTCCTCTACGGGTTCCGCCTGACGCTGGCCCAGGTGGCGGCTGTGGGCGTGCCGGCCGTCGTCGTGGACCTGATCGTCGTGACGGTCACCATTCTGGGGGGCGTTCTGCTGGGCCGCCTGCTGAAGATCGACCGCGACACGGCGCTGATGACTTCGACGGGCAGCGCCATCTGCGGCGCGGCGGCCGTGCTGGGGGCCGAGCCGGTGGTGAAGTGCGAGGGGTACAAAACCGCCATTGCCGTCTCCACGGTCGTCATTTTCGGAACCCTCTCGATGTTTCTCTATCCGGTCATGTACCGCATGGGCATGCTCAACGGGATGACCGACACGGAAGTGGCCGTCTACACGGGCAGCACGCTGCACGAGGTGGCCCACGTGGCCGGGGCGGGCAACGCGATGGACCCCACCGATGCGCTGGGGATCGCCGGAACGGCCACCATCACCAAGATGATCCGCGTCATGCTGCTCGCGCCCGTGCTCGTGATCATGGGCTTCGTGCTGGCGGGCCGCCGGAAGGAATCCGGGGGCGAAACGGGAAAACGCAGGATCGCCGTGCCGTGGTTCGCCTTCGGGTTCATCGGGATCATCGGTCTCAATTCGCTGCTGCAAAGCCTCTGCGGGGTGGAGACGGTCCGGGAAATTCCGCTCAACGGGACCATCGAGTACGTCGATACCTTCATGCTGACGATGGCCATGACGGCGCTGGGGACCGAAACGAGCCTCGATAAATTCAGGCAGGCGGGGGCCAGGCCTTTCGTGCTGGCCGGCCTGCTCTACGTCTGGCTGGTGGCGGGCGGTTACTTCGTCACGAAATACGTGGTCGGCCTGTTGTAGCGGCCGCTTTACAGTCTCGGCAGCTCCGGATTCTCGTGCTCGGAGTAGCGGAGCACCCGTTCCCGAATGAAGTCCGCGAAACCGCGGGCCTCTTCGTATGTAAGGGCCTCGGGATAGCTCATCAGCACCAGCCGGTGGGGATGGAACGGCCGCCGGAACGAGGGGTGGATGTACGCGTAGGGATTGGCGACGAAACCCAGCCGCTGGTAGAAATGCTGGCGGCGGACCGAGATTTCATCCTCCGGCGGGTCGATCTCCAGAATGACGCGCCGCCCTTGGCAAAAGGCCGCGAGGGCTTTTGAACCCATGTTCTGTCCCCGCAGGCGGGGCGAGACGGCCAGATGCTCGACGTAGCGGTAATCCCCGGCGTTCCAGTGGAAGAGGATGCCGATGAACTCGTCGCCGCGCCAGATGCCGTCGGCCTCGAAATGCGGGTCGCCGAAAGCGCGGTCGTAACCCGTGCCGTCCCAGCGTTCGCAGTCGGGGAAGGAGGCTTCGTAAAGCGCCCATGCTTCGGCCCAGCCCTTGTCCGAGCGTGATTTGAACGGTATGAATCGCAGTTGCTGTGTCATGGTTTCCAATTTTCGGCAAGATACGGCAAATTTCGCATAAAACCCAATTTTCACGACTGCCCGAACGAGCCGCAGCCGCTTCTGCGGCGCCCTGCCCGTTTGCCGGGAGCGGAAAAATCCCCGGAGCTTCGGCCCGGGGATTTCCGGTTTCCGGGGGGGGCGGAAAGGGACGCTCCGAAAAAAAATCGCACGGCGGGGGTCGGTATCCGGAAAAGGCGTGTCTACCGGGTGAAGACAAAGAGAAGAAATCTGTTTTGTGTAAATGATATGCAGAAAGAGATAGACAGACTGATCAATTCGTACCGGAGCAACGCTTTGAATAAGGAGGAGGCCGGTATGCTGGCGGGATGGCTGGAGGAGTCGGATGAAAACCGGGCTTATTTCAGGGAGTGTCTCGCCAGACGGGAGCTGCCCGCGTCGGCCAAGGCGGAGCGGGAATGGGCGCGTTTCGCGGCCCGCAACAAGATCCTGTTCGCTGTCCCCGAGGTCGCCGGACGGCGCCGGAGTCGGTTCCTGCGTTATGTGGCGGCGGCCGCCGTGGTTGCGGCGGGCGTTTGCGCCGTGTGGTTCTGGCAGCGCACCCCCGATGTCGCGTCCGAAGCCGGGGCCGGGGCGGAGATCAGCGCCGCACAGCCCCTGGAATACCGCACGGCGTGCGGCGAGAGGCTCGACATCGTGCTGCCCGACGGGTCGAAGGTCTGCATGAATTCCGAGGCGACGCTCACCGTGGATCCGGGATTCGGGAAGGCGACGCGCGAGATCGAGTTCGACGGCGAGGCGTTTTTCACCATTTCGCCCGACAAAAACTGTCCGTTCATCATCCACAGCGCCAACAACAACTATACGGTGCTGGGAACGTCGTTCAACCTGCAATCCTACGCCCGGGAGAATTTCGCCGTGGTGACGCTCCATACGGGGTGCTTGCAGGCGCAGGTCCGGAAGGACGTCATCATCCTCGACCCCAACGAGGAGTTGCAGATCGACGCGACGGCCAATACGATCACCAAGCGGGCGGTGCACGTCGACGATTCGATCGGCTGGATCGAGGGGCGGCTGATCTTTTCGGGACATCCGCTCAAGGACGTGGCCAACAAACTTTCGCGCTATTATCAGGTGAAGATCAATATTCACGACGAGATCGCCAACCTGCAATATACGGGCATGGTGGACCGGGAGACGCTGCCGGAGGCTCTGCGGATGATTTCCGCGACCTCGCCGGTGAAGCTCTCCATCACCAACATCGACGGGGAGTATTTCCTCTCCCGGGCGAAACGAAAATGACACACGGATTATCAAACTACCTAAACAATTGAATGAATGAGCAATTTTAACAAATTCGAAGGTTGCCGTACGATGCTGCGACGCTGGCTGGCGTGCGGTCTTGCAGCGATGTTTCTGGCGGTTGCGGGCGTCGCCCACGCCTCCGGAGCCGGGGAGAAACCCGCGACCGTAACGCTTTCCGTCGAGCGGGCGCCGCTGGCCACGGTCCTGAAGAAGATCGAGGCCCAGACCTACTACACGTTCTTCTTCAACAACGAGTTGGTGGGCAAGGCCGCTCCGGTGACGCTCTCCGTGAAGCAGGCTCCGGTTCCCGACGTGCTGGCGAAGATTTTCGCCGGAAGCGATCTCACCTATGAGTTCCGGGAGGATAAAATCCTGATCAAACGCAGGAACGCCGGCAAATCGGCTGCGCAGGCGCAGGCTGCCGGGACCGTTTCGGACGTCGGCGGGCAGGCTGCCGGCGCGGCCCGTCCGGTCTCCCCCCCCCGGCGGCAGGGTAGCACCTCCCCGTCCGCTCCGGCGCTGGTTCAGGGCGTCGTCCGGGACGATGCCGGACAGCCCGTCGCGGGCGTCAGCGTGATCGTAAAGGGTTCGCTCGTGGGAGCCGTCACCGAAAGTGACGGTTCGTACCGCATCAAGGCGCGTCCCAGCGACCAGCTGTCGTTCAGTTTCCTGGGCTTCAAGACGCAGGATGTCTACGTCGGCAGCAAGACGACGATCGACGTGAATCTGGTCAGCACGGCGCAGGCCATCGACGACGTGGTCGTGACGGCGCTGGGCATGAAGCGCGAGGAGAAGTCGCTGGGTTATGCCGCCACGAAGGTCAAGGGCGACGTCTTTTCGTCGTCGGCCTCGTCGTCCAACTGGATGTCGGGCCTTTCGGGCCAGGTGGCGGGCCTCTCCGTGGCCAAAGCCAACACGGGCGGCGGCGGTTCGATGCGCGTGACACTGCGCGGCGAGTCGTCGATCGACCTCAACAACAACGGGGCGCTGTTCGTGATCGACGGCGTGCCGATGTTCAACACCTCGGCGGCCGGGGGCGAGTCCACCGCCTATTCGATCGACTACGGCAACGGTACGGGCGACGTCAACCCCGAGGACATCGAGAACATCACGGTGCTGAAAGGTCCCGCGGCGACCGCCCTCTACGGTTCGGAGGCCGCCAACGGCGCCATCATCATCACGACGAAATCCGGCGAGGGGCAGGACGGTGCCGTTTCGGTGACCTTCACGTCGAATTTCGTCGTCGATCAGATCAACTCCTCGCCCGATTTCCAGTACGTCTACGGACAGGGTTCGTCGAAGGGCAACGACGGGTTTCACTACGGCGATCCGGTCGACGGCGAGGGCATGAGCACGCTCGACGTGTCGTCGTGGGGACCCAAGATGGACGGGACGCTCTACTATCAGTACTATGACGTGAACCGCGGCATCGGCGTCGACGAAAACGGCGCGCGCATCAAGACGCCGTTCGTCAGCTACGGCAACTGGTTCAAGAATTTCTTCCAGAACGGATGGACGGCGACCAACACGCTGTCGGTTTCGGGCAAGATCAACAAGAACAACTCGATCCGGTTCTCGGTGACCGATTACCGCAGCGAGTCGATCGTTCCCAACTCGCCGTGGTCCAAGCAGTCGATTTCGCTCAAGAGCAGCAACAAGGTCAACAAGTGGCTCTCGATGAACACGTCGCTGACCTACTACCGCAAGGACGACGACAACCTGCCCGTGATGGGTTACGGTTCCAGCTCGATCATGTATTCGCTGTGGTGCATGGCGCCCAACATCGACATGAACTGGGCCAGGCAGTACTGGTATCCCGGTCAGGAAGGTGTCCAGCAGGACGCCGACCTTTCGGGCGGTAAGAACAACCCCTATTTCGTGGCCTACGAGCAGATCAACACGCTCGACCGCGACCGCATGTACGGCAACACGGCGCTGAACCTCCATCTTTACAAGGGACTCGACCTGATGCTCCGCGGAGGCATCGACTTCTCGCGCGACCTGCGCACGACCCGTCATCCGAAAAGTTCCTATTCGCAGAAATACGGCATGTACGGCGAGACGGAACTCACCTCGCTGCAACTCTCGACCGACTTCCTGCTGAAGTACGACCGCAAGCTCGGCGCGGGCTTCAACATCACGGCCAACCTGGGCGGAAGCATCATCAACCGCTCGTTCGTGCAGACCGACAAGACCGCCGAGCAGCTCAAGCAGCCGGGCGTCTATTCGCTGGCCAACTCGGTCAACCGCATCAAGACGAACAATTACTCCTACGAGCGTCAGACCAACAGCATCTACGGACTGGTTTCGCTCTCGTGGCGCGACGCCGTATACCTCGACATCACGGGGCGCAACGACTGGTCGTCGACGTTGCCCAGCGACAACAACTCCTATTTCTATCCGTCGGTTTCGGCCAGCGTGCTGCTCAACGAACTGATCGACTTCGGCACGGCGCGCGACATCGTCAATCTGGTGAAACTGCGCGGCAGCTTCGCACAGGTGGGTAACGACACGAAGCCCTACCGCACGTCGAACTACCTCACGGCGTCGGATTTCGCCGGCAATTTCCAGATTCCCCGCACGGCGGCCGACCTCAACCTCAAGCCCGAGATCGTCAGCTCGTGGGAGGTGGGCGCCGACATCCGGCTGTTCCGCAGCCGTCTGAACCTCGACATCGCCTACTACGACAGCGAGTCGAAGAATCAGATCGTGAGCATGCCCGTGAGCCAGGCTTCGGGCGTCGGGAACCGTTACAGCAATACGGGCCGCATCCGCAACTGGGGCTGGGAGGTCTCGGCTAACGGCACGCTCGTGAAGACCAAGAAGGTGCAGTGGAAAGCCTATGTCAACTGGGCGCTCAACCGCAACCGTGTGCTCGAACTGGGCGACGGCGTCGATTCGTGGATCGTGGCTTCCTACTCGTCGCACGCCTACATGACGGCCTACGAGGGACAGTCGCTCTCGACGATGTACGGCCTGGGTTACAAACGCGCTCCGGAGGGTTCGTTCATCGTGGGCAAGGACGGTTCGCTGACCGACGTCAGCGGCCAGCTGGTGATCGACGAAAACGGCTATCCGCAGTATTCCGACGATTTGCAGCGCATCGGCGAGTGCATGCCCGACTGGAAGGGCGGCTTCGGCACGAGCGTCAAGTGGAACGGCCTGACCCTTTCGGTGGCTTTCGACGGTCAGTTCGGCGGACACGTCTACTCCTACTCCAACGCCCTGCTGGGTTCGCGCGGTAAGGGAACGATCTCGCTTCCGGGACGTTACGACGGACTGGTGCTCGACGGCGTCAACCTGCTGCCCGACGGCAACTACGTGAAGAACACGCACAAGACAGCCGACATCACCGAGTACTACGGTCTGGCCTACGCGTTCCAGAACGCCGAGCAGAACTTCGTCAGCACGCAGTTCCTCAAACTGCGCGAACTGCGCCTCGACTACGAATTCCCGAAGAAACTGCTGGCCAGGACCGGTTTCATCAAGGGCCTCGTGCTGTCCGTCTACGGACGCGACCTCTTCTGCTGGTCCGAATTCCCGGGCTGGGACCCCGAAGGCGCCTTCATGCGCGGTTCGTCGGTCGTTCCCGGCTTCGAAATCGCCCAGATGCCCGGAACCCGCGCCATCGGCGGCAGTATCAAGATCACTTTTTAACGCAGGAGGAACCGAAAAATGAAAAATACGATTATAAGACTGACTGCAACCCTCTCGTTCGGCGCGCTCGCCCTGTCGGGCTGCGACAATTTCGACGAGATGAACGTAAACAAGAATGCGTTGCAGACCACCAATGCCACGAGTTACGTGCAGCCGATCACGTTCGGTCTCGAATATGCGCTGCTGGAGCGTTCGTTCGACGTTAATTCGCAGCTCATGTAGTACACCGTGCAGGGGCAGACCTCGGCCGAGCGCATCTACAACTACCGTTTCAACAACTCGATCATCAACTACTTCTGGCAGAACATCTACCGCTGGGCCGGCAATGCCGAGACCATGCGCGTGCAGGCCGAGAAGGACAATGACAAGACGGGGCTGGCCATCGCCTATATCCTCAAAGTGCTGACGCTCTCGCACATCACCGACGTGTTCGGCGACGCGCCCTATTTCGAGGCCGGCAAGGGCTACACCGAGGGCAAGTTCTACCCGGCTTACGACAGCCAGAAGGAGATTTACCGCGACATGTTCGAAAAACTCGAACAGGCCAACACCCTGCTGGCCGAAGAGGGCGCGGATTTCGACATGCAGGAGGATTACATGTACGACGGCAAGGTCGCCCAGTGGCGCAAGTTCGGCAACTCGCTGTACGTCCGCCTGCTGATGCGCGTCGCGCTGAAGGACGAGAGCGAGCCGGCCGGCGAGCGTCTCGACGCCGTGTCGAAGCTCAACGAGATCTTCTCCTATCCGTCGATCTATCCCGTTTTCGAGAGCCGTGCGGACGCCGCCAACGTGAAGTTCGACAAGAACGTCAACGCGCAGTACACGCCGTTCCACAACACCCGCGCGGGCCTTTGGAACAACAACATGATCTGCGAGCGGCTGATGAACGAGATGTACGATACGTCGGCCGGGCTGAAGGACCCGCGCGTGTCGCTCTATTTCGACAAGCTCGTGGGCGTGCCGACGCAGATCACCTACAACGAGCTGATGGAATATTTCGACGTGGCGGCCCACTACCGCCGCAGCGTGATCCAGGACCGCGACCATTTCCCGCTGATGAACTACTCGGAACTGTGGTTCATCCGGGCCGAGGCGGCCTACCGCGGCTGGATTTCGGGCACGCCGAAAGAGTATTACGTGAAGGCCGTTTCGGAAGCCGTTTTCGAGTGGACCGACGATCCGGATGCGGACCTGACATCGTTCCTTTCCAATCCGAAGGTGTCGATCGACGCGCTCGACGGCGAGGAGGTGCTCGAACGGATCATGACTCAGAAGTGGATTTCGAATTTCCTGGTCGGCATCGAGTCGTGGTGCGACTACCGCCGCACGGGGTATCCCGAGATGCCCGTCAAGCCGCTGGCCGCCAACGACGGCATCCTGCCCACGCGCCTGCGTTATCCCGCCGACGAGGAGTTCCGCAACCGCGACCACTATTTCGAGGCGGTGAACGGCTGGCTCGGAGGCACGAACAACATGACCACGAACGTTTGGTGGGCCGATCATACCAACAAACGCAAATAAAAGGAGATCAACGATATGAAAAAATATATTTTTCTGATATTTGCAGCGGCGACGGCCGTTTTCGCAGCCTGTTCGTCCGACGAAGGAACGTCGGCGTATCCCGATAAACTGGAAGTCGTGCTGACCCCGGCGTGGGATGCCACCCGGGGCATGACCAGTTCGAGCCAGACCCGGACCGTGGCCGTGACGTTCAATGTGGAGAGCGTGCACTGGACGGTGGCGTCCGACAGCGACTGGTGTGTCGTCGACGAAGAGACGACACACGTGGGCAGCGGCGAATTCACCGTCGAGGTGACCGCCAACGAAGACTTCAAGTCGCGCGACGCTGTGGTGACCCTTTCGGCGGGCGCTTTCACCTGCCGGATGACGGTCGATCAGTCGGGTAACATCTTCATCCTCGACAAGGTCTATTCCGTGGTGGCCCCGAACGACGCCGAGGCCATCGAGGTCGTGGTCAAAACCCTTTCGAAATGGGAGCCGGTGGATTCGGAGTGGATTCACGGCGAGGTCGTCGAGACCTCCGAGCCGGATGCCGAAGGCATGACCACCTCGACGCTCCGCATCCGCTGCGACGCCAACACGGACGCTGCGGGGCGCTACGGCACGCTGACCCTCGAGCCGACCGACGGAGTGGGTTACAGCACCGAATATGCCGTTTATCAATTCGGAGCGGATATGCCGTTCGACACCGACGGCAAGCTTGATCTCGCGGCCAAAGGCGAGGTGAAATTCGATGTGGTGGCTCCCGCCGAGGCGGTCGTCGGCGTGACCTGCCCGACGTGGGTCACCTACGTGTCCGAGCCGGACGGGGAGCGGGCGACCTACACTTTCTCCGTTGCGGAGAACCCCAGCGATACGAAGACCGAGCGCGAGGGCGTGATCGAGTTCTCGATCAAGGACATCGAGGCGCAGACCGCTCTGCCTGCCATCAGGCAGGCGTTCTATCCCGCGGGCGGCATCGTTTCGGGCGCAGGCCTGAAGATGTTCGCCGAGGCGTTCAACGCCGGGGGCGACATTTCCGACTGGACGTCGGGCGAAGACGGCAGGACCGTCGAGGTGCTGGGCGACGTCGACATGAAGGATGTCGCGTGGACGGCCGTCGGTACGGCCGAGCGTCCGTTCGACGGCGTCGTTGCCGGCAACGGGCACCTGATCCTGAACTGGAACACGGCGCAGCCGCTCTTCGGCCACATGGCCGAGGGTTCGGAGATTCGCGACCTGACGATCGACGCTTCGTCGAAACTGACGGCGAAAAGCGTTGCGAAGGATGTCTATGCGGCGGCGTTCGCCGGCGTCTGCAACGGAACGCTCAAAAACTGCCGCAATATGGCGGCCGTGACGCTGGATGCCGCCGCCACGGTGGACGGTGCGTGCGGCGTTGCCGGCGTTGCGGGTCTCGTCGGCGCCGCCGGACGTGTCGAGAACTGCGCCAATACGGCGTTCGTCACCTTGAGCGGCAATGTCGTCGGCAGCAAGATCTCGGTCGGCGGCGTGGTGGCCGAAACGGAGGCCGGGGCTGTCGTGACGGGCTGTACCAACGAGGGCGGCATCTCCTCTTCGGGCGCAACGCCCAAGGTCAACACGGCAGGCATCTACACGGGCGGCGTGGTCGGCTGGGCCGGCGGCGCGGTCGAGAACTGCACCACCGAGGGCGGCAAGACGATCGCCCTGCAAATTACGGCCGGCTACATGAGCTACACCGGCGGCATCGTCGGCTGGGCCGACGGCTCCGTGACGGGCTGCACCAACAAACAGCCCCTTTCGATCTCCGCCAACCGTCTGGGCGACGCCTGCCGCTATGCCTATGCGGGCGGCGTGGCCGGCAAGTCGGTTGGTGCGCTCACCGGCTCGAAGAACCGCGGCAATCTGACCGCCACGGCGATCTGCAAGTTCGTCATCATGGGCGGCATCGTCGGTTCGGCCGACGGGGTTGTGTCGGACGTGGTCAATGTGGCTGCGGTTTCGGTTCCCGGAAACCCCGACGGGGTGAACGGCGCGCTGAAAGAGAAGTATTTCGGTCCCCGTTACGCCTATGTCGGCGGCATCGCGGGCCAGCTGCGCATCGACGGAACGCTCACCGGCAACGGCGATACGACCAACTCGGGCGCCGTCACGATCGAACAGATGGAGTATAGCACCGAGGACATCGTTGCCGTGGGCGGTGTGGTCGGACAGCAGCTCGGCAAGGTCTCCAATACGGTCAACTCGGGCGCCGTCACGGTGTCCGCCAGTCCTGCCGCGGGAGGAACCATCGCCTGGAAAGTGCGCTGTGCGGGCGGTATTTCCGGCCTGCTCGGCGAAATCGGCAAGACCTATGCGGAAGCGTCGGTCGCCGGGTCGAAGAACCTGGCCCTCGTCAAGCAGGAGCGCACGACGGTACGCAGCAACGGCATGCCCGCCTATGTGGGCGGCATCGTCGGCTACATCTATGAGTCGGCGGCTTCGGTTTCCGGTTGCACCAACAGCGGCGAGGTCAACAATGACTATTATAACAACAACATCGACTTCGATGCTGCGGAAAGCGCCAAACGGACGAACTGCACGGGCGGCATCGTGGGCGCGGCCTCTACCCTGGGCGAACCCAACGTCATCTCGTCGTGCTCCAACTCGGGGCTGATTCCGATTTACCGCGGCATCGGCGGCGGTGTGGTGGCCTATGCCGACGGCGTCGGGATCAGGGACTGCACGAACACGAGCAGTTTCCCGACCTCCAACCGCAACGGCGTTACGGGCGGTATAGCGGGACAGGTGTTCAACGCGCAGATCGAGGGCTGCCTGAACAAGGCGCTGGTGTTTGCCGACGGTGCGGGCGATGCGGTGACGGTCAAGGCCGGCGGCATCGTCGGGGATCTGGGCGAGAACTCCGCAGTCCGCGGCAGCAAGCATTACGGGGTCGTCTACCCCAAGATTTACGGCAGCACGGCAAAACCCGAGTACAAGGTCCTGACCAGCGGCGGCATCGCCGGTGTTTCGGTGAAGGGGACTGTGATCGAAAACTGCGGGTTCGGCGGACAGCTCAAGGGTGCGGACGACGCCCATACCTTCGAGATGAAACTCGAAAACATATGCAGCGACACGAACTTCACCGGTTCGGGCAACTCGCTTTGGGACGGAAAATAAACGGTTAGTGGGTCGAGGACGGGGCGGAAGCCTCCGTTCCGTCCCCGTTTTTAGAGATGCGACGCATGGTGAGAAAACTGATATTTGCGCTTTTTGTCGGATGGCTGCCGGTCGCCTGCGGCGGTGACGACGCGCCGGGCGGAACCGGTCCGAACGGCGGGAATGCGACCGTCACCGGAACGGTCGTCGACCAGCGGGGCCTGCCTGTCGAAGGCGTGGTCGTGAGCGACGGACTGTTGACGACGCTGACCGACGAGTCGGGGTATTATGCGCTCGAAAGCGACCTTTCGAAACGGCGCTTCGTGCAGGTGACCATTCCCGCGGCATACGAAATCCCCGTGAAGAACGGCATTCCGCAGTTCTGGCGGCGCATTCCGGAGGGGGCGACCGAATTCGAGGCCGACTTCACGTTGCAGGCCCGCCGGAAGGCGGCTTCGCGTTACACGGTCCTGATGACGGCCGATCCGCAGATCCGTTCGCGCAGCGCGCGCTACGACAATTTCGCGTTTCATTCGATCGACATGTACGAAGATATGTGCCGCGATCTTTGGGAGACGGCCGCGTCGATCACCGACCGTCCCGTTTACGGCATTTCGCTGGGCGATCTGGTTCACAACGACATGTCGCTCTATCCGACCTATTGCGCCGGGATTGCGGATTTCGATTTCCCGGTGTTCAGCGTCATCGGCAACCACGACCACGTGCAGAACGCGGCTACCGACCGCGAGGCGGTGAAGAAGTTCGAGGAGTACCTCGGTCCGACCTGCTATTCGGTCGAACTGGGCGAACTGCACTTCATTTTCCTTGACAACATCGTTATGAAGAACAACACGCTCGATCCGAACAACGTCGGGGCTTACAGCGACGGGCTTTCGGACGAGGCGTACAGCTGGCTGTGCAACGACCTGAAGTACGTCGACAAGGACAGGACCGTCATGCTCTGCGCCCACAGTTCGATGTTCCGCAAGCCCGACTCCGAGCCTGCCGACCGGGACAGGCACGGGCCGGACTACGCCTCGCGCCTGGCGCAGTACCGCTGCGTGCACTCCTGGGCGGGCCACTCGCACATCAATTTCAACTACGCCTATTCGGCCGAGGAGCCGGCACCGAAGTTTCCCAACGTCGAATCGCACATCCTGGCCCGTTCGACCGGGGCGCTGTGGCTCAACGAAAGCATGTCGAGCGACGGAACGCCGCGGGGCTATATGGTCGTGGAGGTCGACGGGGAGGCGGTCAGTTGGTACTATAAGCCTTATTCTTATGAAAATGATGTACCTTCGGGGCTGGATCGCAGCCACCAGATCCGTGTTTATGCTCCCGGTGTCTGGTACAGCGACGGATACGTCTACGCCAATGTCTGGAACCACGACGCCCGCTGGGGGGCCGTCCGCTATACGGACAGCGGCAAAAGCGGCGCCGAAATGAAGCGTGTGACCGTTTACGACGGGGCTTTCGTCCGGATGGCCGACTATTACAACTCGGTCCAGACCACGGCGACGTTCGAGCCTTTCCGGACCTCGCACATGTTCCGCATCCTGCCCACGGCGGGGGCGGCACAGGCGACCGTCGAGACGACGGACCGTTTCGGAGAACACTATACGGCCACCGTAACATGGTAACGAACCTGAAAATTTAACCGGATTATGAAGAAATTGTTATTGACCCTTCTTGCCGCGGCGGTAACTTTGGCGGCAGCGGCGGGCGGCATCTCCTCCGTCGCGGAACTCGCGGCCTTTGCCGAGGCCGTCAATGCGGGCGGCGACATCGCCGCCTGGCAGGACGAGCGCGGCGAAGTGCACCTGAAAGCCGACATCGACATGAGCGGGATAAAGCGGTTTGCGCGGATCGGGAATTTCGAAGGCGTCTTCGACGGCGAGGGCCACGCGATCCTCAACTGGAAGACCGACGGCGGGCTGTTCCGGCTCGTCGCCGAAGGCAGCGTCGTGCGCAACCTCGTGATTGCCGAGAGCTGTTCGATGAAGGTGTCGGACGACGGCGACGACGCGCTCTACGCGGGCTTCGTGGCCGATGTGAACCACGGCATTCTGGAGCGTTGCGAGAATTACGGCTCGATTGCGCACCGTTCGGCGCGGTCGCTTCACGACAACTATGTGGGCGGCGTCTGCGGCATGAACAAATACGTCGTCATCCGCTGCAAGAACGGCGGCGACATCTCCTCGGCGGGGCGGTGGCCCCCGCGGCCACGCCGCCGCCGCCGATGCGCGCCAGCGCGTCCTGCACCCGCTGCCGCTTGGCGTACAGCTCC
>OGQV01001363.1_pt1 | contig 18197 bp, 22 predicted proteins | sample 1553311 | NCBI WGS metagenome assembly OGQV01 (sample SAMEA2579976, study PRJEB22360) | human gut metagenome
CGAGCTGGGTTCAGAACGTCGTGAGACAGTTCGGTCCCTATCCTCCGTGGGCGCAAGAGAATTGAGAGGATCTGTCCCTAGTACGAGAGGACCGGGATGGACGCACCTCTGGTGCCGCAGTTGTCGACCAACGGCACAGCTGCCTAGCTACGTGCGGAACGGATAACCGCTGAAAGCATCTAAGCGGGAAGCCGGCCTCGAGATGAGTTCTCTCTTCGGTAAGGCCACTTCTAGACCAGGAGTTGGATAGGCCGCAGCTGCAAGCCCTGCGAGGGGCTCAGGCGAGCGGTACTAATCGGCCGAGCTCTTCATCTCGATTCATCTTCTCGATCTGATATGAGTGAGAAAGGTTCGCTGAGCGCCATGCAACCCCCAGGGTGGCCCCTGGATTGAAAACGGGATATGCATCTCGTGCGGGCGAACGCCCTGCATGAGCGGAACCATGGAGGGGAGGATCACCCGGTCCCATGCCGAACCCGGCAGTTAAGCTCCCCATCGCCGAAAGTACTGCGGTGCAGTCCGTGGGAGGATAGGCCGTTCCGCTCATGCAGGGCGTTTCCGTTTTCAAGAGGGCCCGAGGGCCCTTTTCCTGTTTCCCGGGCCGGCCGGGGCGCCGGAACCGACAGTCCGGTCTCCGTTTTAGCCTGAATAGGTCTTTTTTGCATTTAATGGCATAATGATTAGGCATTATCAAGCGATCCGAAATGGATTTACGTTATGTCTGAATATCAAAAGTTTTGCACCTCATGCGGTTCCCCGCTTGATCCTGGTCAAAGGTTCTGTACTACATGCGGAGCGGCAGTTGTTGAGGTCTCTTCCGATTTGCCGTCCAACTCCCCTAATCCTTCTGTATCGGGGAATACTTCTCCGATGCCGGCTGTGGGTCCTAATGTATCCTCTTATCCGGGAGATACGCAAGTTCTTAATTCGCAGGATGTTCAAAATAGGCAATATCGTCAACCCCCAATGGGTTCTGTATCTGTATCCCCGAAGCAGGATTCGGATGCGAAAAAACCTATTTTTATCGTTCTGATTGTCGTTCTTGCTGTTGCTGTTCTTATTCTTGTCGGTGTTTTGCTCTCTAATCTATTTGGCGGTCAGCAGAATTCTTCTTCTATCTCTTCGACTACAACCGAGGAGTCTCAGTCTACCAATTCCAATCAGGCTACTACCAATAACTCATCTTCCGGCGTTACCGATTCGGATAGGGAGCTCTATTCAGCTCTCTCTTCGTATTATTCTCGACTAGGTGATTACGATCAGCGAATTGCTTCTGCTGCCAAGACCTTCAATGCTGATTACGTATCTAATAATATGAGCGTGCGATCCGCTGATGCTAGTAGTGCTTATGCGTTGGCTGAGGAAATCGCAGATGATTACAACGCTTTGAAGAACTTATCTGTTCCGTCAACTTCGCGCTATGCTTCTTGCTATTCCGCAATGCTCACATGCTATTACGACTGCACTCAAAGGATTGGAGCGATTTCGGAGTCCTGGGATATCAGTCTTCAATATTCGGATCCTACCGGACACGAAGATGAGATTTGCGCACCGCTTTCTCGTGACCGATCTGGAGACAACAACAAGTATTATACGGAGTTTAAGCAGACTTATCCTTCAGCCAAACCGCAATCACCTACTGCATAAATACTGTTTCTTATTTTTTTGAAGCTTAAGGGACAGCGTTGATTTGCTCGTCTTTGGTTTTTTACCGTTAGGAGTTATTGATGTACGGATATTCTTCATATGGGTCTGACTTGTTCAGTTTGCTTGGTTTTGCAGGGGGAATTTGGCTCTCTCTGACTTTCATCGCCTTTGTTGCTGCGATTGTTTGTACTGTTTTGCTGTATAGGAAATATGTTTACTCATTTGACAAAGCTCAACTGAAGAGCGCGAAACACGATTTTGGCCCTTTTCTTAGGTTCGAGAAATTTTGGTCCGAAAAGATCCTGATCGTTCTCTTTATCTACAACATGTGCTTTATTGCCTTTGGGAGTGCTGCAGCTGTTATAAGTCTTCTGTCGATGCTTAGCTATGATATTGGCAGCGTATTTTTCGGAATTCTCACTGTTGTCGTGATATTTGTTCTTGGGGAAGTGTTCAATCGACTCTTCTACGAGTTTTTCATGCTGATCGTTAAGATGTGGCGAAACACGCAGGATATTCGTTCAGCTATTGTTGGTTATGACGCTTTAGAAACTGCTCCAGCTTCCAGTGGGTCTATTCCAGTATCGGATCATCGTGCTTCCGTTGACTCGCAGTGGTCTGACGTTGCTCCTGAAGCTGTAGTTGCAAATCAACAAGTTGCAGCTCCTATGACTGGTGATTCTTCGAAAACCAACCCGCTTCCTGTTGTTCAAGTTTCATCGCAGCAAGATGAAATTAACCAGACCGCTTCTTGGTCTTGTCCTGTTTGCGGCGCAAGCAATAAAGCGGGTTCATTCTGCGCACAATGCGGAAATCGCCGTAGTTGATCTCGATAATTATTCCTTAGCCAGGGGTTTGTCCCCTGGCTTTTTTGTTTTTCGGTCTTTTCGCAATAGTTTCTCTTTTCTTTCTCACCGCTTTCTCATCGATGTTAGATACGCCTGAGATCATTCCCCTATCGGGAAAAGGATGAGATATGAAACGTGGTGCTCTAATAGCTGGTCTTTTGAGTGGTGCTCTTTGCGCTGGTTGCATTTTTGCTTATTCGGTACAAGTCCGCGAGGAGGCGGATGATGCTCGAATTGAGGCTATGCAGCGCTATGGAGGAGAGCAGGTTGATGTTCTTGTTGCTGCTAAAGACATTTATCCAGGAGAAGTCGTAGATGCTTCAAATGCTGAGGTCAAAACATGGTTGAGCGATCTTTTGCCCAGCGACTGCGTGACATCCTTCGAAGACGTTAAGGGAATGCAAGCGGCTTCGTTGATTATTTCGGGTGAGGCAGTCTCTCAGCGTAGGTTCGATTCGGCTGGGTCTGGCATAGATGTCCCTCAGGGTTGTGTTGCCTTATCGGTTCCCGCTGAGGATGTTCAGGCGGTTGGTGGGGTTTTGTCTGCAGGTGATGTTGTCGATGTTTATGCAACCGGCTCACAGACATCATGTATTGGCAGGCGAATCTCAGTTTTAGCGACCAATGTTGAACATTCGAACGGGGTAAAAGGAAAGGTGAGCTGGGTTACCCTGGCTGTTCCTCTCGAGCTATCCCAAGAATTCGTTACAGCTTCGCAGTCAATGGATATCTATTTTGCGCTGCCAGCCCCCGAAATCGATCGGCAATCTTCCGACCAAAGCCAAAACGAGAAACAAGACGATCCATCGAGTTCAGGATTGCGTGAAGGGTAGGAAGAGGGGTCTGCTTATCTGATTGATCGTTGCGATCGGTTTTGATGCGGAAGAATCTTCGAAAGGAAACGGGAAGGGTGAGAGATATGGGCAATAAAACCATGCTATGTGTCGATACCGAGTCATTGAGATATCCCGGATTAATAGGGCTAAATGATGAGGATATTGCTTCCCAAGAATGGCTTGAGACGTACTGTACAGCACACGATGCACGGCAAGCTTTATCGGGAATTGGACCAAAAGATAACGTGTGGGTCATTTCTTGCGACGACATGGAAGGAATTAATCTTGCTGCCGCTCTTAAGCACGATGACTTGAATAGGAGCATTGAACTGGTCTCGTTCGGCGGAACTGGCTCAGAGGTAGGCCGATGCCAGGCTGCGGGGATTAGCCTGATCCGAGGTAAAGCGGAGTTTGTTAGGCGATATTCCGAGCAGAAAAGCAAACAGGCTTTTCTGGATGCAGAGGATAAGGTGGCGTCTCCTGTTGAGAGCAACAATGAAGAGTTGTCTACCATGAGGATTGCTGAGCCCTCTGCCTCGGACTTTGAAGAAACATCTCAGAGTAGCTTCAGCGTCATATCCGAATCAAAGCCCAAAAACGTTTCGGGAAGGTTATCGGATGCCATTGCCTTAAGAAGCGAGAAAGCTCAATCCGGTTTTGTTGTTTCGGTTCTGAGCGGGAATGGGGGCGTCGGCAAAAGTACCGTTGCGGCTTGCCTTGCGGTTTTGTTGCAGGGAAAAGGTTTGAAAACGGTTTTGGTTGATTTGGACCTTCAGTTCGGGGATGCAGGATTCTTGCTTGGACTCGATGATACGGTGGGTATCGACGAGCTTGTTCGTCAGCCTGAGCGAATCAATCGAGTAAAGCCTGCAGGGGGATTGCCGGCTGTTGTCGGTGCTCCCGACAGGCTCGAGGAATCAGAGGCACTTGTTGCTTATACGTCAGAAGTCCTTTCGCTCTTAAAAGTTCATTTTGATGCTGTGGTTGTTAACACGGGGTCTTTTTGGTCCGACAGCCATATTCAGGTATCTGAGGCTTCGGATCAGGTTTTGTTCATTCTTGATCAACGTCCATCGTCAGTGCGCTCTTGCTCGCGCGCCCTTGATCTTTGTGCTCGTTGCGGTATTGCGGTCCAGCCATTTCGATTCCTTCTTAATCTCTGCTCGAAACATGCGCTATTGACCTCGTTGGATGTTTCGTGTGCGCTTCATGGGATTCAGGTTGGGGAACTGAGGGATGGAGGGAGAGAGGTAGGTGAACTGCTTGGAGCCGGTCTTCCGCTTGAGCTTGTTTCCTCGAAGAACCCGTTTATTGAAAGTCTAAAAGAAATTGTCCCCCAGCTGATCCCGGAACGCTTGAAGACTCTCGAGCTGCAAGAAGCTCCTGATGAAAAAAGAACGCTTTTCCCTGGAATACGTAAAAGGAGGACGGCATGACGCTGATGGAGCGCGCATTGGCGAAGCCTTCCTCTGGCCTTTCGACAGAAGATGCGCTTTTGACCAGCTTGCGGGAGAAAGTAGGTCGAATCATCCCTCCTGCTGATGCGGCTCGTCTTATTGTGAGCAACCCACGTCAAGCCCGCAGTGAAATAGGCCTTGCTTGCGAAAGGGTGATAGCTGAAGAGCCCTGGCTTCTTGCCGGTCGTTATTCGGCTGATGAGGTGGTTGGGAGGTATCTTGATGAGGTGTTTGGGCTGGGCCCTCTTGAGGAGATGCTCAGCGATGACAGCATTACCGAGGTTATGGTCAATGGATCAAAGTCGCTGTACTACGAGAGGAATGGTCGACTTTACCAATCGGGCGACTGCTATGAGAACGATGCGCAAGTCTTTAACCTGATAGACAAAATTGTCGGACCTCTTGGGCGTCGTGTGGATGAAAGCTCTCCCATGGTTAATGCGAGGCTATCTCAGGGACATCGTGTCAATGCAATAATTCCGCCTCTTGCTTTAGATGGCCCCGTTGTTACGATTCGAAAATTTCGAGCACATGCATTTTCCCTTGACGAGATGAGGAACCTCGGTTCTTTTGACTATGAAGTGGATCGGTTATTGAGGTGGGCAGTGTTGAGAAGATGCAATATCGCCGTTTCTGGCGGTACGGGTAGCGGGAAAACTACCTTGCTGAATGCGCTTTCTGCCCTTATTCCCCCAGGCGAGAGAATCGTAACCATAGAGGATTCAGCTGAGCTTAGGTTCGATGAGCATCCTCATGTAGTGCGCCTGGAAGCCCGCCAAAAAAACGCTGAGGGGATCGGCGAAGTATCGATTCGCGATTTGGTCATTAACTCTTTGCGCATGCGCCCTGACCGTATCGTTGTTGGCGAATGCCGAGGTGCGGAGGCTCTGGATATGCTTCAAGCGATGAGTACCGGCCACGACGGCTCTCTTACTACCTTGCATGCGAATTCTCCTAGTGAGGCGGTTTCGCGTTTGACGATGATGGTTCGCTATGGCGCTGAGCTTCCGATTGAGGCGATTGAAAGCCAGATAGCCAACGCGATCGATTTGGTGGTTCAAATTGCACGTTATCCAAATGGCGATAGAGGCGTATGCGAATTAGCGGGATATACCTGGGACAAGGGGTCATCGAGCTGTAGGGTTGAGACCTATTTCAGACGAGACGCGGTAACGGGGACGAAGGAATGGCTAGCTCATCCTAGATGGCTTGATGATCTTCCTTGTCTGAGCATAGCGACGAGGGAAGAGGTGGCGAAGTGGAAACGTCAAGCATCCTATTGATGCTCGCTTCCTGTTTTGCGATCGCGTTTGGGTTATTAGGGCTTTCCTGGCTTTTTGAAAGAGGGCTAGGTCGGCGGCGGTCGCAGAGAGCGGTTGACAGAACTGGAGGAAAAGGTCTTATCGGTCGAATCCTTGCAGAGGGGATTGCTCCTCTGGCAGGTTTGTCTAAGGCTGTATTGCGTATCGCCTCCTTCGGTTTGTTCATTGAGGGCGTGGTTAGGGAAGTGCGCAGATTGGATTATCACACCGATCTTGCTTCCATGGGGACGGTGCTTCTTGCTTCCTCTGGTCTTGTGTTTTCGCTTACTTACGCATTCTCGTTTTCCGTCATAGGCGGCTTGGCCTCTGTTGTCTGCGCTTTCCTTATGGTCAATGTTTGGGTTAATAGGAGGAGTGAGCAGCGAAAGGAAGAGATGCGGGAGGAGATCCCTGAGGCGCTGCAGTCAATGAAAGCCTGCTTCCAGACTGGCTACTCACTGTCTCAAACGGTTCACGAGGTCGCCGAGCACACCAAGGGGCCGCTTAGCGAGCTTTTCTCGGAGGTTGAGGGAAACCTTGAAACCGGCAGTGGGGTTCATCGGGCTCTGGCCGTTATGCGGGACGAACGTTCTGAGCCTGAGTTGGTTTTTCTTGCAACGTCATTGGAGATTCAGCATAAGACCGGCGGCAGCATGCAAAGAATATTGGAGGCGGCTCGTCAGTCGGTCTGCGATGAGTTGGAGTTGAAAAGAAACCTAAAGACGCAAACTGCCCAAGCGAAGTTGTCCGCGCAAATCGTCACTGCGATGCCCTTTGCCTTGGTGGGGGTGTTCTCCCTTCTTTCTCCGGGTTTTCTCGATCCCTTTTTCGAAAGTCCCCTTGGTGTTGCCATGCTGATGACTGCAATAGGAATGCAGGCGTTGGGGGTTTCTATCGTCCGACGGCTATTAAGGGTTGAGGTTGCATGATGATGGCTTGGTTGTCTGCGGCTTCGATTGGCGCTGGTTATTGTTTCGGGGCGATTGCCGGCCTTGCTTGCTACGAGAGGCATTGCGAGGTTCAGAGAAAAAAGCGAGCCAAAGAAGCCCTAGGGAACAATTCTTTGCTACGTGCTTCATTGGTCTCCCTTGAATCGGGAGGGCTTGGTTCATGGCTGATAGAGAAGGCGATTCTTTTTTCGGTTGATGAGCCCAATCTGCCTTCGTCTTTGTTGAAGGTTGGTTCGTATGGTTTCTCAAAAAATGCCTGTTTGCTCGAGAAAGCCGGGCTTGACAGGGTGTTGACGGAGGACGGCTATGCCTGCACGCGTGTTTATTTCGCGACAGTCGGTTTACTTGTGGGTGGTTTGATCGGCGCCTGTTTTTCGTCTCTTCTTGCGGCTATTGGGGCAATTGCAGGAGTGATATGGGGTTGGGGCAGGCTGCCGGCGGCGATAAGGGAAGAGGTTCGTTGTCGTGCCTTTTCTGCTGAGCAGCAGTTTTCCCAAATGATCGAAGTGATAGTGCTTGGTTTGAATAGCGGCATGTCGTTCGATAAGGCATTGCTCCTTTACTGCGAATCATTCGGGGGTTCTCTGAGCGAGGTGGTGGGTTCTGCGCAAAAGCAATGGGCTTATAGTCTTATCGATCGAAACGACGGATTGCGTCAGATTGCGCGATCGTATGATTCTTTACTCTTCGACAGGTTTGCTGAAAACGTTATCAGATCCGTTCGATTTGGCACTTCGATGGCTGAGAGCCTTAGCTTGCTTGCCGTTGAGGCTCGTGCGATCAGGAAGGCCAAACTTGAGGAGAGAGTGGCAAAGGCGCCGGTGAAAATGATGCTTCCTGTAGCGACATTGATATTGCCTGCAATGCTCATGCTGGTGATGGGCCCGATCATGCTTGATTTGATGGAAGGATTTTAGGAGGAAGACATGAACAAGGAAGTATTGATGGATAAGCGCATGTCAATGATGTTGCGCGTTGAAGACACGCTGGGTCGTATGAAAAGCGCAGCCAGCTCATATGTTTCGTTGGTGCGCGCTCTTTGGAGCACGAGACGGAGTCGTGTGGCTTTTTCTGGGCAGGGAACAACGGAATATGCGATTCTGGTCGGCGTTTTGGTTGTTATAGCGATTATTGCCATTACGGTGTTTCGCCCCAAAATCCAAGAGCTATGGGATGCAATTTCTTCTGGGATCAACGGACTTTAATCTTGCCTGCTCGAGGTGCAAGGAGCGTTAAATGAGGCAATTTGGAGGGCAATCGAGCGTTGAGTACGTCATTGTGTTTGCGGCGTTTCTTGCCATGGTTATCGGTTTGGGGGCTGTGGCAAATTTGCTCGAATCTGGTTTGGTGCTTGAGCATGCGCTTCAGTCGGCATCTCATCATTTGAGCAATGTTCCGACTGCGGCATGGGCAGACATTTTTCTGTACTAAGGAAGGGTGAAATGGGCAGACTATGGGAGATCTTCCCCTCTTCAGCTTTATGCGTTCGCTGTTTGGTATTGCGCTTGACGACGTTCGGCTCTGGGGCTTTGAGGGGAAGCACCCCCTCTGTTCATGGCTGCCTCCGTGGTCAGTCGACGGTGGAAGGTGCCTTCCTGATACCAGTGATTCTTCTGTTACTGATGCTTTTGATTCAACCAGGGATTCTTCTTTACAACCGTGTGGTTATGCAGTCTGCCGCATCGGAAGGTTGTCGTCTTATCTCCACGCGATCGTCAGGTGATTCGCTTGATGCCTACGAAGGGTATGTAACCAGGCGGCTGGGATCGGTTCCGCAGCAAAAGAATTTTCATGTTCATGAAGGAATGTGCACATGGGAGGTTCGTTTTGATGGCGGCGAGGAAAGCGATGTCGTTACGGTAACGATTAAAAACCAGGTGGAGCCTTTGCCTTTTTTCGATTTTGGGGCTCGTTCCCTTGGGTTGGTGAATGAGGAAGGAAACTTCGTCCAAGAGGTATCGGTTTCGACGAGAAGCAAGAGCGCTTGGGTGGTTGGAAATGAACAGGGATTGAATCCAGATGCATGGGTTTCCCGGAATAGATCAACTGCGGAAAGGAATGCGCGATGAAGAGAATGCGTTCGTCTTCTCTTTTCTGGGCCGAAGAGGGATTTTCTACGGTAGGGATGGTTCTTGCTCTCCTGATCTCGATTTCGCTCATCTTTACTGCTGCGCGTGTTTATGAGATCAATAGCTGTTCGTCTAGAGTTCAGGAAGTTGCTGATGCTGCTGCTCTTGCTGCGGAAAACACTGTTGGCGAGTTTTATCTCGTTGCTGGTGTTTGCGATGCCGTTATCCTGTCGCTATCTCTTACTACTGCGGGATGTCTCGGCTTAAGCGTTGTTTGCGCTTGTGTTCCTCCTGCCTCGGGCTTCTCAAAAACGTTTTTGGAAATGGCCCAAAAAACCAAGAAGGCACGAGACTCTTTTTCGGAATCAGCAAACGAGTCGCTTGACAGATTGGCTCAGGCTTTGCCCTTCATCGCCGCTGTGAAGGCGCAAGAGGTGTATTCCGCAAATTCTTCGCTATCCGATGGAGCTCATTATCAAGGGCTCGTTGTACTTTCTCCGTGGGAGATGAAAAAGGGGGATTCGCTCTCTTTCAGCGATTCGGATGAGGCTTTGAGTGAAGTGGAGGAATCGCGGGATAGCCTGGAAGATGTCGCTGCCCAAGCCGAAGAGGCGGCGAAGCGGGCGAATGAGTGGAAGCAGTATGGATACGAGCATGACTCTATCAGCCCGGATGCTTACTGCATGTACGAGCGAGCAGCGAAGCTTGCGGGAATGGCAGACTTTGATAATCCCTTCTTTTCCTCGGTTGATACCTGGAATTTTGCCGCTTCCTTAGAGCGCGCAAAGACTTATTACCGGCTTCGTTATCAGACCGAAGTCCCAAATGGGCAATCGGTAGATGAGCTGTCCAACTCTGCTTTGAGGAAGCGCTTTTATGCTTATGCCCAAGAGACGGTTGGACAGGGTTATGTTCACGAGACGGAGTCTTCGTTTGACGCATACTTCCCACGGTTGCCCAAGAACACCGATGAAATGCGATCGACGATCTTGTACACCGAGATGGTGTATCCCAAAACCATTGACGCGCAGGGGCTCATGGTTTTGCATGCCTGGAATGGGTGTCCAGGACTTGTCCAAGGTTCAATCGGGATGGGCTCAATACAGGAAATGGATACCGTGGGATCCTATACGTCTTGCCCTCATTGCAAATTCGTTCCAAGCAGTATGGGAAAGGTTGCTGCAGCATCTTCGTCGATCCAAAACGGCTTCGAATACCATTACAACGAAGTGGCTAAGGCGGCGGATGAATACCAAAAGGCAAGGAAGGAACTCGATCCTTTAAGCCAGCAGGCGAAAAATATGGCGGGGGGTTTGCTCGATTCGGTGGGCAAGGCTTTTGCCGAGGCTTGCGATCAGCGAATCGACATTACGCCTCCTGGTCATCATGGTGTGATATCGCTTGTTTCCGATACGGGGGTACCGCAGACTCGTTTTCCCTCTGCTCTTGTTGCCTCCGAGGGCGTTGGAGGCCTTGGCGCACGCATCGCCCTCTCTTCAGCAACGTTAGTAAGGGAATCGTCCGATGAGGGAAAGAACGTTGTTACCTCGTTTCTCGATGGGCTATCGGGAGAGGGCTCGGCTGCGGTTGGAGCTGCAAAGGTTGCCCTTCGAATGTGGTCTGGCTTTCTTGGCGTATACACGCAAGGACATGATGCGTTGTTAGAGACCGTTGAATCGGTTCTGAACGGAATTCCTCTTATGGGAGCCAGTGGCCTTGGGCCTTGGGCCTCGGGTGCGCTGCAAGATGCCGTTAAAGGTTTCGGTTTTGCCCCAGTGGATCTTGCTGCAAGAAAAGCTGTCCTGGTTAATTCTCAGCATGTTTTGAGGGCTGATGACTCTGCTTTTTCTGCCAGGTTGTTGTCTGCAAAGGAAATGGCGTTGATGTCGCAGGGAAATAGTGGAATCGATGGCGCTCTTTCCTGCGTTCAATCCGCTGCTGTAGATGCGATTGCCGGCTTGGGTGACGAATTCACCATTGCCACTATCGTTTTATTCGATGGAGTGATTGAGGTTCCTGTAACTGTGGCTTTGCCTCAGTCGATTACTGGGGGCTTGGCTCAAGCTGTGCAACACGGCATCGATTCGTTGAGGGGAATTGCTTCGAGCGTGACGGGGGTGAGACAGTGGGAGTAATGTCAAATAAGACCTCAGGGCAGATGACGATTGAGTTTGTTGTTGCCTTTCCGGCAATGCTCGCTGTTGCTTTTGTCGCGATTAATGCCGCTCTCTTTTTTTCCGATTGCGCTTCTTTCGACCGTGTATTTAGAAATGCGGTGTGCACTTATGCTGCTTCTCCTGCCTATGAACAGGGAACAAGCGAGAGTTGCGGACTAATCCAAAGCCAGCTGGAAGAGTCGCTTTCTCGCGATAATTTGCAGTTTCAGGTTTCGTCGTCTGGCGTTGAAGGGGGCATGGTTACCTTCTCTGCCCAGATGCGTTTTGAGCCTACTCTTTTTGGGAAAGGGCAGCTTTCGGGGGCTTTTGGGGTCAGCTTTCCTCCCTTAAGCCACGAAGAGCGAATGTCGGTTTCTGCCTATAAGCCCGGGTTGGTGTTTTGACATGGTGATGAACCCCCGCCATCTTATGCGAAAAGCGCTTTATCCGCGTGCTTGTCGCGCCTTTGTTTTGGTTGCCTTGGGCGTTTTTGCCGTCGTGCTAAGCAGTTGGCTGCTTGCGTGGCTGGGCGCCGGTTTAAGTGACGCTTCGATTGCGAACTCTGCTAGTTCGGCTGTTGTTATCGAGGATGCAGTCGATTCTGATAAGGGCATTTTGCGCCTTGATCCCGATAAGGTGCTGGCAAGGTTCGACCAGGATGCGCCAAATTCCTTTAATGCTGAGGTTCTTGACGGATGGGGCGATTGGCATTCCCTTTCGGATGATGGGGTGATCGCGGGTTGCGTGCTTCCGTGCGACAGAATTTCCGCGATTGGCGAAATAGGGTCCTTGCTTGAGGGGCGGGGATGGCGAACTGTTCCGAGCGGACAGGAAGCCGTACTGACTTTCATAAAAGAAGAAGGGGAGTTCCGCTGGTTGATGCTTAACTGCCAATCGGTAGGAGCAGGCACTTCTGTGGTCGTGAATGCAAGGAGAGGGAATGGTTGATGACGGAATAGGGCAGCGACTGTGCCTTGCGGCGACCTTTTGGGACAGAATGACGGGTTTGTTCTCTCGTCGATTGAGCAACGAGGTTCTTCTGATTGCTCCTTGTCATTCCGTTCATACGTTCGGCATGGGATATGCAATCGATATCGCATTTGTCGGAAGAGAAGGAAGGGTCATGGAGTCGTACGAGAATGTTCCGCCCTGGCAATTGAGGAAATGTCCTGGCGCTTATGCAGTTTTAGAGCGAAGGGCATCAGGGGAAGATTCGAGTGGGTCCTCAGGGGAGGATCGGGTTGTTGGTTGGTTCAAAAAAGGAGATGAGATTGAATTATGCGTCACAAAATGAGTTTTGGTGAGCTGCCTCAGGAGAAGGGGTACTTAAGCGAAGGAGAGTCCTTGCGGATTCCGTTGGGAAACGAGAATGCATGCGACAACGAGCCAGGAGTTGACCCCGAGGGAATTCGGCTATCCCAACGGTTGGAGGTGAAAACCTGTCCCGTTTGCGGTGCTCGTTGCTTTTCCGATATGGATATTTGCTACAACTGCCTCCACTCTTTTGCGCATGACAAGGCGGAAACAAAGGAAGCTTCTCGAAACCAAAATGGGCGGTTTGAGACTGCGGTCTACGATGCGGGTCACAGTCCTGCGCTGGATTTTGAACCTTCGGGCAGGGAGGAAGGCGTGTGCAATTTGCAAAGCAGCGAAAACAGGTCGGAGTCGTTGATGGGTGAGACGACCGGGACTGGGCTCGCCGAATGCGAAGGGGGTTCCGACGGCAATGCGAAGGCGTCCCTCGTGATCCTTGATAAAGGAGTGGAAGTAATAGTGAGTATCTCCTTTGTGAAAAGCCCTTGCTCCAAGAATGATGAGACGGTCCCAACCGTAATGATAGAAACAAGATAGAAAAAGCCCCTGCTTCTTCCGTTGATCTGCGCCTTTTGAACTCGGATTTTCATTTGCCAATCCAAATTCGGGGAGCAGATCAACACGGCGAAGCGGGGGCTTTCTCGTCGGTTGGTGTATTTCGCCTATTTAAGGAAATCGAGCACGGCTTCTTCGATTGCGGCGGTGTTTCCTTCGATAACATCTTCGAATCGGATGGGCAGCGAATCGAGCTCTGCGAGACCTGTGGGGATGTTGTGACTGTTGGCCTCGTTGGCAATGAGGCCGTTTAGGGCGCATCCGCTAAGCTCCGCCACGGACTCGGGAAGAGGCTCACCAGGTGCTATGCCGTGCAGTGCGCGGTATACATTTTCGCCGAATTTTGCCCAATGTGCGGTAGAAGCGATAAGCACAGGGTTTTCACCGTGCAGTCGTTCTGCAACCTTGTAGGCAACGGCAGTGTGGGGGTCGATAAGGTAATTGTGCTTATCGAGCACCTCTTTGATGGTGTTGAGGCATGTTTCGCTATCGACGGAATCCGATTTGAAATCTGCCTGAAGTTTGGAGAGGGTTTCGGCATCGACCGTAAAGGATTTGTTTGCCTTGAGTTCTTCCATCCATGTTGCGATGGCGTCGGCGTTACGCCCTGTGAGCTCGAAGAGCTGACGCTCAACGTTTGAGGAAACTAAGATATCCATCGAAGGGGACGGGGTCAGGACGAATTCACGGTCGGAAATGTCGTAGCTGCCGGTATTGATGAAATCGGTAAGCACGCGGTTTTCGTTACTTGCGCAAAACAAGGTGCCCAAAGGAGTGCCGATCTGCTTCGCGTACCATGCGGCAAGGATGTTACCGAAATTACCGGTAGGAACGCAGACATCAAGCGGCTTGCCAGCTTCAAGCTTGCCCTGGGCAACCAATTCGGCGTAGCTGGAAACGTAGTAAACCACTTGAGGAAGCAGGCGGCCCCAGTTAATGGAATTTGCGCTAGAGAGGGCAACCTGGCTGGAATCCATCAACTTTTCGGCAAATGCTTCGTCTCCGAAAACGTTCTTGGCACCTGTTTGGCAATCGTCGAAATTGCCCTTTACCGCCCAGACCATGACATTGGAACCTGCTTGGGTCGCCATTTGTTTGTATTGGATGTCACTAACACCGCCGTCGGGGTACATTACTGCAATCTGGACGCCATCTTTGTCGCGGAATCCTTCGAGAGCAGCCTTGCCGGTGTCGCCCGAGGTGGCAACCAGGATAAGAAAGGTGTTTTCCAGCTTTCCCTGTTCGCGCAACTGAGATGCACTTGCGCTAAAGAAATGGGGTAGGCATTGCAGCGCCATATCCTTAAAAGCGCTGGTGGGACCATGCCACAGTTCGAGAACATGGGTGTTTTCATCGAGCGATGTAATGGGGCATATCGCTTCATTGTCGAAACGGTCGCCGTAAGTCGCATCCATGAGCTCGTCGATCTTAGCGTCAGGCAGGTCGATGCCAAATGAGCGATAGATGAAGGCTGCGCGCTTGGCATAGGGGATTTCCGCCAATGAGAGGATGCTTTCCAGGCTAAGCTTGGGGAGCATTTCGGGAACGAAAAGTCCGCCGCCTTCGGCAAGTCCCTTAACCACGGCTTCGGTAAAAGTGACCGGAGCCGCACACCGTCCGCGCGTGTCGATATAGCGATTGGTAGCCATGAATCCATCTTTCGTGTGGGGTATTATTGGTGTGATCAGTATACTATGTAGCTACTAGTACGTGCTGTATTTGAAACGCGCTTTTCATCGAAAGACGCGTGGCTCCCTTAAGCGGACTGTGGGATCGCTCCGTTCAAAAGGGATCGATTCATTTCATTTGCCATTGACGCCAGCTTTTGCTGGGGGAGGGATAGTATGGAAAAAGTCTCCATGTCTCACGAAGATTATCTTGAGGCTATCGTTATGCTGGGCGGTTCCGATACGCAGTCTGTGCGTTCGGTGGACATTGCCACAAAGCTTGGCGTATCGAAGGCGTCGGTTTCGAAGGCTGTTGCCAGCCTGAAAGCTTCTGGCATGCTCGATCAGCCTTATTATGGTGATATTACCCTTACTTCAGACGGGTACAGCTACGGTAAATCGGTGTTGGAGCGCCATGAGAAGCTCACCCGTTTCCTGCATGAAAAAGTTGGCCTTAGTCTTGAAGTTGCCGAGGAAGAAGCATGTCAGATGGAGCACGCCATCAGCGATGAGTCTTTTGGCAAGTGGTTGGAGTATTTCAAGGCCATAGGACTGTAGGGGCTTTAAATAAGCAACTGAATGGAACGGGGGCTGCGCGCCCCGTTTCTTTTATGCTATTATACGAACAAATGTTTGTTTGAGAGGATGGCATGGCGGAAGCTCGCATTATAATGGGAATCGATCCAGGTCTGGCTCATACGGGCTGGGGGGTAGTTCAGCAAAAGGGCACATCGCTTTCTTGCGTGGCGTACGGCTGCGTGGCAACCCAGCCCACGATGTCCCTGCATCAGCGTTTGGCAAAAATCTATACACAGATATCCGCTGTGGTTTTGCGCTATAAGCCAGAATGCGTTGCTGTTGAAACGGTGTGGTTCGGCTCGAATGCCCAAAGCGCTTTTGCCACGGGACAGGCTCGCGGCGCTGCTTTAACTGCTGGCGGCCAAGCGCCAATGGCGCTTGCCGAGTATTCTCCCAGCCAGATCAAACTGGCTGTTGTGGGGGCAGGGTCCGCCGATAAAGGTCAAGTTCAATATATGGTTCAACAGTTGTTGGGTCTGGAAAAAGCCCCCTCGCCCGACCATGCTGCCGATGCTCTGGCGGCCGCTATCTGTTACACCACTCATTCGGTTTCTTGGGAAAGGGGGGCTGTGCGGTGATTTCGTTTTTGCGGGGAACGATCGCGGCGCTGTTCGTTGATTCTGTTGTGATAGAGGTGGGCGGTATCGGGTACCGCGTTTCCATGTCGGGGAAGAGCCTTTCCCGATTGGGGCATGTTGGCGAAGAGGCTAAGGTTCTAACGCGTTTGCAGGTTCGCGATGATGCGTTGGTGCTGTATGGCTTTTTGAACCACGATGAAGAACGGTTGTTTGCCAAGCTCACTTCAGTTTCAAGTGTTGGGCCGAAGGTTGCGCTTTCCGCTCTTTCTACGTACGAGCCAGAGGCGCTGGTGTCTGCTATCGTGTCCCAGGACGTAGGGGCTATTCAGCAAATTCCGGGCGTGGGAAAGAAAATGGCATCGCGCATCGCGCTCGAGTTGAAAGAATCGTTTGGCTCCGATGCCCAGATTGCCCTGCCCGGAATTTCGGCGCAAGCGGCAAATGCGCGCAAAGGCACGGTGGAGGCGCTTCTCTCTATGGGCTTCACCTCGGAAGAAACCGATCTTGCGCTTAAGGGGGCTCCCGAGGAAGCAAGCGAAACGATACTATTGCAATACGCCTTAAAGCGTCTAGGAAAATAATCGATAAAAAGGTGGACTCATCTTTGCATGACGATTTCGAAATAGAAAGTGCGCTGTTCGAAGCGCCTTTGGAAGCCTTGAAGGATACCGGTTCATCTCGCGATGGTGATGCGGCCTCACGCGCTTGCTCGGTCTCCCTTATCGAAGACGACCTCGCCCTTGATCGCAGCTTGAGGCCAACGTGTCTTGACGAGTATTTGGGGCAAAAGAAAGTGAAGGATAGCCTCTCTATCCTCATTGAGGCGGCACGGGCTCGCAAAGACGTGGTTGACCATATTTTGTTCTCGGGTCCTCCGGGCTTGGGAAAAACCACATTGGCCACCGTTGTGGCCAATGAGCTTGGCGTGCATATCAAAACAACAAGCGGTCCCGCAATTGAGCGCACGGGGGATTTAGCCGCTATTCTCACCAATCTTGAAGAGGGCGATGTTCTTTTTATCGACGAGATTCACCGCCTGAATCGTATGGTTGAGGAAGTGCTGTATCCAGCACTGGAAGATTTTGCGCTTGATATCGTCGTGGGCAAAGGCCCCGCCGCACGATCTATCAGGCTCGATTTGCCGAAGTTTACCCTCATTGGAGCTACTACGCGAACCGGTTTGCTAACAGGCCCTCTGCGTGATCGCTTCGGTATAGCGTTCCGCCTGAATTACTATGCTCCGGAAGAGCTGGCCCTTATTGTCCGACGCTCGGCGCTCATCTTGGGTGTGGATATCTTAGAGGAAGGGGCCCTGGAGATTGCCCGTCGTAGCCGTGGAACCCCCCGTTTGGCCAATCGCCTCCTTAAACGCGTACGCGATTGGGCTCAGGTGAAGGGCATTTCGCCTATTGATGAAGACTGTGCGGCTCAGGCATTGGCATTTTTCGAGGTGGATTCTTTGGGCCTCGATCCGGTGGACAACAGGATTCTTGAGCTTCTATGCGTTCAATTCTCGGGCAGGCCTGTGGGGCTTTCGACGCTAGCTTCGGCGCTTTCGGAGGAGCCCGATACGCTTGAAGATGTGTACGAACCGTATTTGCTTCAACAAGGTTTGCTCATTCGCACACCGAAAGGCCGTCAGGCAACGGAGCGTGCTTACGGGCATCTGGGAATACGATACCCAGAGAGGGGATAACGTGTTAACCCAAGATTATCTGATGCGTATGTTCATGCTGCTTGCTGCTGCCATGAAGGAAAGTTTGCTTCGTGCGCGAGGCGAAAACGACCCTCGTGTAGCGGCCGATATGCTCGATGCGGCAATTTCCGATGCAACAGAGATGGATGGTGGCCTTCTTTTGCGCATGGCGCCAGAATCGATGGCAGCAATGCTGCAACTCTCGCAGCCTGACCCCCAGCTCATGGAGTACGTCTCGCGCTCATTGCTGCTTTCGTCTCGCTATTCTGCAGAAGCGGGGGATTTGTCAATCTCGGCTTTGCGTCGGGAGCAGGCCTATGCGGTAGCTCGGGCATTTGGTGTTAGCCTTGACGACAATAGTGTCAACCAGCAAGAACTCGATGCCTTGTTCGAGCGGAGCGGCCTAGACGTTCATGCCTTTGACGACTCAACGCCGCAATAGCCTGTTGAAGATTTGCTGGCAACTTGAATGGTGCTTCTTGGACTCTAAATACCTTGCTGTTTTTGCGCCTGATCTTTCCGCAAGTACCATGCGGAAAGATCA
>OGQV01001368.1_pt1 | contig 18171 bp, 15 predicted proteins | sample 1553311 | NCBI WGS metagenome assembly OGQV01 (sample SAMEA2579976, study PRJEB22360) | human gut metagenome
GGAAGCTGTAGAGCAGCAGGGATCTGCTGCCGACGGACACCGCCGTTGAAACATACGATAACCTGATGAAAAAATATCAGCACGGAAACAATAACGGATGGTTCATCCTGCCGGTGCTTGCAACCGGCTTCCAGCTGCTTTCGGCGTGGCTCTCAATGCGCCAGTCCAAGAAGCTGAACCCCGGTGCCGCTCAGCAGCAGCAAAGCATGAATTTCATGCTGTGGCTGTTCCCGATAATGAGCTTCTTTGTATGCTTGAGCTCCACCTCGGCATTCTCGCTCTATTGGGTTCTCAGCAGCGTGCTTCAGATTATCACGTCCCAGCTCACGAACCTTATCATGAGCAAAAAGGAAAATGCGGATGAAGTTTCTTCCGCAAAACCTTCAAAAGCAAAATAAAATTCACTGAATCGGTGCGCGGTTCCGGCGGCGGGACTGCGTACCGCATCGTTCTTTTCGGACTTCCGCAGGTTGTCGAACTCCGTCCGAATTGCACGAAAGCAGCGAAACGCCGCAGCAAACTTCGGATTTTATCGGGCAGAGCAGCACATTATGACGGCGTCTTTCCCGTCCGCCCGTGTGAAAACAAATTAAAACACAAATAACGAAAGGATATGCCGCACAAACAGGCGCGGCAGCACTGCGGCACACCGTGCGTACAGCACCGAGTGCGCAGATGCTTCAAGGTAAAACACATGCGTTCAATCCAAGCAACGGGAAAATCCGTTGATGCAGCCATCTTCAGCGGTCTTCAGCAGCTCGGCCTGTCAATCGACGAGGTCACAATAAATGTTATTCAACACGGAACAAAAGGTCTTCTCGGCATCGGTGCAAAACCTGCAATCGTTGAGTTGACGGAAAAACCCGCCGAGGAAGTCGTTGTTCCCGATTTCACGGCGGAACTTGCCCGCGAACGCCGCGAACGCACCGAAAGGCGCGGAAACCGCGATAACCGCAGCGGACGTGACAACCGCGAGAATCGCGACAACCGCCGCAGAGAAGACAGAGAAACCGTGACAGCAATTGCAGAGGGCGTGGAAGAAACACGCAAAGAGATTATCGAACCCGAAATTCCGGAAACGGATATGCCGGTCGGAACGGGAACCGCCGCAGCGGAAGCGTATGATGAAAATGCAAAGTACGATGTTCCCGAAACAGTGAACAGGGCGGAGGGCGAGTTCGCCGCCAAACCCGAAAGGAACGAAAAATACGAAAGAAACAATCGTGCAAACCGTGACAGCCGCGGCAATCGCAGCCGTCCGCAAAGGCAGAACCGCGAGGAAGAGCCCGCGCCCGAAGCCGTGAAAGAACCTCCCGTGAATTACACCGAGGAGGCTGCCGAGGGTGAACCTGCGGCTCAATTTGTGACGGAACTTATCGAAAAAATGGGCATCAGCGGAAAGGTGCTTGCGGCAAGGGAAGAGGATGCGATAAGGCTGCGTATTGACAGCGACACAATGGGCGTTCTTATCGGTCACCGCGGCGAGACTTTGGATGCAATTCAGTACCTGACGGGGCTTGTTATTAACCGCAATCGCAAGGTGGACGGCTATACACGCGTTACCATCAACACCGAGGACTACCGTGAAAAGCGTGAAGAAACCCTTATCCGTCTTGCAAGGCGCGTTGCGGCGCAGGTTAAATCAACGGGCAGGCCGAGAACCCTTGAAGCCATGAATCCCTATGAGCGCAGGATTCTGCATTCCGCTTTGCAGAACAACCCCTATGTTACCACCCACAGCGAGGGCGAAGAGCCGAATCGCAGGGTTGTTGTTGCGCCGAAGCGCGGCAGAAGACCGCAGCGTCCCCGCGACAAGGCATAAACACGGTAAACTCGTTTTGGCAGCATTGAAGGCATGAAAAAAATTAACACATGCAATGATAATATTTTCGCACTGTCCACCCCGGTGGGCGGTGCGATTGCTGTAATTCGGGCAAGCGGAAGCGGTGTTTTGCCCGTTCTCAGGGAGATTTTTTCGGGCAGAATCGAACATCGGCAGCTGAATTACGGCAAAATAACCGACAGAATTGAACCCGACGGCGGACAGGGCGAAGAACGGAAGGAAAACGATACGGGTGCCTTGGCCGTGCTTGACGAAGCTATGGCGGTTTATTTCCGTGCACCGCATTCCTACACGGGTGAAGATATGTTTGAGCTTAATCTGCACGGCTCCTATTCCGTCGTTTCGGCTGTATCGCGCGCGCTGACACGGCGAGGGATGCGGCTTGCGGAAGCGGGTGAATTCACAAAACGTGCCTTTTTGAACGGAAAGATGGATCTTGTTCAGGCTGATGCGGTGATGGATTTGATAAATGCAGAAACGCGGCGCGGAGCGAGTGCGGCGTTGGAGCAGCTCGAGGGCGGATTGAGCAGGAGAATCGGCGCAATTGAAGAAAAGCTGCTTGATTTTGCAAGCGAACTTGCGGCAGCAATGGACTACCCGGAGGAAATGGAGGATGAGGTGCTTTCGGCTGCGCCGGAGGTGCTGAATTCGGCAATTTCCCGCATAAGGGACTTGATTGACAACGGGAATTGCAATAAAATTATACGCGAGGGGGCAAAGCTTGCCATTCTCGGAAGGCCGAATGTCGGAAAATCCAGCCTTTTAAATGCGCTGATGAATGCGGAACGTGCAATCGTTACAAACATTGCGGGCACAACACGCGATGTTTTGGAAGAGAAAATCGATTTGCTCGGTTTGCCTGTTCGCATTGCCGATACGGCGGGCATTCACGAAACCGGCGATGCGGTTGAAAAAATCGGAATTGAACGCGCTCTGCACGAAGCCGCTTCCGCAGAATGTGTGCTGCTGCTGTTTGACGGTTCGGCGGGCATAACGCAGGAGGATGAGAGACTCGTTCAAAAAGTTTTCGGCATGAATTGCCGAAATGTAATTTTTGTAATAAACAAATGTGATCTGCCGGATTGCGGGACGGCGGCTGAACAGCTGAAAAATATTGCGCCCGAAAATGTCAGGAGCATAAGCCGAATCAGCTGCCGCACGGGTTTCGGACTGGATGAGCTGAAACACCGAATTGCGGAGGCGGTCGGGCTTTCCGAGGGGCGTGCGATAGTGACGAATGAAAGGCATATCGAGTGCCTGAGTGCGGCTTGTGCGGAACTCTGTGAGGCGGCGGAACTCTTTTCCAAAGGCGGGAATGCGGCCGAAATGCTTCTTCCGCAGACCGAGCTTGTTGCGGAATCGGTCGGGAATGCGCTGCACTGCCTCGGCGAAATAAGCGGCAGGGAAGTTTCGGAGGAGCTTCTTGATCGCATTTTTGAACGGTTCTGTGTCGGAAAATAGCTGAACGGAAATGCAGGGCGCGGCGAAGGCTGAACCCTGTAAGTTAGGAGCTGAAATGGACGAAACGGCAGTTTATCTTTTTAATCACGGCGAAAATGCATATGCTTATCGCGCGTTGGGTGCGCACGAGAGGAACACCGGAGGCATCCGCTATTGGGAATTCTCCGTTTTTGCACCGAATGCGGTTCGAATATCCGTTGTGGGCGATTTCAACAATTGGAAACAGGGCGCAAATCCGATGGAAAAATTCGGAGAAACGGGCTGTTGGAGCTGCCGTATTGCGGAGGCAGGAAAGGGCGACAGATACAAGTTTGCAATTACCGGCAGGGACGGGCAAACGGTGCTTAAATCCGACCCGTTCGCATTCCGTTCGGAACTTCGGCCGGGAACGGCAAGCGTGCTTCACGACATTCCCCGGAATGTGTGGACCGACGGCGAATATCTTAAACTGCGTGCGCAGAGGAATCTTTTCACCGAACCGATAAACATATACGAGGTTCACGCCGGCTCGTGGAAACAGGGCATGAACTACTCTGAATTGGGACGCGAACTCGTCGATTACTGCGTAAGAATGGGTTATACGCATATTGAGCTTTTGCCGCTTGCCGAACACCCGCTGGATGACAGCTGGGGTTATCAGGTCACGGGCTATTATGCGGTCACGGCGCGTTACGGTGCGCCCGAACAGCTTGCGGAGCTTGTGGATTATGCGCACAAATGCGGCATTGGGGTTATAATGGACTGGGTTCCGGCGCATTTCACAAAGGATGAGAGCGGATTGCGCAGATTTGACGGAGGAACATTGTTCGAACCCGCAGAACCGCTCCGCGCCGAGATGCCGCAATGGGGGACGCTGCTGTTTGATTACGGGCGAAGCGAGGTTGTGAGCTTCCTGATTTCGAATGCGTTGTATTGGCTGCGCGAATTCCATTTTGACGGTCTGAGGGTCGATGCTGTGAGCTGTATGCTCTACCATGATTTTTGCAGGGATGAATGGCTCCCGAACCGTTTCGGCGGCAGAGAAAACCTTGAAGCGATAGAGTTCATTAAAAAGCTGAACGCTGTCGTGCACAGAGAGTGTCCGAACACGCTTATGATTGCGGAGGAAAGTTCGGCTTTCCCGAAACTTACCGAACCGGTTGCGTTCGGAGGGTTGGGTTTCGATTTTAAATGGAACATGGGGTTCATGAATGATACTCTGAAATATTTCAGCGCGGATGCGGCGGAAAAACGAACCATGCACGAAAAGCTGACTTTCCCGATGGTATATGCGTTTTCCGAAAAGCATGTGCTGCCGTTTTCGCATGATGAGGTTGTTCACGGCAAATTATCCCTGATAAACCGCATGAAGGGCAGTTACGAACAGAAGTTTGAACAGCTGCGGCTTCTTTTTGCATATCAGCTCGCGCATCCGGGCAAGAAACTCAATTTTATGGGGAATGAGTTCGGGCAGTTTATTGAGTGGGATTTTAAAAAGCCGTTGGACTGGTTTCTTTTGGACTATCCCGCTCATGCGGCAATGCAGGAATTTTCATGCGCACTGAATTGGTTTTACCGCAGCACGCCTGCACTGCATCGCGAGGATGAAGGCTGGCAGGGTTTCCGCTGGCTGAGCGCGGATGATTGCGAAAATTCCGTCATTGCATTTGCGCGGACCAACGGAAGCGATACTGTCGCTGCTGTTTTTAACTTTTTGCCGAGGGAGCATTCGGCATACAGGCTGAATATCGGCGCATTGGCCGCAGAGCTTGGGACAGCAAAGAGCAGTACGCACAGAATTGGGTTCGAATGCGTGTTTTCAACACATATGCGCGGCGCGGTGACTGTTCGGGTTAAAGGCGGAAAGACAGGGCGGAGACGAAAAAAAACCTTGGGTGAGGCCCGTCATACGGTGGATGAGCTGTACTGCGAAATTCCGCTTTACGGCTATGAGGGTGCATTTTACCGCCTAAAGCGTATCGATAAACCCGTTCTTGAAAAAAACAGGGGAAACGAATAGAAAAAACGTTTTCGTAAACAGGTTCCGCAAGCGAAAAGACAGTTGAACAAACGGGGGGAACATATGCGCGGAGAAATTGACAACAGAACATTTTTCGCGGGAGCCGAAACACAGGTTCTTCCGTCCGAAAAGCGATTTCTGCTCGGCAGAGTCGCAATAATCGACCGTGTGGCCTGCCTTGACTGCGGGGACTGCGATTCAGCATGCAGCTTCGGCGCAATTGAACAGGGAAAAAACAATGCCGACGAAGCATTTGCGGGTCACAGGATTATTTACGAAAAATGCATAGGCTGCGGCGGCTGCCTGAGCTGCTGCGAAATGCGGGCAATTCGGCTTGCTGACGGGGCAAAAGGTGCGCTTGATGCGGAAATTACGGCGCGCCATGATGAAAATCCGCTGCCGGAACTCGGAAAACCCGTGGACGTGTTCAATGCTTTCGGTGAAAAAATCAGCGGAGGACGCGTTACCCAGGCTCTTGCGGGCTCAAACGCCGGGCGTGCGGCAACGATTCGGTTTCGACTCCCCCGCGAATTCCTGTCGGATGGATGCTTTGCCCATGCGGTGCGTGAAGGCTGAATGCCGAAAGCTTCGGAACGCCGAAAGAAAATGCGAGATACGGAATTAATGAATCGGAGGATGCAAATGATAATTGTTGGAATATGCGGCGGCAGCGGCAACGGCAAATCAACTTTTGCCGAAAGAATACGGGACGGTTTAAGCTGCTCGTGCGAAATCATGCGGCTTGATTGCTATTATTTTGACCAGGGCGGGAAGCCGTTTGAAGAACGTACAAAAGTGAACTATGATTCTCCCGAAATATTTGATTTTGATGAAATGCTTGCGGATATCCGCCTGCTGCTTGACGGAAAACCCGTGACGCGGGAGGGTTACAACTATGCAGAACACAGACGGGACGACAGCGAAGAGCTGATGTATCCGCCGGAGGTGCTGATAATCGAGGGAATCCATGTTTTTTATGATGACAGAATATGTGATATAATGAACCTGAAACTGTTCATAAAAGTGGACAGCGATATTTGCCTTCTGCGGCGTATCGCACGGGATATGAACGAGCGCGGGAGTTCTCTTGAAAGCATTTCGGAGCAGTACAAAGCAACGGTGAAGCCGATGCGTGAAAAATACATCGACAAGTATATCGACAAGGCGGATGTTGTTGTAATGCGCGGCGGAATGAATGAGCAGGCATTGAAAACAACCATATCATATCTTAAGTCCTGCGTGAAAGAGCAAAGGCCGGCCGAATCCGAAAAAAACGAAAGCGACGGAAACGATTCCGAATAAATCGGAACAACTGCGGCCGAACAATCACAATGAAAGAATAATACCCGTAATTACGCAAAAAAAACAAAGGGGGAAAGGTTTTGAGTAAACTGCGCGCACTTTGGAGAAACGGCAGAGGACTGCTTTTTGTAGTTCTCGTCGGCATTGCTTTTTATGAAATGCTTGAGCATTTTTCGTCGGTGAGAGCTGTAATTTCCCGAACGACATCGGTTTTGATGCCGATATTGTGCGGACTGATGGTTGCATACATAATCAATATTCCCGCAACGATACTTCAGGGAACTCTGTTCAAAAAGGCTCATGCTGCCGGCAAAAAATACGTTGTTCCGCTCACGGTTGTGCTGAGCTATCTTATCGTGTTCGGCATTCTCACCGCCGTGCTTGTTATTGTTATTCCGAAGGCGGTGGACAGCGTGAAAATCCTGTTTGACAATTTTGAAACATATTACAACAGTGCGGCAAAATGGGCGACCGAATTTTGGGAGGGATTGAATCTCAGCGACGAAGTTACGGCGCGTGCGGTTGAAATTTCAAACAAGATACTGGACAATGTGGAAGTGTTCACAACCAATCTTGCTCCGAAGCTTTTGGGTTACACTTTCAATGCGGTAAGCACGGTTGCGGACATTCTGCTTGCGCTTGCGTTCAGCATATACGCAATCCTTGATAAAAACCGCCTGCTTGCACATTCGCGGCGGTTCGTAAGGAGCGTTTTCAATGAAAAGCATTCAAGCGGGATTCTTGCAGTTTTTTCGTATGCAAACCTGACTTTTCGCGGTTATTTTGCCGGACAGATAACAAGCTGCACGATAATCGGCATATTGTGCTATATCGGAATGCGGATCATGAACATGCCGTTTCCGGAGATGATAAGCGTGTTTATCGCAGTATTCGCAATGATTCCGATACTCGGCCCGTGGCTCAGCACGATTCCGAGTGCGTTCATAATCCTTATGACATCACCCGGAAAGCCTGAACTTGTGCTGTATTTTGTGATAATGATTATCATAATACAACAGATTGACAACAACCTTGTTTATCCCCGCGTGGTCGGCGATGCGGTTGGACTGTCAAGCGCATGGGTTCTCGGAGCGGTCATTCTGGGCAGCGGCTTGTTCGGCATTGCAGGCCTTATTTTTGCCGTTCCTGTCACGGCTGTGCTTTATCGTCTGCTTGCGGACTGGACAAACGAACGCGCAAGGCAGCGGGGGGTTCCGATCATCGACACCGTGCCGGGCGTGAAATACGATCTGCGCGGGCATGTTCGCCGCAGCTTTAAAAAGAAAAAAAATAATGCTTCATCCGGCTCCGGAAAGCTGAGAACCAAAGAGACAAAAACCGAAACGGGCGAAACGGCAGCTGCGGACAAAGCGGGCAGAACCGAAAAATCCGAAAACGAAAACAGTGATAATAAGTGAATAGAAAATTGCGAAAAGAGGGGTAAAAATGAAATCGCAATCACATCCTTTCAAGCATCTCCGCACGATTTTGCGGCATCGCCGTGCGGTGTTCCGCCATTGCGTTTTGGCAGGCATACCGTGGCAGGGAATCAAACATGACTTGTCAAAATTTTCGCCCTCGGAATTTATTCCGAGCGCAAGGCATTATGACGGGACACGCAGCCCGAACGAACTTGAACGCGCAGAATACGGCTGCTCATTTGCGTGGATGCACCATAAGGGGCGCAACAAGCATCATTTTGAGTATTGGACGGATTACAGCCCGATAACAAAGCGCATGTCTCCGGTTAAAATGCCGCTTCGGTATGTTGTTGAAATGTTCTGTGACAGAGTGGGGGCGTGCAAAACCTATAAGGGGAAAGCGTACACTTCGAGCGACCCGTACGATTATTTTATGCGCGGGAACGCAAAAAACGTAATGCACCCGGAAACGGCGGCTTTGCTTGAAAAACTGCTTGTGATGCTTCGTGACGACGGGGAGAAAAAAGTTTTCCGCTACATTCGAAAGGAACTGATTAAGAAACGGGACTATTGAACGGCGAAAGCATGATTTTAAATATCTGTACACAATTTGCCGCAAAGAATTCGTAAAAATTAGCAATTTGGGGCTTGCGGTTCGGCGGGCATATGTGCTATTATTAAACCGACGGAAAGAAAAGCCGAAGGGCTGAGCTTCCCGGAAAAATACAAGCTGCGGACTTCTGCCGCATTTCAGTCGAAATTCAGGAACATGCTTTTCGAATGCGCGGAACACTGCGGCCCGAAAGAGTGAAAGGAAAAAACATGAAAAAATATTCCAAAATCGCAAGAATCGCCGCGTTCGCGCTGGCAGTCGTGATGCTGTTCGCCTTTGCGGGCTGCAGCGGCAAAAAGGATAACAACAACAAGAACAACGGCGGCGGCAACAACGGCGGGGGGGGGGGAAGATTATTTTGCGGCGAAAACAGAACCGCTCCCTCCAACACGCCCGTTCCTGCGCCTTCAACAAAAACTCCTCAGATGAACGATGATATGAAATCCCTTAACGAGCTCTTTGCCGGAATTCAGGCGGGAACGACCCCGATCACCGGCATTACGGTTAAAACAAGCTATTCAAATCCCAACGGCAACCCTTTGGAGTTTGATGCTGCAAATATCCCTGCGGAGCAGCAGGAGCTTTACAACAAAATAATCGATTTCATTAAGGGCATTAAAATCAGTTTTTCGGCCTGCAATTGGGACAAGTTCCTGAACGTGATCGGTGCGGCAGCGGGAAGCAGAACCGATGAATCCGCATTGACAACGGCGATGGTCGAGAAGGGTTCGGACAGCGTTATCTACATCAAAACCGAAAGTCAGACCCTTGCATTGACTTTCATCAACGACGGTACGATTCTCCTTGCCGGATGCACCTTTGATGCGGGTGCGGCGGAAGGCAAAATCACTCCCTCCGCAACCCTTATCTGCGGCAGCTTCGACACGAATTATACAATGCAGCTGCGCAGCCTGTTCGGAGTGAAGTAAAACATCCGGGTTGAAGGCCGGCAGTCGGATAAAGTATATGAAAACCCGCTCCGCATGTTTCATGTGTTGGGAGCGGGTTCTTATATTAAAAATGACGTTTGACCGAAACGCAGCCCAAACCGGCACAGCCTGTTCGGAAATATTGAATGCGTGCATTGATAACGGGGTACTGTGCATTAAAAAGCAATGAAGGTAATATGAATTTTGAAATATCTTTTGACTTTATAGTTTTTGAAACCGAACGTCTGCTGCTGCGCGAATTCAACGCCGATGACGTCGATGCGGTATATGCCTATGCGGGCGATGCGGAGAATACAATTTACATGGACTGGGGTCCCGCAAACCGTGAGGAAGTTCGGAATTTCGTTCAATCCCGCCTTGCACAGCAGATAATGGAACCGCGGCGCATTTTTGATTTTGCCGTTTGCATCAAGGCGACGGGCCGGCTTATCGGCAGCATGGGCTTGTTTTTTGGCGATGACGGGCAGCAGGCGGAACTCGGCTACACGATTAACAAAGCATTTTGGGGCAAGGGATATGCCTCCGAAGCAGCGAAGGGAATGCTTCAATTCGGCTTCATGAACCTTAATCTGCACCGCATAAGCGCAAGGTGCGACAGCATGAACACTGCCTCGGAACGAGTTATGCAGCGTCTCGGAATGCGATTCGAGGGCGAAGCGAAGTCCGCCGAATACGTGAGAGTACGCGCGCGGCGGCAGTGGCGCAGCGTAAAGCACTATGCAATGCTGCAAAAAGAGTTCCTGAATCGAATGATCGACGGGGAAGATGTTTGACTCGGCCGTGACTGAAAAACGCCCTGCATGTGTGCATTATGCGGCTATATTTTATATTTGACCGCAAAGGCTTTTTAATGCGTAAAAAAGCAGCTTGTTTTGACAAAAACATCCTAAATATATTTGCAACCGCGGTTGCAACAGGCTACAATGTAACCATGGAAAACGTGCGCACAGGGTCTTGTGGACGGCGAATGCGGGCGGTTTCGAATATATTTTTGCACAAAGGTGCGTTTCACGGGTTTCAAAACGGAGCGCTGCGGCAGCGGACACGGCGCAGAGAATTTCCGCAGAAACCGAATTTGATTTTTCCGCACGGATTTTCAAGGAGGATTATATTATGCAGACAGCAAACCGTATGCAGGGCGTTTCAGGCAGCGCGATCAGGGAGCTTTTCAAGCTTCTGGGTGATCCGAACATCATCTCTTTCGGCGGCGGCAATCCCGCGAAAGAGTGCTTCCCGAAGGAAGAGATCCGCGCAATTACCGATGAGCTGCTCAGAGATAAATCCGACACTCTGCTTCAGTACGGTGCGACCGAAGGCTATCTGCCGCTGCGCCGCGCATATCTCGACAGCATTCTTCCCGACAGCGGGCTGCACGGCGAGCTTGACAATGTTCTTTCGCTGACCGGTTCGATGCAGGGGCTTGATCTTATTTGCAAAACTGTCATTAATCCCGGTGATGTTGTGCTTGTTGAAGAGCCGAGTTTTCTCGGTGCGCTGCAAACTTTCCATGTTGCGCAGGCGAAGCTTGTCACCGTTCCTCTTCATCCGGACGGAATTCACATCGATGAGCTTGAGGCGGTCGTTCGTGAACACAAGCCCGTGATGTTTTACACAATTCCCACCTTCCAGAACCCCACAAGCTGGGTTTCCGGCGTTGAAGTGCGCAGGCGCATTGCGGAGCTTGCTGCCGAGTTTGACATGCTCGTAATCGAGGATGACCCCTATGCCGCACTCCGTTTTTCCGGTGAAAAGCTGCCCACAATCAAAAGCTTTGACACGAGCGATAATGTTATCGTTCTGACCAGTTTTTCGAAAACGATTTCCCCCGGTCTGCGCGTTGCGCTCTGCTTCGGCAACAAGGATCTCATCCGCAAAATGACGATAGCAAAACAGGGCAGCGATACTCACTCGCCGAACCTTAATCAGGCAATCGTTGCCGAATACATCAATCGCGGCTTTATGCCGAAACATATAGAGCATATATCGGGCGTTTATTCCCGCTCAGCCCGCATTATGACCGATGCGATGGCTGAGCATTTCCCCGAATGGGTTCACTTTGAGCAGCCCGTCGGCGGTCTGTTCATCTGGTGCACCCTTCCCGAGGGCTGGGATGCAAACGAAATCTTCAAGCGTGCGGTCGAGCGTAAAGTTGCGTTCGTTCCCGGTGCGCCTTTCTTCACAACCCCGGGCAAAGGTCAGAACACCTTCCGCCTGAACTTCTCCGCAGAGCCCGAGGAGCGCATTCGCGAGGGCATAAAGCGGTTGGGCGACCTTCTTAAGGAAATGGCGGAAGAACAGAAATAAAATTCGGTTCAAAAACCACCAAATCCACCGAAAGGATAATTTATATAAAATGGAGAACAACGAAATTGCCGCAAACGGCATGATTTCAGAAAATACAGAGAATACAGAGAACAAATGCGCCGAAAAAACAAACGGGGTTGCAGGCCCCGGGCGCAATGCATACGACGTTCTGAACGAGCGCGGCTTCCTTAAACAGTGCTCACACCCGGAGGAGCTTCGCGAACTTCTCGGCAAAGAAAAGCTGACGTTTTACATCGGCTTTGATCCCACGGCGGAAAGTCTCACCGTCGGTCACTATGTTGCAATGTGCGTTATGGCGCATATGCAGAAATGCGGGCATCATCCCATCGTGCTTCTCGGCGGAGGCACGGCAATGATTGCCGATCCGTCCGGAAAGACGGAGCTGCGCAAACTGCTCAGCGTTGAAGAGCTTGACAACAATGTTGCCGGCATCAAAAAACAAATGGAGCGGTTGGTTCGCTTCGACGGAGAAAACGGTGCTGTTATCGTGAACAATGCGGACTGGCTCCGAAACCTCAACTTCATGGATTTCATGCGCGATATCGCCGTGCATTTCTCCGTGAACGAAATGCTTCGCGCGGAATGCTACAAACAGCGTTTCGAGCGCGGGCTGACCTTCTTCGAATTCAGCTACATGCTTATGCAGAGCTATGACTTCCTCTGCCTGAACCGCAAATACGGCTGTGAGCTTGAAATGGGCGGCGACGATCAGTGGAGCAATATCCTCGGCGGTGCGGATCTTATCCGCCGCAAGGAACGCAAGCGTGCATACGCTCTTACGACCCGCCTTTTGACTACGGCGGACGGCAAGAAGATGGGCAAAACCGAAAAGGGTGCCGTATGGCTTTCCAAAGAGCGCACAAGTGTGTACGATTTTTATCAGTACTTCCGCAATGTTAACGATGCGGATGTTAAAACCTGCCTGAGTCTGCTGACCTTCCTGCCGATGGACGAAATCGAAGCGCTTTGCGCGGAAGGCGCAAATATCAACGAGGCAAAGCGCGTGCTTGCTTACACCGTAACAAGCCAGGTGCACGGCGAGGACGAAGCCAAAAGAGCCGAGGAAGCTGCGCTTGCGCTGTTCGGCGGCAAGGGCGACCTTACCCATATGCCCACAGTCGCGCTTTCCGATGCGGACATTGAAGAAAGCGGCATGAGCATCACGCGTCTGCTTGTGCTTGCAGGCATTGAAAAATCCAACTCTGCCGCAATAAGATCCGTTCGAGAGGGCGGCATCAGTGTTAACGACCGAAAGGTTACGGACACAAAGGCGGTTTTGGACAGTGCCGAGCTTGCGGACGGAATCATCCTTAAAAAAGGCAAAAAAACTTTTGTAAGGCTGATTCACAAGGACTGATTCGGCGGATTTTCAACGTCTCTGTCGGGCGCTGCACCGTAACTGATTTATAAAAATAAACATTCTTTCAGCGGAGTGTCCTTTGATGTTCACTGCGCACTCCGCAAAAGTAACTCGATATGGCATTGAAAGCATTCAAAACCCCTGCTGCGGCATCCGAAACGGAGTTTGTTGTTAACAAATCGCGTTTCATCGGAAGAGCTTTTCCGGTTGAAACCGAGGCGGAGGCACTTGAGATTCTTGAACGGATACGCCAAAAGCATTATGATGCAACGCATAACTGCTGGGCGTATAACCTGCGCGGAGCTTCGCCGCTGCGCCGTTTTTCGGACGACGGCGAGCCGGGCGGAACCGCCGGAATGCCGATTATGGACACGCTTATCCGAAGCGAAACCGAAAACGCGCTCATCATTGTGACGCGCTATTTCGGAGGAATCCTTCTCGGCAGCGGCGGACTTGTGCGCGCATACAGCCGATCCGCTGCGGATGCGCTTTCAGCCGCCGGCAGCGTTACAATGACGCCCTGCGCCGAAATAGAGTTCGTAACGGATTACACGCGTTTCGGCGGGATAGAGGGGTTTGTCCGCAAAAATTCAACCGTCAGGAATATTGAATTTCTTGAAAACATAAAATTCAATTGCCTTGTTGAAACAAAAAAAGCGGATGCGTTCATTGCGGATATCATCGAACGGACGGACGGTCGTTCCGCTCCGCGCATGCTCGGTGAGGAGTACCTGCCCCTTGCCGAAAAGTGATGCATTGAGCGCGTCAAAACAAGATTCCAAACGGCGCTTTTTTTCGCACGGTTTGCGCGGCGCCGCATGAAATAAAACATCATTAAATTCTCTTTTTAAAACAGGAGGAACAAAAATGGATATCAAGATCACAAAAGCAACCGAGCTTAAAACAAAACCCACCCTTGAGGAAGAAGCTTCCCTCGGGTTCGGCAAACGTTTCACCGACCATATGTTCATGATGAACTATGACAACGGCGAATGGCATGATGCACGCATCGTTCCCTATCAGAGACTTTCTCTCGATCCTTCCTGCTCCGTTCTTCACTATGCACAGGAGATTTTCGAAGGCCTTAAGGCATATCGTGCCGATGACGGCAGAATCCTGATGTTCCGTGCAAAGGACAATGCTCAGCGTCTTAACAATTCCGCAAGGCGTCTCTGCATGCCCGAAATCGACATCGATTTCAACTATGAGGCAATGCGTCAGCTCGTTCAGGTTGAACGTGATTGGGTACCCCACAGCGCGGGCACAAGCCTCTATCTGCGTCCCACGATGATCGCGGTTGACGAAGCTCTCGGTGTACATGCTGCACACAGCTACCTCTACTACATCATCTGTGCTCCCAGCGGTGCATACTACAAGGCAGGCCTTGCACCCATCCGCATCCGCGTTGAAGACAAATACGTTCGCGCAGTCCGCGGCGGTACCGGCTCTGCAAAGACCGGCGGCAACTATGCCTGCTCCATCCTTGCAGGTGCAGAGGCCGAAAAGGAAGGCTACAGCCAGGTTCTGTGGCTGGACGGCGAGCATCTCAAGTACGTTCAGGAAGTCGGCGCAATGAACATGATGTTCCTTATTGACGGCAAACTTGTCACCGCTCCCCTGCATGACACCATCCTGCCCGGCATCACTCGCCGCAGCGTCATGACTCTTGCCCGCGAAATGGGCATCGAAGTTGAAGAGCGTCCCATTTCCGTTGATGAGCTTATCGCAGCGGGCGAAAACGGCAAGCTGACCGAAGCATTCGGCACCGGCACCGCGGCAGTCGTCTCCCCCGTCGGAGAGCTTGCATATCGCGACAAGCATATCATGATCGGCGACAAGTCCGTAAACAACGGCATCGGCGAACTGACCATGAAGCTTTACAACACTCTCACCGGTTTGCAGTGGGGCAGGATTGAAGATACCCACGGCTGGGTAACGGATATCGATAAGAAATAATACCGCAGCGAGGGCGTTTCAGCTCAAGACTCAACAAATCTAACATCAAAACAGCAATACGACCGTCGGCTTGCCCGGCGGTCGTGTTCTTTGAGGTTTGGGTTTTGCATCAGAATGCGCATTCACGGTCGATGCCGAGTGTGAAGAACAGCGCAAGCTCCGATTGCGCCGCATACTCCGTGCGGCATTGCTCCCAATTTAAATATACTTTAAAAAACGTGCATTTTTGCCTTGTTTTAACCTATAATGCAAGCTATAATAAGACTTGGACATTAAACCTTCGTTCTGTCCGCATTTTTTGCGTGTTTAAATGCAGGGCTGCATTTTGCGTGCGGCGGCGGTTCGCAGGGCTAATAAATTCTCAAGGAGGATAAAATCTCTATGGCAAAGACCGTCACTATCGATGGCAATACCGCTGCGGCGCATGTCGCATACGCATTTTCCGATGTTGCGGCTATTTACCCCATCACTCCGTCCTCTCCCATGGCAGAAGTTGCCGATGAATGGGGCGCACAGGGCAGGAAGAATCTTTTCGGTCAAAAGGTCCGCATTGCGGAAATGCAGTCCGAGGGCGGCGCAGCAGGCGCAGTTCACGGTTCCCTTGCGGCAGGCGCACTGACAACCACATTCACCGCTTCTCAGGGTCTTCTTCTGATGATCCCCAACATGTACAAAATCTCCGGCGAAATGCTTCCCGGCGTTTTCCATGTTACGGCACGCGCACTCGCAGCTCATTCGCTTTCCATTTTCGGCGATCACAGTGACGTTATGGGCGCACGTCAGACGGGTTTTGCAATGCTCGCTTCCGCTTCCGTACAGGAAGTTATGGATCTTGCACTCGTGACCCATCTTTCCGCAATCAAGGCGAGCCTGCCGTTCGTTCATTTCTTCGACGGCTTCCGCACCTCTCATGAGATTCAGAAGATCGAACAAATCGAATACGAGGATATGGCAAAGCTGCTCGATTACGATGCCGTTAAGCGTTTCCGTGAGCGTGCACTCAACCCCGAGCATCCCCATCAGTCCGGTACCGCGCAGAATCCCGACATCTATTTCCAGGGCCGCGAAGCTGCAAACATCCACTATGCAAAGGTTCCCGAGATCGTTGAATACTACATGGAAAAAGTCGGCGATCTGACCGGCAGGAGATACCACCTGTTCGATTACGTCGGCGCACCCGATGCAGAGCGCGTTCTCGTTATCATGGGCAGCGGCGCGGATGTTGCGGAAGAAGCTATCAACTACCTCAACGCAAAGGGCGAGAAGCTCGGCCTTATCAAGGTCCGCCTGTATCGTCCCTTCGCAGCGGACAAGTTCCTTGCGGCTATCCCCGCAACCTGCAAGAAGATCGCTGTTCTTGACAGAACCAAGGAACCCGGCTCCCTCGGCGAACCTCTCTACCTCGACATCGTTGACGCGATTGCGGAGGCAGGGCTTGACATCAAGTGCTACGGCGGCAGATACGGCCTCGGCAGCAAGGAATTCACCCCCACCATGGTCAAGCAGGTTTACGACAACCTTAAGCTCGACGAACCCAAGAACCATTTCACCGTCGGCATCATCGACGATGTTATGAATACTTCCCTCCCCGAGGGCGAATTTGTGAACGCCGCTCCCGAGGGCACGATCTGCTGCAAGTTCTTCGGCCTCGGTTCCGACGGTACCGTCGGTGCAAACAAGAACAGCATCAAGATCATCGGCGACCACACCAACATGTTCGCACAGGGCTACTTTGCATACGACTCCAAGAAGTCCGGCGGTCTGACCATCAGCCACCTGCGCTTCGGCAAGACTCCCATCCAGAGCCCCTACCTTATCGACAGTGCGGACTTTGTTGCATGCCATAACGCAAGCTACGTCACCCGTTACGATGTTCTTGAAGGCATCAAGGACGGCGGCGTATTCCTGCTTAACTCCCCGTGGACCGTTGAGGATATGGAACGCGAACTCCCCGCTTCAATGAAGCAGACCATTGCAAAGAAGCATATTCGTTTCTACAACATGGATGCTGTTAAGCTCGCCCGCGAAGTCGGCATGGGCAACCGCATCAACACCATCATGCAGAGCGCATTCTTCAAGCTTGCCGAAATCATCCCCGCAGACGAGGCGATCGATTACATGAAGGCAGCGGCAAAGAAGAGCTACGCAAAGAAGGGTGAGGACGTTGTTCAGAAGAACTATGCCGCAATCGACATCGGCGTTACCGGCATCACCGAAATCAACTACCCCGAAGCATGGGCAACCGCAACAAGCGGCGCAACCGCAATGCATGTCAGCGACGATCCGTATTTCGTTGATTTCATCAAGCCCATCCTTGCTCAGCAGGGCGACAAGCTGCCCGTCAGCAAGCTCGCTGCCGACGGCTATGTTCCCACCGGCACCACCAAGTACGAAAAGCGCGGCATCGCAGTTGAAGTTCCCATGTGGATCCCCGAAAACTGCATCCAGTGCAACCAGTGCGCTCTTGTATGTCCGCATGCAAGCATCCGTCCCTTCGTTATGACCGAAGAGACCGAAGCACCCGAAACCTTCGTTGCCAAGAAGGCGACCGGCGTCGGCGACGGCAAGCTCTTCCGAATTCAGGTCAGCCCCTATGACTGCACCGGCTGCGGCAGCTGCGTCAATGTTTGCCCCGCAAAGACAAAGGCTCTCAAGATGGCTCCTCTTGCAGAAGTCGAAAAAGTTGAAAACGATAACTGGAACTTCGCAATGGATCTGCCCACCCTCGACCTGCCCGTCAACAAGGCAACCGTCAAGGGCAGCCAGTACCTCCAGCCCATGTTCGAATTCTCCGGCGCATGCGCAGGCTGCGGCGAGACTCCGTACGCGAAGCTGATCACTCAGCTCTTCGGAGACAGAATGTATATTGCAAACGCAACAGGATGCTCCTCTATCTGGGGTAACTCTTCACCATCTACACCATACACAACAAACGCTAAGG
>OGQV01001376.1_pt1 | contig 18081 bp, 18 predicted proteins | sample 1553311 | NCBI WGS metagenome assembly OGQV01 (sample SAMEA2579976, study PRJEB22360) | human gut metagenome
CAGCCGCCGCTGTGGCTGACGAACTTGCTTCCGAAGAGTGAGCTTCGCTTAATGCCTGACTCGCGAGAGTCATCTTTCTAAAGCGTTGAGGGGTGAAATCCATATGGGATTCCACCCCTCAATTTATTTCGTATTCGGTTTCGGCATCCTTAAACAGGGCAAGACAGAGATTGCCGAAACATGAGTTACAGTAGGAATTTGATTTCGGCGAAAAACTCGCGAACCATATTGTTGACGAGCATGTTCGGGGGAGAGCCAGCCGCAATGCCTTGGGCGTTGTCCAAACCATATTTGTCGGCAATCTGCAACGCGCGGAACATGTGGAAATTGTTGGTGATTACCCCTACGGAAGCATTATCGTCACTGATCAGCTTCTTGCTGTTGACAATGTTTTCCTCAGTGGTTTTTGACTCCGGCTCCTCAAGAATGCGCTGTTCGGCAATGCCATGTTCCTTAAGATAGTCAGCCATGCCTTGGGCTTCGGGGAACGGTTCATTCGGTCCTTTTCCGCCGGAAACGATGCAGATGGTATTTGGATTCTCATCCAAATATTCGATGGCCTTGTCGAGACGGTAGCGAAGTACAAGGCTCGGGCCGGACTTACGCACTTGGGCGCCGAGCACCACCACATAATCAAGATCCGGTTTGCCTTGCGCATGCATTTTACTGACGATGCAACCTTCCACCGTGCCGAATGCGACCAGACCAATACACACGACCGCAATCAAGATGCCTCTGACCAGTCTTGGCAATATCGTCCACCACCGGAAGAGCAGACCGAATCCGAGTATTGCGAACAAAACTGCGAACGCTAGCCAAACAATCCAGAAACTCGTGCCGGAATGCGTATTGCGCACGGCGAAAGCGTAACATGCGCATGCCACGGCAAGTACTAAGCATAGAGTACCTGTAATTCGTCTAATCAACGTTGCCATGATGAACCTCTCATTCATTGCGCGTCGCGCGCAATCCTGTCTCATCCTAAACTTGTGACCCCCAGACCCCCAAGCTTCACATGCCAATGCCAACAAATCCTACGCATTCCTGTTATTTCAATACCATGCGCATTATGTCATCCGTGAGCGGAGTTTTGGTATGGCTGCGGCTAGGATGGGGGAGCATGACTTCAGAAATGATTATGCTCCGACCGCTGCGTCGCACGGATTTTCCCGCGCTTGAAGAGCTTGTCCGTCAGGCTTGGTATGTGGATGATGAGTCGGATGATAATGGGAACGTTCCGAACGATGAGCGCGGGTTGCGTAAGTATAAGCTGCGCAAGGCGATTCACTTGCGTAATATGCATCGACTCGCGGCCATCGACATGCATGATTTTCTTTCCCGCACCACCGAGGCTACGGTCGCTGAACGTGATGGTCGGGTGCTTGGCGTGGTATTGGGATCGTTGAGGTCCCGTGTCACCACAGCGCAGAGGATACGTCATGCTATTACGCGAAATTGCTTGGCGTTGCCCTTGTTGGCAAGTAAGGATGGCCGTCGAGGACTTGCCGATCAGATTGCGATTTTGCAGGTCGATGAAGTGTTGAAACGAGATGCCGGCAAAAGCTATCAGGCTGAGATAACGTTGTTTGTGGTTTCCCCGGAAGCGCGGGGCATGGGCGTCGGACGTAAGCTGTTCAACCACATGCTTGGCGTGTTTCGTAATGCCGGAATGAACGAGTATTTCCTCTTCACTGACACTACCTGCGATTACGGTTTTTATGATTACCGTGGTTTGACGCGCAAAGCGGAGCATACTGTACGCAGGGACTCCTTTACGCAAGGCGGTCTGGAAGACGGCGCGCTTTCCTTCTTCCTATATGAGGGGCGCTGCTGAACGTTTCCGCCTTGTATGGAAAGTGATATTTTCGGAAAAGCGTCAGTATATGGACAGCATTCACTTATTTGGGTTGCCGATCTATCGGCAATTGTGGACGGCAACAAGTGAAGAGAGTATGCCCAGTCCTTTCTAGGGCTGATTTCTAGGTTCTGATGGCCGTTTCGCAATGTGATGGGTTACAGACAATGATGTCTGTAACCCATCATGAAAAACGAGCCGTTACATGTCAAAAATGGTAGATCCATATATGGCTTGAAATGTCATCTAAGGGATGACATAAGAGAGTGAATAAGACACGAAATTGAGAAAAGTGTCAAACTGGGTTTCGTCAGTGGAAGAAATGTTTCTGGACTTCTATCTGTTTCGCTGTGATGAGAGTCTGGAAGTTCAAAGGAGTGGAAATGAAGGATTTGCTCAGTTTACAGGCTTTGATTGCGCAACCTGCAAGTATGACCTCTAAAAGGCCACCATGTGTTGACACGCATGGAAATTGTTCGACGGATCCTAATTGTGATCCGAATACGCATCATTGGCATAGTTCGTGGAGTTGGTTCTGCTGAAGTAGAAGAGTAACAGTTTTAAACTGCAGTGGCTATCTGTTTTGAAGTTAACAGATAGCCATTTTGATAGATGGATGCTGTAATGAAAAGATTGAATGAAAGAGAAAAGCAAACAATTCTCGGATTGTTTACTGTGTTTATAATTATTATACTTCTCGCCAGTGCATTTATTGTGCTTTTCATGTCTAGAAACAGTGCAAGTGACGCTAAAGATATAAAAAAAGCGTATGAGTCATTATCAGAAGTGAAAAGAAAACCTACAAACGCAACAAATGATGGCGGGCTACTGGTGCAAGTTGGGTCAAAAAAAGATATTCCAACTGTAGAATTTTATTTAGATCCCCTATGTCCGGCTTGTGCACAAATTGATAGAACATTAAATGATAATATAGGAAAAATGTATACGAGTGGTCAGATTAAGCTTGAAATTCATCCTGTGATTTTTTTAGACAAGTGTTCATCTGACCATTATTCGGCCAGAGTATCGGGATCTATAGCCTACATTTCAGAAAAAGATCCAAAGCATGTCGTTGCATTCATTTCAGAAATATTTGATGAAAAGTTCCAGCCTTCAGAAGTAGATTATGTAGAAACGTCTGATGAAAAGATAATCGAACAAGCGATTAAAGCGGGAATATCTAGAGAAATTGCAAAGGAAAGTTTAAATGGACAGTACGATGAATGGATTGAAAAAAGTAATGATTACACAATACTACGAAGCGACCTAATAGCTCCAGGGAGGGAGGGGTTTGCGACGCCATTGATTAGGGTAAATAAGAGAATTTGGTCAATGAAGGATATGGCGCTTGATGACTTATCGGATGCTTTTGTTGAAAGCTTAGGATTAAAACCTGAAGAAGTTGGTGATGAGGATGTTAAACCTAGAATAGGCAGTAAAGGAAAGTTGCTTAAAACTAATACAAAATATTTGGCGGAAAAATCTGATGCTTAAATTTATGCGAATTAGCAAGAGAATGATTCTTGGCGTGGTTTGCAGTATCGCTGGATCGACGTTATCATTCTTTGTTCCTCTTTTGATAAAAGATTTTATAGATAATAAAAAATTTGATCTTAGTTTACTGTATGTATTTCCTTTTCTTTTTGCGGCGCAATTCATATTGTGTGCAATTGGTGGATTGCTAATTTCAACTGAGGCCGATCTTCATGTGGCGGAATTGCGTATTCAGGCTATGGATATAATTTTTGAGAAAGATATGCTCTTTTTTGACAATGAAAATAGCGGTGAAATCGCCAGTGGAATAGTATATGATATCTCTCTGGTCAGGAATTTTGTGGCGGCTAGTATTCCTCAGTTTGTTTCGAGTGTTATCAATATACTGTTTTCCGTCGTTGCTCTTACTGTAATTAACTACAGACTATCTATTTTGGTTCTAATTATCTTTCCTGCAGTGATGATACTGGCTGTTCCCTTAGGTATATTTAATAACAGAAATGCGATGATGCTGCAAGAGAGAATAGGTAAATTAAATACGTTTACTTCAGAAATAGTGCGAAGTATGCGCACTGTTAAGTTATGTAATGCAGAGAGATGTATGCTTCTAAAATTCAAGAAACGAGTAAATGAAATAAAAGAAGTTAATCTCTTGAATGACAAAGTATATTCTTTTGTTACGCCCGTTCAAAATCTGATTTCGATTTTTTGTACTGGGGTCATTGTTTGCTATGGTGTTCATCTGATGGACGTACATCTCTTGACATACGGTTCGTTTGTTGCATATGTAATGTTATTCTTTCAGCTGGTTACTCCAGTAGGTGGTTTATTTACCTTTTATTTGAGTTGTCAAACAATCAAAGGTTCCTTAAAAAGAATCAACCGTGTCATCGGATCTCAAAAGAAGTAGATATGGAAAACTTTGCGTATAATAATGTTGATTATTTGGAATTGAAAAGCGTTTCATTTGGTTACAATGATAATGAAGTTCTTCATAATGTTAGTATGAGGTTGGAAAAGGGTGGTCGATATGCAATTATTGGACCATCTGGATCCGGGAAAACGACTATTATTAATACAATAACAGGTCTATATAGTGCAAATTCTGGAGCCATTGCTATCAATGAGAGCTTGCTCGATGGGCAGCATCTAGAAGAGTGGAGAAGGTGGTTTACTGTCGTCTCTCAAGATAATCTCCTTTTCTCTACAACAATTAAAGAAAATTTATTTTTTGGTCTTGATTTTGTACCATCAGAAAAAGACATTAATAAATGTTTGAAAAATTCTTGCTTAGATGAAATTATTTCCGTTGGTGATTTGGAAAAGAGTGTTGGTGAGCAGGGGATGTCTTTGTCTGGTGGACAGCGACAGAGATTGCAGATTGCGAGAGCTTGTTTAAGGAAAGCTCCGATACTTATTTTGGATGAGGCAACGTCGAATCTTGATGTGAAGACAGAAAGACGTGTGCTTGACAACCTATTAAGATCGCATGAGTATGATATTTCAATTGTCATTTCACATCGCTTGTCTACGATAATAGACTCAGACGTTATTTTCTTTATTGAAGATGGTTATCTTTTGGATCAGGGGGATCATCGAGAGCTCATTGAAAGATGTCCAGCGTATAGATTTTTTGTTCAAAATCAACTCTTGAAGGATTGATATAGGGGAAGAGGGAATTGTGATGGTTGGTTACTCGGCGGATGATTACCTCCGTTTCTCGACAGATAAGGAGACCATATACTATAGCGAACCTGTTTATGCTTGTGAAGATGCTTATGTTTTGCCGACGAATGACAACTCAGAGCAATGGGGCGTTAGGTCTGATGGGCATTGGACTTATGTCAATTGTCTGATGTACTCTTTTCCTCCTCAAGGTTGGAAAATTCATATCACTTCTACAATTTATGATGCTCAGAATGTTCTCTATGATGTTGCTGAATATCTTTTCGTTAAATCTATTTCTTTTAAATATCTTTCAAGTAGAACTTGTTTCATTCAGGCGAATGGAAAATATGCGGATAGACTTGAGTCAGGTAAATTCATAACTATTTACCCCAGTTCTGAACATATTTTTATTCAGCTACTAAAAGATTTAAAAACCATTGTTTGTAAATATGATGATGGTCCTTATATCTTAACTGATAAACAATGGCAAAATAGTAATGTATTTTTCAGATATGGTGCTCTGAAGCCGCGCTTTTCAAACGAAAAGAATGTACCTGTGATAGTGACTCCTCAGGGTGATTTAATACCGGATAAAGAATTACCGCTGTATTCCTTGCCTTCTTTCGTTGATGAACCTATATATGTTAAAGAGAATAATTATTTTATTGAATACTCAAATGGAAAATTAGCGGATTATCAAATAGACTCCGCTGTCCATTTTAGTAATAACGGTGGGGTGTATCTCGCTTCGCGAAACGGCAAAAAATATATCCTTAAAGAAGGGCGAAAAAATGTTGGGGTCAGTGATAGGTCATGTTTGGATGCTTTTCATCGAATCAAGCATGAATATCAAATCCTTCGTTCCTTGAGTCCGCTCTCTGATGTTGTGAATGCTGTCGATTGTTTTGATGTCTGGAATCATGCATTTTTAGTTGAGGATTTTTTTGAAGGTCGAGATTTGCAGCAGTACATAGCAATGGAATTCCCTTTCGATGGATGCTCTGCTCGGACGGATTGCTCTGATTCTTATTGGCGAGGGTGTAAAGAGATCGCAACCAAATTGGAAAGTGCAATTGCGAAAATGCATGGAATTGGATTTGCGGTTGGAGATTTGAGCTTATCAAATGTGCTGATTAATGATTCTTTAGAAATTAAACTGATTGATTTTGAGGCGGCGAAAAAACTTTCCCAAGATTTTCAAGTAGATATCGCTACTCCAGGATTTACCAACGATGCTGTATGCAACTATGAACAACAAGATTGGTATGCCTTCGCGGTTATAGTGCACCGCCTTTTTGTTCCCATATGTCCCCTTTATTATCTGGCTCCTTCGTTGTTGTTCTGTCAGGATTATATGGTGCAAAAGCACTTTGGGAATGAGGCAGTTTCTTTTCTTCGGTCTGTCAGATCGCGAATGCTTGGCTTGACTCCGTTATTGTCTCATGGACCATTTATCGACAAAGCGTTACAGGCTTGTGACAAGCTTTTAGATCCTGAGAATATTGAAACCTTTATGAGACTTCTTTATAAAGGGATTGTCTCTGGTCTTGACTTGCGAGGTGAATATCCTGTCAAAGGTGATATTTCAATGTATGGCGATGAGATGTCTAAATATAGCATTGGGTCTGGTTTTGCCGGTGTGAGCTTGGCTTTGCTGAAATCTTCATGTTTGGAAAACTCGGAATGGTTTTATGCTATTGCGCGGGAGAAATATATATCGGTATTACGTAAATTGAAAGACGGTATGTCGTTCCGCGCGGGATTGTTTAACGGTACGGTAGGTGTGGCCATGGCTGCATATGAGGTGTTTTCTCGCGAGGAATGTCATAAAATACTTTCTTATATCGGAATCTCTCACATTGATTATTTGGCAGGCATTGACGACTATTCCTTGTACTCTGGTTTGTCTGGCATTGGCATGGCTCTTCTGTCATTGGGAGCATTTAGGAACTCGCATGAAGAAAAAATGTTGTCGTATATTCTTTCCAAGGTGTATGAGAGATGCGATTGTGGTTTAACTTCGCAAGACATGCTGAGTTCGAAAGCGGACTTTACCTTAATGAAGGGCTGGTTGGGTGCAGGTCTGTTCCTGTGGAAGGCTTCTCTTTGCAGGAAAGACGATGCTTTGCGCTCCCGTGCGGAAAGCATTTTTCGTCTTACGCTAACGCATCTTGCCAATGCGGATAACAAGGAGCGTCCGATGTATTACGTGGATCATTTGAAGAATAAACCCAGAACAATGCCTTATCTGGATTGTGGAACTTCTGGTGTGGCCCTAGCTTTTATTGAAGTCTATAAAGATGGTAATGAGTCAATGGAATTCCTTAATGAGGAGTTTCTTAGAAGGCTTTCCCAAGGTTCAGATATGGTTTGCACGTTTAATGGTGGCTTATTCGGGGGTTATGCGGGACTGTTGCCTGCAGCAACAGCGTTGCGCGACTTAGGTATTGATGATGAGCTGTGGGAGCGGATTATTGATGGATTGAATCTTTACCTGATGAAGAACAATGGAAACATTGTTTTCCCGGGACTTTATGGATACAAGTGTTCCATGGATTTGGGGACGGGATCGGCCGGTGTGCTTTTAGCGTTAAGTGATTCTGGGCGATCAGGGGAATGGGGATCTTGGATGCCGGTTCTGGAAAATGAGGATTTTTCGCTTTTCCGTGTTTGAAAATAGCTATTGCTGCTGGCTGGGTGATGGCCTGTACGTGATGCAATGCGTGGCTATATTTGTATGCTTAGGGGTGAAGGTGAGTGACGATGTATTTGGGAAAACGAATAAGAATCGCTATCGTGGACAATGACAGATTGACGCTTGGTGTTATGAAGATGATGATTGAGCGTATTCTTCCGCAGGCTAACGTGTGTTGGGCTGTATCGGATGGTCTGACCGCGGTGAGTAAGAGTCTTAACTCGCGGACGCGTCCTGATGTATTGCTTGTGGATATGTCTCTAGAGGGAATGAGCGGTTGCGATGTGTGCCGGACCATTCGTGAGGAGACTGCTCAGGTTGATTTAGTGGGCATGACTGCTTTTTCTCTGGACCGTTACTGTGTGCCTGCTTTGGAAAACGGAGCGAGCTGTCTTGTGGATAAGGCGAATGTGAAAGGTCTTTGCCATGTCTTATGTACAATAGTGAATGGGCGGCGGGCGGATGTTAAATATGCATCTTCCGAAAGTGCGCAGGAGTCGCATGAGAGATTATTGACTGCCAAAAGTGGAAATGTCAACTATGAAACGTTTGCGAAAAGGGAACGAGAGGTTATGGGGCTGTGTTCCCTGGGTTTTACCTCAAAGGAGATCGGCATCAAGCTTGGCATAGGGGAACCTACAGTGAAAACGTATATTCGAAGGGTCATGAAGAAATTAGGGGCTAAAAATAGGACTCAAGCAGTAATTCAATGGATGGAAATTAATGAACGTGAGTACTAAAAGAGTAAATCCATTTATCTCATGGTGCGTATTTCACCTCCAATATCTGCTTGTAGCGGTTTGTGCCATCATGACTATTGCGGAAATACTGTTTTTCCCTTCTGCGGGTATGATGACATTTTTCCTCGTATGCGTGCATGTATTAGCTGTTGTCCTGATGCCGCGGCGGCCGATTATATGTTGCAATATCATTTTTTTTACTTTTGTGATTTGCTGTCTTATTCCAGATGACGGTGGTCCAAGCTTTTTATGGGGAACTTGGTTGGCTCTGGGGTATGCGGGGCTGCGAATTGAGTCGTTGTGGGGGATGCTGTATCCGTTCGCGGTGGCATTGGTTCGAATGTGGCGCTTTAATGCTGATGGTGTGGCGGCCAATGAGTATTTCATGTTAATTCTTGTCATGTTCTTTGCATACTTCGTTGGAAAAACGTTTGCATGGAAAGAACTTGCTGCCCAGCTCAAACAAAACAAACTAAGGTATGAAAAATTAAGTCAGCACGTCGAATACCTGCGAAAAGAGAGCGTGGTAGCCAGCCGAATTCATGATTCAGTGGCTGGTAACTTGGCATACATGGCAATTTTGCTGGACGGTCTAATCTTGGATGCTGAGAAGAACAAAACCTTTGACGAGAAAGAAATAAGAGAAGTGAGGGCTCTCGTCGTAGAAACTTTGGATGAGATGCGATCTGTTGTTGATTTAATGAATGGTGGAAAGACGGAATCAGTACAAGCGGACAATATGAGTCTCTCTGGATTGCAAATTGTAGGTGAGCAAGGGGATTCCTTCCTGAAGGAACTCGGATTTCATGGAAAGACGAGAATTGCGCTAAAAGATTTGAAGAATCTTGATGATGCTTTTTCCCGTGAGGTTTTTTCTTTGATTCATGAGCTATATACAAATATCGCTGTGCATGGAAGTCCAGGAGGTGAATACCGTCTCATTGTTTTTTGGGATGACGATGATTTAATTCATGTGGATCAGGTGAATGATATTTCGTCAAAGAACTTATTTCCTGACAAGCCGGTGTCCGGAAACGGTTTGTCGCTGCATATGAAATGGATTAAGTCCATAGGAGGATTTGCTAAAACATCTTCTGAAAAAGGAGCATGGCAGTTTCATGCGCGTTTTCCTGTCATCATGTCAGAAGACTCGGCAGAGCCAGTGTAGGATTGGCGGGCACTTGGGGTATATCTCTGCAGAATACATATTGAGAACGTTTGCTGATGTAAAAAGACTACCTTGATTAGTCATGGAGTTAGGCGCACCCGTCATGACGATGGACAACAGTATGGCGATTAGTTTCATTTTCCCTCCTATACACAACGCCAGTCTGCCACGAGTGGAATATCCGTATAGTTATTTGCAAGCGGGTGTCATCTTTGGATGACTTTAGCGATTTTTCCGATTCCGACGTGTAGGGGCTGCGCGGACATGCATATTGTGGGATGCAGTCGTGGATCTGCGCGACTTATGATTGTGAGGAGTTTTTAGCCGATAGAGAATCAGATTGGTTGCGTGGCCACGTGTAAGCAGTCTGATTTAGTATTTAATGCTGACGTATGTTTTTTAACTACATGTTGAGAGAGCTCATGGCTTTGCGCGTAAAATGGAGTACTCAGTCGAGCAGACGCTCGCAGGCGGGCGGCTCTGTTTCTGCGTTGCCGTTCACATCGAGTAGATTGCTGTAATATTCGGTCGTTCCTGCAAGCACGCCGTCATAGAACTCCTGTTTGTAGTCGATGTAGTCGATGGAATCCTGCACGGCGGCAAGTTGTTCCACAAGCTCACAGCCGAATGCGCGGGGAGGCCGACAGAGTGGAAGTCATGTGCTCGTGGCCTATTATTCCGCTACGGGTCACACCGCCGACGTGGCCAAGGCCATTGCGGATGCGGCGAACGGTGATTTGTTCGATCTCACCCCGGAGTGGGAATATTCCAGTGGTGATCTGAACTGGAACGACGAATTCAGTCGAGTGAACAGCGAGCATAATGATGAAAGCCTGCGCGATGTTCCTTTGAACGTTACCTCGCCAGATGGGTGGGATAAGTACGACACTGTATTCATCGGGTATCCGATCTGGTGGGGCGGGGCCGTATGGCCGGTCAATCATTTTGTGACTGACAATGACTTCACCGGCGAGAAAGTCATTCCGTTCGCCACTTCTGCGTCATCTCCGTTGGGGAGCAGCGGTTCTGATTTGGCGGATATGGCGGGAGCTGGCGACTGGCAGGATGGTCAGAGGTTCTCGTCCAGCGTATCGGCCGACGAAGTGACTTCTTGGGTGGAGGGTCTCGGCCTCTAACTCAACTATATATGGCAGATTTGCGAGGCTGTCCGGTGCTATCTGCCATATATAAGGCAGATAGCACCACATATGGTTTTAGTTTCGGGTTGTTTCCTTGAGCGTGGGCGCCAGGGTGCCGGCCAAGGCCTTTTCACCGGGGCGGGAAAGCGGCCCGACCAATTCGTGCGCGGTGTACGGCTCCTCGATGTAGGCAATGTCATCTTCCGTAAGCTGAACGTTCAACGCGGCGATGGCGTCATCCACGCGAGCCGGCTTCGAGCAGCCCACGATCGGTGCGGTCACGCCTTTGGCCCAATGCCATGCAAGCGCGACCTGAGCCATGGGCACTCCGTGGCGCTCGGACACCTCATGCACGCGCTCGACGATGGGCATGTCTTGCGCCTTCGCTTGGTCATACTTGTTGTGCATGGTGTCATCGGTGGTGCCGCGGGTGGAATTCGAATCCCAAGCCGGGCGTGCCAGATGTCCGGAAGCCATGGGGGAGTACGGCGTCAAAGCGACATCGTACTGCTGGCATACGGGGATGAGCTCGCGTTCGTCTTCGCGGTAGAGCAGATTGTAGTGGCACTGCATGCTGGTGAATCGGGTCCACCCATTGGCGTCGGCCACGGCCTGCAGGTTGTGGAACTGGTACGCATACATTTCGCTGGCGCCCAATGCGCGTACTTTGCCTGCTTTGACTAGCGCGTCCAGGGCTTCCATGGTTTCTTCGGCGGGGGTGGTGTAGTCGAAACGGTGGATGATGTAGAGGTCGAGATAGTCGGTGCCCAAACGCTTGAGCGTGCCGTCGATTTCACGGTTGATGGCTTCTTTGGAAAGATGCCCATCGTTGAAGTACACTTTGCTGGCGAGCACAACTTGGTGTCGCGCGATGTTGAGATTGCGCAACGCATGACCGATGTATTCTTCGGAAGTGCCGAAGGCGTAGCAGTTCGCGGTGTCGATGAAGTTGATGCCTCGGTCGATGGCGTGGCCGATGACTTGTTCCGTTCCCTGCTGGTCGATGGTCCACTGATGGAAATCCGGCGAGGCCTTACCGAAGCTCATGCCTCCAAGGCAGACCTTGGAAACGTTGATTCCCGACCGGCCCAATGGCGCGTATTGCATGTCTGTCATGGTTGTGCAGCTCTCTTACCTGAAATAGATGGAATGAACGACGTCAATATGCTCCACGGTACCGTTGCGTCGGTTATTAATCCAATACGTGTCGCAGCTTTCTCTATATGCATTTGTTGCATGGAAAAGCATGTTCGACACTTATTGGACATTGGTTTTTCAGAGAGGTTCAATGAACACGTATTGATACGAAAGGATCATTATGGAAAACCCAAGCGCATTTCCGATGGGAGAGCCGAACGACGGCTTCGCCCAGTATTTCGTAGGTCAAAGTTATCTTGCACTGGTGCTTGACGCTCCCGAAATCTCCATCCACAACGTCACCTTCGAGCCGGGATGCCGCAACAACTGGCACATCCACCACGGTGGAGCCCAAGTGCTCATCGCCGTGGGCGGCCGAGGCTACTACCAGATCGAAGGCCAGGAGCCCAGGGAACTCAAGGCAGGCGAAGCCGTGTGCATTCCCGCCGACACCAAGCACTGGCATGGTGCGGCTCCGGGCGAATCCTTCTCCCATCTGGCATTCATGGTTTCAGCAGGAGATCCGAACGTGATGAGCAACGAATGGCTCGAGCCGGTCGACGTGCAAGCGTACGAGTCCCTTGCCTGAACAGACGGGCGCATACATGTGATTCAGCTGGGTCAAGTCAGACCCGGCTGAATCTATTCGCCACTCACATGTGAAAGGCTTATCTCATGTCTGTCCTAAGGTGGGATAGGTGGGAATCGAGAATAATCGCAAACTTATCGTCAATTGCCTGCCGTTGACGCCATCCGAACAAGCGTAGTTTATGCGTGCAGCCAAAGGCGTGCCGCAGGAAAAACGTAGACCATTGACATGGCATGTGATCGACATAGCCGTCGGAGCGTCCGCCGCCGAAGCAGTGTCGCACTGTTCCGTTATCGTCGTTGGACACTCAGCGTCACCATTCTGGCAGCCTTGACGGTCGGCGTCGTCTACAACTTCTACTTGTTGTTGTTCTGCTACCAGGCATTCTCATTCTTCAGTCCACGCGGGCTCATTGGAACGGCGTGCGAGTTGTTGAGCGCGCTGGTGTTCGCTGGCTTTGGCTCATGGGGCCTGTACCGTGCCTTGTCGCGATCCGGCGTCCTGGATCGCTTCGCCTCTGGACGCATGATACATGCTCAGGGTGGAATTCACCTTGATTGGTTGGAGTTCCGGGATGCAAGCCAGGCGAGGATCTGCTGTTCGCTGACGGGCTTGAAATCCCATGCGTCGAGTCCCACGTTCACACTTCGCGGATCGGTGCCGTCGGGAACGTCCTGATGTGTATGGCCGTAGAGCAGCCAGCCTTCGGTGGTAGGCGCCATATCGGCGAACTCGTTCCAGTTGCTTGGCCAATCGCCGTGTTCTTCGGCCAATGCCGAGAGTCTGGGGAAGTGGCTCATGGCGATGCTTTGCTGCGTGGTCGCCACCGTTATTCTGCCGGATTCATCGAGAACGGGAAGTTCCATGTCGATTTCGCAGTAGTCATCGATGGTCTCGAACACGTCTTCGTATAGCATGTCATTGAATCGGAGACGGAAGTTGCGGTCGTGGTTGCCGATGATCAGATGCAAATGCCGGCAGTTGATGCGGCGCAGGCATTCGAGTGTGTGCTCGACGGTGCAACGGTAGGAGAGGTCGCCGAGAATCCACAGTTCGTCGTCGTGCCTGACGATCTCGTTGATATTGTCGATGATGGTGTTCTCGTGGCGTGCGATGTCGCAGATCGCTTTGAACGATGTCTGATTGTCGTGCACATATTGTTTGATCCACGCGTGTGCGGCGGTGCGGGTCTGCGTCTGCCAGATGTCGAGGTACTCAGCACGTAGCCTGCCATTGTTCAGGAACCCGCGCAGCGCGGTGACCAGTGGATGGCCGAAATGCGTGTCCGAAGTGAAATAACGCATGCGATTCCTTACTATATGCGGTTGCTGGATGCCTTTATCAATGATAGAGCGCAACATCGCACGAATGGTCCTCCCCAAAATGCTTGCTGGCTTGTTTGTGGTACGTGTTGATGATGATCAGACGGAAGAGTCCCGCGAAACGACGAAAGAAGCTCGGTGCTCACGGCGTGACTCTCCGGCTTATTTCTTGCCCCATTCGAACTTGGGCAGTTTGATCTCCGAGAGCTGTTTCAATCCGTCTGCTATTCCTTTTCCAAACTGCTGCACTCCGTCGGCGATTCCGGCACCTGCGTCCTGAGCGCATTTCGCGACGGCGTCGCCCGCATTCTGCGCGATGTGCGCGGCCTGGTTTCCGGCGTCCTGCATTCCCCTGGCAACGGCGGCGCCGGTGCCTTGAGCGCCCCTTTCAACACTGAAACTCTTCTAGGAACAGTGTAGTTCAGAGAAGGCGGATATGTTGATTTATACATGCCTATGCGGCTTGGTAGAAGGAAGAGACCCTGGATTTGAGCATTGCTAAGCGACTTGGAAGCTGCTGCTACTCGTAGCAGCAATGAGATAGAAAAGAGGCCCACCGTATTCCAGGACGTAAACGTAGCCTTGGATGGGCGCTGATATAAAGGACTGTACATTCTTTGGCGATTGAATATGACGCATGAGTGACAAAGTATGTAATTGAGATGTAGATGCATGAGATTGCTGAGAGTGAGTGAAGGCGTGCGGACGCATTCTGACGAATTGCTGACCTGGAAGCAGATCCTATCTGTTGAAAGCCCGTCGCACGCGAAGAAAACATGACTCATGGTGAATGCGGATTGCCCGCATGTTATCCACCGAACAGACAAAGGAACGAACACCATGGGCGTTAAGCATAGTGCGTCTATCGGAGTAGGGAGAATATGATTGAGAGCTCTAGCGGCTGATTGGTCGATGCGCTGGTGCGTAATCTGAACGGTGAGTTCGACGAGACCGGCATGGAACTCCGCCTGGAATTCAGAAAAGCCGAGTTCTCGGAAGAGGGCGAAGTCGCGATTCACGCGATTGAGATAGACGACTGAAAAAACCGATGGGCTGGAAGATATTAAAAAAGAGGAGCCGACGCATCGGCTCCTCCTAGGTGTCGCCCGAAGGCTTCCACCGCAATTAACTAACCAATCTAGTATGAAAACAAATGCCACACGCTGATAGAACGGTTTTTCAATCGTTCCCATCTGAAAACTTCCTCGCCTCCTGGATCTTCCTCACAGCCTGTGAACTTACGAGTTTGCTGAAAATTGGTTGAGGAAGCGAGGCTCTGTATTCCTTCAAAATTGCAAGAAAATCATCTAGAAATTTGGTTCTGTCTGCCCTGTGGCCTTTCGCTGTTTGGTGTGGGTGAAGTCGGTCAGGTAGTGACGGTTCGTAGATCGAATTTGCCGCAGGCAAATCATCGCGTTGAGGCAGTTCATGTTCCTGAAGCCCCTTGCGTGGATTTTTACGTTCTGGATGATGCTGTTCAGGCCCTCGAGGATTACGTTGGCGCACCGATGACCGAAGTAGGCGAGAGCGTCGTCCCAGTGACGGCGTGGCTGTCGGGCCAAGGCCTTCATGGGATCCAGACGGGAGCGCATCATCCGCGAGCGCAATGCTTTGGCCCCCGTTTCGGTCCCGATCCGGTCGGCGCTGTCGGCGCAGATGTCCTGCAGGGCTCACACATCCGGCAGGCCCTAGCGGTCCTGGGCCGACGCCTCCGCAGGCTGCGCTTGATCTCCAATTGGGGTTCGGGTGGGTTTGTTTCGTTGCGCAGACACAGGTATTTCGTGTTGTGCCCGCCCTCGGCCCTGCGACCCCTGTCGACGGCCTCGTTGGCGTGCTTGACGATGTGGAACTTGTCGATGACCTTCGCGGCGTTGGGCAAGTGTTCGCAGATGCCTCTGGCGAATTCCAGGCTCATGTCGCACGTCACCAGACCCACCCGGTTTGGGTCGCCGTTGCGGTCCATGAAATCCTGCACGAACCGTTCGACGGTATGCGCGTCCTTGCCCGGCACCACGCGGACCACGTTGCGCTCCGCCTGGTCGGCGACCACAGTGATGCAGTTGCGGCCTTTGCGGCCGGTCCCGTCGATGCCTATCGCCTGCACGCCCGTGTAGTCCCCGTACGGGCGTGCCTCGTCCACGTAATGTCTGACGAGCCGCCACAGGCGGGGGTGTCGTGCTCGCCGACCTGCGCCACAACGTCCGGACCGGCTGGCTTTTCGCCAGTTCGACGACCATCGCCTCGAACAGGAGCATGAACCTGCTTCCTAGACGTGCTCACGGCATCGTCACCGCTCTGATGTCATGCCTCGGGCATGTGACACGCGCGGCACGTCCGCGTGGATGAACGCTTTGTGCTGGAAGAAGTTCAGATGCCGCCACACCTGCCCCGCGCGCCATGCACCGGGCACGACGCCTCGCTGTATCCCGTCTCGGGGCAATGGAAACGTGAGTCGGGCGCGAAGCCGATCGTGATGCGCAGCTTGCACTTGACGTCCGCCCCGTCGCGGAACTCCACGCCTGGCACCCTCCACAGGTCGGGCAACTGTAAGGCGGCGGTTAACAGCGAAGTGGTATCCATACCGCCAAACTCCCCGAATGTCCTCACTGCTAACCAGCCTTCACCTACCAAACAGCGAAAGGCCTTTTGTTTATCGGCTTCTTGGCCGATGATGATGGAAGAAGAAGGTCTATGATAACGAACATGGAAGATAGAACGTAGGGAGAAACGATGCAGCCACCTCAGAAGAAGACGTTGCTACAGAGATGGAAAGACTCGATAGGTGGATGGCCGTTGCTCGGCAAAATCGTCGCATGGGTCGTTCTCGCTATCCTCGCGTTCGCAGCCGTCATGTGCTGTCTGTGGCATCTGACATCGGAGCCAGGGAAATACGTGGCGAGCATCGCTGCAACTTCTCTGACGATCGTCGGCGGCGTGGGCGCGGTGGCCTATTTGGTGATCAAGTACCAGGAACGGCAGCAAGCCGGACGGGATGAGGAGCGCGCGAAACGAGAGGAGTGCCGAGAGGAGGATCGCCTCGTCAACACGAAGATGCAGGACGCTGTCGATCAATTGGGTTCTGACAGGGCCTCCACACGCATCGCAGGTGTCTACGCGCTGACGGACGTCGCGGACACCTATGGTGGCGGGTACCGTCAGCGCGTGGTGGACATCCTGTGCGGCTACCTGCGTTCCGACCGTGAGACGTATCCCCTCGGAGCAGACGGCAAACCGGCGACGGACCAGCCCAGGTCTGGCGACGCCGACAAGGCCGTGGAATCCACCATCATTGCCGTCATGCGCAACCATCTTCTCAAAGAACGAAAAGACGACAACAGAGAAATCCGCGTGCAGCAAATCGTACGTGATGACCAGCTGTGGTGCGACTGCGCGTTCGACCTCCATGGAGTTGCTTTTCACGAGGGCGTGAACTTCATGGAAAGTACCTTCGAATGCTACACGAACCTTTGCGGATCTGTTTTCAAAGGCTACGTGAACTTCTGCAAAGCTAACTTCAATATCGTTGACTTTCGCGAGGCTACGTTCAAAGGCTATGCGAATTTCAGTGGAGCCGCCTTCAAAAGCCATGCGAACTTCGATAGAGCCGTCTTCGATGACTTTGCGAATTTCTGCGGGGCCGCCTTCAAAAGTTTCGCCCACTTCTTCGGAGCCGTATTCCGATGTAGAGCAAAATTTCTTGACATTCGAGGAATGGCTTTTACACTTAAAAAATGCAAGTTCAACGGGAAATTCCGTGGTACCGATGTCTATGAGTGGGGTCCAATCGAGATTCCGGAAGACAATGACGGGCTGCCCGCGGGCGCGGTGTGGGTGTATTTCCCGGAGAAGGACGACAAGGATGACGGCGTGACGCCAACAGATCGATAGGTCTCGGCGTTCCGTGTCGTTTTTTCTTTGCGGAGCGATGGAAACGTCTTGCTCTTGCGTGCCTTTCATTCGTCCTCATTTCGAGTGGTGCCGGTTGGAAGGTCGTGCTTTTTCTCATGTGTGTCAACGGTGCAGTCGCTCTTGCCTTACGAACTTTGCTGAAACTTGATATGTCTCCTTTGGCTTCAATTCATTCCGTTATTCTGATTATTGAGTTTGCGCATCATCTATATTGCCTGTTATCCGAGCAGCGGAGATTGCATATCATAAGAGGTTCCGCGAGATGTACCGAAACGGTTCCGCACTAGGGTTGATACGCCGATACTTCCACACCTAGGAATATTCTGAAATATTCTTGTGTCTTAACGTTGATGTCTTAGCAAAGG
>OGQV01001390.1_pt1 | contig 17938 bp, 14 predicted proteins | sample 1553311 | NCBI WGS metagenome assembly OGQV01 (sample SAMEA2579976, study PRJEB22360) | human gut metagenome
GGCTTTATATTTTTCAGGTCGCGCATCAACTCTAAGTGTCGTTGGTGCTGTTCGAGCTTTGCTTGCTCGATCAGGTCATGTCGTTTGTGGTGTACCTCCAGCACGGCTTTAGCATGAGCGCGTTTCTTCTCGCGGCGCTTGCTGCCCTTTTCGTTTGCGGTTTCGGTCAAACGGGCATAGGCCCAATGATCTTGGATGATTTCGCCGATGTGATGAGGATCGTGGGCTACTTCGCGAGCCGCTTCGACAGGATGCACATCTGCAACACGATAGGTAAGTGAAGTGAGCAAGGGCATAACAAGCACGGTTATGGCACCCGATGCTACTAGTACCGAAGCAACATCTTGGGACATTGCACCTGCTTTTGTTGCCACGGTGGTGACAGCGACGATTAGGGGCAGCGCTGTGGTGCAGTAGAGGGCTACGGTAACACGGTTGTGCGACGACATAGACCGTGTTTCGCGATCGGTCGAAAGGGAAACGAAAATAGGTACTGCGCGGATTAGCAGCAGCGAGGCGATGAATCCTATGAGCAGCAGCGGATCCGCCAGCACCGCATAGAGGTTGATCTTCGCGCCAGACACAACGAAGAAAAGCGGTACGAAAAAGCCAAACGCAATACCATCAAGTTTATGCTCAAGGCTATGGTTCCCCTCGGGTATGACATAACGCAACACGAATCCTGCTGCGAACGCTCCGAGTACCGCATCTAAGTTGAAGAGGGCTGATAGGGTCACAAGAGCGACCAATAGCAGAACGGTAACACGCATGGTGGTCTGCGAGGTAGTATTGGCGTTTTCGGCAAGGAAGCGGTATACCCTACCTCCTGCTTTACGGGCCTTTGCGGGAATGACGGCGGCAAGCACAGCAACGGCTGCGAACAGTAAGAGAATCACTACGGTTTTCCACTCGGCGCGTGTCGAGAGGAGCAGCGCCATGGCGATAATAGGCCCGAGTTCGCCCCAGGTTCCGTATGCGAGTACTGAATCGCCTACGCGGGTTCCTAAAAGGTTTCGCTCTTTTAATATTGGCATCAAGGTTCCCAGTGCGGTTGTTCCTAAGGCAATAGCGAATGCGACACCGCTAAGTTCGGTGGGCGAAACGAAACCCGAAAGAGCAACGGCGCCAAAACCCAACCCAAGGCACACCAGCCATGTGGCGAACCCTCGTTTGCCTTGATGCCCGGTGATGTTTTTTGGGTCGATCTCATAGCCGGCCAGGAGAAACAGGAAAGCGAGTCCGAGTTCCGATAGAAGTCCAATTGAATCTGAGAGATGAATAGCGCCTATCATATTCGGACCCAATACGGCTCCTGCGATAAGCAGGAAGACTGTTTCTGGAATTGGCTTTTTTGGGATAGCTTGGGCAACGAGAGGGCATGCTGCAGCCACAAGCACGATAACGGCAAGCGATATGAGGTCTTCAGTCATGGGGGACGGCTTTCGTTTGGGGGGGTGGTGGATCGCTAAAACACTGCGTTTAGGGGTTTGGAGATGGTGATGTCCTCTTGGCCGTGGCAAAGTTCGGTTACTTTTGCCAAAAATGGCTCTTGGGTACCTTCGAGCATGCGTAGCGTCAAAGTGACGGCATCGGCGTATTGAGTATCAAGCGTTTTGGCGTTGCAGTCAGCAGCTATTCTTACCATTTGATCGTACAGAGGATAGGCGATGCGCAGGGTAATGTCGACACAAACTGAAACAGTTACACATTTTGATTCAGAAATGGCAGCCTGCGTAGCTTGAGTGTAGGCGCGCACCAATCCGCCTGTTCCGAGCAGGGTACCGCCGAAGTATCGTGTAACCACGCAAGCTATGTCGGTAAGCCCAGCATGCTGCAAGGTTTGCAGCGTAGGGAGTCCTGCAGTTTTTTGAGGCTCGCCGTCATCGGAATAGCGGATACGTTCGGATGCTCCTTCGCCACGCAATATATAAGCATATACGTTGTGCCGCGCCATTCGATGCTCAGCTCTGATTTCCTCTAGAAAGGCAAGGGCCTCATCTTCGCTTTCAACATGCGCAAGGTGAGCTATGAATCGGCTTTTCTTTTCTTCGATTTCGGCGACGCATCTGCCTGCTATAGTTGCGTATTCGGACATTGGTATCCTTCATTGGCTTGTTTTTGTTCCGCATCATTTTAGTGCACGTTTCGCTTTGCGATTGCTGATGCGGTAAATTGTTTGATCAAGCTGTTAATAAACTGCACCTGCTGTTATTGATCAGGGTGCTTGAAAAGGAGCAATAGGGATGAATCCTCAGCAGGCTGCTTCAAACGATCGCGAAACCCAAAAGGACTATATCGATGATGCTAAATTAAAGAAAATGATGAAAGAAACCCGGCCGTCATTTATGGAGCGCTACGGTTCGTGCCTGGTCACGTTTGTTCTTATTGCCATTAATGTTGTTGTATTTGGAATCGAAGTGGTTCTAAACGGCTTCAACCCCGATATTTCATCTCTGGTTCTGTTCGATATGGGTGCTATGTTTGCTCCGGCGATCAATGGTCTAGGAGATCTGTATCGTTTTGTAACGCCTATGTTCTTGCACGTCGACGTGATGCATCTTCTCTTTAATATGGCAGCACTTTATAGTGCTGGTGTGCTGTTGGAGTACTTGCTTGGTCGGTGGAACTTCCTTCTGCTTTATTTCATCGGGGGTATTACCGGCAATGTTGTTTCGTATCTTACCGATGTGGTTATGGGCTCATATGGGGTTAGCGCGGGTGCATCTACCAGTATTTTTGGTCTTTTCGTTGCTATAGCCTTACTGGGGGTTCTGTCGAAGAAGAATCGCGCATTTCTATCTCAGTACAGCAAGGGAATGCTCTCCGTTATTGGTTTGAATATTGCATATACCCTGCTTATGCCCAGTGTTTCATTGAGCGGTCATTTGGGTGGCGCTTTGGGCGGTCTCATCGGAATGTTTATGGTGCCAAGTAAAAACCTGCGGGTCCCAGCAGTTGTTCGTGTGGTGATTTCCGCACTATGGCTCTGCTCTTTGGCGTATTTGGGTTTTTGCTTGGGTCTTGCTGGGTAGATGCTGATTGAAAATAATAGGCTCCGTGCCGCTATGCGGTACGGAGCCTATGGTGCTTAGTGGCTGCTTGCTATTTCAAGAGCGGCGAAAGCTCGCCATTGCTGAATATGCTCACTGTGCTGGTAGCACGCGAAATGGCAGTGTATAGGCGACGGCGTGAAAGATCGTTTTCGGGGAAATCATTTTTGTTTGCATCTACGATCACAACATGATCGAATTCCAAGCCTTTCGCTAAAGGCAAGCTAAGCAAAATGCTTCCGGAATTAGGCAGCGTGTCGCCTTCGCCGATAAGGGTGGGCGAATCGTCTCCAAGCAATTGGGCAGTTTGTGTTGCGGTTTCAGTGTTAAGGGCGACAAATGCAGTGGTGCCCTTCAGCTCTTTTGATGCGCGAGCTGTTTGGATGAGCTTCTGAATGTACTCGGATTCTGTTGCGTATTCATGGAACTCAGGTTCGGTATCTGCGCGCTGCACCGAAGAAATCTGCATGCCGTCGGCAGTTACGGCGAGCTTGGCGAAAAGCTCTGTGATCGCTGGAGTTGAGCGGTAGCTTGTCATCAGGTGGCATTCGCTCACTTCGCCGCGTGTAGCTTCGAATACTTGACGGATTTCGCCGAAAGACGCAGTACCAGGTTTGATTGCCTGGTTCTCGTCGCCTAGCAGCAAGAAATTTGCACGGCGGAAATATCGACCCAAGATAGCGAGCTGCGCTGTGGTGTAGTCCTGCACTTCATCGATCATTACATACTTAGCATCGGGGTTGCTCATGCCCGTGATGCGAATCTTCAGATAGAGCCACTCTAGGAAAGATAGATCCTCGATTCCTGCAATGCGTTTTCCGATGCGATCGATGCGGAGCCAGTAGTCATTCTTGACCGCTTCAAATGCACTTTCATACTGCTGCGTTAGAAATTTGAGCGTGTAGGCCTTTGCGCTTTCTTCAGTATCCATGGCGATAGGCTCGCCGAAAATGCTCAGTTGATCGTTATAGGAGAGCTCGCTTACCACGTCTTGGGTGGCGGTGTTGCTCGCCATTTGGCCTAAGCGGCTTTGCAGTCGTGTTTCAAGCTCTTCGCGAATGAGGGTGATTCGATGAGGGCCGGCAGGGGCGTTCTTGAATTTTGCGGCAGCTTTGGCGATTTGCTGAGCGCTAATCAGTGTCGTTCCCTGGCTTTTGATGTCACGGAAGTCTTTGTCCTGAAATTCGAGCGAATCGGCAGCCTTGTCGATAAGCTGCAATGTTTCAAAAGAGGTATCGAAGCGTTTGAAGTCGCGGCCAGGAGGGATTGCTCCCTCGGCGAATTCACTCCAAGTGAGGATGTTGGGGTTGCGCTCTCCCATATCGGGAAGAACGTTATCGATGTAGTTGCGGAATACAGGATTGGGCGTGATGAGGAACACCTGGCGCGGATCGAGGCTTTCACGTTTTTGGTAGAACAAGTAAGCAATGCGCTGCAGCAAGACAGACGTTTTGCCACTTCCAGCGATGCCGTTTACTAGAAGCGCTGGCACGTCCTTGTGGCGGATTACGACGTTTTGTTCCTTTTGGATGGTGGTCGTGATAGCTTGCATCTGGGAAGTGCGCTGCCTTGAAAGCGAAGCAAGCAGGAGCTCGTCTTGGATAGCTACCGTGGTGTCGAAGCACGCATTGAGTTTATTGCCCGTAATATCGAACTGACGTCGCAGCTTAAGATCGACGTTGATTGTGCGGCCGTTTGCCTCGTATGAAGTTTTTCCGTCAGCTTGGTTGTAGTACACCTCGGCTACGGGCGAACGCCAGTCGACGATTAGCCTCCGATAGTTATCGTCGGAAAGGCCGGCATTGCCTATGTAAAGTTCTTTAGGGGCAGCGCCTGGTCTGTATTGAAGTACTACTTTGGCGAAATAGGGTTGGGGTTTCAGAATGCGTACTGCGGTAAGCTTTTCCGCATTTGCGCGTTGAGTGCGATTGTATGAATCGATGACGCTGTTCATATTTGCGTATTCGATATAAGTTTCCTGTTTCTCGCCGTCGCTTGCGAAATTCGAGGCAAGTTCATCAGCCATGTTGCGCTTGTCTTCTTCTGCCTCTTGCGCGGTTTTGCGCATGCTTTCGAGGACGTTTCGCTCGATTTTCTCGATAGCTTCGTACGTCGAGGTGAGGTGGTCTTGTTCTTCTTGGAATACGGCATCGGCCGAGTTCTCGGTGTTCTGCGAAGCGGCTACGGTATTATGCAGTTCGGTGCCTGTCATGGTGATTCCTTTCCGTTTAGCTGAACTATAGTACCGAAGGCTTGCGGTTATGTGGGAAACTCCTTGGCACTTCTACTGAAAACGCGAAAGGTGGCTTATAGCAAAAGCTGAACAGCGCGCAGTATGCGGAGACGAAGCGTCTCGGCAAGATAAAGCTGAACTTCAATTCTCCATGGTGAAACTTGGTATTTACGGTGGTCTTACCGTTGCATTTTGCTGTGCGTTGATCATTTCCAATGTGCTTGCCACCAAGACGCTTGACCTGGGAATGTTTGCGCTCCCAGCTTCCGTTGTGTGGTTTCAACGGTGCTGGCGAAATCGTAGATTCGTGCGTATTCATTTCAGTTGCTTTTATTGGCGTATATGCACCTGAGGTGATTTTGGTGATGATCGGGTCTCAAATCCTGTTTAAAACGTTGTGCGAAATTGTCATGTATCCAATTACACGTAAAGTTTTCTTACTGTCCGTAAGCATGCTGGTGTGGAGTGGGTTACGAAGTCGAATTCGCAGATTTAGCAGCTATTCCCTTGAAGTTAAATGGGGTTCCGAAGGAAATCGGAACCCCATCTGTTTTTCTAGAAGCTACGTATGAGCTAGTTGGCTTCGGCGTAGAGGCCAACGGTATAACGGGTGATATCCGTCCTGTTAACAATGCCGACCATCTTGCCTTTGTCCATGACTGGAGCTTTCTTTAGGTGATGCTGAGCAAGCGTTGCGCAGACAGTTCTCATGTCGTCTTGCAGGTTGACGGTAAGAACGTTTCTGGTGGCAATTGAGCCGACGCTCATGTCGATAAGGGCATTGGCCTTTTCCTCGAAACCTTGTTCATTGGAATCGATGGTGTATGAATAGAAGCTTGTGAACGTGGCATCTTGATGCGCTAGGGTGCCAATGATGTCGCCATCGCTAACGAATCCGCAAAGGTTGCCATTATCGTCAAGCACAGGGGCGCCGGAAATCTCTTTTTCGGCAAAGAGTCTCAAAGCATCGAGGGCATTGGCGTTTTCGTTGACGGTGAACACTTCCGTTTGCATCAGCGAAGAAAGCACACTTGTTGCTGTGGCTCTCTGTTCTTTTTGCTCTGGTTGCTTTTGCTGCTTATTGATGCGGAAGGCGAGCAGGAATCCCAGAATGGCCATGACGAGTGTGAAGGTGAATCCAAGGTGAGACCCTTCAGAAAATGCCAGTGCCGAATCGGTGCCGCCGGCGGCAAAGTAGGTGTTCTGTCTGACCGCAAGAAGGCAGGTGGCAACAGCGGTGCAAATTGCGCCCAAAACTTGCTGCAGGGTATTCATAAGAGTGCTTCCGTCGCTGTTGAGTTGCGGTGGGAGCGAGGCAAGTGCATGTGTCTGGCAGGGAGACATAGCCAACGGTACGCCGATCATCATAATGATATGGCACGCCACCATGTACCAAATGGGGGTTTGCGGCGTTGCGATCATGAGCATAGAAGAAGCTAGTGCTGAACAGGCAAAACCGATCAGGGCTGGTCCGCGTGCTCCGAAACGATCGAAGATGTTTCCTGCGGCAACGCTTACTGCTGCGTTGATCAAGCCGCCGGGAAGCATAAGCATCCCTGCTGCCGCCACGGCTATGAGCATGCCATTCTGATAAAACTGCGGTAATACATACATGGCAGCAAGCGTTATGCCGAAATTGAGCATGAGGCACATTACGCCTATTCGGTAACCTTGATATGTGAAAACATGCAAATCGAGTACAGGGATCTTGATGCTCAGTTGGCGTTTTATATATACGACAAGGCATATGATGCCAACGGCAAATGCCCCAAGGACAGGTGCAGAGGTAAACCCAAAGAGGCTTACCATGCCAGCGCCAAGAACAATCCCACCAAAGCCGAAGCATGAAGAGATAACCGAAACGGCATCAATTTGGGGCTTCGTGAGCTTATAAGGATTTACTTCGAATTTAATAGCAAACAGGATCGCGACAGCAAGGGTGATACAGAAGCTAAAGAAAATCCAACGCCAGGAAAGGGTACCGATAAGGAAACCGGCAAGGGTAGGCCCAATGGCTGGTGCAAACATAATGACAAGAGCACCTACGCCCATAGCCTGGCCGATTTTATGGGGAGGAATAACCTCAAGCACCATGGCGAACATCAATGGCAATACCAATCCAGTGCCGATACCTTGTATGCATCGACCGGCAAGGCATATCTCGAAGGTTCCAGCGAAACCGCTGATCAAGGAGCCTGCAAGAAACGAAAAAAGAGCGAATAGGGTGATTTGACGGGCGCTGAACCATTTCATAAGAAGGCTTGCGAAAGGGAGAACCAAACCTATCACGAGCATATATGCAACAACGAGCCATTGCGCAACATTTAGCTCGACGCCGAACGCCAGAGATAGCTGAGGAAGGGCGATATTGAGTGCGGTCTCGCTGTACATGCCGGTAAAACCGCCAAAATACAAACACATCATAGAGAGGTATGGATGGTCGACCAGCACGCGAGCTTGGGGGAGAGGGGAGTTTTGAGATTGAGTCACCTAGAATAACTTCCTTTCTTTTGGAGTTTGAAGTGCGCTAGCGGCAAAAAACAAAAAAAGCGTTCGTAGCAGTTGCTACGAACGCTTCGTATTGGTGAGCGACTTCGCTTCGATTTAACGTAAGCCATTATAAGCAGAATTTCGAAGCACAGGTAAGTGTTGGTTTCATGGAAAAGGACACTGTTGGTTTTGTCGGTTTTACGCGACTTGAAAATGATATGGCTTATTTGATTAGCTGCAGATCCAATGGCGCAAACACATGAGAATAAACTCTTCCATAGATGCTTTGAAATTGGGTTTAGGGTTATCGATGCCTAGCTCCTTGAGCGCTTGCGCAACCATAGAGTTTGTCGCGCATCCTCCCGCCAATCCTGTGCCGTGGTAATGGATGGTGGAAACTAGGCAGCTGAAGCGTTCTTTGGATACTTCCAGCATTGGTTCCATTTGCGAATAAAGCTGATCCAGAAGGTCGAAATAGCCCTTCTTAAACACTTTCAACCGATCAAGAGTGACATTGGTCTCAATAATAGTCATTAAAATATCGCCATATACGAACCAATCCTTATTTGATTCTGCGATTTGAGCCCAAGTTGCAGCAACTGCGGAAGCATTGAATTCGACGGCAGGTGAAAAGGCTGTAAGTAAGTCGCCGAAATATGCGTTGCGTGCATCGGCGGATAGTTCCAGGAAGATTTCTTCCTTTGTGGTCACATACTTGTAGAGGCTCGCACGAGACCACCCCAATCGTTCCGCGATAGTGGTGAGAGTAATTTCATGATAAGGAAATTCTCGGTAGAGCTGAGCGGTGGCTTGTTTGATGTCGGCCATTCGCTGGTTTTTCTGCTCGCCGCTTCGTGCCCTTATGAAGTCTTGTTTCATTGCTTTTCCTTGCTAGGGCCTTTGCCTTCGATTGGTGACCATTTGTTCGCTTCAGTATACCGTACCTAGGCGTCTGAAGTTTTATTAGCGACGGCATGTAGCTTAGGGGATGGCCGACTCAGTTATTTGCGGCGGCATGAAAAGCGTTTATGACCTTGTTTATACAGTGTTGGCATGTAGAGCATCTGTTTGAGATGTGGTTCGGTCGATTCCCCTCCCTGATTCTGAGGAGTTCATCGTTTCAGCCTATAAGCTACTGGTGTGTTTGTGACGAATAGTGGATAAACTCAACTTTGAACTGGTGTTTTCATATTTCAATTACATTGCGATAGGAAAATACCCTATAGTGTCATAGACATATATGATAAAGACACTATAGGGTCATTAGTGTCAAACAATGATTACGGCCCTCAATCTTAATCGAAGCTGGCGTATCGATTGGTGTTATTCCTGGTGGTCTGTTGGTGATCGACCTGAAATAAAGAAGCCGTCTCTTTTTTAAGGTTAGAAAAGAGACGGCTTAAATCATGCGATCGGTTCATGATGCTGATCGCTATTTCTCGGGTATGCTAATCAATCCAGGGTCTAATGCGATAGGTAACGCCAAGATTGTCGCAGATAGCCTGGCACTGCTTTTCCTCATCATGGCTAATGGTTGTTGCAACGGTACTCATGACCACATTCGGTACGAACTTTTTAACGTCTTCAGCAAACTTAAGCATGGTAGGGAACGCTTCTTCCTTAAACCTGCTTCTCGTGAGTTTTAGGTACTCCTCGGCGTTCGGGGTATTAAGGCTGATCGAGACAGTATCGACGATACCTTTGAATTCAGGAGTGATATCCCGTTTGTTGATAAGGGATCCTTGACCGTTGGTATTTACTCGAACGGGTATACTCCAGCGGCGTTTTGCTTCAGAGGCAACTTGTTTGAGCGTATCGAAAGCCTCGGTCGGCTCACCGAAACCGCAGAATACCAATTCTTCGTATTTATCCATATTGAATGCGTTGAATGCTTCCATTACTTCTTCGAAGGATGGTTCGTGCTCTAGCCAAAGTGTATCCGACTTGCCTACTGCATCATCGGTTTGACGTACACAGAACGTGCATGCGCATGAGCAGCGGTTTGTTAGGTTGACGTAAAGGCCATTATGAACCTCGTATAGAATGGTCATCGCTTTTTTCTTCATAGCTGTCTCCTTGGTGAGGCTTCTGCTGATGTTTATCGTTTAAAACAGGGTGTGTAGTTTTTCCTCGAAACATAGACCATCAGTGGCGGGCAAGTCGAGCTCGATAGATCGTTGTACGCACTCCTTAACAAACCCTGAAGCTTTGCGGACTGACTCTTCGAAGGGAACACCTTTTACTGCATCTGCGATGAGGATGGCTGAAAAAACATCTCCTGTCCCCGAGCGCTGCCCCCCGAGCCGTTTCGTGGTGACTGTGAATGCTGCTCCTCCTTCTTCCCAGCATGCATTGGTAACCTCCGTTCCCTGTTCTATGCCGGTGACAATAACGCGCTTGGGCCCAAGTTCGGTAAGTTCATGGGCTAGGGCAAGGGCGTCGGTAATCGTTATGGAATTGCTGTAGGGGCGATTGGCTAAAATGCATGCCTCAGTGAGGTTTGGAGTGATCATGTCTGCTTTGGCAACCAAATTCCGCATCCCATTGCACATTGCAGGTGTGTAGGTTGCGTAAGGACGCCCTTCATCGCCCATTACAGGATCGACCATCACCACGGTATTAGCTGAGTTGAAATCCTCGATAAACGATGACACGATATTGATTTGCTGTTCGGACCCCAAAAAGCCAGTGCAGATGCCATTAAATTGCAGCTCGAGCTTTTTCCATTCGGCTATATGCTCTTGCATGTAGGGCGTGAAGTCCTGGAAGCTGTAGCTTTCAAATCCAGTGTGATTGGAAAGGATAGAAGTCGGCAGGACGCAGCATTGAACGCGCATCTGCGAGATGATGGGAAGCTGGACAGCCGCAGAGCATCGACCGAATCCAGTTAGATCGTTAATTAGGGCTATTTTCTTCTGGTTGTTGTGACTCACAATGATCTCTTGCTAGTTTCTATTTGGTTACTGCTATGACGCAAAAAGTATAGGTCAAAAAAAGGTTGGCCCCGGCAAGCTGCCGGGGCCAACGCGAGGTTTGCAAAATTTACCTACCTTAGTGTAACTCCTTCAGGCAAATCGAAAGGATCGAACAGTTCTTCTTCCTGCTTTGCCTCAGGTTCTATGACTTTTTGGGGTTCGGGTTCGCCAAATGCTTCGTTGAAGGCTTCGAAGTGAATTCGGGGTACCGCGAAGACGATCTTGGCGATAGCGCCTGGGTGGTTTGCGATCCAAGTTTCAAATTGGGCAATAACCTGATTTACGGGAAAACCTTGTCGACCGCATCCGAAGGCGCCAACTATGAGCGTATCGACCTCTTGAAGTGCTGCGACATTCAGCAATGTTGCGATGCGATTAGCTAAGCACGTATCGCATTCTCGCTCAGATCTATGGTTTTCTAGCGCACGTGTGCGGTTTGGTTCTGAGATGACGATTACATCAGCCGTACGTATTGATCCTTCACGGTTGAAGACGACATCTTCGACATAGGCAGTGCGATCGGTAAACAATTGCCCACATGCGTATCCGCGGTTCTTGCTGTGGAAGAGTGGCTTTATTCCCTGGAGAATGGGGTACAGGTTGCTTTCGGAGCAGAGTGCCTGTTCGGGACCGAAAACACCGTCTTCGTAGGCTCCGCCAGGACGAGTAAACGATGCGGCATCAACCAGCGCGATCTTGCCTGTTGCTTCGTGGAGCGCAGAAGCCGAAAAAGCGGTGGTTACCTCGGTTGTGGTTGTGTCTGCTTTCGGTTCCGGCAATAGTGCGTTGCGGGCTTCTCCGTCTTCGTAGATGATCGTTGATTGGATAGACCTTTCGGTTTCCTTAGAGAAAATTCCCTTTACGAACGATAGGTGTTTTGCAGCTTGCGATGCTCGCTCTTCCTTCGATATTGGCATTGTTCCTCGTTTCATGGATGTTTAGTGGCGGCATCCGATCCGCTTGGGCTTCTCTTTTGCCTATTTTGTTACCCATTGATTTTACGACAGGATGCTATCTGGGCATATTGACGTAACCAACTCGCTATCAAATAGGAGTCAATGATGCAGCTTGGTGCCTCTAAGAGTAGTTAAGTCTGTTAAAGTGAAGGGACGCCAAATACACGCGACTTAAATGAAGAAAGATGGCGACAATGCGAGAAGAACGCGCAAATTTCAGATTCCTTTTGGTTGCTGCCGCCCTGCTGCTTGTTGCCGCAATCGTTACCGTAACTTCCTTCGCTTCGTTGGTGAATGCCGGCGATTCATCTAATGCCAATAGCGCGAATCCTGTCAACGTTTCCGGTCAGATCAACGACCTTCCGGAAAGTGAACTGGATAGTGATTCATCAAAGTAGTTTTCGTGACTGCACATCCTTTTTCCGACATAGCACTCCGTTTCGATAGGCTTCCATGAATTCCTGGAAATCCCGTTCATTTTGATTGGCGTATTCTTCCGCAAATGAAACGATTGCACGGTCGAAAGTGTCACTTTTCCCCAGATAGCCTGCTATAGCAAACCGATTTCCCGTTCGAGCATGAGCATGGGCAAGCGTCCAACCGCAGATTTTGCCAAGTGCAGTAAGTTCTTCTGAGCCGATTGCGTTTAAATCAAACGACCCCTTTCCGTCCCATAGTTGGCGCACGTAGAAGTCGTGTACTTTTCCGTCCAATCCTACTGCCCGCGTCCATCCAAGAAAGATATCGCTGGCTGTCTGCATGGCTCGTTGACCCTCAACTACTCGTTGTCCGTGTTGCAGGAACGGAGCCTTTCCCGCATAGCGCTCCAATACCGATCTCTGCGCTTCTTTGATTTGCAAGACAAGTACGTCGTTTGAACTGCTTCCTTCAAGCACTACAATCCATGCTCGGGTGCCGACGCTACCAACACCTACTACTTTTCGAGCAATGTCGACAGCGCGATATTGCCTTACGAGGTGTCGCTTGTCGCGAGCTAGGCTTTTACAGTACTCGGCGAGAACCAAGGAAATAAATTCTTCGTATTTGCTCTCGCCGTATTTGATAATAAGAGGATCTGAGCTGCTTTTGATTAGTTCACTCATGGGAACGATTAAAGGCGGCTGATTTATTATGCGCAGTTTGCCATCTTCGATCTCAGTAAATTTGGAAACAGCTCGGGCGCTGTTTTTCATTCGTGCCTTATCAACGGCTTTGTTTAGCGCTTTACGGTAGCTTTTTGAGGCTTGCTCGTTGATTGTGCGGGTTAGGCTATCGACGTCTGCATGGGCATACCACACGTCAAGGGTTCCCATTTCCGCAAAGGCGTTCATTGCGTTGCGATATGCCGTGACTGCCGCTCTCGATGCAGCGTTTCTCTGCTCTTTCGTGAATCCTCGTTGCTTTGCGCAGATCTGAACGCTGGTGACGAGCCTTTTGATATCCCATTCCCATGGTCCTCGGGCTGTTTCATCAAAGTCATTAATATCGAAAACGAGTCGCCGCTCTGGGGATTGGAACATTCCGAAATTAGAGATGTGGGCATCTCCGCAAGCCTGCACTCTGATGTTCGAATTGGTGGTGGAGGCCAGGTCATTCGCCATGATCAATGCGCTGCCGCGGTAGAAAGTAAAGGGGGATTCCGACATACGCTCATAGCGAATGGGGAGGAGTTCGGGCACACGGCTTTCCTCTTGTGAGAGAAGCAAGCTAACAGGGCTGGGACGATTTTCGGGTGCATTCCATGCTGCATGCGCAGATCGTGGCGTTTGGTTTCTTAGCTCTTTCCCGCGCTTTCTGCTTTCTTTTGCAGTGATTTGATCATCGAATGCGAGATTGTGTCTGATGTTATTGCGAATTTGATCAAACTGGGTTCTGTACATAGTGCGCTTCTTTGGGTTTGTTATCCGATGCAGCGATCTAAGAAGGTGTTCAGTGCATTTTCGTATGATGTGGGGCAAGCAAACGATGCTTGGCAATGTCCTGCGCTTGGTGCGAAGAAGAACATGTTGCCAGTCGAGCTCGCTGCTATATAAGGAGAGGCCTCGGATCCGATCGGTGTTTCATCTTCTGCGGGCAGTTGGTCGACGATAAGGTCCGAGAGATCGTCTTCGAGGAAATCTGCAAAACTCTCCTGCTGGTCCTCATTGATTTCAGTTTGAGGAGCGTTATTCTGCTGCGTCTCGTTGCTGCCGCGAGCACTTGCCACTTTAGCGCTCATTGTATTTGAGACTTCCGCTTTTAGTTTGGCTATATCTGCCATGACTTGCTTGGCGGTGACGGCATCAACAATGGTATCAACATCGCAGCCAGCAGCCATGGCAAGGTATATGCCCATATATGGCGGCGTGCAAGCATCTTCTTCGCCATGCATGATAAACAGTGGCGTTGATATGTCCTGTATTCCAGGAAGGATATTCCCTTTGCCGAGATCATAGCCTCCCTTGCTTTTCCTGAGCATAGTTCGGCAAAGATCCAGCATTGGTTGGGGTTTCGCAAATCCTCTTCCAAGACGCAGTGCGGTTTGGTTCCAGATATCGATGTACGCCGAATCGCTGACGATGGCTCGAGCCTGAGTGGGGAAATCCTTTTCTTCTGCAGCGAATAGTGCAGCGGTAGCGCCCATACCGGTGCCATGGATGATGATCTGGGCTTCTTCTCCTGTGCGCGCAATGATCCAACTGCACCATGCAATGATGTCGCGTCTATCAAGCCAGCCCGACCCCGTCCATTCGCCCTCGCTTTCGCCGTGTGCGCGCATATCGACTAGCATGATATTGCAATCATGGGCAGCGTAAATGCGCGAAAAGGCCAGGCTATCGCGCCAAGACCCCCCAAATCCATGAAGCAGGAGCACCCAGGGGCGCAACCGTTTAGTCCCAGGTATCATACGGCCTGCCAAGGCAGTTCCATCGTCAGAGCGCACTTGAATGCGACGGGGCGTGCGTGCGTTAACCACCCATTCGTTTACTAATACCGCTTCAGTTGCGCGATGGAGATCTATGTTTGCCGCTTCTTCGTCGGAAAGGGTCGGAGTATTGAGCTTGATGATGTTTTTGTCGGAAGAAAGGTAGCGTCCCAGGGGCGTATCATTGCAGGGAATGTTTTGGCGTCCCAAGAAACGAGTTGCAGAAGCACGAACAATAATTGCAAGGATCGCTAAACAGGCAAGACACGCTGTGATGAGTGCTATCCCAATGGAAAACAAACCCTGGAGATACAGAAAGATACCTAGCAGGATAAGAAGCGCTCCGATAGTGGTGGCAAGTCGGCTTCGCCATATAGTAGGCTTTGCGTATGTTGTTCCAACGCAGTCAACTGAATGCTCTTGGAAAAAGTTGGTGGCATGTTCGTTCGTTGGTTCGTTGATAGTGCTCATGGTACCGCCTTCCTGGATTCAGAGTACTCGGTTCGCTGTTTGTCGGGCGGCAGCATTTATGATATTTGCCTCAAAACCGCGATAACCCCACGAAGCAGGCGGAGACTTCGCAGGGTTACCAATAGAGTTGATGGTCCAGTAGGGGAGCGGGTACTTCCCAGAATAGTTATTTCACAATCAAGACGGGGCAGCTCACGTTTTCGCTTACACTGCGGCTCACGCTGCCGAGGAGTAGTTCTTTGATACCGCTTAGGCCGCGCGATCCCATAACGACCAGATTGGCATTTGCGTTCTGGGCTTCCCCGACGATTGCAGCGGCAGCTTCCCCGGTGCAAACCTTTTCAGTAACTTTGATGCCAGCATTTTCGAGCGCTTCAGCAGCGTGTTTAGCTGCTTCGGTGGCGCGCGTTGCACTGATTTCCGAAGTGCTTTCCGCAACGGAAAGCACTTCGATATTTTCAACTCGCTTTAAATCGATAGCATGTGCGGCAAAAGTGATGGCTTCGAGGGATGCCTTAGATCCATCGGTAGCAATGAGCAGAGTGCTTACTGACGAATCAAGAACGTGAGCCGCTTGTTTGCTGGCTAGGCGCGCGGCATCGAGACGGCGATTGCGGAAATATACCGCCCAGTTAACTGCTAGGCAGACCAAATTAATGAAATATACGGCAAGAACCCAGTTGATCATGCCCGATGCGAACTTTGCGGCTATGCCGGCAAGGTAGCCGACGGTAATAAGGAGGATGAATTGCCAGCTCGTACCTGCGGCTGTTCCTGCCTTGTAGTTCTTGTAGGCGTTAATGGGCCATGAAAGTCCAAAGCAAATTAGCATTGCGGCTTCAAGCACCTGGGCGATCATCATGATTAGGTTCTCCTTGTTGGACTTAGATGTATAACGGGGACAACCCTAGTACCTGAACACATTCATTTCAAATATCGAATTTGCATACATTAATGCAATTTGAGTATGATTCAACTATGGATATCCAACAGCTCAAATACTTTCTCGATGTTGCGCAAACTGAGCATATGACAAAGAGCGCGAAGCGACTCAGTATTGCCCAGCCAGCGCTGAGCCGCTCTGTTTCTCGTTTGGAGCATGAGCTTGGGGTTTCTTTGTTCGATCGTGAGGGTCGTGGTTTGCGGCTTACCGATGAAGGGCGTTTGTTCCAACGCAAGCTCATGCCTCTTTTGAATGAGTTTGATTCGCTGTGCCAAGAAGTAAAGGGCATTCATACTGAAAGCCGCGAGGTCCGTGTCCACCTTGGTGCTGCTTCGCATATTGCCGCTGATGCAGTTGCTTTGTGGATGGCAGCTGCTCCCAGCCGTCGCATTTCGCTTTCCCAGTCAGACTCAAGGGAAACTGAGCCTGATGTAGTAGTTGACTCGTTGCCTCCGAAAACATGTGCAAGGGTAGAGAAGTTCTCGGAGCGTATGATGCTTGCAGCGCCTGAAAATCTGATATTTTCGCGCATACCGGTGCCGCTTGATGAGTTAAGGGAGCTTGATTTTGTTTCGTTATCATCTTCATCAGGTTTTACCCGATTTACAAAGGAATTGTGTGTCTCCATCGGGTTTACTCCCCGTATCTCGTTTGAAAGCGACAATCCCAGTGTGGTTCGTAAGATGATCGGGTTGGGTCTTGGTGTTGGTTTTTGGCCCGAGCAGAGCTGGGGAGAGACGAGGGGCGAAGGTGTTGCGCTTCTACCGCTTGATATCCAGCAGAAGCGCGAAGTGTTCGTGTGGCTCTCATCGACTGCCGTCGATAACCCATTGGCCCTTTCACTCTACGACTATCTTTGCAATTACTTTCAGCGGTGTTTTTCTTAGTCGCTCGTTTAGGTCGGCATTTCGATTACCGCTTATTGTGCTCAGCATGCCTCCAACGTGGCGTTTTTATTTAACAAGTAGAAAAATGTTAAACGAGTCCTAAAATAGAGAGCTGCTCTTACCCAAATTTTTAGATAGGTACTCAATGGATTTAACGGAACTGTTAAATGCGGTGGATGCTGCTGTGTGGGGTCCACCTATGATTATCCTTTTGCTGGGATGTCATATCTACACCACTATTCGCACAAAAGTAATTCAGCGAAAGCTGCCACTTGCCCTTAAACTGTCTGTCACGAAAGACGATGGAGCCGAAGGCGATGTGAGCAATTTCGGAGCTATGGCCACTTCGCTTGCCTCAACGTTGGGAACCGGTTCGATCGTAGGCGTTGCAACGGCAGTTCTTTCCGGTGGCCCTGGAGCGGTGCTTTGGATGTGGTTGACTGGCATTCTCGGTATGGCGACAAAATATACCGAAGTTTTTGCTGCTATGAAATATCGCGTGAAAGACTGGCGCGGTGAAATGATGGGCGGCGCCATGCATGTCTGGGAACAGCGTTACAAGCGCCCTGATGGCACGGTGCCTTGGTGGGCAAAGTTAGCCGCCATATGGTTTGCATTGCTTGCATGCATTACTATTTTTGGCATTGGCTCTGCTGTTCAAACCAGTGCTATTACCAGCGTTGTGCGTGCCAACTTCGGATGGGATCCTGCAATTGTTTCCGCTTTTGTTTGCGGCACAGCTTTGTTGGTTATCTTGGGTGGTTTGCAGAAGGTTTCTGGCATCTGCGAAAAACTTGTCCCGATTATGGGCGGAGCTTACATTTTAGGATGTATCTATATCCTGTTTTGCAACAGCTCGTTTCTCGTTGAGTCTGTCTGTCTTATTTTCGAATGTGCCTTTACCCCTAAAGCAGCTTTTGGTGGAGCGGTAGGTTCGGGCATCATGTTTGCCCTTCAATTTGGTTGTGCACGCGGCTTGTTCTCGAACGAGGCAGGTCTTGGCACCGCGCCGCTTATCTCATCGGCTG
>OGQV01001395.1_pt1 | contig 17898 bp, 14 predicted proteins | sample 1553311 | NCBI WGS metagenome assembly OGQV01 (sample SAMEA2579976, study PRJEB22360) | human gut metagenome
TGCCGCCGCGCGGCCATCCGGGCCGCGCCCTGATCGCGTTCGAGCTGCTTATCGGCCTCGGCCTGTGCTTCCGCTGTCAGCCGCTGCTGCTCACTCTCGATTTTGCGGTCATAGTCCGCGCGGATCTGCGCCGCCTTTTCCTCGGCCTGCGCGCGGATCGCGGCGGCCTCGGTCTCAGCGTCGGCAAGGATGCGCGCGGAAATTTTTTCAATTCCGTTCATTGCTTCACCCTCGTCTGTGGGGTTACTTGCTGATATTGATGATCATCAGCATGGAGGCCAGCAGGGAAAGGATCGCGTAGAACTCGACCGTGACGCACAGCACCATGCCCTTGGACCAGTGGTCGGGCTTCTTGGCCAGCAGGTTGATGGACGCGCAGGCCACCCGGCCCTGTGCGATCGCGGAGATCATGCCGCCCAGCGCCATAGGAAGGCAGGCGACAAAGTACTGCAGGCCCTGCGTGATGCTCAGTTCGGGCAGAGCGCCGGACAGCAGGCCCATGCGGAAGATGGCGAAGAACCAGACGACGAGGCCGTACAGACCCTGCGTGCCGGGGATGACCTGAAGGATCAGGACCTTGCCGAACTTTGCCGGATCCTCGCACAGAAGACCCGCGCCGGCCTCACCGGTCATGCCGGTGCCCTTTGCCGAACCGATGGCGCACAGCGCCGCCGCAAGACCCGCGCCCAGAAGCGCCAGAGCCAGACCGCCGAAAGCGTCAAAAAATGCTTGCATGATAGAGTTCCTCCTTAAGATTGAATATCCACGTATTTTGTATTGATTGCCAGAGGCTTGAACGGCCTGCCGCCGTCCTTATAGAATTTGCCGAAGTATTCCAGACACTGCAGACGCAGATCGTGGACGTAGCAGCTCAGCAGGTTCAGCGCGAAGTTGAGTCCGTTGCCGAGCATCGACACGATCAGGAAGATCACCACGTTCCCCGGGATCGCGCCGAGCGTATTGAAGACCGAGGCGATGACAGAGCCTGCCAGCATCAGGGTCATCAGTCTGGAATACGAAAGAATATCGCCGAAGTAGCCCGTCACATGGTTGTAGACCGAGCCGAAGATCGCCGTGACCTTGCCGAAGCCCTTCGCGCTCCAGCCGGAGCCGACCACGACCATGCCGATGCCGACGTACAAAACGATGTTTGTCACGCCAAGCGCCATGCACGCGATGCCTGCGAACACGACCCACCAGGTCAGCTCTTCCCAGATGGCGTCCATGATCTCGCCCTTCTTGAGCTTTTCAACGAAGCTGATGGCCATGCCGGTCACGATCTGGACAAAGCCGAGCGCCATGGCGCCGATGAGGATCGTGATCGTGTCGTCAAGCGGGGTGAAGAGCGAGGGGAGCGCCTTGAACGTCGTATTGGGGTTGATGATCCCCGCCAGCTGCGGCAGGAAATCGCCGAAGAAGCCGCCCGTCAGCGCGCCCATGATAAATGTGCTGATGCCGCAGGAGAACATGAGGCCGAACATCTGTCCGCTCGTGCCCTTGGGCCGGGACTTTTTCGTGATGATGATGGAAGCCAGGATCATCAGCAGTCCATAGCCCATGTCCGCCATCATGATGCCGTAGAACAGAATGAAAAACGGCGCCATGAGCGGGTTCGGGTCCACGCCGTCATAGGCGGGGAGGGAATACATCTCCGTGACCATGTTGAGTGGCCATGTCAGCCTGTTGTTCTTGAGCTTGACCGGCACGTCCGGATATTCCTCCGGCGACGGGTCCTCCAGCTCCCACGCGCAGCAGAATTTTTCCAGCAGCGCCTCGAGCTTCGGTACGTCCTCGCACGGCATCCAGCCGTCCAGACAGAATGTCCGCTCCGAGTGTGCCAGCCGGTCTGCGGCCTGCGCCTTCGAGATCTCCTGCGTGCAGCGATCGGCTGGCAGCCGGATGGCGGGCACGTCGCCCGCAAGCGCTGTAAGCTTGTCCGTCAGACGCTTGTCCTCCTGCTCGCAGGCGGCGAGCTTTTCGTCCGTCAGGCGGATGTTTTCCTCCGCCGTGCCCGCTGCACCGTCGAAGCCGGCCGGCGTGAAGCCGTATTCGCGCAGCGCGGACGCTGCGGCGTCATACGCGCCCTTGTGGACGATCACCAGCAGATACTGGCTCTGCAGGTCGGCGCTGATGCGTTCGACCTGCGCTTCGCCTGCGGCTCCGTAAACGGTCTCGCGCAGCGCGTCAAGCTCTGTCTGCGCCGGAACGGTACCGAGCAGCACGCGCGCGTGCTGCGTTCCGCCTGTTTCCAGCGGCAGATCGAGCGTCCGCCACGGCACGAAGCTCTCGCGCAGCGCCGTGAGGCGGCTCTTTTCCGCCTGATTGCGGCTGCGTGCGTCCTGCGTGTCCAGCGCCTCCTGTGCCGTCTGCACAGCCGCGCGGTACGCGTCGTCGTCAAACAGCTCGCCGAGCGTCTTTTCCGGCCGGGCGGAGAACATCCCGCCCTTTTTCGTTTCATAGTGCTTGAGCGTTTCCAGCGCGGAGGCGAGTGCGGCGGATGTCTGGCTCAGCGCGTCCGCGCCTCCGCCGTCTGCTGTGCGGAACAGCTGCGTCTGCTGCGCTTCGGTCAGCGCCTCGGGCGAGCCGATCTCGACGCTTCCGAGCAGCTGCAGCTCACGAATGAGCTGATCCTGTTCCTCCGCGATGCCGCACAGCCGAATTTTTTTCATTTTTAAGATTGCCATTCGCTGTCCCAGATCCTCTCTACGATCATTGCCGCCGCTGCGCCGGACCGGCTGGCTGCCGCCTGCTCCAGTGCCCGGCACTGCGCGGCTGTTTTGCTGTTCAAATCCGTTTCAAATGCCGCTGCCTGCTTTCCGGCCTGCCGCTTCGCCTCGCGCATACGCTCCTGCGCGCCGGATATCACGGCGTTCAGACGGGCTGTGCCGTCCTTTTCGGCCTGTACGGCCAGCTCGGCGGCCTCCGCACGTGCCTGCTCGCAGATCGCGCGGGCCTGTTCCTCCGCTGCGGCGATCTGTGCGAGCTCCTGCATCGCCATTTCCATCACCTCCTTCATGTACACCCTGCGGCGCTGCTTTTTCCAAGCCAGCGCCGCATCATATTTTCCAGAACAATACAGAAAATGCTCTATATATTATGTACAGAATGTACTCGATTTTGTAATTCTAGCATAGCCGTTAAGAAACTGCAATAGATATCGATAAAAAAATGCCTAAATAGGCGTTTTCGACAAAATCCATAATTGGCTCTGGTTTTTTCAAATGTGTGCGTATATAATAAAAAATTGCATATGGAGGGACTGGCATGGAACAGATTCTGAGCGGCTACTGCCGCACGATCGACGCTTCGCGGATGGTCCTGGTAGAGGACGGCGAGGCGGACTGCGATTTTGAAGTCTGCGCCTATCGGGACGTCTGCCAGATCGGGCAGCAGATCGCGCAGCTGCAAAAAACGGAGGAACGGACATGAACATTTGTCTTTACGGCGCGTCAAGCCCTGCGCTTGACCGCGCATATTTTGACGCGGCGGAGGAATTCGGCCGCCTGCTGGCAAAAAACGGCCACACGCTCGTCTACGGAGGCGGTGCGCAGGGCGTTATGGGCGCTGCAGCACGCGGCGCTGCGGACGCGGGCGGAAAAATCACCGGCATCGCGCCGAACTTTTTAAATGTAGACGGCATTCTGTTTGACCGCTGCACCGAGTTTATCCTGACGGACACCATGGCCGAGCGCAAGGCCGCTATGATCGCCCATGCAGACGCGTTCGTCATGGCCCCCGGCGGCTTCGGAACGCTCGAGGAGTTTTTCGAGGTGCTGACGCTCAAGCAGCTTGGCCGCCATAACCCGGCCATCGCCATTCTCAACACGAACGGCTTCTATGATAAACTGCAGGAATTTGTCCTGTCCGCCGTGGAGCAGCGCTTCATTCGCTCCGCCTGCCTGAACATTTACGCTCTCTGCCCCACACCGGCGGATACGCTGACGTATCTGGAGCAGTACGACCCAGCTGTCCTCGACGTGCGGCATCTGAAGAACATCTGAGCGCCCTGCGCCTGTACGCAAGGCGGATATGGATCAAAATAACGGGAGGAATCGCGGCATTCTGCGGTTCCTCCCGTTCCATTTTCAAAAATCCGGGTTATGCCTTTGCCATCAGCTCGGCGGCGGGCAGGACGGCGCTGACGTCGGCCTGCGCCATTTTGCCTTCGTCAAACAGGGAGGCGATGTCCGGATTGATCGGCAGGCGCGCGAGGACCGGGAGCGAGAATTGCAGCGCCAGCTCGTCCAGCCTGCTTTTGCCGAAGATCTCGACGCGTTTGCCGCAGTCCGGACACTGGAAATAGCTGTAGTTCTCCACAAAGCCATAGACCGGTACGTTCATCATCCGCGCCATGTTGACGGCCTTGGAGACGATCATGGACACGAGGCTCTGCGGGCTTGTGACGATCACCACGCCGTCGACCGGCAGCGACTGGAACACCGTCAGCATCACGTCGCCTGTTCCGGGCGGCAGATCGACGAACATATAATCCACATCGCCCCAGCAGACGTCCGTCCAGAACTGCTTGACCGCGCCGCCGATGACCGGGCCGCGCCAGATGACGGGGTCTGTCTCGTTCGGCAGCAGCAGATTGATGGACATGACCTTGACGCCCTCGGGCGTCTCGGCGGGGAGCATACCGTCGTCGCTGCCCACGATCTGCTCATGCAGACCGAAGGCTCTGGGGATGGACGGGCCGGTGACGTCCGCGTCGAGAATGGCCGTTTTATAGCCCAGCTTCTGCATGGCGACAGCCAGCATCGACGTGACGGTCGATTTGCCGACGCCGCCTTTGCCGGAGACGACCGCAATGACCTTTTTGACATTTGATTTCTTGTTCGGCTCTGCCAGCAGGCTCTCCGGCTTGCGGTCAGAGCAGCTTTCTCCGCAGCTGGAACAGTTGCCGCTGCATCCGCTCATAAAAAACACTCCTTTTTGTGTCGTTTGCTGTTATTCTACCACCAAAGCGGGAAAAGTCAAACGTCCGCATGGCGGTTCTGGATGAGGCTCCGCAGTTCGTCGTGCGCATGGATGAGCGCGTCGGCGTTTTTCTGGAATTCTGCCCAGCGCGCATCAACCTGTGCACCGGCCTCAGCCAGAATCCTGTCTGCCTGTGCCTGTGCGTCCTGTACGATCTGCCCGGCCTGCTGCTTTGCATCCTGTATGATCGTCTCGCGCTGCCGCTGCGCCTCGTCCGTCTTCTGCACCATCTCGGCTGTCGCAGCCTTGACGGAGGCAAGATACTGGTCGGCAGCGGCCTGCGCAGCCTCGAACACGCCGTTTACCTGAATGGCTGCCTCCGCGCTGGGACCCGCCGGATGCGTGGATCTTGACCGGTCCTCCAGCTGCTGCCGCAGCGCCTGATTCTCTGCCAGACTGTCCTCATAGCGCTTCCGCTGCTCATAGAGAATGTCCAGCAGCTCCGCACGGCTGAGCCGTCTGAGATCCTTATCGGTCATGATATCTGCTCCTTTCCTGTTTCTGTACGGTCAAACGCATCCGCGCGCTGCCTGCCAGAACGCCTTGGCAAAGGCGAAGACCTCGCGCAGCGTGTAATTGACCTTCAAGATCCACGGCCAGGTATCGCTTGCTTGGCCGTATGGCTCCATGGAGAGCGTCCGCGCGATATACTTGGCGCGGCACATATGAAAATCGCTCGTAACGATCAGCACGCGCGACGTATCAAGCCCCGCCGCCTCGGCAAGCTTCGCCGAAAACAGCAGATTTTCCCGTGTGTTGGAGGCCTTGTCCTCCTCGATGATCCGGGACGCGTCCGCGCCGTGCTCGATCAGGTACCGGGCCATGACGGACGCTTCCGTATGGGCCTCGTCCGGTCCTTGGCCGCCGGAGACGATCACGGTCCTGTCCGGGTGCTCCTGCATGAATTCGAGCGTCTTATCCAGCCGCTTTTTTAGCGTCAGCGACGGCTCGTCGCCCTGTACCTGCGCGCCGAGTACGACGACAAACTCCGGCGTCTCGTCCTGCGTCATAACGCTGTCCTGTCCCTGCACGGCAATATACCCCATTGCGCCGAAGATCACCGCCATACCTGCGGCGGTCAGGCCGGTCAGAAGACGGCTCCAATGCTTCGGCGCGTTCTTTTTCTTCAAGAGCCGCAGTGCCAGCAGCACCGCCGCAAGCAGCAGCAGACAGACGCCCGTCATGCCGATATGCAGCGGCAGCGCCAGACATACCGCGCCGAGCACTGTAAGCAGCGCGATCACCCAAACCGGAATCATGTTGCACCCTCCAAATCAGACGAAAGCCGCTCCCACTCGTCCATCAGGCCGGTAAGCGCATCGTCGCAGGTCTGCTTTTCTGCCATCAGCCGCGCCAGTTCCTGATAATCGGATGCGGCGGCTTCAATCTGCGTATCCAGCTGAGCGGAAAGCTGCTCCTGCTTTTCGATCTCGCGCTCCAGCGCGCGGATCTGCTTCTCCAGCATCTTGCTGCCGGAGGTCTTCGGTTTTTCCTTGCGCTCCTTTTTGGGCTTTTCCGGCGCGGGAGCCGCGATGGCCTCCTTTTCTTTGATGGAACGGTATTTTTCATATCCGCACGGGAAGTCCCGGATATGCCCGTTTTCCAGCTCCCAGATCCGCGTGGCGAATTTGTTGACAAAATAGCGGTCGTGGGACACGAAGATCAGCGTTCCCTCATAGTCCTCCAGCGCATCCTCAAGCCATTCGCGCGAGTCGATGTCCAGATGGTTCGTCGGCTCGTCGAGGACGAGCAGGTTGATCTTCTCATCCATCAGCATACACAGCCGCAGACGGCTCTGTTCGCCGCCGGAAAGACTCGAAACGGTCTTGAACACGTCCTCGCCCTCGAACAGATACGCGCCCAGCCGGTCGCGCGCGGTCTGCACGGAGCAGTTTTTTTCATAGAGCATCGTGTCCAGCAGCGTCCGTTCGGGGTGGGCGAAGTGAATGATCTGCGGCAGGTAGGCCCACTTGACCGTGGGGCCGAACTTCACGCGGCCCGCACCGGCCTCCTCGCCGAGCAGGAGCTTTAAAAACGTGGACTTGCCGGTCCCGTTGTCGCCCAGCAGCGCAATGCGTTCGCCGCCCGCGACCTGCAATTCGACGTCCGAAAACAGCGTCCTGCCGTCATACGCCTTGCCGAGCCCCTTGACGGACAAAACCTCGTCGCCGAAAAAGTCCCGCTGGGCGAAGCGCGCCCGCAGGGTCTTCTCCTGCGTGGGCCGGTCGGTCTTTTCAATGCGCTCCATGCGGTGCTGGATGGACATGGCGCGGCGGTAGAGCGTGCGGTTGTTGATGCCCCAGCCCTTCATGCGCTCGAGCGTGAAGCCGAGCTGGCCGAGCTTGGCCTGCTCCTTTTCATACTGCTTCAATTGCAGGTCGAAACGCGCCTGCTTTTCCTGCACGTAGAACGAATAGTTGCCGGAATAAAATTCCGCCTTCCCATCGTGTAGCTCGATGATGCGGGTCACGACGCGGTCAAGAAAATACCGGTCGTGGGAGATGGTCAGGACGGTTCCCCTGAATTTTTCAATATAGCCCTCGAGCCATTCGACCGCGTGCATATCCAGATGGTTCGTCGGCTCGTCGAGCAGCAGGATATCCGTCTTTTCCAGCAGCAGCCGCGCCAGATTCACGCGCGTCTTTTCGCCGCCGGAAAGGCTGTCAAAGTCCTGCTGCCGCTGCGCGGCGGGGATGCCAAGACCGTTGCAGATCTTGTCGGTCTGCATATCCGTCTCATAGCCGCCGCCGGTCTGAAAGCGCGTGGAAAGCGCGTCGTATTCGGCAAGCAGCGCCTTGTCCGGCTGCGCGGCCATCTGCTCTTCCAGACGGCGCATTTTGCTCTGGATATTCGCAAGCTCCTGGAACGCCGTGCGCAGCACGTCCTCTACCGTATAGCCCGCCGGGTAATGCGGGATCTGGGAGATAAGGCCGACCTTCCGGCCCGGCGCGAAGCGCACCCCGCCGGTGTTGTAGTCCAGCTCTCCGGTCAGTATTTTGAAGAGCGTCGTCTTGCCCGCGCCGTTTCGCCCGAGCAGGCCCACACGCTCGCCTGCCTGAATGTCAAAGCTCACGCCGTCGAGCAGATTCGTGTCGGCGTCGAAGCTCTTGACCAGGTCCTTTACAGATAGATCGATCATGGATGTTCCTCTTTATTCTGCGGCGGTTTCAGTCTCCGCTGTCATCGCCCATCAGTGGCCGGATGACGCCTGCGGCGTCGAACCGGGTATCGTGGGAGGTCGTGACGAAAACGAGCTGCGTGGCCGGATCCGGCAGCACCTCGCCCATGGCCTCGGTCATGGTCATTACGTCGTTGGCCTTTTCTGTCGTGATATACACGCGGCTGGCATACTGCGCGACGGACGGGACCGTCGTGCCCAGCGCGAGGCGGATGGAGCTGCCGGTCAGATTCGCGCCCAGCGTCTCCGCGCAGTCCTCCAATGCGGCGACCTGCGTGATAGCCTCGGCGTCCCATGCAATGGAGCTGTCGTCCGGTACGGTGAAGTTATCGAACAGCACCTCGTCAAACCCGCGTGCGTCAAGCTCCAGCGCGATGGCAGCCAGATAACTGCGCGCGTCGAGCGAGTCGGGCCGCAGCCAGTAGCACCGCCGCTCGTCCATCCACAGATCGCCGGAGGTCGTCGTCAGGGCGGAAGAATAGTGCTTGGCGACAAAATTCGGGTCGGAGAACGCGGGCACGCGGGCGATCACGATCAGGTCCGGCGTTTCGGTCAGCTCCTTTATGAGCGCGTCGCAGGCGGCGATGTCCGCGTCTGCCGTCTGGGCGTCGGCGATGTCGGTCGAATAATAGAAATTGCCGAGCGGGCTTTTGACGTCGATGAGCACGGCGTTATAGCCGTCCGCGTCGGCCAGCGCCTGCCGCACCTCGTCCACGCTGTTTGCCAGCATGGTCGTGGAGATATAAAAGCCTTGCAGCTGCACCGCGTTCGGGTCGACGTCCGTTTCCTCGGCAGCGGCGGACAGGATCGTTTCAAATGGATAGTCCTCTGCGTCGGCGGGCGCTTCCGGCGTCTGCGGGGTGCGCTGGAGCTTCTGCGTTTTGTCAAAATACACGCCGTTTGGCGAATACACGACGTAGCGGCCCAGATAGCTGATACGCGCGAGAATGAGCAGGCCGAGCAGAACGACGGCCAGCAGCGCGATCAGCGCAATGCGCCGCAGCGTCCGCTTGTTGCGGTAGGAAAAAATACGCATGGGGTTCTCCTTCCTCCCGTCACGCTTCCGGCAGCGCGGCGGTCACGCGGCACCAGTCCTCCTGCTGTTCGGTGGAGATGATCTGAAGTCCGTTTTGTTCCAACGCGGCCAGAACCTCCGCAAGGCGCGTGTTAAGAATTCCGGAGCAGATGAACACGCTGTCCTCCTGCAAAAATTCCGGCACGACGCGGCTCAGGGGAATGATGACGTCGGCCACGATATTGGCCAGCACCACATCGTAATGTCCCCTGAGCGATTCCATCATGGCCCTGTCTCCGATCACGTCGCCGGTGACGGCGGTAAAGCGGTCGGAGAAGATCTGGTTGATGGCGGCGTTTTCCCGGGCAATGTCCTCGGCCTTGGGGTCAATGTCCACGCCCGTGGCGTGAGCCGCGCCGAGCAAGACGGCAGTGATGGACAAAATGCCGCTGCCGCTGCCGAGATCGAGCACGCGCTCGCCGCCCTGAATGGCCCGTTCCAGCTCACGCATACACATCTGCGTGGACGCGTGCGCGCCGGTGCCGAAGATCATGCCGGGGTCGAGCAGGACCTCGACGCGGTTTTCCGGGTTTTCCGGGTGCAGCCACTCCGGAACGACCAGCAGCCGTTCGCCGATGGGCAGCGGCTGATAGTACCGCTTCCAGTTGTTTTCCCAGTCCTCGTCCTTGACGTTTGCCAGCTGCACGTCGAGAGAGCCGAAGTCCACCGACGGGTACTGCGCGCGCAGCGCGGCCAGCTGGCTTTTCAGACTTTCGACCGTTTCCGGCACGGAAGCGTTCTGCTCCAGATACAGCCGGATCTGCGAAAGTCCCTGCATCTGCTTTTCCAGATCCTCGTCTACATAGTCCCAGTACTGACGGTTCTGCTCCAGAAATTCATGAAACTGCTCCTGATCGTCGATGATGAAGCTGTCAAAGCCCAGCACGGTCAGCCGGTCGCAGACAAGGTCAATGGCCGCCGGAGCCGTTTTGATGGTCAGTTCGATCCACTGCATGATAGTCCTCCCGATCTCCAGGGCGGAGATCTTTCAAATTGCAATATTTGTTCTATTTTACACGAAACCGGAGCAAATGACAAGTAGGGAGATTCTGATTCGATCACCGGGATGCCTCCGACGGCCCCAGCTTTTCCATCCTGCTGGGAGGCTGTTTGATGGAAAGAATCAGCGCCCGGCTCCGCAGAGGGGCCGGGCGCTGTGCCTGAGGGGGAAAAGAGGGTTCGCGAAGGGTTATGATACTGCGGGCAGCTTCACAAGGGGCGCATACCGGTGTTTGGATACCCGCCGTACATACGGTGGCCGCGGCGCCTATTGCGCCGTATAGTTCCGGCTGTGCCGGTCTATAGTGGCAGGGTCACTGGCCACTAGAAATACTTATATCGCTGGTGTAGTTCAGACCGTTGTAATAATAGATCGCGTTAAGCCGATAACTGATATTGGCTGACAGGCTGGTTCGGTCGATAACATACTGTCCGCCTTCAACCCATCCTGTAACAGCAGCAGGACCTGGCGACCATTGTACATTGGCAGCGTTAAAATTGGGAATATTGGTCTCAATGCGAAAGACCAAACGGTCGCCTGTAACAGGATAGACCGGGACGATGTTGAACGTATACTTGACCTGATCCGCCGCCTGTTTCATGCTGTCGGTGTAGGTCCTGCCGTTATAGACATAGGAAGCTGTTACAGTGCAGGTGATGGTGCTGTCGACATATGCGCCTCCATCTACTGTAGACCAGTCAGCATCGGCTGGGGTGACCGACCATGTGACATTCAAGGCGTTAAAGCCGGGGATGTTGGAGTCAATGAGGTAGGCATTATAGGGATCATACAGATTGCAGTAAATCTTAAAGGAATAGTTTGCTGGCTCTTCCTTATCCATGCGATCCCCGACGACGACCGTTGTTGAACCGGAATATTTACGGCCGTTGTAGGTCATCGTGGCGGAAATGACCGCAGTGCCTGAGCCAGCTGCGTGAAGAGTTTTACCCTCAAAGTACGCGACGCTCGGATTCGACGAACTCCAGGTCACGTCCTGACCGGCGGGATCGGTCGTAGCGTACAGGCGCAGGCCCTCGTTCAGCTCCTCCTGCGTGACGGTGACGCTCGGCTCCTTGACCGAGATGCTGAAGGTCGAGCTGGCGTCCCGATAGGTGACGGTGACCTGCTTCGCTCCGGCGCTGGTCATATCGACGTTGGTCGTGAAGCCGCTGGTGATGGTCTGCGCTTTGCCCGACGCGTCGGTATAGCGGGCGGTCAGACCGGCGGTATTCAGCTTGTCGCCGATATAATAGGACGTCTTGTTCGGACGGCTGGTTATGGACAGGGTCGCCTTTCCGGCAGGCTTGTCCGGCTCAGGATCCCTTGCCGGTTCCTTGGGCGTATCTGCCGGCTGCTGCGCGGCTCCGCCGCTGATGCTCAGCTCAGGCGTGCGTGTGCCGGAGATATAATAATAGTCCGAATCGCTGTAGCCGGTGAAGTCGAAATCCGCGACGCAGCCCGCAGCGGCCGGGCTGTTATACACCTGCTTGACGGTGTACTCGACCCCGGCTGCCTGCAGCGCGGCCTCCGCGTCGTGCTGCGTGGTGTTCTGGTCAAAGCGCTTTACCTTTATATAGCTGTCGGAATCGAGCACCCACACGGTACACTGCTTGACCTGTCCCGCATAGAGCGCGGTCACGAATGTGCAGCCCTCCGAAACGCCGGTCACAACGCCGTTCCACAGAACAGAGGCGACGCGCGGGTCAGCAGAGATCCAATAAACCAGGCCAGCGTCAATGTCAACCTGCTGGCTGAGCGGGAACGCCTCGCCGACCTCCAGAATGATGCTTCCCGCCATTTCCAGCGGCCGGCTGTCATTGACTGTCACATAGCAGGTGGCTGCCTCGCCGCCGACGACGACAGTGACCGTCGCTGCGCCAGGGGCAATTGCGACGACATAGCCGTCTGCGTCAACAAAAGCGATGGAAGGATTGCTGGACGACCAGACGATGGAGGCAGCGCTGCCGCTGTACTGCAGCGAATTTGCCAGATTAAACGACTTGCCGACCTGAAGATCGAGCTCCGCCTTGAACTGATCGATCGTGACGTTGGACTGCGTCGGCTGGCTGGTGCTGTCGGAGCTGATATCCAGACTGATCTTTGTGCCGGGCGCCGCCTCGCTGCCGCCGAGCGGCGTCTGCGCCGCGACATGGCCGGGCGCGACATAGCTGCTCGTGACGGCCTTCGGCACGGAGCCGAAGCCGCTCTGCGCCAGCAGCCGCTCTGCCTCTCCCTGCTCCTTGTACAGGACGTTCGGCACAAGCTGCTTCTGCGGGCCGAGGCTGACGACAAAATAGACGCCGCTGCCCTTCAGGACTTTTTTGCCGAATACCGGGGACTGCTCGATGATGCTGCCGCTCGGAATGGACGGATGGTAGCGCAGCTCGCACTTGACGCCGTAGAGCGACACCGTGCGCAGATCGGCCTTGGCCGTGTCAAACGACTGGCCGACGTAATCGCGGACCGTCACGTAGGAATCCTCGGACGGGACCAGCTCACTGATGTCGACCGAGCCGCTGGAGCCGCCCGAACCGCTGCCGTCCGACGGTGTTGTGGGAACTGGCGTGACCGGGGTCTGCGAGGGCTGCGCGACGCTGATCGTAACATTGGAGCTGGGGGTCAGCGTCGAACCGGCTGTCACGCTCTGGCTGACGATGGTTCCGGGCATTTCGTCGTCGCTCGCGACATATTCCCAGTTGATCTGCACGTCCGAAAGGCCCATCCGCGTCAGGTGATCCTCCGCAGCGTCCTTGAGCATGGAACTCATGTCGTCCATGACGCCCACGGGGCGCTCCTTGCCGAGGCTGGCCGTCGCAAGCAGATCGGACGCGGGCGCAAGCTTCGTGCCGGGGTCCGGATTCTGCGTCAGAATGCGGCCCTGTTCGACGCCCGCGTCATAATCAGAGCCTTCCACGACCAAATGCAGCGAGGCGTCTTCCGCCGCCGTCACCGCATTGACGACCTGCATATTCACCACGTTCGGACTCAGAACATAAGAGCCGTCCTCTGCTGCTGTGTCGGTCTTCGGCTTGCGGTTGAGATAGAGCAGAACGCCGCCCGCGGCGATTGCGGCTGCCAGCACGCCCGCGGTGATCTTTGCCCAGAGCGGCCAGCTGAAGCTGCTGCGCTTGCGGATCGTCTCCTGGACGCGCCGGACCGGCGTCTGCGCGGTCAGCTCCTCATAAAGCTCGGCGACGCTCTGCGTGCGGTCCTGCGTATGCAGCGCCATGCCGTTGAGGATCGCCGTATCCTGCGTCTTCGTAACGGCCTTGTTGAATTTGGACGGAGGCGGCAGCATATCGCGCTTGTGCTTCTGCAGATATTCTCCGCGCTCGATCGCGCCGGGCGGCGTGATGCCGGTGATCATCTGATAGAGCGTCGCGCTGAGCGCGTAGACGTCGGCGGCGGGACCCTGTACGCTGTGGCTGTTATACTGCTCCTCGGGCGAATAGCCGTCCTTGATGATCACGGTCATGCTCTTGCCGCAGTCGTGGACCGCGTGGCGCGCAGCGCCGAAGTCGATCAGACGGACGCCGCCGTCCTTCAGGAGCATGATGTTGTCCGGTGCAATATCCCGGTGGATCATCCCGCTGTCATGTACACGCTGCAGCGACAGCATGACCGGCGTGAGCATACTGATAGCCTTTTCCGGCGCGATCCGTCCCTGCGGCGAAACGGCGGCTTCCTTTTTCAGATACTCGCTCAGCGTGATGCCGTCGAGATATTCCATCACGAGATAAGCCGTTTCGTTTGCGGAGAAGCAGTCGTAGACGTGGACGATGCCGTCCTCGTTCTGGAATGCGGACAGGCGCTTGGCCTCGTCCAGAAATTTTTCCTTGCCGAACTGGAAGTATTCGCCCTCCTTGCCTGAGAAAATGGTCAGGCGGCTCTCGCCGGGGCGGCGGGTTGCATATTCGCTGGGCAGATATTCCTTGATCGCGACCTTGTGCAGCAGCAGCGCGTCCCAGGCAAGATAGGTCACGCTGAAGCCGCCGTGACCCAGTGCGCGGCCAATGACGTAGCGCTCGTTCAGGATCGCGCCCGGCCGCATATAGGTCGCAAGCTCCGGCTCGGTTCCCTCGGCATAGCCGCAATGCGGGCAGATGTCGAACGAGTCGTCGTATTGCTCAAAGCATCCAAAGCATATTTTCATGTTGTTCCTCTCTTTCTACACGATTCCGCATGGCCGGGGCTTTGCATCGGTCAGAACGTCCGCAAGCTCTCCGGCAATATTCCGGTACTGCTCATATACTGTGCTGGACACGGGGATACTGGGATACTGGTTTTCAAGATACAGGCAGCGCTGTCCGTCCTCGCTCAGAAGGTACGACAGGAAGCGTACGGCGCAGGCCGTCTCCTTTTTGGAGGACTGCTGCGTGACCGACCAGACGTTCTGGAGCATACAGGCACGCTCCGGCGACTGCACGGCGTACAGCTGGTAGCGTCCGGCCAGCTGCGTCTGCACGTCTGCGGCGTCTGCGGTGCTGCCGTAGTACAGGCCCTGTTCGCCGGACAGGAACGCATCCAGCGCGTCCGCGCTGACGGTCATGCTGTCCGTCTCCGGGATAGAACTCTGGAACAGCACCTCATAGGCGGGCAAAAACGACGCATCCATCCCGGCCTTGAGATCAAGACCTGCAAGGCTTGCGAGCGTTGCGCTGCTCGCCTGCCGGAAATCAAAGCCGATGCCTTCGGCGCACGCATTCGACGCATACAAAACGGGAAGTCCGAGGCCGAGCACGGCATAATCCCCGCTGACCGGCGCGCCAAGACGGAAGCCGGCTGGATCGTACTGCCGGTTCAGCTGCCGGAGCGCCTTGGCATTGCAGGCGAGATCCGTGCTCTGCGCGGTGCGCTCGAACAGGACCGGCAGCGAGCCGTCCTGCTGCGCCTGCTTGAGCCGCTGCTCGTATTGATCGGGCGCAATGCTCTGCAGCCGCAGCTCAACGTTCGGGTACAGCGTCTGGAACGCGCTTGCTGCGGCGTTCAGTGCGGCGATCTTGTTCTGCCCGCTTGCGCGGAGCGGGTCTGCGGTGAACCAGACGTCGATCGCCGCGTCCGGCAGCGTTTCCTGAGCCGTGCGGCTGATCCAGAGGTAGCCGACCGTACCGCCGACGATGGCGAGTACCAGAAACACGCTCAGAAGACTGATCCATTTTCTGCGCTGCTTTTCCTTCCGCGTTTTTTCAAGGCTCTTTGTCTGCTGGTATTGGAGCAGCGCGCGGGAAAACTCCTCCGCGCTGGAGAACCGTAGCTCCGGCTCCAGCGCCAGCGCCTGCATGACGGCGTTGCTGACCGGCTCCGGGATCTCAGGCTTCAGTGTATGCGGGGCCTTGAGATGGTCCGTCGGCCAGCGGTTGAGCGCGCTTTCGGGCTTCTTGCCGAGCATCGCGGTATAGAGCGTAGCGCCCAGCGCGTAAATATCCGTCTGCGGCCCCTGATGCGCGGAGCGGGAATACTGCTCCGGCGGGGTAAAGCAGTCCTTGAATACGACGGTCAGCGGCGTCTGCTGCATGGAGACTCTGGCTGCGCCGAAGTCGATCAGCTTGATCCTGCCGTCGTCGCACAGGAAGATGTTGTCCGGGCTGACGTCCCGGTGGACGATCCCCTTCCGGTGCAGCGCCGTCAGCGCGCCGCAGATGACCGCGCCGATGGTGACCGCGCGCTCCCACGTCAGCGGGGCGCGCTCGATCTCCGTTTTCAGCGTGTGGCCGCGCAGATATTCCATAACGATATAGGCCGTGCCATTTTCCTCAAAGTATTCCCGTACCTGCACGACGTTCGGAACGGACTGGAACTGGATCATGTTCCGCGCCTCGTTCAGAAAGCGCGTATAGCCCTGTCGGAATTCCTCCGTCCGTTTTCCCGCGTAGAGAATGACCTCCTTGCTGCCGGGAATGCGGTTGGCGACGCCGGAGGGGAAATACTCCTTCAGCGCGACTGTGCACGCGAGCTTCTGGTCATAGGCGCAGTATGTAATGCCAAAGCCGCCGAGGCCGATCACGGACTCGATACGGTAACGCCCGGCGATCTCCCAGCCCGGCTGCAGGGCGTTCGGCAGCTCTGCGGCCTGCGAATAGCCGCAGTACGGGCAGGCGGCGGCAGTGTCCGCGATCGGTCTGCCGCATTTTTCACAGCTTTTCATCTGGGCTCCTTATGGCATCTGAAAGTAGGTGTTCCAGTGGAACGATTCTCCGCACAGCGGGACGAACAGAAGCGTCGTCGCGCCGACGCGGATCAGATCGTGCGGCTTCAGCTGCATCGGGGTCAGCAGCAGCGTGCCGTTCAGATATGTCAGCCCGCGCCCGTCTCCGGCCTGCAGATAAAACGCCTCCGAGGCCGGGTCAAACGTGAGGATGCAGTGCATATTCCGGGAAACCTCAGGATCCGAGCTGAGGCATACGTCCATGTCCGCAGAGCGTCCGATGCGGTTCCTGCCGCCGGAAAGCGGGAACGACAGTCCCTGCTGGCTGCCCAGCACGCAGACCAGCCAGCCGACCACAGGCTCGATCTGACTCGTCTCTCCGGTATACAGAATGTGCGTGCGCCCGTCGCCCGGCGCAGAGGACGGGAAAAACGCCGGTCTTGGCGGCTGAGCAGATGCGGGAGCGGGGACGGGCACAGAGTCCCGCTCCGGCTCAATGACCGGAGCGGGGGGCGTTTCCGGGAGAGGCCCGGAGTCTGTCTCCGGCCCCGAAGCCGGAACAGGCGGCTGCTCGGCTCCGGGCGCGGGTCCCGGCTCAGAAACCGGCTGCTCAGGTTCGGGTTCAGGAACCGGGACGCTCGGCTGCTCAGGCTCTGGGGCCGGTTTGGAAATCGGGATAAACGGCTGCTCAGGCGCGGACATCGGTTCCGGCTCAGGCTGCTGCGCCTGCACAGGCGCAGGCGGGACCGCTTCATCTATCCGCACGCCGCAGAACGGGCAAAACGGCTGCTGTTTGCGCAATTGCGCACCGCAGCTCGGACAATGCGGCTGGTCCTGCACAGGCGGAACCGGCAGCGGCATCTCGTCCGGCTGGAACAGCGGCGTGGTGTGCATGATATTCAGGCCGGACGGCTCCTGCGGCAGGGGAGCGGAGAAGCCGGGGGCCGGGGTGTCCGGCAGGGAGGTTTTCCCGCGCAGATCATCGAGACTCCAGTATCCGTCCCTTGCAGGCGCGCCCTGCGCGGGCGGCTCGGGGCGCTGGGCCGCCGGTGCGGACCGCTCCAAAAATGCCTTTGCCCGCGCGCAATGCGGGCAAGTCGAGAACTTGTCCGCATCGTAGTAGTGATTCATGTTACAAAGCACTTTTTTCATTCTGTCTCGTCTCCCTTTATCGGTGTCGTTTGATCAGGACCAGCGTGGTATTGTCCTGCATATTGCCGCTGTGGGCCAGCAGCGCGGTCTGGAGCCTTTTTGTCAGCTGCTGCGCGGTGCCGGGCTGGGAAAGCAGCGCCTCCAGCGCCTGCGTGCCGAGCGCCTGCAGCAGTCCGTCGGAGCACAGCAGGATCACGTCGCCCCGTTCGAGCGTCAGCGGGTACTGGTTCTGCGCATAAAGGCTGATGCCGTTCATTCCCAGATAGCTTGTCAGCGCCCGGCCGCGCCCGATCTCCCGGTCGTAGAGCAGCTGGCTGATTTCGCCCCGTTCCAGCCGCTGCTTTAAGAGCGCGGCGTAATTATGCTCC
>OGQV01001429.1_pt1 | contig 17560 bp, 16 predicted proteins | sample 1553311 | NCBI WGS metagenome assembly OGQV01 (sample SAMEA2579976, study PRJEB22360) | human gut metagenome
GCGGTTGGTTAGACCCGACTGCGGTTTGGGATAAAAACGGCTTTATCTGCCGCGGTGAACTCTATCGAACTGCATTTGCGGCAGCCGGAATCCCACTCTACGATGCAACGCTTTACGGCCTTGACTGGCTTTCTCCCGGCGAAAATGCTCTGCGTGTCGTCAAAGAGCTTGGGCTTTGTGCTGAGAACAAGACCGCAGCGGAGCTCGTTACACGCGCCGAAGCCGCACAGCTTCTTCATGCCGTTCTGACACAGACGCTGACCGTTGTACCGCCCGATACGCCGATCACGGTCGAAAACCTGACGCAGTGGAATGTGAACGCATTCCTGCTGGAACTCCGCAAAGTTCCACAGCCGATCCTTGACGCTTTTAACGAAAACGGCTGGGCGTTCGTAATCGGCACGGAGTACCTCACAGCTCTCAGCCGCAAGCTCGGCGTGAATTGCATCGGCGCGGCGGCATACACAGAGAAGCGGATTTACGTTTTCGAGGCCAGCGCGGTCCTGCACGAGTTTGGACACTTCCTCGATTGCGCAATGGGCTTCCCGCAGGAGCATAAAGACCTGTACGCGCTCGAAGCTGCATCCGCGCCGATGAAGCAGCACGCGAAAAGCAACAGCTTGGAATACTTCGCAGAGTTCTTCTCGTACTGGCTTTCCGGCAGTACACGGACGCTGGCGCAGCTTAAAGAGTTAGCTCCGGAAACGTATGCGTATTTCGATGCGCTGTCAGTGGACTGGATTCCGCTTTCATAAATCAGAAAAAACGAAGCTGTGCGTCGGCATTCTCCTTTTCCAGCATCGGCGGAATCAGATGCAGAAGGTCCTCCGTGGCAGACGAATCGAGAATCCAGCCTGCTGCCTGCTCCTTGCTCAGAATCAGCGGCATCCGATCATGTATGGCTTTCATAGAACCATTGGCCGCCGTGGTGATGATGCAGTAGGACGGAGCGCTGTTTTGCATCAGCGTCAGACCAGCCAGATACATCGCCTGATTGCGCCCTTGCTGAAAGAAATACTTATGCTTTTCCGCATCCCATTCGTAGAAGCCGGAGGTTGGAACAATGCACCGCCGCTGCCTGATGCTGTCTCGGAACAGCGGCTTTTCCAGTACGGATTCTGCCCGTGCGTTGATAACCAGCGAGGTCGGCAGCTTATAGCCCCACGTTTGAAGCGCTGGCTGGATGCGACCGTGTTCTTCATGCAGAACCGGCATAACGGCAGTTGGGCGAATCTCACCCTGCGGCACGCTGTTTCGCCCATATCGGCGCTCGACCGCCTTGACGATCTGCGTCAGTTCTGCATTCTGTTCTGCTGAAAAGAGATACCGTCCGCACATGATAAACCTCCGCATAATCCATTTGCACCTATTATAGCACGTTATTGTCCGTTTAACGGAACCTATTTGCCGCAGCCGCAAATTTCCTCTTGATTTTATAAAACATTCGTTCTATTATCTAGGCATGGAAAGGAGCTGATGCGGATGGGGCGGCATATTTTGCATATAGATATGAACTGTTTTTACGCTTCTGTGGAGATGCAGCGTCACCCCGAATACCGAAACGTGCCGCTGGCAGTCTGCGGGTCGCAGGAGGACCGGCACGGAATCGTCCTGACAGCGAATTATCTTGCCAAGCCGCGCGGCGTGAAGGTCGGACAGGCAATCTGGCAGGCCAAGCAGGTCTGTCCAGAGTTGGTCACGCTGCCGCCGGATATGTCTGAATACATCCGCTTCAGCCATATGGCGCGGGAGATCTATGAAGATTATACCGATCAAATCGAGCCGTTCGGCTTGGATGAGAACTGGCTGGACGTGACCGGGAGCGTCGGTTGCAAAGGCTCACCGATGGCGATTGCGCAGGAGATCAGCGAACGGATCAAGTTTGAACTTGGAATCACAGCCAGTATCGGCGTTGCAGACAATAAGATCACGGCCAAGCTCGGCAGCGATTACAAAAAGCCGGATGCCATCACACGAATCGAAGCGGACAACTACAGGGAAATCGTGTATCCGCTTCCCGTAGATGATCTGCTCTATGTCGGTCCCGCGACCAGCCGCAAGCTGCACGGCATCGGCGTTCACACGATTGGACAGCTTGCGGAGCTGGACACGGACTGCCTCGTCCATAAGTTTGGGAAGATGGGCATTGTCCTCAAAACCTTTGCGATGGGGCAGGATCGTACTCCGGTCACGAAAACCGATCACATTCCGACGATCAAGTCCGTTGGCAACAGTGCGACAACGCCGCGCGATATGACCTGTGACGAGGATGTGCATCTGATGCTGTTGCTGCTGGCCGAGAGCGTGACCTCGCGGATGCGGGAACTCTGCTCCAAATGCACGACGGTCGAAGTCTCAATTCGGGATACCGGCCTGTCGTGGTTCACACGCCAGCGAAAGCTTCCCATGCCGTCCTGTTCCAGCGACGAGCTAGCAGAGGTGGCGTTTCAGCTTTTCAAGGCAAATTACCGCTGGCAAAGCCACATCCGGAGCATTGGCATCCGCGGCTCCGGGCTGGTGGAAGCCTCTCCGTTTGCGCAATGCTCTGTTTTCCCGGAGGATCAGCGGCGGGAACGCTGGGAGCAGCTCGACAAGACTGTAGATGGACTGCGCAGCCGTTACGGTTATCACAGCATCCGCAGAGCGGTCATGTACGGCGATCAGCTGCTCGGCAGCATCAACCCGCGCGATGATCACACCGTCCACCCGGTCGGTTTCTTTGGAGGATGACGATGGACAGAGAAAAGAAATATGTGCCGGTGCTCGTGCGCTTCGACGCAGAGGGCAAAATGCGTCCGGTCGAGATCGAATTCGAGGAAGGGCAGACCTTCGCCGTCGACCGCATTCTCGACGTGCGCCGAGCCGCCTGCCAGAGCGTCGGCGGCGTCGGTGACCGCTACACCTGCCGGATCTTGGGCAAGGAGACGTACCTGTGGTTTGAAAAGGGACGCTGGTTTGTGGCGGCAAAGATATAAAATGCAGCGGCATGGACCGAATCAGAAGACGTCCATGCCGCTGTTTTTTACTTATAAGAGTTCTGGAACGCTTGAAATCCCGCCGGGCTTCGTCGTGGAAAGCCCCGCAGCTTTGCACGCGAACGAGACGATTTCACGCAGCTCCACTTCGTCCAGTTCCTCCGGGGCTTTTCCGGTCTGGAGCAGCTTCCACACGGCGCTGCCGCCGAAAATATCGCCCGCGCCAGTCGTATCGACGACCTTAATGTTTTTCAAGCTGTCCACATGGCCGTTTGCTTTGCGGCTCTGGAACCAGCATCCGTCCGCGCCGCAGGTCACAAATACAAGCTTCGCCGGGAAATGGTCAAGAATGTACTGTGCACCGTCCTGCGCACTGAGACCGAACAGGAATTCAACTTCCTCGTCGCTGATCTTCACCACGTCGGCGTGGTCAAGTCCCCATAGCATCTGCGTCTTTGCGCCGTCGAGATTTTTCCACAGCGGCTTACGCAGATTCGGGTCGAATGTAATGAGCTTGCCGTGCGCCTTTGCATACTCCACAGCGCGATATGTCGTGCTTCTGGCCGGCTCGTCTGTCAGCGAGAGCGTGCCGAAGTGGAACACGCGCGCCTCGTCGATGATGGAAAGGTCCAGCTCGTCGAAGCGAAGCTGCGTGTCTGCGCCGGGCTTGCGCGCGAACGCAAATTCGCGGTCGCCGTTTTCGTCTAGCGTGACGAATGCCAGCGTCGTGAAAAATTCGTCAGACGCGACAAGTCCCTTCGTTTCAATCCCAACTTTGCGGAGTGTATCGGTCAGCAGCTTTCCGAACGTGTCCGTGCCGACCTTGCCGAGCAGCGCCGCTTTGCCGCCGAACTTTGCAATCGCGGCAAGAAAATTCGCCGGTGCGCCGCCCGGATGCGCAGCCATCGTCGGATAGCCGTCCGGGTCGGTCGCCTGCGTCGTAAAGTCAATCAGCAGCTCACCGAGCGCAACAACGTCATACATATTCATTCCTCCGTACCAGCTACTGTCAGTAGACCCTTATCTCGCAGATACGCGCCTGATCACAGCCGTTTGTTTCGTTCACAGTGATTTTAATACTGTCGCATACAACATCGCTTTCGATAGTATTCATTCTTTGGTGATTTCCGTTTATGCTGACCTCATTCACAATGCTACCGTTATGAATATATGTAACAGTATATTTTTTTACAATCGTATCAGGAATCCCCCTTGCCTGCCTTACATGATGCCACTTCGAAAGGCTTATCATTATTTCAACAGAAAGATTTGAATCGAAAGTTATTACAGTTTCCGTTATCCTCTGCGGCTTATCGAATGTTAGCATGATCCACGGATTTTTATCCTCCGGCAATGAAGCCCACATATTGCTGCTATTGCCAACAGGACGGGAAATTCCGTTTATTACATTTCTGCATTCATTTCCATCTGTATAGGAGCTGCAGGAAACTTCTGCTTTTAATGCAAAATCATTCGAGTCCTCGTTTTTGACGTTTGGAATGTAGCAGCCATCTTTAAGGAGCGCTTGTTGAAGTGATTTCACATTGACATCTGCTGCTCTTGCTTTGTTTCCAGAAGCCATTGCCGCTGCGATGCCTGCTGCTTGTGCAGCGATTGCGCAGGTTGCCATAACACGGGTAGAAGAAAAAGCTCGATGCGACGTGCTTATGATTCTTCCGCCAAGGAAAAGATTCTCAACATTTTTAGAATATATGCACCTATAGGGGATTGTGTAAATTCCATCAAAGAATATCGTCCGGTCTTCGACCTGCGGAGTTTTGTTTACAAAAGCATAGAATCCCTCAGGGCTGTGAGAATCGAGATGCCAGCCACCATAGGCTATCGCATCATCAAACATACGATTCTCGATTATATCGTTTTCGGTTAAAACATAGTCTCCTGTTATTCTTCTACTTTCGCGTTTTGCCGGGAGAAAAGATACCCAGTCGAGATAATAGTTTTCTGCTTCTTTCTTCTTGTCACTGTAATTCTTGATATAATCCCATATGCCAAAAATGATTTTAAGCATCTTGTCTCGCGTGAGTTCGGCATCGGTAACGCAGTTCAGCTCTGTTCCGCCGATTTCAAGCCACCAGTAGCCACTTGTGATTTCTTCCCAGTTCAGATTCTTGGCCCAAGCTTCATTTGAATAATCGTATGCCCAATCAGGCCGCTCAAAAGGAACTGCATGACCAGCGTCAAGACTTCTGAACTGAATGGAATTACCCATAGTTATCATGTCGGCTTTTTCCACGGCGTTCGGTTCATTAAACGTAGTTTTTGCCTCTCTGCCGAGCATAAAGTCTGCCCCGGCTTTTGCGGAGACTGAACCATCACCGGAGCAATCAATGAACACGTCCGAAATGAATTCAATTTCTTTTTCGGTTGTATTTTGATTTCCGACAACGCTTACAATTCTTCCGTTTTCCGTTTTAACATCCCGAACATAGGTATTTAAAAACAGATTGATATTCTTTTCTTTTTTAACCTTTTCCCAGAGCAGAGTATCAAACAAGCCGTAAGAGTGTTCCGGATTTCTGTATTTGTTTTCAAGAAGAAGTTCCTCGATAATTCCTGTTTCTCTTAAATTCTTACGTTTCCCATGCCTCGTCGCACCGACGATGTGCATCCGGACCTCGCTTGATGCGTTTCCTCCCAGCACAGGCCTGTCCTGAACAAGTGCAACCGTTCGCCCATGCCGTGCTGCAGCAATTGCCGCGCATAGTCCCGCCATTCCGCCGCCAATAACCGTTATATCACTTTCGTACTGCATATTTCCTCCCAAACGTGTCCGCATCGACCTTACCGAGCAGTGCGATCCTTCTTCCGAATTTGGCGATCGCTGCAAGGAAATTCGCCGGGGCTCCACCCGGATGCGCAGCCATTGTGGGATAGCCGTCCGAGTCGATAGACTGCGTCGTAAAGTCGATCAAAAGCTCACCAAGCGCAACTACATCATACATTCTTTTTCCTCCGTAATTGTAATGCTCCATTGATTCTCATACTTTGCTCCCGGCGCAAGATGGATGAGATCGCTCTTGCAGCTCAGCTCCTCCACCACATCCTGCCGTGACGGAAGCGACGCCCACGGTTCGATGCAGACATACGGCGCATCCGTGTGCGGCATATGCCAGATGCCGAGATACGGCATCTGAGGATAGGTCACAGTGACGGAGCGGTTTGTTTTGGCAGCGCAGAGCGTCACGCGGCGCGCCATATTTTTCAGCACGATGGCATCGTCATCAAACAGGTCGTGCCTTAACCGGAGGGTCGTGCCGTTTTCCAGCGGATAGCGGGTATTGTGACCGTTCAGGAAGCAGGCTTCCGTAAAGCCGACGCGATCTGGCTCACAGGCGTGCGAAAAGCGCAGCTCGTAGTCCTCAAACGCCGTGCCGTCAGACAGCGGTAACCGGAAGCCCGGATGTCCGCCGATGCCGAACGGCAGCTCTTTTTCGTCCTCATTGCGGACAGAATAGGTCACGTTGACCGTCCAGCCGCGCAGCGCATAGCGCACCCGGAAGGTGAAGCGGAACGGATACTGGCGCAGTGTTTCCGGCGTTTCGTGCAGGCAGAGCGTGACAGAATCGGCAGACTTTTCTTCGACGGAGAAAACGGAATCCTTTGCGAAGCCGTGAATGTCCATCGAATAGCGTTCGCCGTAGAGCGTATAGCTGCCGTCCGTCAGGCGCGCAACATACGGGAACAGCACCGGCGCGCGGTCACGCCAGTATTTCGCATCGCCGTTCCAGAGAAACTGCGTGCCATGTCTGGAGCGCAGCTCCATCATCTGCGCGCCGAGCGAATCGACGTGCAGGGTCAAATTTTCATTTTGCAGCTCGATCATGGCTCAGTCCTTCGCCGCTGGATACTCGTTGCAGAGCAGGCGGTAGGGCGGCTCGTCCTCCTCGATTTTTGGGAAGCGGCCGACTGGGGGATTGAAGCGATTGTCGGTGTTGTCGTCGTTGCACTGGCTGACTTCGCCCAGCAGGACAGCGCCGGTACCGGGTTCGACCTCGAAATCATGATACATGTACTGCTGGATATGGATGCTCTCACCCGGCGTGAGCTTCACTTGCGTTCCAGCAGGCACGGTATAGGTTCTGCCGTCACAGTGGACGGTCACATCAGATTCCTTGTCGATAGACTCGTCAGGCAGGCTGTTGTAGACGCGGATCAGAATGTTTCCACCGCCGCGATTGATAATGTCCTCGGTCTTGTACCAGTGGAAATGGTTCGGGGAATACTGCCCTTCTTTCATATAGAGCAGCTTCTCTGCGTAGACCTTCGGATACTTGTCCTGCATCGCACGATTGCCGTTGCGGATTGTGATGAGCGACATACCAACCTTGTCAAAGTCACCGAGACCGTAATCGGTGATATCCCAGCCGAGCATACAGTCGCGGACTTCGTCGTATTCATGCCCCTTGGACTGCCATTCTTCAGGCGTAAAATGGCAGAACGGCGGCAGGTAGCAATGCTCCCGCGCACACATGGCTTCGAGCTCTTTTAAGGCTTTGTTTATTTCTGAGCGTTTCATTGGGCTTCTCCTTTGTCGTTCGGATATACTTTCAGAGTTACAATTTCAAATGGTTTTACGGTCAGATGCACACTGCGTTCACACAGCGGTAATTCTTGAAGCTCATCTTCCATCATCGAGCAGAGATATGCACGGCTTGCATGGAAGCCAAACGTAATCGCAACGTTCTCCCTGTGCTCATTATAAGCATCATACAGGCGGAAAATCAATGCATCGCCGCTTTCGGATTTCTTGACAGTTTCCAAAATTACATTCGCCTCGGAAACCTGTGCCAGAGAATAGCTGTCAGCCAATGCGCCTGCCTGCTGATTTACTGAGATTGCCTCCATTTGCTGATTCAAATCATAGGCCATCTGAACGATCCCGGTCTCCCGGTAGTCTCCGATATGCGGAGCAAGTGAATAGGTGAAAGCGTGCATGCAGCGATCCGCGTCAGGATTCGGATATGTGGCAGATTTCAACAGCGTCAGACGCATCACACCATCATGAATGTCATGACCATATTTGCAGTCATTCATCAGTGCAACGCCGTAGCCATATTCAGAATAATCGCAGTATTTATGTGCGCAGACTTCAAATTTTGCCGCATCCCAGCTCGTGTTGCTGTGTGTCGGACGTTCAACCGTGCCAAACTGGATTTCGTAGGTTGCTCGATTGGAGTTGATTGAAACAGGGAAAGCCGCTTTCAGCAGAAGATGCTCCTGCTTCCAATCAATCGTTGTTTCAAAGTCAATTTTTTTGATATCCTCATACAGCCATATCGTCTGTACAATTTCAGAGGTGAGGAATTTTCTGCGAATCCGAATGCCCGCTCTTACGCCGTCGTGTACGGCTTCTGCCTCTGTGACATCATTCACAAGATATCGCTTTTCCTTGTAATAATTGGTGATTTCCCATGCATCGTAGTCCCGCGGGAAATCCTCATAGGCCTCCAGCTGATTGCCAAGTCCCTTCGACAAATCCAGGACTTCACGCTGCGCTTCTTTGTCAAAAATGGACATCAAATTATAATGTGCATCGAAATGCAGACGGAAGTAACGATTTTCAGCGCTATATTGCTGGACCTGAATGCTGCCATCTGAATGCTTTGGAGCCACAACAGCATAACCGAGCGGAGGAATATTCTGAGCGAAGCACGTTTCTCCGTTCACGCGCACGGTGCTGCTGCACGGGAAAGAGTGTGGATTGAATACAAGGACACCGCCATTCGTCTGAATCCGTGCAGCAATTGCCTGTTGCGCGGAGCGGATGATGCGTCTGGCGTTTTCCAGCACTTGGGGATATATCTGGTCGCAATCATCATAAACCTCTTTGATGGAGGAACCGGGGATAATATCGTGGAACTGATACAGAAGAATCCGCTCCCAGCCTTTATGCAGACGCTCTGCCGGATAGTCTGTATTACACAGGATTCCTGCTAGTACACTTTGCTGTTCGGCCTGCTGATAGGCAAACTCACACATACGATTGTGTTTCTTGTTTTTTGCAATCGAAGTGTAAGTGCCACGGTGCATCTCCAGATACAATTCGCCGCTCCAGACCGGCAGGTGCGGGTTTTGCTCCACATCCACAAGATGAGAGAAAAATTCGTCTACAGTTCCGATTCTGGCGTTCGGGCATTCGCCCATACCGTTTTCCATCCTGCGGCGCTTTTCCAACATATCTGCCGTCGGACCGCCGCCGCCATCGCCCCAGCCGAACGTATTCAGCGCTTGATCCGTGAATTCTTTCTGCTGAAAGCGCTCCCATGTACCAGCTATTGTAGAAGGGTTATTGTCGGAGTTATATGTCGTATAGTTCTGAGGTCCGATGTAACGCTTCTTTTCCTGCGCGGTCAGGAAGTAGGACAAGATCTCCGTCCCGTCAATGCCGCGCCATCGGAACAGATCGTATGGCATCTGATTGGTCTCGTTCCAGCTGATTTTAGAAGTCACAAAGCGGTCTACGCCACTTTTTTGCAGAATCTGCGGGAGAGCGGCAGAATATCCGAAGACATCCGGCAGCCATAGAATATGACTGTCCACACCAAATTCCTGCTTGAAGAATTGTTTGCCAAACAAGAGCTGGCGCACAAGGCTCTCGCCGGATGGCAGATTGCAGTCTGCTTCCAGCCACATTGCACCCTCAACTTCCCAGCGCCCGGCGGCAACCATCTGTTTGACTTTTTCATAGACTTCCGGTGCTTCTTCTTTGAGGTAGGCATAGAGCTGTGCCTGCGACGACATGAATTTATACTCCGGGTAGCGCTCCATCAGCCGCAGAACCGTAGAAAAGGAGCGCTGAACCTTTTCTCTCGTCTGCGCCAGCGTCCAAAGCCATGCAACATCAATATGCGTGTGGCCGATGCAGATGACGCTTCGATCCTGATTGCTGCAATACTGCCCATAAAGATGTTCTTTCAGATATGCTCTTGCGGCGCGGACTCCATCGATAAAAGCATCACGATCCGGTTCGCAGCAATTCATCCGATTGACAGCTTCATTTAATAGATGAAGAATATCAGCGTAGGATTTACTGACCGGATCTGAGAATTCCAGAATGCTGAGCGGCACACACAGGTCGTAGTACAGGCCCTCGCAGTCCAGATCAACGCACTGCAATTCTGCGTGGAATTCAAACGGGACGCCGTCCATGCCGGAATACGCATAGAGCGCCAGATCCACATCCCTGCGCGTACCTAGATAAAGCTCCGTATGATTCCCGTCCAGCCCCTGCTCCATCTGTCCGTCGATATAGGCAATAAACTGCGGAATGCGGGGATTGTTGTCTCCCTCAAAGCCCGTGCGTAGATTGATGCGAATGTCCCCTTGCGTCCAGTCCTCCGCAACCTGAACATGGCGCAAAAACCATGCGTGCTGCTCCGGGGTTCGGCCCCAGCGCTCGTATTCACCAAATTCCCGCTCTCCGCAGGACGGAATGCGGTTATCCGTTTTATAGTCACACGCAGCAAACTGCCATTGCAGAAGCGGCTGACGCTTGCGGATCTTTACTTTTTGCAGAAGCAAAAGCATCTGCTTGATTCGCTCTATTCTGAAATCCATGTTTTTCTCCTGTACTCATAATATCCGCAACAGGGTTGCACCCATAGGGCGCATCCCTGTGCTTGAAATTGCTTACTTCGCGGTTTTGGTCAAATAGGTATAGATTGCTGTGGCGACTTCCGCGCGGGACGCAGTCTTTGTTGCATTGGTAGTTTCTGTTTTTGTCAGAATACCTTCCGCTGCCGCCCGCGCGACATTGCTTCTGGCCCATGCCGAAACAACATCGGTAGAAGCCAGCGCATTGGCAGCGTCGTAGACTACGATGCCCTTGCTCACTGCGTAGCGGCTGATGATCGCAGCCAGCTGCTCACGAGTGACGGGCTGTTCGGGTTTAAACGTGCCGTCGCTGAAGCCGTTTACGATATTTTTCTCTGCTGCCCAATCCACAGCCTTGCTGTAGTAAAGACCAGCCTTGACATCGGAGAAGGTCTTTGCACCGGCGGTGAGCGGTTCGCCTTCCATTCTGTAAAGAATGGTAACGACCATGCCGCGCGTCGGCTCTGCGTTGGGGCTGAATTCCGTCTTGCTGGTGCCATTCATAATGTCGTTTTCATACAAATACTTCACAGCATCATAGAACGCATCACTGCGGCTGACATCTTTGAACGGGAACTTGGAATCGCTCGCTGCAGGAATGTAGGAAGGGATCGTCGGACGCGGCGGATCAATCGGATCGATAGGATCGACCGGGTCAATCGGGTTGACCGGATCAGTGGAATCCGAAATGACCCACACGAGGCCGCCGGATGCAATACGCAGCTCCTGAAGCGCAAGCGCGATGGACGTCTGCGTTGCATTGGAATCTGCGGAAATGGCCTTCGCTGCGGCAAGTGCATCCGTCAGAGCCTTGAACGATTCTTCTGTATAGTTCTTGGAAGAAGCCTTTTCCCAAGCGGAAATATATCCATCAAGAATGGCTTTTGTAACGTTCATATCCCGCTCGGTTAGATTTTCGGGCGTCGTCATGTCTTTAGCCTGACCAACGTCTGCAAATACATTACCCTTCAGGACAATACCATACTCATATTTCTGCGTGGTGATTGCGGTATCTAGGCTCTTAAGCAGATTGTTCTCGATCAAGATATTTGTTGTGTCGCCATTGTAGAGAATCTTGGCTCCCTGACTGCTTGCGTGGATGCCGGAGAGAGAGACAATGCCGGAATACTCAGGTGCTTCATTTGCGGCGACTGGGGTGACACCACGAATACCGCTGATCTGATTATCTCTTACCTCAACGCCATAGACATCGGTCGCGTGTAAGCGTCAAACCACCCCGCGCTTAGAGGCAGGCATGTCCCTCAGCGCCGGATCCAGATCCATATGGTAGAGCACCTGCTCCCCATAGAGGAAGCCCATCAGATCTAGATACTGGGCGGTGATGTCCAGCTCCCGTCCCATGGGAATGATCGCCTCTGTCTTTAAGATGTTCCGGTACAGCTGTCCAAGACTGGCCGCCTCCTCCGCTGCGTGGGGCGCCCCCTCCCGCATGGCGCGCAGTCGGATCATTTCCAGTGTCCTCTCCGAAGGCGATATTCTGCATGACCCGGTTCAGTGCGGTCAGCGCCGCACCGCCGGTCACGATTGGAAGGCTGCACACGAGGAACAGCACATTGGCGATCATCATCTCTCCCGCACGGGAAAGGAACTGCATAACAGAATTTTCTAATGAAAACAGTTTTTCCATGACACACCCCTGATGAGGTATAAAAGCCCCATTCCCGCTTTTTCAGCGGATGTCGTACACCGTCCTGACGGTCAGCTGCTCCAAGAGCTCCCCGGTCGGACGGTCGGTGCGAACATGCACCGTGCGGGGCGTTTCGTCGGTAAGGGGGAAGAAGTTGTCCGAGAGCACAAAATCATCGTCCCGGAAGTCCAGGTAGACGCCCTTGGTAAAGGTATCGCTGGCCACGCTGAGGGATACCCCGTCCGCAGTCTCTGCGGCCGCAATCCGCAGGTTCGGCTTTTTCCAGTCGAAGTGCTTGGCCGGCACAAGGGTCTCCACCCGGCGTGTCAGGAAATTTCCATCGGCGTCAAACAGATCCACTGCCACAAAATCACGGTACGGATCCATTTCCGGCAGTTCCAGTGTAAATACGTCACGGGAAGACAGCCTGTTCACGGATACCTCCACCCGCTCCTGATAGTGGGTGGTGAAGTCACGGCTTCTGACGGACAGGACGATGCTCCCCCGGAAAGCCCCCATGGTCTCATTGGACACATTCACCGTAAGCGTTCCTTCTTCCAGGAAGAGACCCATGGCGACCGGGGCGTAAAACCGCCGGGCAGCGTAGTGCAGCGCCTTGTACCGGCCGAAATAGTCCACGCTGGACCAGGAAGCCACCGGCCAGCAGTCGTTGAACTGCCAGTAAATGGAGCCCATGCAGTAGCCCCGCAGACGGCGGAAATGCTCCACGCCGTAGCTGATGGCGTCCGCCTGCAGCAGCTGGGAGGCGTAGACCAGATTCTCAAAGCTGCCGGGATAGAGATAGCTGTTGGCAAGGTAGCGGAGGATATTTCCGTTGCCGCACCTGCACTTCTGGTGATTCTCCATGACACGGGAGAAGCAGTTCCAGTCTTCCTGCTCCGCGAAAGCCTTTATGGTCTTCATAGAGGGGAAGCTCTCAAAGCCATATTCCGAGCAGAAGCGGAATTTCTCCTGCCGGTAGGCGGTAAAGGGAACGCCGCCGTGCCAGACCTCCCAGTAGTGGGTATCGCCGCGGGCGAAATTCCCCGGATCGTCGAAGCCGCCGGAGGATGGGGAGCTGGGCCAATAGTAGGTATCCGGCGCGTATTTTGCAGACGCCTCCGCCAGAATGTGCTCGTAGAGCTTCAGATAGTCCATCCGCACAAGCTCGGTATTCTTGGCCCCGCCGAAGATCACACACTCCATTTCGTTGTTGCCGCACAGAAGCCCCAAGGAGGCATGATGCTGGAGCCGGAGAAGATTCGCCTTTGCCTCTTCCCGGAACTGCGCCTCCATTTCCTCCGTCAGCCAGATGTTGGCGCAGGCGACCATGAAGTCCTGCCAGACGAGGATGCCCTTCTCGTCGCACAGATCGTAGAAATGATCCTCAGGGTAGTATCCGCCGCCCCACACCCGCAGAGTATTGAAATTGGCATCCACAGCCCAGTCGGTCAGCTTGTCCAGCCGCTGAGGGGTCACCCGGCTGAGAAGGCTGTCCATGGGAACGTAATTTGCGCCCATGGCAAAGATCTTCACGCCGTTGATGACGAAGCAGAACTCGCTGCCCCGCTTATCTGCGTCCGGCTCCGTGCTGACTGTCAGGGTGCGCAGGCCAATCCGGAGGTGCTTTGTGTCCAGCAGGTTTTCCCCGGAAACAAGCTCCAGCGTCAGGTCGTACAGATTCTGCTCGCCGTAGCCCCGCACCCACCAGAGTCTGGGCTTTTCCACCCGGATAACGGCCTCCCCATTGTGGAGAAGGACACGCTGCCCGTCCAGAGAAGCGAAAACCGGGCAGCCGCTCCCATTCCTCGTCTGTGCCTGGATCCTGACGTCCACAACGCCGTCGTGGTGATTCTGGGAAACGAGAACATCTCCCAGCCGATCCGTATCATAGCCCCGCAGCTCCACAGGGCGGAAGATGCCCATGTCCTGCAATGTAGGGCCCCAGTCCCAGCCGGACTGATAGTAGGCCGTCCGCAGATGAGCCGTGCCCGGGACGGTATCCCCGTCGTTCATGTACAGATAATGCCGGTGCTGCTCCCGGGCGAAATACCGCAGGGGCGAACCGAAATCCAGCCGCAGGGTGTTTTTCCCCGGACGCAGCAGAGAGCGGACCTCATAGACATAGGTCCTGTGCATATTTTTTACGGAGTCCAGGGTTTTCCCGTTCAGGGTGATCCGGCACAGGGTATCCAGGCCGTAAAATATCAGCTCCGCATAATCCCGGCGAAGGAGCGCTTCGTCCGCCGTAAACTCTGCCGCAAAGGAGCAGTCCTCCCAACTGAGCTGCTTCACGGCCTGCTCATTCAGGCCGAAGAAGGGGTCCGGTATTTTTCCATGGTCATACAGCACACTGTACATGGTGCAGGGGGCCTGACAGGGCAGGGGCTCATACCCCGGATAAGAAAAAAACCAATCTGAAATCAGCATAAGAGATCCTTTCTGTCCGCGCTTCCGCGGGCAATTGTCAGGGCGTTTTCACAACCCAATTATATACCATGGCCACATTAGCAAAGAATTGATGCCTGCACGGGTTTGCTGTCAGGGAACGACGCCCGGACTTCCGGATAGTCATACGCATTCGAGTAATGTGCATCTAAATGTCCGCCTGCCGAGAAGCCCATAATTGCAATACGCGCAGTATCGCAGTGCCAAGCTTCTGCGTTCTGATAGATTAGTTCCATTGCCGCTGCCACTTCTCTAAGCTGCGTCGGATATCGATGCGGTGCAACAGAGTAATTGAGAACAAAAACATTGATGCCATCCGGAAGGAAGTAGAACGCGATAGGTTCCTGCTCTCGTTGACTGCAAAACTCATAGCCTCCGCCGGGGCAGATCAGTAGGCAGGGGTGTTTTTCATGTTCCCGGTTTATTTCAGAAAGATTGCCCGGCAGGTATGTTGTCAGCGTTGCATCGCAGCCGTTTTCACCAAACGCTGGGAAAACGTCCTTCAGATGCAGAATTTTATACTTCATTTGCTATCCTCCGTATGTAGTCTTTCCAATTCACAATGCTTCAGCCACTCCAGTGCAATGAGCGTTGCACCGACCTGATTCGGATGAATACGATCCCATGCGAGATAAGAAGAATGGCGAATAGAGCAATACTTGCTGATCATAGTCTGCAAGTCTACAAAAATGCAGCCATATTCCTCTGCAAGCTCCTTGCAGATCGCACTGTATTCGTCCATTCTTGCACGCATGAAATCGCTTTTGTTTGGCTCCATGTAATAGGGGGTCATAAGAAAAATGCCCTTGACGTGCGGCTTCTCTGTTAGGATCATTTTGCGGACGTTTTCACGGTATTCTTCCGGTGGAACCATTTGATCCGTCATGGCCGGACTGTCAAACTGTCTCCAGACATCGTTAAAACCAATGAGGATGCTGACCCACTGAGGGTTGAGACTACGGACATCCCGATCCCAGCGTGCCAGCAGATCACGGCTGGTATTCCCGGCAATGCCGGAATTTGTGACGCGAATACGAATTTCAGGGTATAGTGCAGAAAGCAGATTTTCAATCACGCGCACATAACTATGTCCAAGATTGTCGAATAAGCCTTCGCCAACCGGGTTTACGCTGCCCATATCTGTGACAGAGTCACCGGCAAAAACAATACGGTCCAGATCTTGAAAAATCATTTTGAATACCTCCGGGTGAAATGATGGGATAAAAGCTTTCAACAGGGATGCGCCAAAAGCGGCACATCCCTGTGCTTGAAATTGCTTACTTTGCGGTTTTGGTCAGATAGGTATAGATCGCTGTGGCGACTTCCGCGCGGGTCGCATTCTTCGTTGTATTGGTAGTCTGAGTTTTGGTCAGAATGCCTTCCGCTGCCGCCCACGCGACATTGCTTCTGGTCCATGCCGAAACAACATCGGTAGAAGCCAGCGCATTGGCAGCGTCATAGACTATTGGTAGGGGTTCAATCACCCGTGTAGGCATAGCCAAAGAGAATGGCAGCATCAGCACCATACTTTCCCGCCCAATGCCCCTGCGTTGCTTTATCCGTTCCGAGACGGATAAAGCAACGCAGGGGCAGACTCAGCCGCAAGTGCGGGAATGCTGCATGAGAGCACCATTGCTGCGCACAGGAGCATGAGTATGATCCGTGTTTTCAGGCTTCGTTGTCTTTTCATAAAGTTCCTCCCTCATTTTTCTGCGAAATCCGTCGCGGCACATATGCAAGGTGACATTTTGCATAGTTTACCTGCAATATCTGCCACAATTTTAGCGACAATGACAGTTTAGTATGACAAACGGGAGAAAAGCAATATGCCGGAAGGAAAGCCGAAACAAAGCGTGACGAATCAAACAAAACAGCACACTAGAAAGTGTACAGACGACATCCGCGTTTTGCGGGATGCCGTCTGTTTGATAATTTTATACAAGTTCTTTGAAGCTGTGCAGCCATGCATCCGCAATCAGCTGATGCCCAGCGACCGTAGGATGTACGCCGTCACCGATCCAGTAAGGTGCCGGTGCAAGCTTGCAGGCTTGATCAAACTTTTCCTGAAGTCCGACAAAACCAGCATTGAATTCTTTGGCAAGTTTTTTTACAGCATTGGCCCGGAGCGGGACTTCCTTGCTGAAAATCGCCCACTGCTCTTCTGTGGCGGATGCCCGGAGAACGAACGGCTCCAACAGCAGGAATTTCACATTCGGGAACCGGGCAACAGAATCAGACAACAGCATCCGATACACGCGCTCAAAACGTTCTGCATCAACGCCGTTCGGAATATCTCCCAGCTCATGCCAGACATCGTTGACACCAATTAAAATGCTGATTACATCAGGCGTTTTGTTCCACGCATCTGCCTTAATTCGCGCATACAGGTCAACGACGCGGCTTCCACTGATGCCGGTATTGTCAAATTCATAGGCGCATGGATACTCTGCTCCGAGTTTTGCGGAAACGATCAGCGGATATCCCTGCCCTATGGAAGAAAGGCTTCCATTTGTGTTATTCCGTCCGACATCGGTGATCGAGTCACCCAAAAATACAATTTTCTTCATAAAAACCACCTTATATTTTTAATTGGCCTTAATTACCTTTGCAAAAAGATCAAAGTCAATTTTTCGTGTTATATAATTCAGGCAATGCTAGATATTATAACTCATTAAATTAAGTTGCATAACATTCACTCCTAACGTGTCAATGTCTCAAAATCACATATCCGAACGGCTCCAGCGTAAGCTGACCGTTTTCGATCCTGACGGTCTGATTTGCCAGCGCTGTCTGCCAGCCATCGCCGACGGCATAGACTTCCGGCACGTCGAGTGGGTTGATGCAGACCAGATATTCGTCGCTGCCGAGCCAGCGG
>OGQV01001437.1_pt1 | contig 17461 bp, 13 predicted proteins | sample 1553311 | NCBI WGS metagenome assembly OGQV01 (sample SAMEA2579976, study PRJEB22360) | human gut metagenome
CTGCCCAATTCCCGGGATCGCGGGGTCGGGCCCCCCCAGCAGCAGCCGTGCCAGACGCAGCCGGGTCTGCTCACCGCCCGAAAGCACGCCCGCCAGCTTTGTCCAGGTGTCGGCGGGAAAGCCCATGCCGTTGAGCACCTTTTTGATCTGGGTGTCCATGTTATAAGCGTCCATCGCGTCGATGACAGCGGTGCAGTGGGCGATCTTTTCGGTCAGTTCCGCATTGTGCGGGTCTGCGGCCAGCTGCTTTTGCAGCGCGTCCATCTCCTGCATGGCGTCAAGCGCCGGGGTAAAGACCAGCCGCATTGTGGCATAGATGTCCAGCGACGGGTCCAGCCGGGCGTTCTGCTCAAGGTAGCCGGTAGTCACGCCGGTGCCGAACGCGGCATCTCCGGCGTCGGGCAGGCTCTCGCCGCAGAGGATCCGCAAAAGCGTCGTCTTGCCGGTGCCGTTGGCACCGATGATGCCGATACGGTCCCCGCGCTCGACACCTGCATTTACATCACGCAGTACCTCGTGTTCGCCGAAGCTCTTGCCTAAGTTTTGAAGTTCCAACAACATAGCGGTACATCCTCAATTCCAAAATGATGCCGCCGCCTGACAAACGGGCAGCGGCAGTGCGCCCTTGCCTTACAGCAGGGCCTCGTTGCTGTGGCGGCGGTTGCGCACGCCGATATTTTCCAGCTCCTCCGGCTCCATCACGATGCGGTAGAGCTCCTCATAGGAGCTTACCGTATATTTGGGCGTGATGCCGGACTTGTTTTCAAGATTGCCGGGGTTGAACCAGCAGGTATCCACACCGGCGTTCAAGCCGCCCTTGATGTCGGCCAGCAGATCGTCGCCGACCATCAGCACACGGCTCTTGTTCGTGATGCCGAGGTCACGGAAGGCATGCTCAAACAGCTTGGCGCTGGGCTTGGCCGCGCCGACCTTCTCGGAAATATAAATGCCGTCCATGTACCTGTCGATGCCGGAGGCCGCAATGCGGGACTCCTGCACGGCAATGGCACCGTTCGAGACGAGGGCCAGCGTGGCGACCTCGCTCAGCTCCTCCAGCGCGGTCAGTGCGCCGGGCAGCAGGTCGGCATGAGTCGCCAGCAGCTCCTCATAGCGGTCATTCATGGCCTTGCCTTTGCCGTTGTCGGGCAGCTGCATGGTCTGCATGAAGCGGGAGAAGCGGATCTGGAACAGCTTTTGCTTGTTCAGCTGGCCTTTGGCCAGCGAGTCCCACAGCTCGCGGTTGACCTTGTGGTAGGTATCATAAGCGGCCTCGTCGTGGGGCAGCTCGTACTCGGCGAGCATATCGGTCAGGGCCTGACGCTCTGCGGCGTCAAAGTCCAAAATCGTATTGTCAACGTCCAGCAGGACGCAGGTATAAATTGCCATCTTCGTAACCTCGTATGCTTATTGCGGTGTGGAATCGGCGTGGGTCGGCTCCGGCATCGGCGTGGGCACAGCGGTGGGTTCCGGCGTAGCCGCGGCGCTGACAGTCAGTACAAAGACGCTGTCCGCACCGTTGTTGACCGCGTGGATGTGATAGGTGCCGGGCTCGTTGGCCGTGAAGGTCACCTGCGTGCCCGTTGTGCGCCAGGAGGTTTCCTCGCAGCCCCAGAGCGTGTCGCCGCTGCCGTTTTCCACGGTAGCCGTCAGCGTCGTACTCTGGCCTGCGGTCAGCGTGCCTGTGCCGCTGATGTTGATCGTGGTGGCCTCGGCCTCTACGGTGACGATCAGCTGTGCCGTCGAGAAGGTGCCGTTGATCTCAATGCCTGCCTTGATCGTGTAGGTCCCGGCGGCATCGGGCTTGAAGGTCAGGCTGCTGCCGTTCTTCTCCATCTCATCGTTGATGGACCACTGGACGTTCGCGGCGTCGTAGGCCTTGTTGCCCAGCTTGACCGCGGCATTGACAGTCAGGCTCTCGCCCTGCTTGATCGTCGTATCTCCCTTGTCCAGCGTTAGCTCGACGCGGGCGTCGTTGAACATGGCCTTGACGGAGATGTCCTTGGTAATATTGTCATAGCGGGTCGCGGTGGTGACGCCGTCGCTCCACTTGTAGAACACAAAGCCCTCCGCCGCCACTGCCGTGACGTTGACGCTTGTGCCGGAGTCGGCCTGAATTTCGACGCTGGACACGCCGGTCTGGCCGTTGCCGGTCAGCGTGCCCTTGGCGCTGTCCTCGACCTCATAGCTGGCCGTGAACTTCGTCGGCGTCGAGGTCGGCACCGGCGTGTTGCTGCCTGCGGAGGCCGACGCACGCTGCGGGATGTCCGACGTGTCGGGACGGCTGTCCATCGTATTGCAGGCGTGGCTCTTGGCGTACTCCAGCAGGGCGCGTGCGCCGGAGGTGCTGAAACCGTTGGATTCAAAGTAGGTGCCCTCGCCGTAGCCGCGGGTGTTTTTAAGGGCCTCGGCGGTGTTCAGGTACTTGAAGCCCAGATCGCTGCTGGCCGCCGCAATGGCCTGGTTGAACTGGTCAATGCGGGTCTGGGTCTCGGCAGCGTTCGTGCTGTCCTCGGTAACGGGCGGGATGCCCACCGCGATGATGTCGCAGTAGGCGTAGGCCGAGCGGATGCCCTGCAGGAACTGCTTGTAGTCGGCAATGAAGGAGTCCACACTGACCGAGCCGTCCACATCGTTCGCGCCCAGCACCACAAAGACGCGGCGGGCCTTCATCTTGGGGATGGCCTGCGGGATCGTGTAGCTGCTGGCGTCCGATGCAAAGTTTACACAGGAGGTGGACAACGCCTTGGAAATCTGCAATCCCTCCTGCCCGACAAACTGATTCAGCGTGATGCGGGTGTCCTTCTGCAGCGTCACGGCGTACTGGTCACCCGCAAAAACGCTGGCCGTAATGTAGGCGTCATCCGCCGCGCTCTGCGGCAGGATGGAATCCAGCGTCGTATCCAGCGGGTAGGCGTCCGGGTCGTAGGAATCCTTCCCGCCTGCAAACAGACCCAGCTTCGTCGGCAGCACCCATGCCGCCAGAATGCTCATCACAACGGCCAGCGCGCACAGCGCCAGCACCACACACGCTTTGCGCTGTGTCGGGCTCAGGCCTTTTTTCTCCTCATTACGTTCTCTGCTCATCGGGAACGGCAACCTCCTTAATTATCGAAAGCGGGCGTACCCATGGCCACAACCCACCTAGTATACATAGTATGAATTATATCATATTTGCCGGGCTTTGAACATGGTTTTCAAAAAATTGTCACGTATTACAATTTTATTACAAGCAAAAAGCCCGGGATTTGACATCCCGGGCAAAATTGGGTTCGATTTCAGGAAAGCAGCATTCTGTCGTTGGCAAACTCGCCGTCGCTGACCTGCTCAAAGCGCTGCAGCAGGTCGCTGACCTGCAGGTTCTTCTTTTCCTCGCCGCGCACATCGTAGATGACGTGACCCTCGTACATCATGATCAGGCGGTTGCCGTACTTGATGGCATCCTTCATGTTGTGGGTGATCATCAGGGTGGTCAGGTGGTTTTCCTCGACGATCTTCTCGGACAACGTCAGCACCTTGGCCGCGGTCTTGGGGTCAAGGGCGGCGGTGTGCTCGTCCAGCAGCAGGAGCTTGGGCTTTTTGAGGGTCGCCATCAGCAGCGTGACAGCCTGGCGCTGACCGCCGGAGAGCAGACCGACCTTGCTGGTCATACGGTTTTCCAGCCCCAGATCCAGCGTTTTGAGCAACTCGTAGTATTCGTCGTGCTCCTTCTTCGTGATGCCGGTCTTGAGCGTGCGGGCAAGACCCCGGCGGGCCGCCAGGGCCAGGTTCTCGTCGATCTGCATCGTCGCGGCGGTGCCCATCATCGGATCCTGGAACACGCGGCCAATGTACTTGGCACGCTGGTGCTCGGACAGGCGAGTCACATCCTTCCCGTCAATAATGATTTTGCCCATATCCACCGGCCAGACGCCCGCGACGGCGTTCAGCATCGTGGATTTGCCCGCGCCGTTGCCGCCGATGACCGTGACAAAGTCGCCGTCCTCCAGCGTCAGATCCAGTCCCTTCAAGGCGACCTTCTCATTGACGGTTCCTGCATTGAAGGTCTTGTATACATTCTTGATCTCAAGCATTGTCCTTGCCTCCCTTTTTCACGGGTACTTTGGTGAAGTATTTGCCCTTCCAGTACGGGATGGTCAGGAACACCGCCACGACCAGCGCAGTCAGCAGCTTGAGGTCATCGGTGGACAGACCCATGCGCAGCACGAAGTTCATAACGATGTAGTAGATGATCGCGCCGATGACAGCGGCGGTCAGCTTGAGCGCAAAGTTGCGGAAGATCTTGCCGAAGATGACCTCACCGATGATGACGGCGGCCAGACCGATGACGATGGCGCCGCGGCCCATGTTGATGTCCGAGAAGCCCTGGTACTGGGACAGCAGACCGCCCGCCAGCGCCACAAGGCCGTTGGAAACCATAAGGCCGAGCACGATGGTGACGTTCGTGTTGATGCCCTGGGCGCGGGCCATGTGCTGGTTTGCGCCGGTAGCGCGCAGCGAGCAGCCAAGCTCCGTGCCGAAGAACCAGTACAGCACGCCGATCAGGACCGCGCAGAAGATGAGCAGCACGAAGATCGGGTTGTTGAGCGCCAGCGCGCGGACATAGCGGGCCGAGACCAGCAGGCTGTACTTGTCCACACTGATGGGCAGGTTTGCCTTGCCGCCGCCCGTGCCGGTGCCCATGATGCGCAGGTTGACAGAATACAGCGCCAGCTGGGTCAAAATACCGGCCAGAATTGCCGGGATGCCGCAGGCCGTGTGGAACAGACCCGTGACAAGGCCCGCCAGCATACCGACCAGCGTGGCTGCCACAAGGGCGACGCCCACAGGCACGCCGTTGAGCACCAGCACCACGCAGACCGCGCCGCCCGTGCCGAGGGAGCCGTCAACGGTCAGATCGGCCACATCCAGAATGCGGTAGGTAATGTACACGCCGATGGCCATGATGCCCCAGATGAGGCCCTGTGCCACAGCGCCGGGCATGGAGTTTACCAAAGAGGTCAGGAAATCCATAAAAACATCCTCATTTCGTAAAGCATCAAAACAGCGGGGAAAGAGAGCAACCTCCCCTTCCTCGCTGTTATGATGATTTTCAGTCGCTGTTCAGTTCAATCAGCCGATAGCCACGTAGTCGGACGGCGGGGTGATGCCCAGCGCCTCGCAGTTGGCGGCGTTGTACTTCTTGGTCACGTTCGGAGCGAACTCAACGGGCATCGCAGAGACGTCCGCGCCGTCCGCGAGGATCTTGGCAGCCATCTCACCGGTGGCGTAGCCGAGGTCGTAATAGCTGATGGAGAGCGTTGCAACGCCGCAGCCGGAGCAGATGCCTTCCTCACCGGCCACAACGGGAACCTTGGCGGGGATGACAACGTTTGCGATGGCCTCGGTGTTGGAGGCTGCGGTGTTGTCAGTGGGGATGTAGATGACGTCGGAGTTATCGGCGGCAGTCTGGGCCACGGAGGTGACGTCGTTCGTATCGGTGAAGGCATAGCGGGCAACGGTGTAGCCCTCCTCGGTCAGGTAGCCTTCAATGACGTCGCACTGGTAGACGGAGTTCGGCTCTGCACTGCAGTAGAGCAGACCGACGCTCTTGGCATCCGGGAAGAGTTCCTGGATCATGGCTGCCTGCTGGTCCAGCGGAGCCAGGTCAGAGGTGCCGGAAATATTGTTGCCGACAGTGCCGGTCCAGTCGCTGATGTCCAGCGCGGTGGCGTAGTCAGTGACGGAGGTTCCCAGCACCGGGATGTCGGCAGTCGCCTGTGCGGCGGCCTGCAGCGGTGCGGTGGCGTTGGCAAGGATCAAGTCAACGCCGTTGGAGACAAAGCCATTCACAATGGTGGCGCAGTTGGCGGAATCGCCGGAGGCGTTCTGCTCGTCAAATTTGACGCTGCCCTCGCCCAGCTTCTCGACCAGAGCATCCTTGAAGCCCTGAGTAGCGGCATCCAGCGCTTCATGCTGGACAAGCTGGCAGATACCAATGTTATAGACCTTGCCATCCGCAGCGGCGGTGCTGTCAGCAGTGCTTGCAGCAGCCTCGGTGCTGGAGGCGGTGTCCGCAGCAGAAGCAGCGGTGTCGGTGGATGCGGTGGAGCCGCAGGCGGCCAGACCCATGGTCATGGCGGCTGCCATCATAAGGGAAACTGCTTTTTTCATGTCTATTCCTCCATAGTACCTGCTGCGCAACCTTTTTGTTTCAGGTGTACACCCGCGTCTCCTCACGCGGGTCCCTCCTGCGCAGCCGGTTTAGTGCTTTAAAGTATAGCACACTTTACCGGTTTAAAGCAAGCGCAAATACGTATAATGCGTCATGCGATTTGCGATGTTTTTTGGTTATATTGACGAATATTCAAATTGATGCCCCATAGGGGCGAATCCCATATCCGCCTGCGGTAGTTACCGCAGGCTGCGCGAGCGCATATAGAATGCGCCCCTGCGGAGGCAAACAAAAAGCCCCAGCTTGCAAATAAGCTGGGACAACTTTCGGTTTTATTCCGCAAAGCAGGCGTTTTCCGCCTTGGCGATCAGCTCCACAAAGCGGTGGGGGTTGCTGGCTGTGCGCAGGCTTTCCACAAGGTCGCTGCGGCTCAGAAGGTTTACGAGCCGCGCCAGAATCTGCAGATGCAGGCTCTCACTGCCCGGCGGAACAGCGATCATGAACACAAGATCTACAGGTTTCCCGTCCGGTGCGCCCCAGTCGACACCGCGGCGCAGCAGCAGCGCCGAGATGCCCGGTGCGGACACGCCCGCGTTGCAGGCGTGGGGCAGCGCAATGCCGCCCCCGATGGCCGTTGTGCCGCCGAACGTTTCCCGGTAGCTGACCGCATTGTAGTAGGCATTGCCGTTGGTGATAACGCCGATGCCCTCCTGCAGCTCGACCAGAATGCCGAGCGCGTCGGCGGAGTTATCGATCTTTGCATAGAGCAGTACGCCCTTGGGGTTCATCAATTCGCTGACCTTCATCGTCAAACCTCACGTCCTTCGGCTCTGCTGATCAGGCTGTACAGATACTCCCCCACTGCGCCCTCGGCGCAGGTGCAGGTCGTCACATGGTCGGCGGCTGCCTTGACCTCTGCCGGTGCGTTGGCGACAGCCACGGCGTAGCCGGCCTCCCGCATGATCTCCAGGTCATTGTAGTAATCACCGATAACGACGGTGTTCTTCATGGATTTGCTCATGAGGGCGCACAGGTCATGCAGACCGCTGGCCTTGCTGACGCCGCTGGGCATGATCTCTAAGTAAATGCTGTTCGTGGCCAGGAAGTAGTTTTCCCGCCCGTAGTACCGCGTCTTGGCGTACTGGCCCAGCTTGCGGATGCTCTCCGGGTCAGAGGCAAAGACGACCTTGACCCAGCCGTCAGGCACGCTCTCCACCGGGCAGGCAATGCTGCCGAGGTGCTCGTCCACCTGATGGGCGTGGGTCACCTCATTGGCATGGATGACGAACATCTCGCCGTTTCCGGCCATGACCTCCACGCCTATATGCGGAAACTTGTTCAGGATGTCAAGGATGGCCGTCGTCGCCTGCTCACGGTTCAGCGTCGAGCGGTGCAGCACCGACTCGGCGGAGAAATCATACAGCAGTGCCCCGTTGCAGGAGATGGCCGGCAGCGACAGGCGGATGTCCCCCAGCGCCGCGCGGATGGACTCCGGCGGACGGCCCGTTGCCACCGTGAAAAGCCCCCCCATGCCGGTGTACAGCTGGATGACCGCGCGGTTGCAGGCGGGGATGCCCTCCTTCGCCGTCAGCAGCGTATTATCCATATCACAGATCACAAGGGTATCGCTTAGGGGTGGTTTCATGCGCGATGTTCCTTTCTTAACCGTGTCAGAAACTCTGTAAAATAGGGCGGCAGGGGCGAATCAAACTGCATCCACTCCCCTGTCCGCGGGTGGACAAAGCCCAGCTCCTTGGCGTGCAGGCACTGGCCATTCAGCGATTTGATGCAGTTTTTGGGGCCGTACACAGCATCCCCTGCCAACGGATGCCCCGTCGAGGCCATGTGTACACGAATCTGATGGGTGCGCCCGGTCTTTAATTTGCACGCAATATAAGTGAAATTGCCGCAGCGTTCCAGCACCTGCCAGCCCGTGTAGGCATACTTGGCTCCCGCCGCGTTCTCGGCCAGAACGGCCATTTTTTTGCGGTCCCGCGGGTCGCGTCCGAGCCACTTTTCCACAAAGCCCTCGTCCTCCTTGAGGTTACCGTACACCACGGCATGGTAGACGCGGTGGATGCTGTGCACGCTCATCTGGGCGCTGAGCGCCTGATGGGCGGCATCGTTTTTGGCAACGACGAGAAGGCCGCTCGTGTCCTTATCAATGCGGTGGACGATGCCCGGGCGGATGGCCCCGCCGATGCCCGACAGCTGCCCCGCGCAGTGGTAAAGCAGCGCGTTGACGAGCGTGCCGTCCGGGTTGCCGGGGGCCGGGTGCACGACCATGCCCTTAGGCTTGTTGACAACGAGCAGGTCGTCGTCCTCGTACACAATGTCCAGCGGGATGTTCTGGGGCCGGGCCTCGATGGGCTGCGGGTCAGGCAGGTCGATGGCGTAGATTTTGCCGGGCGCCACCTTATCCTTTTTGTTGACGGGCGCGCCGCCGCAGGTCACAAGCCCCTGCTCGATCAGATTTTGCAGCGCACTGCGGGACAGCGTCGGGCACTGCCCGGCCAGCCAGGCGTCCAGGCGTCCGCTGTCGCCGGGGGCTGCGGTAAGCTCAAGCCGCTCCATCTTCGTCCGCCTTTGGCTCTGCGGTCTTATCCTTTTTGAAAGAGTCCAGCAGCACGGCGAGCATCAGCAGGCCGACGCCGACACAGACGCAGATGTCCGCAAAATTGAAGATGGCAAACCGCATGAACAGCACGTTGATGTAGTCCACGACCACACCGTTGAGCACGCGGTCAATGAGGTTGCCCACGCCGCCGCCCAGTACCAGCGTCCAGGCTGCGCGCTCTGTCAGCGGCATTTTGCGCACGAACAGCATGATAAGGACAGCCAGCAGCATGACCGACGTCATGCCGATGAGCAGTCCCTGCTTACCGGCCAGCATCGAAAACGCCATGCCGTCATTCAGGCAGTAGCGCAGCTCCACAACGCCGGGCAGCACGTCCATGCTGCCTACCGGCAGCAGCGCCGCCGTGGCCCAGTGCTTGATGAGCTGGTCAATGACGACCAGAATGGCCGCTCCTGCCAGCGATAACAAACCAGAAATCATACAACACCTTATCCGAAAAAATCAGCGGTGCTTAAACGTATAAGCACCGCTGACGGTAGAGTAAATTTACTGCTTCAAGACCTTAGCGCAGCGCGGGCAGAGGCCGTCCTCACCGACGGTGGTCTCGTACTTCCAGCAGCGCAGGCACTTGTTGCCAGCCGCATGGGCAGCGCTGACGCCGAGACCCTCGACCAGGCCCTTGACGCCGCCCTCACCCTCGACAAGGTCAACGTGGGAGACGATGAACAGGTCAGCCAGCTCATCCATCGGGATGGCGTTCAGGAAGTCGTAGACCTTCTTGCTGCAGTACAGCGTCAGACCGGCCTCCAGCGCAGAGCCGATGACCTTATCGGCACGGGCCTGCTCCAGCACCTTCTTGACGTCGTCGCGGATGGCCATGATGCGGTCCCACTTAGCTTCAAACGCCTCATCGGCGGCAGCCTTGGCCTCGGGCATCTGCTCAAAGACAACATAGTCCTTCATGCCGTCCAGCTTCGGGATGTAGCTCCAGATCTCCTGGCTGGTGAAGCACAGGATGGGTGCCAGCAGCTTGGTGAAGTCGACCAGGATGCGGTACAGCGCGGTCTGGGCACAACGGCGTGCGTGGTCATCTGCGCAGTACAGACGATCCTTGATGACGTCCATGTAGAAGTTGGACATATCAATGACGCAGAAGTTGTACAGTGCGTGGTAGGCACGGCTGAAGTCGTAGTGCTCGTAGGCATCGCGCATGGTGGCGGTCAGCTTGTTGCAGGCCTCGAGTGCCCAGCGGTCGATCTCGAACAGCTGATCATCATCGACCATATCCTTCGCGGGATCAAAGTCGCTGATGTTGCCCAGCATGAAGCGGGCCGTGTTGCGCATCTTGCGGTACGCCTCGGACAGCTGGCGGAAAATTTCCTTACCGGCGCGGACGTCGACGGTGTAATCGCTGGAAGCGACCCACAGACGGATGATGTCAGCACCGTAGTCGCGGATGATCTCACTGGGCTCCATGCCGTTACCGGCGGACTTGTGCATCTGCTTGCCCTGGGCATCGACGACCCAGCCGTGGCACAGGACCTCGCGGTACGGGGCCACACCCTGGGTGGCGACGCTGGTCAGCAGACTGGACTGGAACCAGCCGCGGAACTGGTCGGCACCCTCCATATACATATCAACGGGCCAGCGCAGCTCGGGGCGCTCACGGCAGACAGCGCTCCAGGTGGAGCCGGAGTCGAACCAGACGTCCATGATGTCGGGGTCCTTCTCCCAGTCGGAGGCACCGCACTCGCAGACCTCGGTCTTGGGCAGGATGTCGTTGGCATCGTACTTGTACCAGGCGTCGCTGCCCTCCTTGCGGAACAGGTCGGACACAGCCTTGATGGAGGCATCGGTGATATGGTACTTGCCGCACTTCTTGCAGTAGAATACCGGGATGGGCACGCCCCAGACGCGCTGGCGGCTGATGCACCAGTCACTGCGGTCACGGACCATACCGGCCATGCGGTCATGGCCCCACGCCGGCTGCCAGTGCACGCTGTCAATGGCCTTGTAGACGTCCTCCTTGAAGGCGTCGATGGAGCAGAACCACTGCTCGGTAGCACGGAAGATGATGGGATGATGGCAGCGCCAGCAATGCGGGTACTGGTGGGTGATGTGCTGCACACCCATCAGATGGCCGCTCTCCTTGATGTGCTCCAGAATGACCTTGTTGGCGTCCCAGACCTTGAGACCGGCAAACTTCTCGCCCGCCTCGGCGGTCAGGCGGCCCGCGTCGTCCACGGGAACGACAACGGGAACCTGCGGATAGTGATTGACGCAGACCTCAAAGTCCTCAACACCATGGCCGGGAGCGGTGTGGACGCAGCCCGTGCCGCCTTCCAGCGTGACGTGGTCGCCCAGAATGACCAGACCCTTGCGGTCAAGGAACGGATGCTGATACTGCATGAGCTCGAGCTCACTGCCGAGAACAGTCTCGGGCAGGACCTCGTACTCGTCGATATGGCAGCCCTTCATCGTGGACTCAACGAGCTCGCGGGCCATGATGTGGTAGGCGTCACCGATCTTGACGAAGGCATATTCCAGATTGGGGTTCAGGCAGGTCGCGACGTTGGCGGGCAGTGTCCAGGTGGTGGTCGTCCAGATGACGATCCATGCCTTGTCCAGCGGGATGTTATGCTTGGCCAGCACGCCGTTAGGGTCGTCGGTCAGCTTGAAGCGGACATAGATGGAATCGCACTCGTCTTCAGCGTACTCGATCTCAGCCTCGGCCAGGGCGGTGCGGTCCTCGGGGCACCAGTACACGGCCTTCATGCCCTTGTAGATGTAGCCCTTCTTGGCCATCTCGCCGAAGATCTCGACCTGGCGGGCCTCAAACTCGGGGCGCAGGGTCAGGTAGGGGTTTTCAAAGTCGCCCTGCACGCCCAGACGCTTGAACTGCTCGTTCATGACGCCGATGTGCTCGGTGGCAAACTCTTTGCAGATCTGGCGCAGCTCCAGCTTGGAGACACCGGCCTTCTTGTCGCCGAGAGAGCTCAGCGCCTTCAGCTCGATGGGCAGACCGTGGGTGTCATAGCCGGGCACGTAGGGTGCCTGGAAGCCGGACATGTTCTTATAGCGGATGATGATGTCCTTGATGATCTTGTTCAAGGCCGTGCCCATGTGGATATTGCCGTTGGCATACGGAGGGCCGTCGTGCAGGATGTACTGCGGCTTGCCCTCGTTGTTCTTAATCATCTGCTCATAGACATGGTTCTGCTCCCAGTCCTCGAGCATTTTGGGTTCCTTCTTCGGCAGACCGGCCCGCATTTCAAACGGGGTCTGCATCTTATGGATGGTGTCGTTGTAGTTCTGCGCCAAAGTTTCCTACTCTCCTCTATTTATTGGATTCTTTAGTTATATCACATCGGGCGTCAGCTGTCAAAGTCAACGCCTTCAAAGTTATCGAACGCTGGGGAATTCAGCTCCTCCTGCGGTTCGCCACTTGCCTTTTTGCGGGTCGTGCGCCTGGTCGTACCGGCCTTGCGGCGGCGGGCAGGCTTGGCCTCCGGCTCGTCATACAGGCCGGAGACATCCTGGAGCCGCGTCTCGTCGATGGCGGGCTCCTCCACGGGGATCGGGGCGGGCTCGGCTTCCTCCGGCTCCTCCGGGTGCGGCGCGATGGCAAATTCCACCGTGTCTACCTTTTCGCCCTGAGCCCGGGCGCTTTCCGTCGGCTCCGGCACGGGCTGGGCTGTGGGCGGCTCATAGTAGGCTGTCTCCTGCATGGCGGGCATCTGGGCTGTCTGCTGTACCGGGGCCGGCTCCGGCACAGGCTGGGCTGCGGGGGCCGTGTAGGCCGGGGCCTGCACAGCGGGCTGCGGCTCTGCCGCAGGGGCCTGCTCCGGGGCCGGGGACGGCGGCGGAACGGGTTCATCCTCGGGCCGTCTGGTATAATCGGGCAGTTTATTGATAAGGTTGATATGCTTGCGGTACATCTCGATCAGCGAACGCTTGAAGCTGTCTGCCTCACCCTTGAGCGTGACGATTTCCTGCTTGGCCAGCTCGACGTCATCGCGGGCGCGCTGCTCGCGGTCCTCTGCCTTGATGTTGGCCGAGCGGATGATCTCCGCCGCCTTCTGCTTGGACTCGCGGATAATACTGTCCCCCATGCGCTGGGCGTTGATCATCGACGTACTCAGGGAGTTTTCCATCGTTCGGTATTTTTCAATGCGCTGGGCCAGCATGACGAGCTTTTTCTGCAAATCATCATTCTGGGCAGCCAGGTCGTCCATTGCCTGGGCGACCTGCTTGAGATAATCATCCACATCCTCACGGCGATAGCCCTGGAACGCTTTGTCAAATGTGACGTGGCGGACATCCTCGGAAGAGATCATGACGGCTTTCCTCCTGTATGCGGGGCACACGGCCCCGTTATTCCCTGCCCGCAGCGCTGCGGGCGATCCTGCGCTCAATATTGGTAAAAGGATATGAACAGACGATCCTTGCGGCTTTTGCCGCCGATGGCCGCCAGCTTGAAGCGCCCCACGCCGCGCACTGTAAAAATATCCGCGGCGTAGGCGGTCTCGTGGGCGGCCTTCAACGGCAGGTGGTTGATCTCCACACGGCCCGCGGCGATATATTCTGCCGCGCGGGTGCGGGAGGTGTGCAGCATGGCCGCCAGCACCGCGTCCGCACGCAGGGACGGCACGGTAGCCTCCTGCAGGGTGCGCTCGCGGCTTTCGGCCAGACGGGCGGGCAGTGCGTCGATGCACGCAGTATGCACGGTGCAGTGCCCTGCGCCGGTCAGCTCCGCGTTTATAAATTCCTGTTTGTCGGCGAGGATCACCGCGTAAAATGTGTCCTCACGCTCGGGGTCTGCCAGCAGGTCCCCCACGCAGCTGCGCTCAAGGCCAAGGCCCAGAATCGCACCGAGATAATCCCGGTGGGTCGGCAGCTTATCCCCGTAAGCGGTGCATTGCAGGTAGGCCAGCGGTTCTTCCTGCCAGGCGTCGGGCGGCTCAATACAGAGCACCCGGCGTTCTGCCGCGTCAAAGCCGCCCCAAAAGCGGATGCAGTTGCACCCGGCCTTGTTGCAGGCGGCCTGCGCCAGGCTCTGCTCCCGGTCCGAGAGAAAGCCCGTATAACGCGGGATGCCGCGGCTTACCGCAACGCGGCACAGCTCCTCGACACGGCGCATCAGGCGGCGCTCGTCGTCATTCTGCGGCGGCACAAAGCCGCGCACCGCATTGGCGGTATCAGAAGAAGACGCCATTGTTTTCCAGCTCGTCGAGCAGGTCACCCATAATATCAACGTTGTACGGCGTAATAATGAAGGTGCTGGTCGCCACGCGCTTGATCTGGCCGTTGTTGGCATACGCTACACCGGACAGGAAGTCGATCAGACGGCGGGAGACCTCTTTGCTAGCAGACTCCAGATTCAGCACCACAGTATGCTTGGCGTTGAGCTGGTCCGCAATGCTGGACGCATCGTCAAAGCGTTCCGGTTTGACCAGAACGACCTGCAGCTGGGTCGTCGCGTTGATGTTCACGACCTTATTGCTGTGCTGTTTGATCTCCTGCTGCTGGGTATACTCCTGCGCAGCTGCAGCCCCCTGCCCGCCGGGGAAAACATTCTCTTCAGTGTCATCTACATAGGTATCTGCTTCGGGGTCGATACCGAGCTTGCTTCTCAAACTGTCAAGCATGGACATGGTCGTAAAACTCCTTTGATCAGAAAGCGCCGTTTACGTCAGCGCGTTATTACAGCGATATACATTAAATATTATCTTCTTTTTTGGCAGTCTTGTCAATACAAACGGCGTATTTTCGTTACAATAGTTTGCCATCCTCCAAATTTGTGCCCTGCACGATGATCTCATCATAGAGGCGCACCTCATTTGCACTGCCGAGCTTGCCGTCCTCCGGGACAAGAATGTAGCTGTCATTCTCATACAGTGTTGTGATCTTCAAAAAGCGCTGCAGGTTGCCGTACTTGACATAGACACCGCGCTGGCCGTTCACGATATGCAGCGCCTCCTTGTCGATGCGGATGCCCTCGTAGGTTTTTAAATCGACCTGCACGGTCTCGCAGCCCAGGCCCAGGACCTCGGCGCTGATGGTCTGGCATTGCAGCACGATCTTGGCAATGCCGTTGTCCTTGTCCTCGGTGATTTCCTCCACCGTAGCGGAAAGCGGGGTGTTCTGCTTGCCGGGTACGCTGATTTTCACCGTGGACAGACCGTCGAACCGTGCGGCGGTATCCAAATCGCAGACCGCGTAGAATTTCCAGCTGAAGCCCGTCGCGATCTGTCCGGCGCGGTTTGTATCCGCTGCCGGGAAGCCGTCTGCCAGCATTTTTTGCAGCGTGGCCGGGTCGGCATCGGCCAGCGCCCGGCAGTCCGTCCGGATGGCGGGCGAGGCCTCCGTGCGGCTGAAATAGCCGTTCGTTGTGGCGGTGACGGTCTGCAGCGTGTCGAGCTGTGCCTTGATGCCGTCGTACTCGGTCTGCAGCGCTGCGATGGACTGGGAGAAATCCGCCGTCTGCCCGGTGCTGATCTGCAGACGGTTCTGGGCCAGCAGAAAGCTGTCCTGCGCGTCGGAGATGCCGGTATACTGGGCAGTGTCCAGCTTATCCAGCAGGTTGTACAACGCCTGCTTCGTCTGGTTTGTCAGCACCGAAAGCTCACTGCCGGCAGAATTCTGCGACTTCGTAAGCAGCGTGATGGAGCGTTCGAGCCGGTCCAGACGCTCACGCTGCAGGCCCTGGGTGTCATCGGTGTAGCATTCGGCTACCACCGTGCCGTTCGTCACGCGCTCGCCATCCTGCACAAGATAGCCGAGATTGCCGCTGCCCGGCACATCCACAGCGTCAAATGCCACAACGCCGGTCAGGTTCAGACTTTCGGCCAGCGTGTAGCGGATGGCGGTCTCAGTCTTGTAGGACCGATGGAAGATCAGCACGAACTGGACGGCAACATACAGCAGGAAGAGTGCCAGTGCCAGCAGACCCAGCGCGTGTAAAAGTTTTTTTGCCAGCGGGCGGTCCTGCCGGTTGCTCACGGTGCACCCTCCTTTCCGTTATTCCTCGTTGTGCAAAAAGGCCCGCACCAGCGTGCAGGCGCGCTCGGTGACATCCTCCTCATCCAGATAGAGCCACACCGCATCGTTCTGGCGGCGGAACCAGGTCAGTTGGCGCTTGGCGTAGTTGCGCGTTGCCTGCTTGAGACGCTCGGTGCATTCGGTCAGATTGGCCGTGCTCTCAAAGTACGGGAAGAATTCCTTGTAGCCGATGGCCTGCGCCGCCGTGCGGTAGGCATCGCGGTGGTCGTAGACCTGCCTTGCTTCGTCCAGCACACCGTTTTCGACCATTTCGTCCACGCGGCGGTCAATGCGGCTGTACAGCACCGCGCGGTCCCGGCAGGTCAGACAGAGGCAGAGCGCATGGTAGGGTGCCTCGGCGGGCCTGGCCTCGCGGCGCTGGTCGCTCATGCGGCGGCCTGTGGCTTCAAACAGCTCCAGTGCGCGGATGACGCGCGGCAGGTTGTTGGGGTGGACCTGAGCGGCGTAGTCGGGGTCGATCCTTTGCAGCTCGGCGTAAAGTGCCGCGCCGCCCTCGGTGTCCGCCCGTGCCTGTAATCGGGCGCGGATGGCGGGGTCGGTCTTTTCCGGGGCAAACGCCATACCGCTCAAAAGACTGGTGATATACAGCCCCGTGCCGCCCACGACGAGGGGCAGCTTACCGCGGGCCGTGATGTCCCGTATCAGCGGGTCTGCGGCGGCGGTGAAGTCCGCCACACTGTAGGGGGTCTCCGGCGGCAGGAAGTCCAAAAGATAATGCGGTATCCCCTGCCGCTCCTCCGCACTCGGCTTCGCCGTGCCTACGTCGAGATTTTTGTAAATCTGCATCGAATCGGCGTTGATGATCTCGCCGTCAAAGGCTCTGGCCAGCGCGACGGAAAGTGCGGTCTTGCCGCTGGCTGTCGGCCCGCCGACGGCGACGACGCGGGGTTTAGACAAGTCGGCCAAACTGCTTTTCCAGCTCCTTCCGGGTGATTTTCAATACGCAGGGCCGCCCGTGCGGGCAGAACGGCGGGACCGTGCCGTCCATGATGCGCTGGGCCAGCGCGAGCATCTCGGCTGCGTTCGTGCGGTCCCCCGCTTTGATGGCCGCGCGGCAGGCGATGGAATGCAGCACCCACTCGGTCTTTTCACGCAGGGCGTCGCGTCCGCCGTCGGCGAGCTTTGCCGCCAGCTCCACGATCATATCCTCTACATCGTCCACCGGCACGTCCGCGGGCACAGCGCGCACGACAACAGTCGAGCCGCCGAAGTCCTCGGCCTCGATGCCGGCATCGGTCAGAAGGTCAAGGTTCTGCAAAACGGCCTGCTTTTCCGCAGCGGTCAGATTGACTTGCACAGGGACGAGCAGCATCTGGGACGGCACGTTGCCGTAGTCCCTGGCCAGCTGCTCAAACAGAATGCGCTCATGCGCAGCGTGCTTGTCGATAAGGCAAAGCTCACTGCCGCGCTCGGTGATGATATAGGTCTTGAACACCTCGCCGACAAGGCGCAGCGGCTCGCTTGCAGGCGGCGGGGTCAGCGTCGTCTGCTCGGGACGTGTGCTGACCATGTCGGGCAGGGCGCTTAAAGCATGCGGGTCATTCCGAACGTAATCCGTCTCGAGGTCTGTCGCGGGGGCCTCGTCGGGCAGCTCCGGCAGGATGTCCAGCACCGTGTCATCGCTGACGGCGTGGGGCATCGGCTGCGGGGCGGGAATCGTTACGGGCTCC
>OGQV01001444.1_pt1 | contig 17425 bp, 8 predicted proteins | sample 1553311 | NCBI WGS metagenome assembly OGQV01 (sample SAMEA2579976, study PRJEB22360) | human gut metagenome
GCAATCAAACCACTACCGTTGTGTCCTTCAATCAGATCAGAAAAATACAGCTTTCCCGAGTCGGACGTGGTCAACGCACTGTCGTTTGTGATGGATGAGGTCGCCTGTGCTTCGGACTTGTTGAGCCCGAGACCGGATGCGACAAAACTGGCAAATAGGAACAGTAAGTAAACAGCCTTTCTCATACTTCCTCCCGTATAGGTTGTATATGTTCAAGCGGCAGTGAGACGGATGTGCTGAAAAATCCTGCACAGTCCTCCTGCCGAGTACATTCCGAACATTGTTGTACATATCGGTTTTTCCATGTTGAAATGGATTGCCGGGCAAAGGGGCGGATACGCGGGGTACAGAGGCAAAGAGGAATATTATAAACAGAAACAGGAAGCCCACGGCGATGCATATAGAGTACGGCTAAAGCGAGTTCTTCCTTGTATTCATGGGGGGATACGGCAATACGTTCCTTATTCGCTGCGGCATATCCACAAAGTTCCAGCCCCATCAAGGCATAGTGGGAGCAGAAGGGAAAATAGCTGTAGACGTGCTCAGCAAAATGGAGCAATCGCTTGTAATTGAGCTTTGTTATGACATGGCGAATTTCTATATATGCGCCGCATTGTGCCAAATTGTAGATACCGAGTTGCGTTTTATCGAAACTTCCTTTTTTCCCGACAAGTTCATCGTGGATTTGATCTATTTCGGAATGGAGCGAAACGCAAAACAAAGTATTTGCCGATGCAGCATGGGCTGCATCACGAGCAAATGTCATATCTGAAAATGTTTTACCGTTTGTCAGAATGTTGATGACGGATTCTGGGTGTTCCTTCGTGCATCGGTATAATAGACGGATAAAGTTATCTTTGAGAAGTGTTGGTTCTCCACCAGTGATACAGATATGAGGGACATGCTTGCCATGAAGCAAATCCAGTATATTTTCCGCTTGTTGCAGGAGCTCGGGAGCATGCTTCTGAGGAGGCTGCGGGCACATGAGGCAATTGCAGTTACAGGCTTCAGTAAGCATGAGTGAATTTTGCAGGGAATCTTTTTCCCAAAGGACGATAGCAGTGCCGCTGTCGTTGAGGCAAACAATATCGCCTTCTTTGACTTGATCCAAGTCATCGGCATGCCAGAGTGTGTCGGGATGTAGAAACGTTCCTTTTTCTCCATTGGTAATGCACCCCGCGTATCCTAGGCAGCCCATGTCCAAGTGCGGAGTAACCAGAATGGCTTTGCTCCGGGCATAGAACGGTCTTCTTGTCGTTACTGCCTCACCGATGATGGGCGCAAAAGCTCCTGATGCCTGTCCGTTAATTGTGCGCATGTCGTGCCACCAGTGCCGGATTTCGGGTTATCCAGCTCCAAATAATGGAATCTTCATCATCACTGCTGTTTCTCAATAATTCAAAGAGTCCTGTAAAAAGTGTTTTGTGTTTGATACAAAACGGAGAATTTTCCATGTTTCTCAGTTCATCACCGGTTTCCAGGTAGTTCCGAACAGGGTCAGTACCACAATAAGCCTGATAGACACACCATGCACAGGAAGGAGTCGTTTCGACACAGGCCGTAGCAGTCATTTGTTTCAGTTTCGGACCTGCAAAAATTTCCTGATATGAGTCGTGTAGAACATTGCCCAGACAGAAATGCCTGTCCCCCATGCGCGCCAGCATTCTTGCCTCATCGGAAGGAAAAACAGAACCGTCAAAGTCATAAATGACGCCGCTGATGCCCGCACCTGAAGGGGACTGGAGATCCACGAAACCTGTAGAGAACGGTGTCAGGATTCTAGACAGGAGGAGTGTAGCGAAATGTTCAGGGAAAAAGACGGATTTGTTTTTTTCCAGAATATATTGGAGAGCCCGAAGATACTGGCTTGTAAAGGCGGCCATGCTGTAACCTAGCGTGTTGGCCTGTTCTGCGGCAAAACCATAGGGATTCAGAGAGCGGATAAAGATACCACTCATACCTTGGCGGATATACTCGTCAATGACTTCTTCGAGTCGATGAAGGGAAAAAGCCGTCGTCGTCATCAGCGCGTCTACGCCGTCATGACCAAGAATACGGCGGGAGGTATCCAGCCTTTCAAGAAAGCGGTCGTATGAGCTACCACCGGTTCTCACTATTCGGCATTTATCATGAATTGTTTTCGGGCCATCCAGTGAAGTGGAAACCGATATATTGTGATCTCGGCAGAACAACAGCTGCTCTTCCGTGATGCCAATCAAATTTGTACAGATGACGAAACTGACATTCTTATTTAAGAGAACGGCCTTCTTTTCTGCATAGGTTACTGTTGCCGTGATGACATTCCAGTTGAGAAGTGGTTCTCCGCCTTGAAATTCGATTTTAGGGTGCTTGGTAGGAGATTCAAAAATCATATCGACGATTTTTTCCGCCACATCAACAGGCATATCGTACTTGTAGGCATCCTGTTCAGCACAGGAAACCTGGCAATACTCACAGCGTTGGTTACAGCGTAACGTGATGACCATCATGTGAAGTGAGGTAAACTCACGGAGAAATGACTTTCGTGATCTGTATTTTGCGGCTATTTTTTGTAATGCCACCTCAGGATCATCTTGAGCGACGAAAAGCTTTCCCTTCAGATTCAGAAAATCCTCTGAAGATTCATCAAACTCGTGCCTGACGAGTGAATCAAAGCGATTTTCCTCCAAAAAAAGGAATTCGCCACACTCATTGACCATTAGGACATCATGTTCAGGAAACCTTGCAAACTGAAAAGGCAACATCTGATACATGCTATTTGCTCACAGGTGAAAAGGCGTATTCAATAATAATATTGCGCAACTGCCCAAACTCTTTTTGTAAATCTATGCGAATTTGTTGATCTATGAGATCATTCATAAATTGCTTGAGGAGATCCTCGCTGAGGCTGGAATGGGCTTTTGCTGAGATGGTGATTTCGACATCAAACTCCCCAACAGGCTGAACAGAGACAAAATACTGCTCGCTATATTTGCCGGAAACGGTGAGGACGGAATCCCTTTCAAAGAATTTTTTACTGGCAAGGATAGTTCCTTTCATACCGTCTTCACCAAGTTGAAAGGGAACCTGTTGTTTTTCCATGTAATCATTCTCCTAGAGAGATTTGTTTTATGCACAACAATCTGTAAGTTTTTAAATACTCGTTATTCTATATTTTGAAAAGTTCAAAGAACAGCGCGTATGAAAAAAGGCCACCCGAAGGCGGCCTGTATTTTGCATCAATCCTTTTTCCAGAACTTCCACCAGCTCCGGGGAGGGCGGTTTTTCTCTTCCCCCGGGAGGTTCTTCAAGGAAAACAGCGGGGCGTATTTCGTCATATCCCGATGCGCCGCCAGCGGCTGGAGGGATTCCTTGGCTATGCGGCACTCGGTGATGACATCATTCAGGGCGGAACGGATTTCACGGGCATGGTGAGGGGCAATCACCTTTGACTCTACAAGAATCCGTTGCACATCGCCAAGCGCAACCCCAGCGCGGGCCACGGCCGTCAATACTTCCGCCCGGCTTTGGGCCGGAGGGACAGACTCTTCCTCTGATTCGACTTGTGCTTCCAACCATTGGAGAAGAATCGTATTTCCGAGCACTGCGCACAGCCGGGGGAGCATTTCGAGCCCCGGGAGATAGCTGTCCCCTGACTTGAGGTAACGCTTGATCACCGACGGGGAGACATTCAGCCGCTCGGCAATTTCATCGGTCGTAAGGGCGCTTTCATCCTTCGCAAGTTGAAACGCTTCCGTTCCGGTCATGTTCTTCAAATCCGCCATGTGGTCTTTTTCCTCAAAAGGATACGCTGATTGTCTTCCGTAAAGGCTATATTCACTCCGTGATAACGCCATATGTATAAGGAGGCAATCATGAGCTTGAGCAAGGAAGAACTCGTGCTGACCGCATGTTTTCTCAAGAGTACGGACATGTCGATTTCCATTGAGGATGCACTGGGCGATGTGAAGCAAATCTCCACGAGTCTCCCCGAGTCGTTTGACCCTGCTCATAGCCGTCTGCTGGCAAAGGCCGCCTGTATCCTGCTTGCGTCGAACCGCTTGTCCCCGGGAGACGCGATAGCTGAAGCTCAGAAAGTTATAACCCTTGCCGGACTCTGATACTTTCCTGTATCATTGGCATAACGCTCCTCCTTTTCTCTTTGTTTTTAACACATTGAAATGGAGGAGTTTTCTTTGAAGACAATCGGCGAATACCGTGCCCGTTACCCGCAGCTCCGTGAGCTTACAGACTATCAGCTTACCCGTGCCGTCTATGACACCACGGCCCCGGACATGCCGCTGGAGGATTTTGCGAAAGCGTTCGGAGGGGTGACGGAAGAAGACCCCGAAGAAGTCAGGATTCAGGAGTATAACCTTTCCCATCCCGACGATACCATCCGTCGGGAGGACATGGGGAAAGCGAGCCTTCTCTCCGACACGGGGCATGGGATCGCCGCAGGCATCAACGAGCTTGCGGCAATCCCTTTCTGGCTTGCGGAGGAGATGGGCATTGAGTCCGCGGGCAAGGCCAAAGACTATTTTCTGAAAAGCGCCGAGGAGAAGCGCAAGGGCTATTCCCCGGAAATGAAGTTGGCTCGGGCAGAGGAGTTCTTCACGGAGGAGCCCGACGGTTCCTATGGTTTTGGCGGGGCATGGACGTCTCCCCGGAAGATTTTGGGAAGCGTCGCTGAATCCGCGCCCGGCATGGTCGGAGGGATGGGCCTTAGCGCACTCGCGGCACGGGGGCTCATGAAGGCGGGGTTTTCGCGCGGGCTTGCCTGGGCGGTCGGGTCTTCGCTCGGTGAAGGAACCATCGGCGGCGCGCAAAACGCCCTCGATGTCCATGAGGCGATTTTGGCCATGCCCGAAGACAAGCTTGCGGCCTCGCCTGAGTATCAGGAGATTCTGCAACGTACGGGGGATCCAAAGCGGGCACGCGAGGAGCTGGCCAATTCCGTAGCCGCAATGACGGGGCTCAAGACAGGGGCTTCCACTGCGGTCTTGTCCGCGCCGTCCGGCTATATGTTCGGCAAGATCCTTGGCGGGGAGACGGGCAAAACGCTTCTGGGGACTGCGGCCAAGCAGGGGGCGGCTGAATTCGGCGAAGAGGCCGGGCAGAGCGGCGCGGAACAATATCTCTCTCAAGCGGAACTGCAACGCGCCGATCCGACCATTGACCCTATGAGCGGAGTTGGGGAAGCGGCTGTAAGCGGCGGTTTTGCCGGTATGGCGATGGGTGGCGGCATGGGCGGTTTCGGGCATGTGCTCGGGGGCCGTGCGCAACAGCAGCCCGGGGCTCCTGCGGTCTCCGATGCGCAACCAGTTCTCCCACCCGAACAGCAGGCGGCCTTGCCCGAAGGTGGGCATGGATCCCCTCTTGAGCTTGGTCCCGGTCAGAACATCGTCATGGGAACGGACAGGGCATACGAAGACTCCATCGCCACACCGCCTCCCACCTCCCCGCTGCAGAAGGGGATGGAGGCCATCCTTGGCGGTCCTCTCGGCCTTTCCACTGCTCCCGCCGCGCCCGACTTCGCCGTTACGCCGGGCGGGCGTGCCGTGTCCGCGAATGGCATCGTGCAGCCGGACGCCTTTGGCCCCATCGCGGCGGGGATGCGTTCCGACATGCCGCCGTTGCTGGCGGATCAGGTCTATGACGTCGAGTATTCCGTAGTCCCGGGTGCGCCCAAAGCTCTGAGCGAAGCTCCACGGGGGCTTCCCTTGGGGCAGGACAAATCGCTCGTCGCACCGGAGTCTCCTCAACCCTTTGACGCGCAGGCCAATGGCGGATCTGCCCCGTTGCAGCTTACGCGCATCAACGACAAGTCCTTCATGCTGCATGGCGACACCGCGCCCTTTGAGGCGGCGATCAAAGCGGCGGGCGGGCGGCTGGATCGCAATGTCGGGGGTTGGCGGTTCCCGCTTGTCAGAGAAGGGGAAATCAGGGAGTTGTTTGGTATCCCTCTTGGCGCAGAGACAGTGCCGGGAGACAACCTTGTCTCCGAAGTACCGGAGGCGTCACCGGAAGTCCTGCGGGAAACTCCTTTGCCCGTATCCGGCGATATGGCAATGTCCGGGCAAACCGGACTGGAGGTAATACATGGCGGTCTACAGCAAGGAACGCCCGGAACTGGAACTGGAGAGCTTCTTTCGGAGTCTGTACCCGTCGACGCGGCGGGGAATCCGGGAGAACTGGCTGCGGCTGCAAGAGGATCCGGACGATACCATGGGGATTTGGGAAATAGACCTGATCTGGATACGGCTTTACCTGGAGTTGATGGCAGAGAGGCCGGACTTGGAGCCGCTGTTCAACGAACCGCGGGATCTGTCGAGGTTCCCGGAGAAGGGCGGGGCCAGAATGTGTCCTTCAACCAGATTCCTACGATTCCTGACTCGGGAAGATCTGCTTCTGGACGAGGAGATGAGCCAGCATTTCGAGGATTGCCAGAAGTGGGACGCGATGTATCCGGAGGAAGCAAAGGAACGAAAAATGCGTCGTTTGAGAAAAATGGGCGGAAAGGAATAGAGCGGAAGCTGCTTCGGGCCATAGAACGTCAGCAGGGCGGGGTTTCTCCTGAAGCCGAGGCATGGGCGCACGGATTGAACCCGCAGGAACGAAAGAAGGCTTACGAACAACTCGTACTGAACGAGTTCAAGAGACATACGGCGTCCGAACTCGGTGTGGATGAGGAGAGCCTCAGATTTATCCCAGTACGGAAGGACAGCGAAACCTCGCTCCGGCTGAAAGAGATCGGGGGTGTTTTCGGACAGGATGTCGTCATTTTCAAGGATAGTTCGTCCGTTCAGACAGGCATCCGCGGCGCGTCTGTTCCGACCATTGAGCATGTGGTGTTCATGGAGGGGAGCGCGGAGAGAGAAAAGCCTTATCTCTTCGTCCTCGGGCATGAACTCCTGCACAGAATGCGGAGCGAAGACCTCAAAGCATATAAACAATTCCAAGAATATCTGTTGGATGACCTTCAGGAAGACGCCATTCCCCGTTACCGTGAAAACCTCGATCGTCGAACGGGGGGCGACGGAACCGTGGCCCGGATGTCGGATGAAGCTATTCTGGAGGAGATCGGGGCCGACCTCGTGGGCAAGCGGCTCACCGAAGAATCGTTCTGGGCGAAGATGGCTGAAGAGCGCCCGAGCCTGTTCGCGCGGGGGTCCCAGTTTGTCCGCGACTTACTGGACAGGGTGACGGCCGCATTCCGTGCGGATCCCCTGCCCGCAGCATGGGTGAAGGATTTTGACGCGATCCGCCGCCATATCGATGCCATGATGGGGCAGTGGGCGGAGAAGAACGCACGGGCAAAAACCGGCGGTACGCCGCCTCACTCTGGAAACACACGGGAGGTTCTTGATGGAAGAGACGAAACTGTACGGAACGCCGGAAGAAACGGCGGAGAAGGAAGCGATCATGCAGGTGGACTTCTCCAAAGCAACCGGGGAAGACATGGCGCGCCTGTTGACCTCGTGGGCGACGGAGGACGAGGAGGAGATCGAGGACGCGCTGCACAACCTGCCCCGGAAGGACGGGAAGGTGAACGGCCCCGACAGCCTGTAGCCGTCAAGATTCCGAATAGGGCGGACGAACCCGCACATTACGAGCTTCTGGAAGCCGACGATGTGCGGGCTTCCCATCTGCCTTCCAGAGGTTTTCAGAAGAACCCCGCATATGGGCTGGAGAACGAGCGGCGCTACCATGACGAACCGGGCAGCCGGGCCAAGGTCATGGAGAACGCGGCTAAGCTCGATCCGGCTTTCCTCATGGAGTCCGTGGACGCAAACCACGGGGCTCCCGTCATTGATCATGACAACAACGTCCTCGGCGGCAGCGGGCGGGCCATGTCCATTGCCCGGGCCTATGAATCCTTCCCCGAACGGGGCGAACAGTACCGCGAGGCGCTGAAAGCCAATGCCGACAGGCTCGGCATTGATCCGGCACAGGTGGACGCCATGCATTCGCCCATGCTGGTGCGCCGACTTGAGCGCGGCATGTCGCGGGAAGAACGCCAGCAGCTTGTCACGGCCATGAACGATGACTTCAAGGACGCCAAGGAAAAGCGGGCGTCCGGGAAATCTCGCGGCGAACGGTTCGGGAGGCGGACGCTGGATATGCTCTCCGCCGGATTGAAGGACGCCGAGAGCCTGCGCGAGTACTTTGATACGCCCGCTTCCGTAGCCGTCGTCGAACGGATGATGGAGGATGGCGTGATCCAGCGTTCCGAGCGCAATGCGTTAGTCGGAGCCGACGGTCTGCTCAATCCTGACGGCAAGAAGGTTGTCGAGGAAGCTCTTCGTGGTCGTATCGCACGAAGTTACGAGGCATTGGCGAAACTTCCGGCTGATGTCGTGGGCAAGCTCGATGCCGTCATCCCGCACATTCTGGTGGCCGAAGGCATCGGCAAGCCGTGGAACATCACAGAACACGTCAGGGATTCCGTGGATCTGCTGGTCGGTTTCAAGGGGAGCGGCGTCAAAGAGCCGGGCACCTACCTCAAGCAGGTGAACATGTTGACGGGCCGGGCTCCCGTACAGGATTTCTCCAAGCAGGCCATAGCCCTGTTCCGCATGGCGCTGGACGCGAAGAAGGGCGAATACGTCAAAGCGTTCGAGAGCTACCTCAAGAACGCCAAATTATCCCCGGAAGCGGGTAATATTCCCGGCGTTGCGAAACCGCAGGACAAGGCCTTCCGCGATGCCTTCGGGATGAAAACGGAAGCTACGCCGAACAAACCGGAAAAGCGGGCAGCGGAGAAGCCACAGACGGAAGAAGAGACGAAGGGGCAGCCGCCGGAAAAGAGTCCGAAAAAGGAACCGCAGGAGCAGACTTCCGGCAAACCCGGAGACGCTGGACACGTTGAACGCCATCGGGCTCTCTACAAATCTCTCCTGAACGGGAAGGCTTCCCTTGAGGACTATCACCGTGGTTTTTCGGCTTTGCTGGAAAATGAGGAGGCTGTCCGTGCCGAACTGTCCGGCATGACCGTCAATGCCTTGCTTGCGCGTGGCGGCGCCATGTTCGCGTGGCGGCACAAAGGGGACAAAAAGGCAGATATCGTTGATGCGCTGTACCGGGACATGCTGTCCGACTTTACTCTTGGGCAGCCGTATTCCGTCAGCGGATTCATGGGTATGGGCCCGGAGGAATACCGGAAAGCCACCGTCGCCAGCATCCGCAGGATTGTGGATGCCCAGAGCGAGCAGACGTTGGCGGATTTCGCCAGAGACGCCGCGGCGCAGCGCGAAGAATACGCCAGCCGTCGCAAGGCCGAACGCGAGGCGGTCGAGAATCCGAAGACGTTGGAGGATTTTCGGTCGTTCATCCGGTTTCATATGGATGAAGGCAAGACGGCTGGTGAGGCCCGTGATCTGCTTTCATTCGAGCAGAGGGAACAGTTTGACCGTCTCGCGGCGGAAGCGAGCAGGAGCACGCGAAAAACAAAGGCGGAACCTGTCCTTTCCTCTTCGTCCCAGACCACTGGCGGAGAAATCATTGCCACAAAGCATACGCAGAAAGGACATGATCTGTTCGTGGTTCGTCTTGAAGACAGGGTAAGCCGGGAGGATTACCTTGCTCTGTTGTCCAGTGCCAAGAAGCTTGGCGGCTATTATTCCAAGTTCCGTGGCAATGGGGCCGTACCGGGATTCCAGTTTACCGGACGGGAACAGGCTGAAGCGTTTCTGAAGCTGGCGCAGGGAGATAAGGCCGAGGCTCAGGAAGCGGTGAAGGCCCGGCGGGATGCCTATGAGGATGACCGTTCCCAGACCGCCGTACAGCGTCTCAATGAAATGGCTGACAGGCTGGATGAGGATGCCGATGCCAGCCTGAACGCGGCGCGCAAGGTGAACACGGCAAAGGCGGCGGCCGCCGATGCTATGGCCTATGCCGACAAGTCATTGGCGAAGACTATGCGGAACATCGCCGGGGCCATCGGGAACGGAACCGCGACATTCCTTGACCGCGTGCGCGAGAAAAAGCAGGTCGAGCAGCTTCGGGATGCCCTGCGAATGGCGAAATGGGAAGAGGACAAGACGAAATACCCCGCATGGGATCAGCGCGAGAAGCACAGCGAAGAACCGGCGACCACCCAGACCGTAGAGTTTGCCGCCTTCCCCCACTACAGGCTCTACCGTTCCAGTTGGGCTGAACTCGGCAGAAAGCTCAGCGAGAAGGATGGCACCAAGAGCCTCGGGAAGAAGATTCTTTCCGTTGCCGACGATGTGACCGAAACCTATCTGGAGTTTGCCCATTCGCATCTGGAGGAGGTTTCCACCTATGCGACACAGGCCGGCAAGCCCGCCGTATTCAAATCCCGTGAAGATGCGGAAAAGGCCATTGCCCGTAGCGGCTATCGTGGCAAGGCCGTGGTATTGCCGGTGAAGCGCGGGGAGAACAGAATAATCCTGTCTCCTTCTGCGGCGCAGGAGCGCGGTATATGGAAAGGCGATGATGACCGGATGCTCTCCTTGCGTCCCGAGCTGGTCGATGAACTGTTCGACAAGCAGGGAAGCACTTCCCGTGACATTCCCTGGCAGCTTTTTGATATTCGGCAGAAGAGGAAAGCCCTTGCACGGATGGGGATTGAGACGCCCGCCGAATACCGGATGGCTCTGCGGGAGTTCGTGGGGCTTCAGGCGGCAGCCAAGCAGGACAAGGTGCGAGAGCTTGAGCGCAGCGTCATGCGCGACGCGGCGAACAACCGGGGATGGCTGGACTTTTTCCCGACACCCGTAGCCGTGACGGAGGAAATGCTGGCGGCTGCGGACATCAGGCCGGGCATGGGCGTTCTGGAACCTTCCGCCGGGATGGGGCACATCGCCGACCGTATCCGGGAGAAGGGCGTCGAACCCGTGGTGGCCGAGCTGGAGCCGCAAAAGCGCGAGCTGCTGGAGGCCAAGGGCTACGAGGTCATCGGCAAGGACTTCATGAAGGATATTCCCGAGGGAGAGAGCTTTGACCGTATCGTCATGAACCCGCCGTTCTCGAAACGGCAAGATACGGAGCACGTCCGGCGAGCCTACGACCTGCTGAATCCCGGCGGGAAGCTGGTCGCCATTGTGAGCGAAGGCTCCTTTTTCGGGAAGGACAAGAAGGCATCCGAGTTCAGGGACTGGCTGGAAGAGGTGGGGGGGACTTCGGAGAAGCTGGCTGAAGGCTCGTTCAACGATCCGTCCCTGCCTGTGACCACGGGCGTCAATACGCGCATGGTGGTTATTGAAAAGGAAGGCACACCGATGGCTTCCGTCACTCCCGGCGAATTCCTGCCCGCTATGCCGTCCACACGCCTCCGTATCCGCAAGGCCGCGGTGCAGCGGGTGGCGGACGCGCTTGGCAAACGGGCGGCCAACGCCGCCGACACGCGGGGGGTTCAGTCGTTTGAGGAATTGCCCGAACACATCCGGCAGCTTTACGGCGATGTGGCATCGCGTCTGGAGGGCGTGTACGATCCCGCTTCCGGCACGGTGTACCTCGTGGCGGACAATCTGCACAGCACGGCACGTGCGGCGGAAGTATGGATGCACGAGAATATGGTGCATCATGGCTTGAACGGGCTCTTGGGAATGGACGAAAAACGGCGGGTGCTCAACCGGCTGTGGCAGGGTATGGGCGGCATGGGCAATGCGGAAATCGCGTCCGTCGCCAACAAGTATGGGGTTGATCCGCTTTGGGATGTGAAAGACCGCGCTCTGGTCATGGAAGAGTACCTTGCCCGCCTCGCGGAAAAACGGGCGGCAGGCAAGTTGTCCGATCAGGAACAGACGCTTTGGCGACGCTTTGTGGAGGCGGTCTTGCGAGCATGGCATGCGCTGGTGGATGCCGTGACCGGGCGCACTGGGTCCATGAAATACGAGAACGTGGACAGGCTGTTGTCCGCGCTGGATCGGTATGTCTTTGAGGGCAGGCCCGAAGGCATGGCCGAAGGCGGCATGGTCCCGGCTATGGCGTCGGTGGACAGGTCCGGTTCGGATATGGAGGCCGCTCACGCCGCGTGGGCGCAGGTGCAACGCGATGCAGAGGAATGGGGGAGGCAGGTTGACGCCTTCCACCCTCATGAGGGCACCGGAGGAAGGCAACCCCGACTCATGGCGGTGTGCCGCACCCCCGACGTGTTGCAAAAGTTGGGCGCGCCGGATTTGCCGATGACCATGACTGCGGACAATTTGGGTAAGGTGCTTTCCGACAAGGTGGATCACGGACTTCCCAAGGAGCTGGTAAAGCAGCTTCCGCAGGCGCTGGCCGAACCGATTATGGTATTCGAGTCGGCGTCGCAGGCGGATTCCTTCGTCGTTCTGACGGAACTCAAGCATGAAGGCCGTTCGGTTATGGCGGCTGTTCATCTGGATACCGAGAAACAGCGCGTCAGAGTCAACGATATTGCCAGCGCCTACAAGCGAAGCAATGAGACGTGGTATGCGCGGCAGATAGAAGAAGGGAGGCTCCTTTATCAGGACAAAAAGAAAAGTCTCGCATGGGCGCGGACAAACAGGCTACAATTGCCCAGAGTGCGCAAACTCCCATCGAGACTTTCTGGAAAGAGAGTACTCACCGAAGAGGATATCGTCAAGCCGATTGCTCCGGATAACAAGCCGTTGGCCTCCCTGCGGGACATCAAAGATGTCCGCGACATCACCGGCATGAGTGCCGAGGATGCCATGAACCTTGCCCAGAACGATCCGTGGATTGGAAGCATCTTTGGAAAATCCGACGACGTGACGCTCATGCAGCGGATTTTCATGTTGCCGCACTGGGTGGCGAAGCGGTTCCCCGGCTTCAAGGCCGTGTACGACCGTCAGGTCAGGCGGCAGGATGAACGGGCGGCGGAACGCGCCCGCAGCCTTCAGGAAATCCCTTCTTTGTTCGGAGAGAACAAGCTTTCCGGCAAGGACATGGACGAGCTGAAAAAACTGGTCTGGGATAATGACGGCAAGCAGATTGCCGAGCTTGAGGGCATCGACAAGTTCCTGACGGACGAAGAGCTGGAGAGCGGGCGCACCACCATCAAGGCCAATCCAGAATGGTATGAGGGCTACGACAAATGGCTTTCCAGGCAGCCCGGGTCCGACGCCGTGAAAAAGGCCATGCGCGAAATCCGGGTGAGCCTCGATAACGACCTCATGCGCGCCCACAACCGTCTTGCCCGGATGAGCGAGATGGGAGACGTGGCCATTCAGGAGTTCCGTACCCAGATTGGGCACATCCACAACTACTTCCCCCACCATCGGTACGGGGATTATTTCATTCAGGGGAAGGACAAGAAGGGCGAGGTCGTCTACCGTGAACACTTCGACGCGCTGCACAAGCGGTATGCCCGGCGGCACTTTGAGAACCGCCTTGAGGCGTTGAAGAAGGAATACCCCGACACCGTCTTTGACCTCGACGAAAACACGAAGCTTCCCGACGAGGCTTTCGGGCGTGTCCTTGACCCTGAGGCGATGGAGCAGGTGATCAAGGCGGCTTTGTCCAAAGTTTCCGACAAGGAGCAGGCTGAGCGGATTGCCGAGGTGCTGCACGAATCCGTGGCCGACGTGATGAAGTCGTCGGGGTGGGGCTCCCATGCCATCGGACGGAAGAACATACCCGGCTTCGAGAAGGACGACCTCTTCCGGGTGCTCTACGACTACAAGAGCGGGCTTACCGGCTGGCTTACCAAGATGGAATCCTCCAAAGATTTTGCCGAAGCCCTCGGCAAAATCAATGCAAAGGCCCACCCGCAGGAGTGGAGCTACACCTCGCAGTACGTCAAGGACATGCTGCGGAACGGCGACCGTGTGGATCGGACCGTGGGTACTATCAAGTCCGCGGCCTTCGCGTGGTATCTCGGCGGGAACATCAAGACCGCCGTGCTGAACCTCACCCAGAACGTCATCGTCGGCGTGCCGCGTCTGCAAATGGACGTGGAGGGCGGGGCGCGCGCATACATCGACGGCGCCCAGAAGCAGATCGTCAACCAGTACGCCAGACGGTTTACCGGCGACAAGGGCAAGGGGCTCTCGGAAGAGGAGGCCCGCCTCATTCAGGATCTGTACGGCGACGCTCTGATCTCCGACGCATACATGGAGGAGGTACGCGGGCAAGTGACGGGCGGGCCGTCAACCCGGCTCTGGAACAAGTTGATGAAGGTCATGGGCTACCCCATGAGCGTGGCGGAACGTTTCAACCGCGGGTCCCTCGCTCTGGCGGCGTTCCGTGCGGCCCGCGACGGAAAAATGAAGGCGGCGGCGCGGAAGCGGTATGGAGTGGAGGGAGAAAAGGCCACCTATGAACAGGCCAAGGCCTTTGCCGAAGAGATTGTGCGCGATTCCCATTTTGTCTACGGCAAGACGAATGCCCCGGAACTGCTCCGCTCCTCCACGGCCGGGCGTGGGCTCGGCGCGGCGTTCACGTTCAAGACCTTCACCGCCAACCTGCTTGGATTGTGGTCTTGGGCGCTCAGGACGCAGGGCAAGGAAGGAGCGATCATGGTTGCCAAGGGGTTGGGGGCTACCGCTGCACTGGGCGGCCTTGTTTCCCTGCCGTTCTACGCAACGCTCATGGCCTTGTTCCAAGCTGCTACGGGGGATGACGACGACTGGACGGAGGCCATCCGTAAGCAGCTTCCTCAGAACACAATGTTGCGGGACATCGTGTGTTACGGCCTTCCCGCCGGGGCTGGCGTCAATCTGGGCGGTTCCTTAAAGATGGAGCTTGCTCTGACTGGGGGGATGCAGAAGGGCGGCACGCCCAAGGAAGTGCTGACGGAAGGGATCGGCGACATCATCGGCATCCCGTGGGACATGTTCGTGGAGCGGCCTTCCAAGGTCATGGAGGCCATGCGCGCGGACAATTACTGGCGGGCCGTGGAGGAAGTTGTGCCCACTGCCGTCAGCAACGGCATGAAGGCATGGCGTCTTGCCACGGAAGGGCAGAAGACCCTGAAAGGGCGGGACATCAACGATCCGGGAGAGCAGGGGGCGCGCAAGCTGTCCTCCGGTGAAGCCTTCGGCAAGCTGCTCGGTTTCCAGCCGGTTTCCGCAACCAGAAGCTACGACGCCTACACGGCGTCAAAGCACTCCGACAGCGTGCGCGCTGACAAGGCCGATGAGGTGGCCACCATCATGGTCAAGGCGCTGGACGCCGGAGACAGTGCGGAAATGGTGCGTGCACGGAAGGTGCTGAAGGATTGGAACGTGAAGATGGAGGAGGAAGGGAAGCCGCACATGCGTATCCTGATGAAGGATGTCCAGAAGAGGGTAACGCAGCGCAGGAGAAAGGCACGCATGACGCCGAAGGCCCGGCAGAAGGGCGAGGCGTTCCAGAGCGTGTGGGGGTAGGCATGGAGAGCGGGCTTCGTTGCGAGGCTCGCCTCCTTAAGCGGAGGGGCGGCTGAAAGCCGGAATAGCCATTGGTGATTCCATTGGTGAAATCATTGGTGATGGGGCCGCTTTTTACCTGTTTTTACCAAATTATCAGGTGCGTCATAGCGGTCAATGTGGAAAACTTGTTTATCATAATATATTGAAATAATATGTAATATTCTTTAGTATTAGTCCGTCGTGTCTGAGCAGCCGTGTTATATCTGATTCGGTAAAGCACGATTGGAAATCGTGTGTACTCAAAAGGTACCGGGAGTTCGAATCTCCCCCTCTCCGCCATAAATTTTGAACCCACTGGAAACAGTGGGTTTTTTGTTTTTGGCATGAGCTTTATTCCCGTGGATACAGTTCAGGGATACATTTGGAGCTCACCATGCCATCCGTCGGGGTATCTTCTCATTCCCGGTACCGTTCCTACCTGACGACCCATCGCGGCATTCTTTACTTCCGCATTCTTGTACTCAACCACCTGCAATCACAGATAGGTAAACGCGAAATCAGACGTTCTTTGAATGGTCTGGACAGCCGTACCGCCCGTACCAAGGCGTTGCGGCTCTCGCTTGCTGCCCAACATTTTTTTGCCTTGGCTGATGATCTTGCCCATGAACGGATACATTCTGCACAGGAAAAAATGCTCAATTATTTGGTATTACAAAAGAAAATATCAAATCCGTGGGTACATTTCTATTCGATTCCACACTGGAAAAAGACCTGTCTCCCGCTTCTTTGACCCTCCTGCTCCCCTCTTTTTTGAGGGAGCAGGAGGGAATTATCTCCTCTACAAAAATTTTTTCTGAAAAAATTGAGGCTACCGAGGCTGGTAGGGCATGTGAGGAACGTTTTTCTTTTCCAAAAGAAGAAACGCCCTCCGTGGAACCAACAGAGACAGTTCGCCGCAGAGTCAAGTTGGAGGAGAAGGGTAGACTTCCGAATCTCAGGGAAGCTTTTGATGTCTATGTCAAGGCCAAGACGCTTACATGGTCAGCCGCAAGTGCCAAGGACATTTCTCCTCAGGTGCGGCAGTTCGTGGAAATTGTGAGGGAACTGGAGCACGGTCGGGATATCCGTGTGGATGAGCTTTCCCGCGAGCACATCCGAAGCTACTTCGATACGCTGAAACACCTGCCCTGCCGCCTTTGCGGGCAGAGGCAGTTTGCGGGCAAGGGCTGGCTCCAGCTTGCCGATATGGGCCGCTCCGGGCAGATCGAACGGCTTTTAAGCGTGAAGACGATGGAAGTCCGACAGACAAACGTGCGGAGTTTCGTCAACTGGTGCGAGTTGGAGTATCGCGGAGCTGTACAGGCCAAATACGTGAACTCAGGGTTCCCGAAGGTTCTCTCCGACAAGGACATAAGACGAAAGGGCGTGAAACGTGAGTCGTTCACACAAGATGAGCTGAAAGCACTTTTCGGGGACATGAGAAAGTACGTTCAGGCAACGGAAGGCGTATCATTACGCTTCTGGGTTCCGTAACCTTGCTTTTTCCTGATTCATAGGAAAGAGTAAACGCCGTGAACCATGCCACCGTAAAGTTCGGTTTCCGCCCTGACGCACTGGTTTACGCGCTATCGTCGTCTGTAGGAGTGGGTGGTCAACATGGTGAGCCGAGAACCAAGGCTTTTCATAGCTTCCGCCATACAGTGATCGAGTATCTGCACAAAGAGGGCCGTGTGGACCTTTCTATGCTTCAGGCCGGGGTTGGCATGAGATGGTGGATATGGGCGTCACTGAAAATTACGATGGATGTCATTCAAAAATTGAATTGGATTTCATTTTTCCAGAGAAATTGCTCTTAGAGGTTAATATGGATGACCACTTTCTTAAAGAATATGCTAATATTTCAACACAGAGATCACGTAGTATTACAAATGAAGATCGATATGCATGGGAATACTATCTTCATATACTCGATAAAGAAATAAGTAAATACGATTTTCATGTAGCCTACGCAATACTGTGAACATTGATTACTATATTGATATTGTCAATTATTATTTATCAATGTTGAGCAATGATGATAAAATATCTTTTGTGTAAGATATTAATAAATATTATAGTTAAATAATTGATACAAATTTCTA
>OGQV01001448.1_pt1 | contig 17380 bp, 11 predicted proteins | sample 1553311 | NCBI WGS metagenome assembly OGQV01 (sample SAMEA2579976, study PRJEB22360) | human gut metagenome
AGAAGGCATTTATGAGTGTCCTGAAGCTGGATGATAAATAGGAGATGACTTTTTGGGAAAAAATATAAAAAGACTGTTTCTGGCAGCAGGACTTCTGGCGATGACCGGAATCCTGCTTACCGGATGCGGTTCAAAAAAGAAAAACGCGGAAGATGAAAGTGTGATCAAGATCAGTATGGCACCGGAGCCGACCGCAACACCAGATCCGAAAACGGTAGATCCGGATGCCGTGACAACCAACGGTAATCTTACTATGGTAAATGAGTATCTGGCTGAAAACGGCGGAGCGGCACTGGGAACAGATGCCGTGACACCAACACCGGCAGCTTCCGACGGAAGCGGGGATAATACGGATGAGACCGGATCAGATTCAACATCCGGGGATGGTACGGATACATCCGATACCGGAGACGTTGCTGATGATGGCAGTGATGCCGGAGATGATGAAAGCAGTTATGATACCGGCGATGGAGATACCTCGCAGTATGACGAAACTGACAGTTATGCGGGTACAGAGGAAGGAGACATGGATGAAGAATAAGGCGAAGAAGCCTATGGAACTCTATGTTCATATTCCCTTTTGTGTGAAAAAATGTGATTACTGTGATTTCCTTTCAGGTCCGGCGGGAAAAGAACGGCAACGGGAATATTTCCAGTCTCTTGGAAGGGAAATCGCTGCTGTTCCGGAATTTCCGGACAGAGAGATCACCACGTTTTTTATTGGCGGAGGAACACCTTCCGTTCCGGATCCTGCTCTTATGGGAGCAATTCTGGATCAGATCAGAAATAAGTTTTTTATGGCCCCGGATGCTGAGATCACCATCGAAGCAAATCCGGGGACTTTATATAAAGAAAAACTTCAGGAATACCGGAAGCATGGAGTGAACCGGTTAAGTCTGGGATTGCAGTCTCCACAGAATCGTGAACTGAAGATCCTTGGGAGGATACACACCTGGGAAGAATTTCTGGAGAGTTTTTTCATGGCAAGGGAAGCGGGATTTTTCAATATCAATATTGATCTGATGAGTGCGATCCCGGAGCAGACCTATGAAGACTGGGAAAAAAATCTCCGTACAGTGGCAGAGCTTTCACCGGAGCATATTTCCGCATACAGCCTGATCGTGGAGGAAGGAACTCCATTCTGGGAACGGGAGCTGGATCTTCCGGATGAAGATACGGAGTACCGCATGTATGAAGATACGGCAGCAATTCTGGGAGAATACGGATTTCATCAGTATGAAATTTCCAATTATGCGAAAAAGGGCCTGGAGTGCCGCCATAATAAAGGATACTGGCAGAGGACGGATTATCTGGGACTGGGACTTGGAGCTTCTTCTCTTGTGGACCATGTGCGGTTTTCCAATACGGATAATATGGAAGAATATCTCAGAAACAGTGCGTTTCCGGAAAAAATCCGCTGTGACAGGGAAACACTTACGGAGGCGGATGAAATGGCGGAATTTATGTTTCTGGGGCTGCGTATGACAGAGGGGGTATCTGTGCGTGAATTTGAGGAATATTTCGGAAAAAATATGGAGAGTATTTACGGAGAGGTTCTGAAAAAACATTTTGCCCTGGGAATGCTGAAGAAGAAAAATGACAGGATTTTTCTGACAAGAAGAGGAATCCATGTAAGCAACGGAGTGATGGCAGATTTTCTTCTGTAGCGGATTTTGTCGATTTTTTCACCTTGACGAACGAATGTTCTGATTGTATACTGTAAAAAACAAACAGAAATTTTACAGCAGAATGAGAGACAGATATTCTGCTATAGAAGAAAATACCGGAAGATTTTTGTATGGCCGGGCAGAGTAGGAGGCTTTCATGTCAGCAGAAGTGAACGATAAGAAGCGTTTTATCAGAATACGCGGAGCGAATGAGAATAATCTTAAGAATCTCAGCGTGGATATTCCCAGAGACCAGTTCGTGGTACTTACCGGACTCAGTGGATCCGGTAAGTCATCCCTTGCGTTTGATACGATCTATGCGGAAGGTCAGAGACGTTATATGGAATCTCTTTCTTCCTATGCGAGGCAGTTTCTTGGACAGATGGAGAAACCGGATGTGGAGAGTATCGAGGGACTTCCTCCTGCGATTTCCATTGATCAGAAGTCAACGAACCGGAATCCCCGTTCTACTGTGGGAACGGTAACTGAGATCTATGATTATTTCCGCCTTCTGTATGCCCGTGTGGGAGTCCCTCATTGTCCGAAGTGCGGCAGAGAGATCCGGAAACAGACAGTGGATCAGATGGTAGATCAGATCATGACGCTTCCGGAGCGTCAGAAGATACAGCTTCTTGCGCCGGTGGTACGTGGCCGTAAGGGAACACATGCCAAGCTGCTTGACCAGGCCAGAAGAAGCGGATATGTAAGAGTTCAGATCGATGGAAGTCTTTATGAGCTTTCCGAGGATATCAGCCTGGATAAGAATATCAAGCATAACATTGAGATCGTTGTGGACCGTCTTATCGTGAAACCGGGAATTGAGAAACGTCTTTCGGATTCTATTGAGACTGTGCTGGAGCTGGCTGATGGTCTTCTGGTAGTGGATACCATGGACGGAAAGCTTCTGAATTTTAGCCAGAGCTTTTCCTGCCCGGACTGTGGTATCAGTATTGATGAGATCGAGCCGAGAAGTTTTTCTTTTAATAATCCGTTTGGTGCCTGCCCCAAGTGCCTGGGCCTTGGATATAAGATGGAATTCGATATTGACCTTATGATACCGGATAAGAAACTGAGCATCAATGAAGGTGCGATCACGGTTCTTGGCTGGCAGTCCTGTACCACACAGGGCAGTTTTTCAAGAGCGATCCTGGATGCACTGGCGAGAGAATATAACTTTTCTCTGGATACCCCTTTCTGTGAATATCCTAAGGAAATCCAGGACATCCTGATCAACGGTACCGGTGGTCACTCCGTGAAAGTTTATTACAAGGGTCAGCGTGGAGAAGGTGTTTATGATGTGGCATTTCCGGGACTGATCCGCAATGTGGAGCAGAGATACCGGGAGACCGGTTCCGAGACTATGAAGCAGGAATATGAGAGTTTCATGCGGATCACTCCATGTACCACCTGTAAGGGACAGAGGCTGAAGAAGGAGTCTCTGGCAGTGACTGTGGCAGATAAGAATATCTATGAAGTGACGAACATGCCTGTGGAGAGATTACAGGGATTTCTTCGTGACCTGAAGCTTTCCGAGCAGCAGGAACTGATCGGTAAGCAGATCCTGAAGGAGATCCGTGCCAGAGTGGGATTTCTTGCGGAAGTTGGTCTGGAGTATCTTTCCCTTGGAAGAGCTACCGGAACTCTTTCCGGCGGGGAGGCACAGAGGATCCGTCTTGCCACACAGATCGGTTCCGGCCTTGTTGGAGTTGCCTATATTCTGGACGAGCCAAGTATCGGTCTCCATCAGCGGGATAATGACAAGCTTCTGGGAGCGCTGATGCGCCTTCGCGATCTTGGCAACAGCCTGATCGTGGTCGAACATGATGAGGATACCATGCGCGCGGCGGATTGTGTAATCGATATCGGTCCCGGTGCCGGTGAACATGGCGGACAGCTGGTTGCCATGGGTACAGCTGAGGATCTGATGAAGAACGAGCAATCGGTAACAGGAGCTTATTTAAGTGGAAGACTTAAGATTCCGGTGCCGGAAGTACGTAAAGAGCCAACAGGTTTCCTTCATATAAAAGGTGCGGCAGAGAATAATCTGAAGCATATCGATGTGGATATTCCGCTGGGTGTCATGACCTGTGTCACAGGAGTTTCCGGCTCCGGTAAGAGTTCACTGATCAATGAGATCCTTTATAAGAGACTGGCAAGGGATCTGAACCGTGCCAGGATAATTCCTGGTAAACATGATGATATTCTCGGGATTGATCAGCTGGACAAGGTGATCGATATTGATCAGTCTCCGATCGGAAGAACGCCCCGTTCCAATCCGGCAACTTATACCGGTGTTTTTGACCAGATCCGTGATCTGTTCGCAGCAACTGCAGATGCCAAGGCGAAGGGATATAAGAAGGGGCGCTTCAGTTTTAATGTGAAAGGCGGTCGCTGCGAAGCCTGCAGCGGCGATGGAATCATCAAGATCGAGATGCATTTCCTTCCGGATGTATATGTGCCATGTGAGGTTTGTAAAGGAAAACGCTACAACAGGGAAACACTGGAAGTGAAGTATAAAGGCAAGAGCATTTATGATGTACTGAATATGACGGTGGAAGAGGCACTGACATTCTTTGAAAATGTGCCGTCAATCCGGAGAAAGATCGAGACCCTTTATGATGTGGGACTTTCCTATATCCGCCTGGGACAGCCGTCTACAACCCTTTCGGGAGGAGAGGCTCAGCGTATCAAGCTTGCCACGGAACTTAGTAAACGAAGCACCGGGAAGACCATATATATTCTGGATGAACCCACGACAGGCCTTCATTTTGCGGATGTGCACAAGCTGATCGAGATTTTGCGCCGTCTTTCCGAAGGAGGAAATACAGTTGTGGTCATTGAGCATAATCTGGATGTGATCAAGACAGCAGATTATATCATTGATATTGGCCCGGAAGGCGGTGACCGTGGCGGAACAGTCATAGCGCAGGGTACACCGGAAGAGATCGCTGCAAGCCCGGTCTCCTACACCGGTAAATACGTAAAAAAATATCTGGAACAGAAATAACGGGTAAAAGTCCTTTTCAATTCCGAAGGTTTTGTATATAATGAAGTGCGGGAACTGTCCGGCAGACGCAGATAGATCAGGTTTTGCCGGATGAAAGATAGAACAGAACAAGTCAGAAATGTGTCTGCACGGGAATTTTGCAGACGCAGGCGGGAGGATTTATGCCGGCAAAAGATATCGGAATCGATCTGGGAACCAGAAACAGTCTGGTGTTTTCTACAGGAAGGGGAATCGTTTTAAGAGAGCCTTCTGTAGTTATTTATGATAAAGATACAGAGAAGATCAGGGCAATCGGAGAGGAGGCCAGACAGATGGCCAGCCATTTAACTTCCAATATGGAAGTCATATGGCCGATCCGTGGCGGTGTGATCGTTGATTACAATGTTATGGAGAAGATGCTGAAATATTTTATTTCCCAGGCTATGGGACGAAGAGCGTTCCGTAAGCCGAGAGTCAGCATCAGTGTTCCGAGTGGTATTACAGAGATTGAGCGTAAGGCTATGGAGGAAGCAGCATATCAGTCCGGAGCCAGGGAAGTATTTCTCGTGGAAGAACCTATTGCGGCTGCGATCGGTGCGGGAGTAGATATTACCAAGCCGTTTGGAAATCTGATCGTGGATATCGGTGCGGGAACTACAGATGTGGCTGTGATATCTGTAGGCGGAGTAGTTGTTTCTGCTTCGGTGAAAGTTGCAGGTGACAATTTTAACCATGCGATCATGAATTATGTAAGAGAGAAACACAGCCTCTTTATCGGAGAGGATGCGGCAGAAAATATCAAGATCAAAATTGGAACAGCCAGTGAAGAAGCAGACCTCCGGACTATGGAAGTGAAGGGAAGAAACATTATCACAGGTCTGCCGAAGGTGGCAACGCTGACGTCAGAAGAGATCAGGACAGCGTTGAGAGAGACAACAGGACAGATCGTGGAAGCGGTTCATGGTGTTCTCGAAAAGACACCACCGGAACTGGCAGCAGATATCATGGACAGAGGAATTGTCCTGACAGGTGGAGGTGCCATGCTTCATGGCATGGATACGCTGATCGAGCAGAAAACAGGAGTAAGTACGCTGACTGTGCAGGATGCCATGCTGGTTGTAGCTGCCGGAACAGGGAAATATGCGGAGATCATGTCAAGAGTATAAATTTACACCAGATAAGGCGCTGCGACAGCAGTGCCTTTTGATGTTATTACAGTGTTCCGATAATTAATGCATCATACTCGCAGGGGTATCTTTGATGCGTTAAGCATTTGAACCGCGATGTAGATGGAGAAGAAGATGAGTGAGACAGTTACAGGATATATAGATCATGTGATATTCCGAAATGAAGATAATGGGTATACCGTTATGGTACTGAAAGGAATGGAAGAGGGACAGGAGCTGACCTGTGTAGGCACATTTCCTGCGATCACACAGGGCGTGTCAATTGAAGCTTCCGGAAATTATACAACACATCCGGTATACGGAAAACAGTTTCAGATATCCTCCTATGTGGAAAAAATGCCGGAAGATGCACTTGCGGTGGAGCGTTATCTGGGTTCCGGTGCGATCAAAGGTATCGGTGCCGCATTGGCGGCAAGAATCGTCCGGCGGTTTGGGGATGATACTATGCGGATCGTGGAAGAAGAACCGGAACGGCTGGCAGAGATCAAAGGTATCAGCGAAAAGAAAGCCATGGAGATTGCGGAACAGATGACAGAAAAGGCGGATATGCGCCGTGCCATGATCTTTTTGCAGAAATATGGGATCTCTTTGAATCTGGGAGCGAAGATATACCAGAAATACGGACAGTCGGTATATGGTGTCCTTCAGGAGAATCCATACCGTCTGGCAGAAGATATCAGCGGTGTGGGATTTCGGATCGCAGATGATATCGCATCCAGGATCGGAATCCATACAGATTCAGATTACAGAATACGGAGCGGAATGTTGTATACTCTCCTACAGGCTTCTGGGGAGGGCCACATTTATCTTCCAAAGGAAGAGCTTTTTTCCAGAGCGTCCAGGCTTCTGGGAGTAGATGTTTCTTATATGGAGAAGCACCTGATGGATATGGTCGTGGAACGGAAACTGATCCTTAAGGAAACGGAAGAGGGAACTGTCGTTTATCCCAAACGTTATTATAACCTGGAACTGGATTCTGCAAGGATGCTGTGTGAATTGAATATTCTCTGCCCTGAGGATGAATACATGATCCAGAAAAGGATTGAAAGAATTGAGAAAGAGACAGGAACCAAGCTGGATGAAATGCAGAAACAGGCAGTGATATCTGCTGCCCAGCACGGCCTGTTTATTCTGACGGGAGGCCCGGGAACAGGAAAAACAACTACCATTAACGCAATTATCCACTATTTTGAGGAAGAAGGAGCAGAACTTCGCCTTGCAGCTCCTACGGGCCGTGCTGCCAAGAGAATGACAGAAGCTACCGGATATGAAGCACAGACGATCCATCGTCTTCTGGAACTGAATGGTATGCCGGAGGGAGAGCAGGAAGGCAGAGCTGTTCATTTTGACAGAAATTTCGAAAATCCTCTGGAAGCAGATGTGATCATTATTGATGAGATGTCTATGGTAGATATTGCGCTGATGCATTCTCTTCTTTTGGCGATAACTGCAGGAACCAGACTGATCCTGGTGGGAGATGAAAACCAACTTCCAAGTGTAGGACCAGGAAATGTTCTGAGGGATATTATCCGCAGTGGCTGTTTTTCAGTAGTGGAGCTGAAGAAGATCTTCCGGCAGGCTTCCGAGAGTGATATTGTAGTAAATGCACATAAGATCAACCGCGGAGAACAGGTTACGATCAACAATAAAAGCCGGGATTTCTTTTTCCTGAAGAGATACGATGCAGATATCATCATTCGGGTTGTGATCGCGCTGATCCAGGAGAAACTTCCACGTTATGTTGATGCGAAGCCTTATGAAATCCAGGTTTTGACTCCCATGCGTAAGGGGCTTCTTGGCGTGGAAAGACTGAATCAGATCCTTCAGCGCTATCTGAATCCGCCAGATGAGAAGAAAAAAGAAAAAGAAATCGGGCAGCGCCTTTTCCGTGAGGGAGATAAGGTGATGCAGGTGAAAAACAATTATCAGCTGGAGTGGGAAATCCTCGGAAGATATAAGATTCCGGTAGATAAAGGAGTCGGGGTATTTAACGGCGATACAGGTATCATGACGGAGATCAATGAATTTGCGGAGACCGCTACAGTGGAATTTGAGGATGGACGTCAGGCGCAATACTCCTTTAAACAGCTGGAAGAACTGGAACTTGCCTATGCAGTGACCATACATAAATCACAGGGCTCGGAATATCCTGCGGTTATTTTACCGATTCTTTCAGGTCCAAGAATGCTGATGAACCGAAATCTTTTGTATACAGCTGTGACAAGGGCACGTAAATGTGTCACAGTAGTAGGAAGTGAAAATACCTTTGCGGAAATGATTCGTAATGAGAAACAGCAGCAGAGATACAGTTCACTGGACAGGAGAATACGGGAACTGGATGAAGCTGAGATCAACTAGTACAGCTACTAGTACAGCGAATATCCGCTTGACTGTACTATAAGGAGAGTGCTATCGGGGAGAAAGGACTTTCTTGAAAAAAACAGCTGAAATTTTTCTGAATATGCTCTATCCGAAAAAATGTCCCATGTGTCATCAGATCCTGAAACAGAAGAACAGCCTGATCTGTTCCGGGTGCGCCGGAAAGATCCGGCCAAATGTGGAACCACTGTGCAAAAAGTGTGGCCGTCCCGTAAAAACAGAAGAGGAATATTGTCAGGACTGCCGTAGGGAACAGCATTATTTTTCGGAAGGCAGAAGTATATTTTCATACGGAGAGATGTGGCGGCAGTCTCTGGTACGGTTCAAATATTACGGGTGTCGGGAATACGGAGATTTCTACGCAAAAGCCATGAGTATTTATGGAAAGAAATATCTGGAACGCTGGAGACCGCAGCTTATCGTTCCTGTTCCGCTCCACCCCAGAAAGAAAAGAAACAGAGGATTTAACCAGGCAGCGTATCTGGCAGAACGGCTCAGTGGTTTCTGCGGGATACCCTGGAGGGAGGATGTGGTACGAAAAGTACGAAATACAAGATCGCAAAAGAAACTCAATGCCGCAAAACGGCGGCAAAATCTTAAAAATGCATATCAGGTAACTGCAGATATAACTGGATTATCGGTGCTGGTGGTGGACGATGTCTATACAACGGGCAGTACCATGGATGCCATGGCACAGTGCCTTCTGGAGGCAGGTGCAAAGGAAGTTTATTTCCTTACAGTATGCGCCGGAAGGGCGTGAAAGCCCTGAAAAAACACTTTTCATAGGTAGGGAACTATGCTACAATAAATTTGATTGCAGTTAAACAGTATAGCTGCATAAAGTGCGAAATACGAACTATATATCAGGAGTTTCCTGATAAGAAAGCTTATGAGGAGTTATTTATGGTAAATGAAGAAAAGGTGAAGGTCATGAACCGCCTTGCCATGTATGAACATGGAGAAGGCAGGAAATATCTTCCGGTGAGCAGATATTACCGGAGCGATTATATCGGCCTTGCACTGATCAAAAATTTCTTTCTGGTAACCATTGGCTATGTGCTTCTGCTTGCCGGAATTGCTGCGTATTTCAGTGAATATCTTATGGATAATGTGAATAAGATCAATCTGGTCGCAGTGGGGATTTATATCATAGTCGGATATCTGGGCATGCTGATCGTGTATTCTGTGCTGACTTATATTCAGTATTCTGTGAAATATCACCGCGCCAAGAAGAGTGTGAAGGAATATTATCAGGATCTTACCAGACTGGAAAAAATCTACGGGCGGGAGGAAAAAAGAAATCCGGTCCGGAGAAATGCAGGAGGACATAGAAAATGACAGCTTTACTTGAGATCAAACAGAATATCAAAAGATTTTACGGACAATATGAAGTATATATACTGCCGGTCCTGAAGTTTGTTCTGGCATTTGCCTATTTTCTCTGGATCAACAGCAATATGGGCTACATGAAACAGCTGGATAATATTTTTGTTGTCCTGATCCTGGCGCTTGTATGTTCGATCCTTCCGGTTTCCGTGATGATGTTTATGGGATTTGCGTTGATGATCGGGCACTGTTATGCAGTCGGGATCGAAACGGCAGGATTTATGCTGCTTCTTATTCTGTTTATGCTGATCCTGTTCCTAAGATTCAGCAGGTCACAGAATCTTGCAATGATCCTTACACCACTTTCCTTCGGATTTGGTGTTCCTGCACTTATGCCGATCGGAGCAGGCCTGCTGGGTAGTGCATTGTCAGCGCTTCCGGCCGGATGCGGTGTTGTGATCTATTATTTTATACGGTTTGTACATGCACAGTCGGCGGCACTCAGTGATCCTGCCGCAGAGATCACAGAAAAACTGAAGCTGATCTCTGACGGACTTGTCCACAACTGGGCAATGTGGATCACGGTGATCGCGTTTGTGGTAGTGATCCTGTTTGTGAACCTTCTGAGAACACGGGCGTTTGATTATGCATGGAGGATCGCTGTCATTGCCGGTGGCGTGAGCTATATCCTGGTTATCCTTGCCGGAGATTTCTGCATTAGTATTACGGTAGCCATGGTGCCGATGATCCTGTCCACAGTGATCTCCGTACTGGCAGGATTTGTTCTGGAGTTCTTTGTTTTTGGCGGAGATTACAGCAGAACAGAACGTCTGGAATATGAGGATGATGAGTACTATTACTACGTAAAAGCCGTTCCGAAGGCAACGGTCGCCACTTCTGAGAGAAGCATCAAAAAGATCAATGCGGAGCCGGTAAAAGAAGAAAAAAAAGAAGACAATGTTGTGTCTTTCAGTGATGATGTATTTCCTGAGAAGAACGAAATGCATACAGTAAAGATGCCGGATATGGTTTCCGAAAATACAGTAAGTGAGAAACCGCAGGGATTGGACAAGATCGATTTCGAAAAACAGCTGGAGGAATCGCTGAAGGATCTTTAAACAGGAACGATTGGAATAGCTCAGGAAGAAAGGAGGAGACTTATGCAGAATGTGCTGACAGTTGTGGCCGGATATCTGGGGAAGATTTCCCTTCCGGGATTTGGCGTGATAGATATCATTGAGATCGGACTGATTTCCTTTTTTGTATATCAGTTTATGGCATGGATTAAATTTACACGTGCATATACCCTTCTGAAGGGCATTTTGATCGTCCTTGGATTTATCCTGGTCGCATATATCTTCAAAATGAATACGATCCTCTGGATCTTCCGGAACCTGGCTAATGTGCTGGTGATCGGTGTGATCGTAATCTTTCAGCCGGAGCTGAGGAAGGCGCTGGAGCAGCTGGGACAGAAGAAGTTTGTTTCCAACATTATTCCCTTTGATTCCGGCAGGGAAGTGCAGGAGCGTTTCAATGACAAGACTATCAACGAACTGGTAAAGGCCTGTTTTGATATGGGTGAAGTTAAGACCGGAGCACTGATCGTGATCGAGGAAGAGATCCGGCTTGACGAATATGTGAGAACCGGTATCAATATTGACGGTATCCTTACCAGTCAGCTGCTGATCAATATTTTTGAGCATAATACACCTCTTCATGACGGAGCGGTGATCGTGCGTGGGAACCGTGTAGTAGCAGCAACCTGCTATCTGCCTCTTTCAGATAATATGGAACTGAGCAAACAGCTGGGAACAAGACACAGAGCAGGTGTGGGTATCAGCGAAGCTACGGATTCTCTTACGATCATTGTTTCGGAAGAGACAGGACAGGTTTCAGTGGCCAGAGGCGGAGAACTGTCCAGAGGGCTTAACAGCAAGCAGCTTCGTGAAGTACTTGTTTCTGCTCAGAATAAAAAGGTTGTTGACAACGGTAAGCTGAGAAATCTGCTGAAAGGGAGAGTGAAACATGAAGAAAAATCTGACTAAGAACATCCCTTTGAAGATCATGTCGATTATTGTGGGAATCCTGGTGTGGCTGATCGTAGTAAATGTTGATGACCCTATCATTACGAAAGGCTTTGTGATCTCAGATGTGCAGATCATCAACGAAGCTTATGTGGATCAGCTGGGTGAGATGGTCATGCAGGATGACCGTGAAAATTCCGTACGTGTTTATATTACAGGTGATCGGAAGACAGTCAACCGTCTCACCTCAAGTGATATTAAGGCAGTTGCGGATCTGCAGCAGGCCCAGTCTACCGATACAGATCCTGTAATGATTCCCATTACAGCGACCTGCTCCGGGATACTGCCGGAAAACATTAGTGTATCACCGCAGAATCTGAGTGTCCATCTGGAAAAAAAGGTGACCAAAGAATTTGCGATCAATGTTACCAGTGATGACAGCAAGCCGGCACAGGGGCTGGAGATTGCTTCGCTCACCGCAAATCCGGAAAAAGTCCGTATTACAGGACCGGAATCTCTGGTTGGTAAAATAGATAGTGTGAGTGTGGATGTAAGTTCAAAACTTGACGGGATCGATCAGGATACGATGATCACGGACGCAGAACTGACTATCACAGATAAGAATCAGGACACTCTTTCATCAAATTCCATGAGCTATCTGAAATTTGACAACAACGGAAAGGTTAATGTCACGGCAAAGCTCTGGAAGGTGCGTTCTGATATACGGATCAGTGCGGGATATACAGGGGAACCAGCAGAAGGCTATGTTGTGGATAGTGTCACAACAGTACCGGAGACTTTCAGCGTAGCCGGAAGTGAGGAAGCACTGAACAATCTGAAACTTCAGGGAAATACCATTTATCTAGACAATGAGAATGTGGATATTTCAGGAAAGAGCAATGACGTGGAAAAGAAAGTAAACCTGTCAGAGCTTCTTCCGGATGGCCTCAAGCTGACATCAGGATCCAGTACGGACCTCTGGATCACAGTCAATATCCTGCCGGAGGGCAGTAAGATATACAGCTTCCCGACAGAGGATATCAAAGTAAAGGGTCTGCCTGATGATCTGCAGCTGGCATTTGAAGTTGCGGATATTGAACTGAAGGTGCAGGCGGAAGAAGGAGATCTTTCCCAATTTGATCTGAAGTCGGTGGGAGCAGTACTTTCCATGGATGACTGGGAGGAGGGAAGCTACGAAGTACCGATCAAAATCAGTCTTCCGGAAGGCTACAAGCTGCTGGAGGATGTAACCGCCGAGATCAAAATCTCCAAGGTTTCCAATGTAGACAGCAGCAGTCAGTAAGTAATCACAGCTTTGGACAAGGCTTGAAGGATAAGTAATATAAAGGGAGACAGCAGCAATGTTAAGTTATAAGGTAACGGTCAGGAACCCGTCAGGGCTTCATCTTCGTCCCGCAGGGCTTTTGTGCGGCGAGGCAATAAAATACAAATCGTCCATAACATTTCAGTATGCCGGAGGTACAGCGAATGCCAAAAGTGTTCTGAGTGTTCTGGGTGCCTGTGTTAAAAGCGGGGATGAGATCACACTGGTCTGCGAGGGTGAGGATGAACAGGCTGCGATAGATGCGCTTGTGGCTCTTATCGAAGGCGGACTGGGCGAATGATACGTAACAGATACAATAATTATTTACAGCAGCATGATCAGGAGGGATTATTGTGAAGAGAAGAGTTGTGGCAATTTTTCTCAGTCTGACATTATGCATGGGCGGAACTCTGGAAGCCGGCGCTGCGGCTTTGGAAAGTACAGACGTGCAGATGGCAGCAGAGACAGCCGGCAATCCGGCTGAGGATGTATTCAGTGATGAAGCGGAAACGACTGTACAGCAGCCGGAGACAGAAGAGGATCAGACAGGTAGTACTGACAGTACAGACAGTTCAGAAGAAACACCTGTTGCACCGGAGAACCCCGCAGAGACACCGGATGTTATAGAAACACCGGAGATTACAGAGACACCGGAAACTACAGAAGCACCGGATGTGACAACAGAAGACAGTACAGATCCGGGCGATGATTTCAGTGCAGGTGATGCACAGGAACTGGATGCACCGTCAGCAGATACCGCAGTACAGAACAAAGTAGAGAACAACAAGGCAGAGGAAACTTCTACTACCGGAGCATCACTGGTAAACGGTGTAGTCGTTGCCAAGACAAGTGACTGGGTTTCTGCAAACGGTTTTTACAGACTCCGCAAAAAGAAGGTTGCTGCATCTGCAGCCCCGGAGGGAAAAGCTTCTGAGGATCCGGCAGAAAGCAGCGAAGAAGAGCAGAAAACAGTGGACGAAACAGCTGCAGCAGCACAGGAGGTACAGCAGACTGAAGAGCTTCCGGATGGCGCAGCAGAGAGTGAGCAGGCTCCGGTACTCCAGAATGAGCCAGCAGAAGGAGAGCAGGAGACTGCAGCCGAGGAAGGTGCAGCAGAAGAAGTTTCTACAGAGGAAGTATCCGTAGCAGAAGCTTCTGCAGATACAGCATCCGCAGATGTAGTGTCTGCAGAGGAGACATCTGCAGATACAGCACCCGCAGAAACAGAGACGGCAGTCGAAACATCAGAGAGCGTAGATAACGCAGAGTCTCTTGCCCAGGATGAAGGGAACGCTTCTCAGGTATCAGAAACAGGTTCCATCGAAGATAATTATTTTACTGCGCAGGATGGTCTTCTTAAGATCAATACCAACGGACATGAGGGATATTATCTTTTTAATGAAGACGGATATCTGGTAACCGGCCGTATGACCCGTGAGCCAGGTGCAGCAGGTTATACCGGAACACAGAAGACAGAATGGTATTTTCTCGAAAGTTCCGAAGCTTCCCTGTATTCGGATTCCACCGGAAAAGCAATCACACCGTGGACATCCAATCTTGGCCAGCAGAAGAGAAATTACTGGTTATGGACAGGAACTGTTTTCCGCTATTATAATTCCCAGGGTGATTACAAATCCATAGAGGCTCAGAACCTTGTAGGCAAGATCAAAAAGATCGGAAATGCTTATTATACACTGATGCGTAACGGAAAACCGCGAACAGGAATCCTGAAGCTGACAACCGGTTCCACAACATATCAGTATTACTTCCAGCCGGCATCAAAGGCAGGAGAGATTCCAGGAAAGCTTTTTTATGGCGGATGGACATATGTTTTAAACAGCAAAAATCAAAAACGTTTTATCTATTGTAGTCCGAAGGCTGCCACACGTGGACAGATCATGAAACATGGAGTTTATGTATCACCTGTAATGTCCAAGAAATATCGATATATGCTGAATGCCAGCGGCTATGTTATGACGAATACAATGGCGAAGGCGCAGAATAACGCATATTATGTTTCAGACAGCAAGGGCCGCATCATTACAAAAAAACTTGTGAAGTATAAAGGCAGCAGATATTATTTCGGAGGCAATGGCCAGAGAGTTTCCTGGAAGAACTGCTGGCATGGCTGCCCGGGTGCATCCAACAAGATTTATTATTTCGGAAGCACAGCAGGAAAAGTTGTTGAAAAATATGGCTGGCAGAAGGTGACCGACGCAAAAGGCCAGTTCTTCGGATGGTTTTACTTTGACAAAAACGGAAACCACTATAAGAGCCAGATGATAACAAACAAGTCCTCCAAAAAGAGCTATTACTTTAATAGCACAGGACAGCTTGCAACAGGAAAAACAAAGATCGGCAAAAAATACTATTTCTTTGCAACATCAGATGCCAATGCGCACAGAGGCTGGATGTACAAGAGTACATTGATCCGTTACCAGAATAAGTGGTATTATGCAGGCGGCAACGGTGTTCTGAAAAAGTCAGGCTGGCAGAAGGTAGGTAAATACTGGTACTATCTGCAGAACTATACCGTTGTGACAAATAAATCCATGAAGCGTGGTTCCGTAAATGGTTATCTGGACAGCCAGGGACGTTTTTCCACCGGCTGGGTGATCGTCAGCGATTACTATGATCAGGTCAAATATATCGATCCGGACAGCGGTTCCAAGTATCTGACCAATACAAGCAGATGGATCGATGGAAAACTGTATTACTTTGATAAGGATGGTTACCGCCGTAATGATGTTTCCAGTATTTACGGAGGACCATATTACCTGGAGGTTGATAAGACCAACGGTGTTATGACTGTATACACAAATAGTAGCAAGACCATTCCGGTTAAGACAATCCGTGTTTCTGTAGGTCTCTCCGGAACACCTACATGGGATGGTACATACAGACTGACCCGCAGTCTGAGATGGCAGCCACTGATGGGACCGTCCTGGGGACAGTATGGAACACATGTTGACGGATGCGGACAGGGAGGAATCTTTATCCATTCCGTAGCCGGATCGACCAGGAGTGTTTATAATCTTCCGGCAGGCGAGTACCTGAAGCTTGGTCAGCCTGCATCTCACGGATGTATCCGTACCTGTGTGGCTGATGCGAAGTGGGTATTTGAGAACTGTAACGGTTCTACGATCCACATTTACAGCAGCGGAAATTACGTTAACAATGAATCCTTCAAGGGACCGTTAGGCCGCAGACCGCTGGCAACCTTCCGTGGAGCCGGAAACTTTGATCCTACAGACCCGGAAGTTCCGTGATCTTTACCGAACAGTACCAGAAAGAAATATATAGAATAACTGAAGACCGATGTTCAGCTGTATGAAGCTGACATCGGTCTTTTTCCATATATGGCTTTACTTTCCATTTTTTCATATGTATAATAAAAGTTATGCACAAATAAACAACATAATTTATGGAAGGAAACTAAAATGAAAAACTGGAAGAAATGGCTGGTGGCAGGCTGTATGGCAGCACTGCTGGGAATCGGAACAATGGGAACTACAGCGATGGCCATGGGCGGCGGAGGCGTAGACCGAAGCGAGGCAGTTGCTGAGGAAGAAAAGGTCCCCAGCGGGAAGGCAACGCAGAATTCCAGGGTAAGTTCAAAGGCCTGGAAGAAGATCAACGGTGTCTGCTATAACGGAAGCGGCCAGAAGCTGGAAGGTGCTGTCACACGTGGAATCGATGTTTCTGAGTGGCAGGATACCATCAACTGGAGCCAGGTCAAAAAATCTAATGTAGATTTTGCCTTTGTCAGGATCTCCTATGGTCTGAACCATCTGGATAAGACATATGATTACAACATGAAACAGGCAGAGAAGGCAGGAATTCCGACAGGAACCTATGTGTACAGCCTTGCGCTGAACACACAGCAGGCACTGAAGGAAGCGCAGCTTGCTATCCGTAAAATGGATGGATATAAAGTATCCTATCCGGTGGTTTATGACATTGAATATGATCAGATGCGCAATCTTTCCGCATCACAGATCGCAGATCTGGCAAAGACCTTCTGCAATGAGGTAAAAAAAGCCGGATATCATCCAATGATCTACTGCAATACAGACTGGTATGACAACAAGCTTGACTGGAGCAAGATGACAGGTTATGATGTATGGCTTGCGCGGTATGGTGATACGATCCCGGCTCCTGACAAGAAAAAGTACAAATATACCATCTGGCAGTCCACCGATGGTGACGGTGGCGGATATCTGAATACCACCAAGGGTCTGGTTGCGGGAATCCCGTCTTATTCTACTGTAGATATTGACTTCGGTTATGTTGATTATACCAAGATCATCACATCCAGATGGCATGCACAGACCGGATACAAGGCATCCACCAGACCGGATACCAGCAACTATAAAGGAAAAACCGGCTGGGCAACAGAGAACGGAAAGAAATTTTATTATGTCAATGGTGTCAAAAAATACGGCTGGGTTCAGGTGAAAAATAAGAAATATTATATTCATAAGACC